>Ga0326597_10009688_pt1 | contig 12877 bp, 9 predicted proteins | sample RVTome_12_FD_203789 | JGI IMG/M metagenome (GOLD analysis project Ga0326597, IMG submission 203789) | Soil microbial communities from uranium-contaminated site in the Upper Colorado River Basin, Wyoming, United States - RVT100D185 | ecosystem: Environmental > Terrestrial > Soil > Contaminated >... | reverse complement strand
GATCCACCGCGACGGCTTCGTCCTGTCGACGGGAACGCCGGTCGGCAGCGATACCGACGACGTGCTGCGGCTGAGCTTCGGGCCGACCGCGCGAACCGTCATCCACACCGACGGCCCGCTCGGCGCGGTCTCGCCGTTCGTCAGGGTCGAGGGCGAGTGGGACATCGACGAGGAAGACGCCGTGCTCTCGCCGCTCGGCACCCTGATCGCGCCCGACGATTTCAACGTGCGGCTGTCGGCCGGCTCGGCCTCGTCGCTCGGCCGCATCGGCAGCGCTTCGGTCGAGGCGAGCTGGCTCGGCGGCGGCGGCGGCGGTGACGATACCGTCGAAGTGCGCGGCGTCGTCACCATCCCGCTCAACTGAGCCCGCCCGGCCGTCACCGCTTCTATGCGATGGTCAGCGCGGCGCGCCCGGTAACTTTCGCCGCCTCGACCAGCTCGTGCAGCTCCTCGGCCTCCTCCATCGGGCGGATTTCGGTCACCAGCGGCCACACCTCGCCGCGCGCCACGATCTCCAGCGTTTCGATGATCTCGGCGCGGCTCACATAGCGGCTGGACAACAGCTCCTTCTCGGCCTGGCGCAGCGCGTCGAGCGCGATCTGCGAGTTGAGCCCGGTGCCGCCGAGGGTGACGAGGCGGCCACGGGCGCCGAGCGCGCGCGCCGCTGAATCGAGCGTCGCGCCGGACGAGACGTAGTCGATGGCGACGTCGAGCCCGCGCCCGCCGGTCAGGTCGATCAGCGCCTCGACGAGGTTGGCCTCGGCGCCGTCGACCACGTGCTCGGCGCCGGCCGCGCGGCAGGCGCCGAGCTTGTCGCGCGCGATATCTACCGCGATGACCCGGGCGCCGGCCCATTTCGCCATCATCACCTGGTGGATGCCGACGCCGCCGCCGGCGCCGAACACGGCGACGAAATCGCCCGCGCGCACGCGCCCGCGGCGCAGCACCTTGTAGGGCGTGGCCAGGGCATCGGCGATCACCGCCGCCTCGGCCGGATGGGCCTTGTAGTCGAGCCCCTCGGGCAGGCGCACGAAATTGCGCGCCGGCAGCTTCAGATATTCGGCGTAGCCGCCGTCGCAGGCCTTGCCGACCTGCCCCTGAAGGTTCTCGCAGAGCGGCTCGAGGCCGGCCAGGCAATGCCGGCAATGGCCGCAGAACAGATAGAAATGCACGGTCACCGGATCGCCGACGGCGAGCCCGGTCACGCCCGCGCCGACCTCGACGATCTCGCCCGCGATCTCGTGCCCGATGACGCGCGGAAACGGGATCTGCTGGCGGCCGGCCTTGACGTGCTGGATGGTGAGCCCGGAGCCGCACGCCATCACGCGCGCCACCGCCTCGCCGGGCGCCGCCACGGGATCGGGCATGGTGGTGAGCCTGAACGGCGTTTTCGCCGCCTCCAGCACCAGCGCGCGCATGTGCTGCCCCCTTCGTTGCAGAGCCGCGATCGGCTATAGACTGACGGCCATGCTGAACAGACCGAAAGCCGCGCGCTGGCGCGGCCCGCTGGCGATCATATTCTTCCTCGCCGCGCTGGCGCCAGCCGTGGCGCAGCAGGCGGCCGATCCGGATTTCAACCCCGAGATCGCCAAGCCGGCCTATGCAGAGGGCAGCGGGCCGGAGGTGCTGATCGACCAGGCGCACCACAATTTCCACACGGTTTCCGGGCGCTACGCCCCGTTCGCGGCGCTGCTCGCGCGCGACGGCTACCGGCCGGGCGCGTCTGACGCCCGCTTCACGCCCGAGGCGCTGGCCGACGTGCGCATCCTGGTCATCGCCAACGCGCTGTCTGAGCGCAATCTCGGCGGCGCCGGCCTGCCCACCTATCCGGCGTTCACGTCCGGGGAGATCGCCGCCGTCATGGCCTGGGTCGAGGGCGGCGGCTCGCTCTTGCTGATCGCCGACCACATGCCGTGGGGCGGCGCGGCTGCCGAGCTCGCGCGGGCGTTCGGCGTGCTGTTCTCCGACGGCTATGCCATCGGCAATGACGGCTCGGGCACCCGGCGGTTCCGCGGCGGCAGCGGGCTCGCCGCCGACCATCCGCTGGTGCGCGGCCGCAGCGAGGCGGAAAAGGTCGAAAGCGTGATGACTTTCACCGGCCAGGCGTTCCGCATACGGCCGGGCGTCGATGCCCGCCCGGTGATGACTTTCGGCCCCGAGACCGTGCTCCTGATGCCGGTCGAGGCGTGGCGCTTCTCACAGCGGACGCCGCGGCTCTCTGCGGAAGGCATGCTGCAGGGCGCCACGCTCGAATATGGCGCCGGCCGCGTCGCGGTGTTCGGCGAGGCGGCCATGTTCTCCGCCCAGATATCCTCGCAGGGCGGGCGCATGGGCATGAACCATCCCGAGGCGCGCGACAACGCCCGCTTCGCGCTCAACGTCATGCACTGGCTGTCGCGGCTCTATTGAGGCGCACGCCAGCCGTGTCGGCCAGCCGGACAACCAGGTGTCGTCCGCCGCCTGGGGCGCGCGCGGCAGATCGATGCTATGGAGTGGCTCATGCCTGACCAACCGCGGCACGCCCGACCAGACCGCGCCCCGGCCCTTGCGGCGATGACCTTCCGCAGCATCCTGTTCGCCGGGGAATGTGCGGGCGACGGCGGTGCGCGCCCGGCCGAGCCCGCCCATTTCGCCGACCTCAACCTCGATCAGGTGGTGGCCCGGATCGCGCAGGGCCGCGAGGACTACGATCTCGTGCCCTTCTTCCACATCCCGCTCGGCGATGCCGATGCGGTCGCGTTCCGCCACGAAGTGATGCGCGACCTCGAGGACGGTCGGCGGCGCGGGCACGTCGGATCGTTCGGGGAGGCCATGCGCGAGGTGCGCGCCAGCCTGGCGAAGGCCGGCGCGCTCGCCTACCGGGCGGAGCGCGAGCGGTGGCTGCTCGATGCGGTGGAGCGCTATTGCGACGCCGTGTCCGCGCTCGCCCGGGACCTCGCCGACGCGCCGCCCGACTCGCGCGGGCTGGCGGCGTTCGCCCGCTACCTCGCCTCATACGCGGCGTCCCAGGCCTTCGGCGAGCTTCGCGCCCGGGCGCGGTCGGTCGGCTCGGAGCTTGCCGGCATCCGCTACGCCCTGCTGGTTCGCGGTCTCAGGGTCGAGGTGCGCGCGCCCGGCCAGGAAGACGTCTACAGCCCGGATATCGAGCGCCTGTTCGAGCGCTTCCGCGACGGCGATATCGAGCCCTACACGTTCAGGTCCTCGCGCGCGCAGGAGATGAGCCAGATCGACGCCATGATCTTCGATCTGGTGGCCAGGCACTATCCCGGCACGTTCGCGCGGCTGTCGGCGTTCTGCGCCGAGAACGGGGATTTCCTCGATTCAGGGGTCGTACGCTTCGACCGCGAGATCCAGTTCTACACCGCCGTCCTCGATCATATCGACCGGCTGCGCCCGGCCGGGCTCGACTTCTGCTACCCGACGATCGTCGCGCAGGGCGAGGACATCAGCTCGCGCGACGGCTTCGACCTCGCGCTTGCCGGCGCTGTCGCCGGCACCGGCACGCCCGTGGTGTGCAACGATTTCCGCCTCGCCGGCAAGGAGAGGATCATCGTCGTCACCGGCCCCAACCAGGGCGGCAAGACGACCTTCGCGCGCGCTTTCGGGCAGATGCACTATCTGGCGAGCCTCGGCTTGCCGGTGCCCGGCAGCGAAGCGCGGCTTCGGCTGTGCGACGGCGTGTTCACGCATTTCGAGCGGCGCGAGACGATCGACGATGCGCGCGGCAGGCTGAAGGACGACCTCGTGCGCATCGACGACATTCTGCGCCGCGCCACCGGGCGCAGCGTCGTCATCGTCAACGAAATTTTCTCGTCCACCTCGTTTCGCGACGCGCGCTGGCTCGCCCGCGAGATTGCCGGGCGCCTGATCGAGCGCGGCGTCGCCGGCGTGTGGGTGACGTTCATCGACGAGATCGCCTCGCTCGGCGATGAAACGGTCAGCATGGTGAGCGGCATGGCGCCGGGCAGCGCGGACCAGCGCACCTTCACCATCGTCAGGCGCCCGGCGGACGGTCTCGCCTATGCGCACTCGATCGCGCGGCGGCACGGGCTCACCGCCGAGGCAATCGCGGAGCGGCTCGGGCGATGAAGGCGCGGCTCATGTTTCGCGACCGCGATCTGGACCCGGCCGCGACGCTGCCGTGGAATGGCGATGAGCTGTCCGCCGACCTCGAGCTCGCCGGCGTGGTCGAAGCGATGGCGCGCGGCGATGAGCTGGTTGCGTCGGTGGCCCGGACGGCGCTCCTCACCGGTCCCGGCAACGACATCGCCACCATCCGCTTCCGTCAGGCGGTGCTCGGCGACGTTCTGGCCAGTCCCGGGGCGCTGCGCGCCCTTTACGAGATCGCCGGAAGTGCCGCGCAACACGCGCCGCCGGCCCAGCGCAGCAGCCTTGCGCGCTTTCCCGACTGGGTGGTGCGCAGCGCGATCCCCACCGTCGAGGCTCTGCTCGCCACCATGGAGCGGCTGCGCGATGCCGCCGCCAGCCATCATGCATCTCTCGCGTCGGAGGGGCTGACCCGGCTTTCCTCGGCGCTCGCGCGCGACCTCGACCGCGACTATTGCGCGGACGTGCGCCGGCATCTGCGCCGGCTCAGATTTCCCGAAGGGATCCTGATCGGCGCCGGGCTGGGGCCCGGCAACAGGAGCGCCGGCCATGTCCTGCTCGAGCCGCCGGGCCGGCGCGAGGAGCTGTGGATCACCCGCTATCCGTGGCTGATCCGCCTCATCGAGCGCGTCACCGGACTCGAGTTCGACCCCTTCAGCTTCACCCTCGATCCGCTCGATCACGGTAATGCGCAGGCGCTGGCATCGCTGCAGAACCGCGGCCTCGCCCCGGTCGCCACCGCGCTTGGCGAGGCCGGCGAGCACATGGTGAAGTTCCTCGGCGATCTGCGCGCCGAGCTCGCCTTCTATGTCGGCGCGCTCAACCTGCACGAGACGCTTTCGGGCATGGGCGTGGCGACGGCCATGCCGGTGCCGGGCGCCGGGCCGGGGATGCTGTCCTTCAGCGGCCTTAGAGACGCGGCGCTCGCGCTCAGGCTCGGCCGGCGGGTGGTCGCCAACGATCTCGACGCCGATGGCCGCTCGCTGATCTTCGTCACCGGCGCCAATCAGGGCGGCAAGTCGACGCTGCTGCGCGCCATCGGGCTCGCCCAGCTCATGATGCAGTCGGGTCTGTTCGTGACGGCGGACGCGTTCACCGCGAGCCTCACCGACGGGCTCGCCACGCACTACCGGCGCGAGGAGGACGCCGCCATGAAGAGCGGCAAGCTCGACGAGGAGCTCGCGCGCATGAGCCGGATCATCGACCACATGACGCCGGACGGCATGATCCTGTTCAACGAGTCGTTCGCCGCCACCAACGAGCGCGAAGGCTCGGAAATCGCGCGCCAGATCATGACGGCCCTGCTCGCCCGAAAGCGGCGCATGATCGCGGTCAGCCATCTCTACGAGCTGACCCGCGGCTTTGTCGAGCTCGGCCGCGACGACGTGCTGTTCCTGCGCGCCGAGCGCCTCGAGGACGGCTCGCGCACATTCCGCATCGTGCCGGGCGAGCCGCTCGCCAGCAGCTTCGCGGCGGATCTGTTTCAGGAGATTTTCGGGTCCGGCAGTCGCCCGCCGCCCGGTTGATCCGCGCTGTCGCCCGTGGCCGGCGCATCGGCGGGCAGGTCCGGCGGGGCGATCCTGCCCGGCAGGCGCACGATGACACGCAGGCCGCCACGGCGCCGGTCGGCCAGCTCGACATCGCCGCCATGGGCGCGCGCGATGTTGCGGGCGACGCTGAGGCCCAGCCCGGTTCCGCCGCTGTCGCGGTTGCGCGAGGCGTCGGCGCGGAAGAACGGGCGAAACACCTGCTCGCGCAGCTCGGCCGGAATGCCGGGGCCGCGGTCGTCGACGTGGACCACCACGTCCTGCCCCTCGGTGCTCAGCGCGATACGCGCGGCGCGGCCGTATTTCACCGCATTGTCGATGACATTGGTGAGGCAGCGGCGGATCGCGTTAGCCCGGCACCACACCTTCGGGTGCGCGCGCGCGACGTACTCGAGACGGTGGCCCTTGTCGGCCATGTCGTCGCAGATGGTCTGCAGCATGGAGGACAGGTCCAGATTGACGCTCGTCCCGACCTGCGCCTCGTCCCTGGCGAAGCCCAGCACCTCGTTGATCATATGCTCCATCTCGTCCAGGTCGCACAACGCCTTGGCGCGCTGCGTGGCGTCGTCGAGATACTCGGTGCGCAGCCTGAGCCGGGTGATCGGCGTGCGCAGATCGTGCGACATGGCCGCGACCATCTGCATGCGGTCGTCGATGAAGCGCTGCAGGCGCTCCTGCATCTGGTTGAAGGCATGGATTGCGCCCTGCACCTCGGCGGGGCCGGTGACGACGCGGATGTCGATGCTGCGGTCGAACGGATCGCTGCCGCGGCCATGCGCGATATCGAGAAGCTGGTTGCGGCTCAGCACCCGGTTCGGCCGTTCGGCGAACACCGCGAGCAGGTCGAACTCGCCCGATGTCACATCGACCAGCACGCCGTCCGGCGAGGTAAGCTGGCGCTGGCGCAGGTCGAGGGTCCAGCCGGCGAAATTCAGCGCCGCGTGGCGTTCGCCGGCCGGCTCGCCGCCGGCGGCGCGGTGTCGCCTCAGCACCGCCTTGATGCGCGCCTCCAGCTCGTGAACGTCGAACGGTTTCGCCACATAGTCGTCCGCGCCCATTTCGAGGCCGACCACACGATCGGTCGCTTCGCCGCGCGCGGTCAGCATGATGATCGCGGGCGACGCCTCGGCGCTGAGCTCGCGGCAGATCGCCAGCCCGTCCTTGCCGGGCAGCATGACATCGAGAATCACGAGATCGATCTGCGAATTGGACAGCGCCCAGCGCATGGCGTGCTCGTCACGCGCGGCGGTCACCTTGTAGCCGCGCCGCGCCAGCAGCGAGGTCAGGAGATCGCGGATTTCCCGGTCGTCGTCGACGACCAGCAGATGGGGCGCTGAACGCATGGTGTGGCCAGCGACAGGGTTTATGCCAAAGCGCGTTAGACCATACCCGCTTCGCACCGCCCGGCGCATGCCCTTTGTCGTTTCATTTCGCTTCGCAGCGGCCGTTCTGAAACAAATTGTTACAAATCGCACGGCGCTCCGACATCAAGTTGAAATGCTGGAGGTCAATTCTCGACCCTGCCCGGTTCAGTACGCAGGAGATCAGGGATGGCACATCCAGCAGGCAGGAAGTCAATGACGGATGACGTTTATCATGCTCCCGCCGCGGGTGGCCCGGGGAGCTCCGTCAGCGCGATCCGCTCCGCGCACGCCGTTCAGCACAAGCAGCAAGTGCCGACCGCGCCGAGGCTGCCCGAGCTGCGCCGGCTTATCGAGCTGAGGCTTGCCTGGTACGGCGTTCGCGACGTCAAGCTTGGCCCGTTCGTCGGCCTCGGCGACGGCTCGCTGTTCGTGGCCCTGCTCAATGCGGCAGGCAAGCTGGTGGACCGCGTGGAGGTCGACCGCGTGTCCGGCGCGCTGCGTCCGACGCGCCCGCAGGCGGCCCGTATCACGCGCTATCTCATATCCGACCAGGGGCTGCCCGCAGGCAGCAGCGAGGCTCCGCGCCATCTGGGGAGAGCGTCCTTTGCCTGATTAGCCTTGACGGCGGCGTTTGCCACATCCCCCCGGCATCCGCGGCCGTCATGCGTAAGCGGCGCCCATCGACCCAAGCGATGGGCGCCGTTTTTTTGCCTGCGGGCCTACTTCACGCCGCGTCGCGGCCGGTCCCGGCGAGGTCCACCTCGCGCGACGTCACCTTGGAGCCGAGCAGCGCGTGGATCTGGCGACGCAGCACCTCGTTGCTGGTGCGCGACTTGACCAGAGCCGTGTCCACCTTGTGGGCGAGCGTGTCGGGCGCCTCCATGGTCGAGAACACCAGCACCTGCGGCGGATTGCTGCCATTGCCGCGGATCAGCGGCAGCAGGCAGTCGCCCTCGCCGTCCGGCAGAACCAGGTCGAGGATCACCAGGTCGTAGTCGTGCGCGGCGAGATGCTGGCGCGCCGCCTCGCAGGTGCGCGCACAGTCGATGACGGCGCTGGCGCCGACCAGCGACGACACGATCGCCAGATGGTCCTCCTCGTCCTCGACATGCAGGATACGCACGCTGTCCGACTTCAGCGCGTGTACCGCGCGGCTGATACCCGATCTGAGGCGGATCAGGTCGATCGGCTTTTCCAGCCAGTCGACGACGGCGAAGGCGCCGCCGGCCAGCTCCTCCAGGCCGCGCTCGGCCCAGGCCGAGACGACCAGGATCGGAAGGTCCTCGAACTCGCCCGCGCGGCGCAGCTCGCGGATCAGGCTGATGCCGTCCTCGTCGGGCAGCACCAGGTCGAGCGTCATGGCGGCGAACGAGCCGCTCCTCAGGCGCTCGCGCGCCTGCCTGGCCGAAGCGCAGATCTCGGCGTCGTAGCCCATCTCCCTGATGATCAGGTAGAGGAGCGAGGCGGTGTCCTGATCGTCCTCGCAGATCAGCACCCTGTGCCGCCGGGCCTCAGCGGCGTCGGCGTCGGCGTCGGCGCCGGCCACCGCACCGTACGCGCGCTGCACGACCGGAAGCTCGATCTGGAATGTCGTGCCTGCGCCTTCCGCTGTGCGGAAGCCGATCGTGCCGCCATGCGCCTCGACGATCGCCTTGGTGATGGCGAGGCCGAGGCCGGTGCCGCCCTTGTCCTTGGTGTCGGAGGTGTCGGCCTGGGAGAACTTGCCGAAGATGGTTTCTTGGAAGGCCAGCGGAATGCCCCCGCCGCGGTCGGTCACGGATATGCGGGCAACGTCGCCAGCGCGGCAGGCTTCGAGCGTCACCACGCCGCCGCGCGGCGAGAACTTGGCGGCGTTGGACAAAAGGTTGGTCATCACCTGCATCAGCCGGTCGGGGTCGGTCTCGACCACGAGATCGGCATCGACCTCGGCCAGCTCGAGGCGCACGCCGAAATCGTCGGCATAGTTGCGGTTGGCTTCGATCGCGCGGGCAAGGAACGGCGCGAGGCCGGTCAGCTGGAACTCGAAGCTGAGCTTTCCCGCCTCGATCTTCTCGATATCGAGGATGTCGTTGATCAGGCGCACCAGCCGGTCGCTGTTGTTGTAGGCGATGTCGACCATCATCCTGGCCTGGCCCGACAGGTCGCCGAGTGCGGAGGAGCGCAGAAGGCCGAGCGATCCCTTGATCGAGGTCAGCGGCGTGCGCAGCTCGTGGCTCACGGTGGACACGAAGTCGCTCTTCAGCCGCTCGACCTTCTTCAGCTCGGTGAGGTCGGTGAGGATCCCGGTATAGAGCCGCCTGCCCTTGCGGCCCACCTCGCCGACGGCAAGGTGCACCGGAACCTCGGTGCCGTCCTTGCGCACGCCGTAGACCTCGCGGCCGATGCCGATGATGTGACGCTTTCCCGTGTTCAGGTAGGTCGCGAGGTACCCGTCATGGCGGCTGCGGTCCTCGTCGCGCATCAGCATGGAGACATTCGAGCCGACCAGTTCCTCGCGGCTGTAGCCGAACATGGCGGAGGTGGCCGAATTGGCCTGCTGCACCTTGCCGTGGCCGTCGATCGTGATGATCGGGCTCACCGCCGCCTCGAGGATGGCCTGGATGGTCTGCTCCCATTCCTCGGCATAGTCGGTCCGCCATTCGAGCGTCAGCGCCATCTCGTGAAACGACCGGGCGAGCGCGCCGACCTCGTCGGACCGGTCGCTCGGCACGGAGACCTCGCTCACGGTCTTGCCTTTGGCCAGCTCCTCGGCGGCCCCGGTGAGCTGGCGCAGCGGGCGCACGATGCGGCGCGAGGCAAACAGCGCCAGCACCGTCGCGATCAGCGCCAGGGCGCCCGAGACCGGGATGATGGCGAGGCGGCCCTCGCGGCTCGCGCCCATCAGGCGGTCGACGGGCGAGACCGCCGCGGCGATCAGATGGCGCAGCCGCGGCAGGGTGCCGAAGTCCAGCTTCTCGAGATGGACGACGATGTCGCTGCCATCCGCGGCGGTCATCGTGGTCGACACTTCGCGCTGGCCGGGATCGTTCACGAACGGCGCGATGTCGGGAAAGTCGAGCTGCAGGCGCGAAGGCTTGCCGCGCTCGAAGCCGAAGGTCTTCGCCCCGTCCGGGTGCAGCAGGTAGTCGCCCGCTACGTTCGCCAGATAGAAGGTCTCGTTTGCGAAATAGAGGCTGTGCAGGCGGTTGAGCACGGCGGCCATGTCGGTGGTGATGACGATGAGCCCGAACGCCTCGCCGGTCGCGGTGTGAACCGGCGTGGCAACGCGCAGCACCGGCACCTCGGGCACCTCGATCTCGCCGCGCTCGCGGTTGAGGTTGATGTCATAGACCGAGATCGTGCCGGCCGGCGCGGCAAGGGTTTCGCTCACATAGTCGGTATGGGCCTTCTCCTGCAGCTCCTCCTCGGCGATGCGAGCGACGTTGCCGCGCGAGCGGTTGATGCGCACGATCTCGCGCCCGTCGTCGGCCGCGCCGATGAGACGGACCTGGCGGATGCGCGGGTAGCTCACGGAAATCGCTTCGAAGATGTCGGCGAGGCGGTTCTTCCAGTTCTGCTCGGTCTCGCCGGTCAGCGGATCGATGCCGCGATTGAGTCTGGCGCGCACGACGCCCTGCGTCTCGGGAATCTGGGCGAGAAAGCGAACGTTCCGTTCCGACTGCCGAATAACATCCTGGATGTATTGGTTGGCGATCTCCGATTGCCAGTCCAATCTCTCCATCTCCCGCTCTATTTCGATGTCAATCTCCCTGTAATACTGGAACAGAACGACGGAAATTGACGTACCCGCCACGATCGCTATTGAAAGGAGTGCGAGATTGCTTGAAATGTTCTTCATCTGGCGTCGTGCTCCGCAGGCGACTGACTGAGGTGGCTGTGACCACACATCTTATGATTGTGCAATCCTTTTGATGCATCTTGTCGTTGTAATCTTAATTTTCTCTATCCGCCGGCGACACGTGGGCGCGGGCCGGTTCAATCGCGCGCCGGGACGCGCTAACATCCGGCGTGCGGATCGCGCGCCGGCACCCCCAAAGGGGCGCCGCCGGCCTGCCCGGTCCGCCGGCGAGGGAGAGGCCATGGCGCCTGATGATGCAGCGTCCGGCCGGGCGCCCAGATGGAAGCACGACGGCGTGCGCGTGATTCCGGGCGGCTCGCTCGATCCCAACACGCCGCAGACGCCGGGCATGCACCGCGAGGCGGCGATCAACTTCGCGCGCGCCGGCGCGCGGAAGATCTGGGCCGGCACGGTGACCATCGAGGCCAACGCCAAGACCGGCGCGCATCATCACGGCGAGCTCGAAAGCGTGATTTACGTGGTGCGCGGCCGCGCCCGCATGCGCTGGGGCGATGGGCTCGAGTTCGCGGCCGAAGCGGGCCCCGGCGATTTCATCTTCGTGCCGCCCTTCGTGCCGCACCAGGAGATCAACGCGAGCGCGCAGGAGCCGCTCGAATGCGTGGTGATCCGCAGCGACAACGAGGCGGTGGTGGTCAATCTCGACATCGAGCCGGTGGAGAAGCCGGAGCACGTCGCCTGGGTCGATCCCATTCACAGGAGCGCGGAGGGCTGACGCCGCCCCGCCGGCACGTCCAGCCGGCGCGTCGGCCGGGCGCGCGCGGCCGGCAGCCAACCAGCCACGAACCGGAGTTGACGGCATGGCCGACAGGATTCGCCTGGGACTTATCGGCGCGAGCGTCGCGGGCAGCTGGTCGGCGCGCTCACACCTGCCGGCGCTCAAGGCCGGCGCGCAGGTCGAGCTCGCCGCGGTCTGCACCACCAAGGCCGAAACCGCCGAGGCGGCGCGCCGGCATTACGGCGCACGCCTCGCCTTCGACGACTACCGCAAAATGGTCGCATCGCCGGAGATCGACGCCGTCGCCGTCGTCATCCGCGTCCCCTCCCATTACGCGCCGGCCCGGGCGGCGCTCGAGGCGGGCAAGCACGTCTATTGCGAATGGCCGCTCGGCCGCACCACCGCCGAGGCGGAGGAGCTCGCCGCACTCGCCGGAAAGAACGGCCTCGTCACCGCCGTCGGCCTGCAGGCGCGCGCCAGCGCGGCCATGCTGCACATGAAGGAGCTCGTCGCGTCGGGCTTCGTCGGCGAGGTCACCTCGGTCAGGGTGAGCCTCGCGCGCGAGGGCGTGCTCGCGCGGCCGTCGCACCGCATCTGGCAGCGCGACGCCGAACTCGGCGCCAATACGCTGACCATCGCCGCCGGCCATACCATCGACGCCATACGCTTCGTCGCCGGCGATTTCCGCAGCCTGTCGGCCTTGATCGCCACCCAGGTCGGGCAATGGCTCGATACCGGCACCGGCGAACATGTGGATGTCACCTCGCCCGACAACGTGCTGGTCAGCGGCCGGCTCGAAAGCGGCGCCGTCGCCTCCCTCCATGTCGCGGCCGTGCCCTTCGCCGGCAGCGGCTACCGCATGGAGATCTACGGCCGCGAGGGCACGCTGGTCGCCACGGCCAAGGACTCGCCGCAGATGAGCGAGGTCGCGCTCAACGGCGCCAGCGGCGACGGCGCGCTCGCGCCGATCGCCATCCCCGACCTGCCGCCCGTCGCCGCCCCCGGCACGCCGGCGGGCGAGCCCGTCAATGTCGCGCGCATGTACGCGCTGTTCGCCGAGGCGATCGGCGGCGGGGCTGGCCGGCAGCCGACATTCGAGACCGCGGTCGCGCTGCATCGCCTGATCGACGCCATCAGGCGGTCGTCTCACGAGGCGCGCGAGGTGACTCACAGCTAGTGTGGCGGATTTGAAGTTCCTAAGATTTCTCAGCCGAGCTCCGATAGGAACTTCAAATCCAAAAGCCACACTAGAATCATAAACTTGCTAGTGTCCCTTTGATTCCGA
>Ga0326597_10009687_pt1 | contig 12879 bp, 7 predicted proteins | sample RVTome_12_FD_203789 | JGI IMG/M metagenome (GOLD analysis project Ga0326597, IMG submission 203789) | Soil microbial communities from uranium-contaminated site in the Upper Colorado River Basin, Wyoming, United States - RVT100D185 | ecosystem: Environmental > Terrestrial > Soil > Contaminated >... | reverse complement strand
GAAATTGCTCGTTGTCGTCAACTCAGTGTGAGTTGCAGCAGATGGTCAACGGTCCGTCGTTTTCTTGGGCGGGATTTTGAAGAGATTCGTTGACGGATTGAAGAAATGATCGAGCACCAGCCACAAGCTTCGTGAGTGGTGGAAAAACAGCAGGGGGAAAATTACCGCGAAGGGTATCCACAAGGCGAGTTGCTGGTTGATCGTGATGTTGGTAAAGGCGTCAAGCAGAAAAAAGCCGGGGACAGCGATGGCCACGGTGGCGGCGTAGTTGATATAGATCGCGCCAATGAAATAGCCTTGTTCGCGTTCGAATTTGAGCCCGCAGTGGGCGCAGTTGTCATTCATGGAGAATGGCTTGCTGTACAAACCTCCCGCACCGCAGCGCGGGCAGCGCAGCCGGAGGCCATGGCCGAGCATGCGAAAGATTCTTGGCGCCACGTTACGCGGTCACTCGATTGCGCGATGCTTTACGCGACGACGCTGGTGCGCTGGCGCCACCGTTTAAATAGTCGCGCAGATAACGCGCCGTGTAGGACCGTTTGCCGTCCTTGATCACTTCCAGCGGCGTGCCGCAGGCCACCAACTGGCCGCCTTGTTCGCCGCCCTCCGGGCCGAGATCGACGATGTAGTCGGCGTCTTTGACGATGTCGAGGTTGTGCTCGATGGTGACCACGGTGTTGCCCATGTCGACGAGGCGATGGAGGATGTGAATCAATTTCTCGACATCGACAAAGTGCAGACCGGTGGTCGGTTCATCGAGAACGTACAGCGTGGTGCCGCGCGATTCCTTGCCGAGTTCGTAGGCGAGCTTGATGCGCTGGGCTTCGCCGCCGGAGAGCGTGTTGCTGGCTTGGCCGAGGGTGATGTAGCCCATGCCGATGTCGTCGAGGACTTTCAGCGGCCGGGCGATCTTCGGAAAGGCGTGGAAGAACGGCACGGCTTCTTCCACGGTCAGGCAAAACACCTCGAAGATATTTTTGTCATTGTAGCGGATGCTGAGCGTTTCATCGTTGAAGCGCTGGCCGTTGCAGGCTTCGCAGTCGATGAACACGTCGGGGAGAAAACTCATCTCTTTTCGAATCTTGCCCTGACCGGCGCACTCTTCGCAGCGGCCGCCTTTGACGTTAAACGAGAAACGGCTCGCCGTGTAGCCGCGCAGGCGCGCCTCCGGCGCGAGCGCATAGAGCTTGCGAATTTCATCCAACACGCCGATGTAGGATGCCGGCACGGAGCGCGGTGTTTTGCCTATCGGAGTTTGATCGACTTCGACGATCCGCTGCAGCGCTTGCCAGCCGGAAATGTCTTTACACTGTCCCGGCCGGCCGGCGAACTGGCCGAGCAAAAGCTTCACCCCTTTGTAAAGCACTTCCCGGACCAGTGTGCTCTTGCCCGAGCCGGAAATGCCGGTGATGCAGCTCCACATGCCGAGTGGAATTTTGACGTCGAGATTTTTTAAGTTATGGGCTTTGGCACCGCGGATGGTGAGCCACTTGGATTTTTTACGCTCCCGTTTGGGGCCTAGACGTTTTCGCTCCGAGCGCAAAAAAGCGCCGGTGGGCGAATCGGGATTGCGTTTAATCTCTGCCGGGGTGCCTATTGAAACCACGTTGCCGCCGTGCACCCCCGCGCCGGGGCCGAGGTCGATAATGAGATCCGCCGATTGAATCGTCGCTTCGTCATGCTCGACGACCAGCACGCTGTTGCCCAACTGTTCGAGCCGGCGCAAAGTTTTCAGCAGCATGGCATTATCGCGCGGATGGAGACCGATGGTCGGTTCGTCGAGGATGTAACAGACGCCCCGCAAATTCGATCCCAGCTGCGCTGCCAGGCGAATCCGCTGGGCCTCGCCGCCGGAGAGCGTGTCGGCGCGCCGGTCGAGGGTTAGATAGGGTAAACCGACTTCGGAGAGAAAATTTAAACGCTGTTGGATCTCTTTGAGAATTTTGTCCGCCACCGCCTGATCGCGCACGGCGCTGCCGTTTTCTGCCTGGGAAAAATCGAGCTTGGCGAAATAATCCCTGGCGTCGTCGACGGCGAGTTCGGTGATCTGCCAAATCGCTTGGCCTGCGACCTTGACCGCCTGCGCGCGTTGATTGAGACGCCGGCCCTTGCATTCCGCGCACGCGGTTTCCGTCATGAGCTCGCCGAGCTCACTGCTCGAGTTTTCATCGCCGGCTTGCCACAGCTCTTGCAGATAAGGCACCAGGCCGACGAAGGCGCCGCGCCCCTTGCCGCCGTGGATAATTTCTTCCTGGGTTTTCTTCGGCAGTTTGGCTAACGGTTGGGCGACATCGACGTCATGGTCGTTCGCTAACTTTTCCAATAGCCGCTTCATGGCGCGCCCGACTTCGGAGCCGTTGACCGATGAGCCGGCGGTGATGCCGCTGAGTGCGTCTTTGAGCGGCCGGCGCGGATCGGCAAAAATTAAATCGGCATCGAAATCGTAGGTGAAGCCCATACCGACGCATTGCTTGCAAGCGCCTTGCTGGCTGTTGAAAGAAAACAAGCGCGGGTCAAGCGGTTCGTAACCGATGCCGCAGCCGAGGCAGAAAAGCCGCTGGTTAAAAATCTGCTCGCCGCGTTCGGAGAGTAGGTGAATGACGCCGTTGCCCAAGCGCAACCCCTGATCGATCATCGCCTCGACTTCGCGCCCGCCAACCTTCGCCTTGCCTATGACGATGTCGATGTTGTGTTCTTTGAAGCGCTCCAGACCGTTGGCCAATTCGGGCGCGCGCAGATCGATGAGCTTGCCATCGATGCGCGCCCGGCGGTAGCCCAAGCGGCGTGCGCCGGCGATGATCTCTTTGTGAAAACCTTTGCGCCCGCGCACCAGCGGGCTCAGCACCAGCACGTCCTTGCCGCGATAGGAGCGGGCGATGCGGTCGAGAATCTGACTGCGCGTAAGCGAGTGAATCTGCCGGCCGCAGTTGACGCAGTGTTGCTTGCCAACTTTGGCATAGAGCAAGCGCAGGTAGTGATAGATTTCGGTCACCGTGGCGACGGTGGATTTGCGCCCGCCTTGGCTCAAGCGCTGTTCGATGGCGACCGTCGGCGGGATGCCGGCGACATAGTCGACGTTGGGCCGCGCCATCACTTCGAGAAATTGGCGCGCGTAGGCGGACAGACTGTCGATGTAACGGCGCTGCCCTTCGGCGTAGACGATGTCGAAAGCCAGCGATGATTTTCCCGAACCGCTCAAGCCGGTGAAAACAATGAAGCGGTCGCGCGGAATGTTTAGGCTGATGTTTTTGAGATTATGTTCCTTAGCGCCGACGATGGTGATGGCGTGATCGTCGACGCCGTCGTTGACCGATGAAACCGTTGCGGGTTTTTCCAAAACCGGCGCGAAAGGCGAAACCTTTCGGTTCAAATAGGGCCGGAGATAAACCCCGGTGTGCGAGCGCTCGACCGCCGCGATTTTTGCCGGGGTTCCCGTGGCGACGATTTCGCCGCCTCGATCGCCGCCTTCCGGACCGAGATCGATGATGTAATCGGCGCACTTCACGACTTCCAGGTTGTGTTCGATGACGACAATTGAATGACCTTGATCGATCAATTCGTTGAATGCCCAAAGCAGCTGCGCGATGTCGTGAAAATGCAGTCCGGTGGTCGGCTCGTCGAAGATGAACAAGGTTCCCGTCTTCTTCGCCCGCGCCATATGGGCGGCGAGCTTCAAACGCTGTGACTCGCCGCCGGAAAGCGTCGTGAGCGGCTGACCCAAACGGACATATTCGAGGCCGACGGCACGCAGCGGCTCGAGGGCATTTTTGATGTCCGCCGTGTCTTTGAAAAATTCCAGCGCTTCAGTGATGGTGAGATCGAGCACTTGGCGGATGCTTCGACCGCGATAGCTGACTTCGAGGACTTCTTCCCGATAGCGGCTGCCGTGGCACTCCGGACAAGAAGTATAGACGTCGGAGAGAAACTGCATCTCGACTTTTTCAAAACCTTCGCCGCGGCAGGTTTCGCAGCGGCCGCCCTCGACGTTAAATGAAAATGTCGACGGCGTGTAACCGCGCAGGCGCGCGAGCTCAGAGCTCGCGAACAGCCGGCGAACGCCGTCGAAGGCTTTCATGTAGGTCGCCGGGTTCGACCGCGGCGTGGTGCCCACCGGCGACTGATCGACCAGCACGACTTCGGAAATCTTGTCGACGCCTTCAATCTTTTCACAATCGGTGACCTTGGCGGTGGGCGCTTCTTTGAGCTTTTTCAGATTGCGTGCCAGCACTTCGTCCACCAAACTCGATTTGCCCGAGCCCGACACGCCGGTGATGCAGACCAGCATGCCGAGGGGAATTTCCACGTCGATGTTTTTTAAATTATTGGCGTGGGCGCCTTTGATCTTGAGCGAACGTTGCAGCAGCGGTTTGCGCTGATGCGCGGGAACGGGGATGACCTTGCGCTGGCTCAAGTACGCCGCTGTGAGCGAATTCTGATCATTCAGCAAATCCTGGTAAGTTCCTGCAAAGATGATCTCGCCGCCCTGCTCGCCGGCTTTTGGCCCAAGATCGATGATGTGATCACATTCCTTGATGATTTCCGGATCATGCTCGACCACGACGACGGTATTCTGATTGGCGCGCAGACGATGGAGAATCTCCACCAGGCGCCGGCTGTCGCGCGGATGGAGACCGATGGACGGCTCGTCGAGGACGTAGAGAGTATTTACCAATGAAGAGCCGATCGCGGTGGTGAGATCGACCCGTTCCAACTCGCCACCGGAGAGGGTGCGCGACTGGCGGTCGAGGGTCAGATATTCCAGGCCGACGCTGACCAGATAGCCGAGGCGCCGGCGGATCTCGTCGAGGATCAGGCGTGCGACTTGATCGAGAGCGCCGGCGGGTTTGAGTTGGCTAAAAAAAACCTGCGCCGCGCCGACGCTCAAGGCGTTGACTTGGGCGATGTCTTTGCCACCGTTATGGCCATGAATGCGATAATTCAAGGCGTCGGCTTTGAGCCGGCTACCTTGGCACTCGGGGCACAGGAGATAAGCCCGGTAGCGCGCCAAGAGCACGCGCACATGCATGCGATAGCTGCGCCGCTCGAGTCGGCGGAACCAGCCGCGGATGCCGCGGTACTCGCCGTTGCCGTCGATGATCAGCTGTCTTTGCCCGTCGCTCAGCTCGCCCCAGGGTTTTTTCGTTGGAATTTGTTTGCGCTCGCAGAAATCAAGTAGACTTTTGGTTCTGCGCTTGCGATTGATCCACGGCCGGATCGCGCCGTCGCAGAGCGACTTGCCGGGATTGGGAATCACCAAATCAAGATCGATGTCGATGACCCGGCCGAAGCCGCGGCAGGTTTCACAGGCGCCGAGGGGACTATTGAACGAAAATAGATTGGGCACCGGGTCGCGGTAGGAAATATCGCAGTGCGGGCAGTGCAGATGATGGCTGAACGGTTCGCGGCGCCACTCGGGGCCGGCTAAAAACAGATTCAGCCGCCCCTTGCCATAGTGAAACGCTTGCTCCAGCGAGTCGGTGATGCGCTTCTTGTTCTCGGGCCGAAAGGCGAAGCGGTCGACGACCACTTGCAGCGTATGATTTTTTCCCGGGGCATGTTCAATTTCGTCGATCTCGCGGATCGATTGGTCGACGAGCAGGCGATGAAAGCCGGCTTGATGCAGACCGTTACGCACTTCGTCCCACGCTACCGATGAAGGCGCCAAGGGAAAGGTCAAAACCACCGGCGCGCCTTCTGTCAATGACGCGAGCTTGGTGAACACCGACTGCGCCGAGTCCCGTTCGACGATGCGGGCGCAGCCGCGGCAGTGGAGCGTGGCGATCTTGGCGAACAGCAGCTTGAAGTGATCGTGCAGCTCGGTCATCGTGCCGACGGTGGAGCGCGACGTGCGCACTGGCCGGCTTTGGTCGATGGCGATGGTCGGCGGAATGCCCTCGATGCTCTCGACATCCGGTTTGTCCATGCGGTCGAGGAACTGGCGCGCGTAGGCGGAAAAACTTTCCACGTAGCGGCGCTGCCCTTCGGCATAAAGAATGTCGAAGGCGAGCGTCGATTTGCCCGAGCCGCTGACGCCGGTGACGACAGTTAACTGATTGAGCGGAATCTCGATGTCGAGATTTTTTAGATTATTCTGCTTGGCGCCACGGATATAAATGGCTTTTCCGTTCATAAGCGGGCTTTATTGCAGGTGGTACTTCTCGACCAGGATGCGGCGAAAACGCGCGCCGTAAAGAAGCTCGAAGGTTTCTTCCTTATTGGGAAAAAGTTGCAACGCGGTGTGCTTGGCGTGGTTGACGACATCCTGCGCTTCTTCGAAAGTGAGATTGACCCACCAGAGCAACGCCACGGCAACGTCCATTGCCCGGCCCAAACGGCGCAGTTTTTTCTCTTCAGCCAGCAATGCTGCTGGATCTGCCGCCATTGTCATGGCTTCCACCCTGCCGCGTACGGTTGGGTTCATCTACCGCTCGCGCTAACCTTATACACTTAGCACACGCGATGGGTGAATCAAGGCAATTCATGCCGGCTTCCGTGGTCGACAGCGAAAGCAGATTCGGAACCGGGGAAATCAACCACAAAGGGCCTAGCGCGGCACAGCCGCAGCCGAATTTCGGAATATCTCTCGCAAAGGCGCAAAGACGCAAAGGTTTCAAAAATAAAATTCTTCTCCGAACTTGGCGCCTTTGCGTCTTGGCGAGAGGAATATCCGAGTTCGAGATGTTTCCTATAGCGGAATATTCGCGCGTGGCGCGCAAATATTGAGATATTGCAAACTGGTCCCTTCCAGAGCCGGATTCGCTCTGTTACTGTGGCGCCGTGCGCATCAGCGAAATATTTTACTCGATCCAGGGCGAAGGTCGACTGCTCGGTGTGCCGTCGGTTTTCATCCGCACCTCCGGTTGCAACCTCCGGTGCCGGTGGTGTGACACTCCCTACACTTCTTGGCGGCCGGCGGGGACAAACTGGAGCATCGACAAAATTCTCGACGAAACCGCCAAGTATCCGACCCGCTACGTGGTGATCACCGGCGGCGAACCACTACTTGCCCGGGAAGTCCAAGCGCTTGCGGAACGACTCAAAGGGCGCGGCGCGCATATCACGATCGAAACCGCAGCGACGATCTTCAAGCCGCTCGATTGCGATCTCATTTCCCTTAGCCCCAAGTTGGCCAACTCGACGCCATGGAAAAGGCGGCGCGGAAAGTTTGCCGCCGCCCATGAGCGGCGCCGGTTGAATCTTACGGTGGTGCAAGAATTTTTAAACGCGCACGACTACCAGTTGAAATTCGTCGTTGATGGCCGCCGCGATTTCGCCGAGATTTACGAGATTCTAAGCCAATTAAAAAATGTCGATCCGGCGCAGGTCTTGATCATGGCCCAGGGCACGACCAGCCGGGCCGTAAGCCGCAAGGCGAAATGGATTGTCGAGCTGTGCAAGCAGTACGGGTACTCCTATACGCCGCGCCTGCATATTCAACTCTTCGGCAACCGGCGCGGGACGTGATGCCGCAGCGCGGCATCACGAATCTCAGATCGCAAATTGCAGATTTCAAATGTCCCCTATGGCGCGATCAGTCGGCGTTTCAACGGTTGGCGCTGATTCGAGCGGGACTGCTTGAAGGAGAAGACGAGATTGTCTGCAGGCCGGAACTGGCCGGAGTGGTTTGCAACGGCGCCGTGGCGGGTTGCTCGATGGGCTTATTTTCCAACCTGGCGACGATTGCCGGCGCCAGATATTTTAATACCGTCACCGGCAAGCCACTGGTGAAATGATAGTTCTCTGCCTCGCGACCTTGGACGAAGGCGGTGATCACGCCGAAGTAGCGCTCGCCGATGTAAAAGACGAACGTCGCCGTGCGGTTGGTAGCGCGCGAGGAAGTTACTTCGCCGCCGCGGCCGAAGGTTTTAAAGCGGTTGTCGCCGGAGCCGGTTTTGCCGCCAGCGGGCAAAACTTCGCCGGTCGATAATTTGAAGACGCCGTTTAGACGGCGCGCGGTTCCTTGTTCGACAACGACGGCCATGGCCCGGCGCGCGCTGCGCGCCACTTCAACAGGCAGCATGCGCTCGCCTTTCTGCTGCTTGGGCTCGAGCAGAGTTTCGTAGGGAGTGCCGCCGGCGAAATGCACCTTGGTGAAACTCGATGCCGGGCGGCGCACCCCGTCATTGACCAATATGCCAACGAGATCCGCCAGCGCCACCGGCCGATCCGAAGAGCTGCCGATGGCGGTGGCGTAGGTCGGCACTAGGGTCTTGAACGGAAAGCCCAGGCGCTGCCAGTAGAGCGCCATGCGGTTAAAAGCTTCTTTTTCCATGCGAATGCGCAGGCGTAGATCCTGAGCGCGCTGGGCGCGGCTGCTGAGCAGCCAAGCGGAGCCGACACGGCGCGCTTCGCCGCTGTTAGCCCAGAGCGTTTCCCATTTGAGATGCGGCTCATTGCGAAATTCGCTGGCGCACCATAGATCGAGCGGATGGAGGCGGAGCAGATAGGCGTAGTCGACCAGGGTTAGACGGGGATTATCGAAGGCGCGGAATAATTTGCCGATGTCAAGCTCCGCCGTGTTCACTTGATGTTTTGCCAACCATGCCGTGAGCGCGGCTTGGTCGTCGCCGATGCGCCAGGCAAAAAACAGTATCGTCAAGCGCCGTTCGATATGGCCTTTGGCGCCGAGCAGACGCTTGACTATTTCTTCGGGGTTTTGCTTGGCGAAGGTCTGATAGGCGCGGCGCAGCACGCCGCGGGATTCCTCTTCGGCGATCTCCCGGAGCATTTTCTGCCGGTCGGTATTGGCCGGGTTGTCCAAAACGTCTTGTGGGGCATAGGCGAGGCGTGCGCGATGGTAGCTCACTAGATCGCGCATCAGCCGGATGAAGACCAAATTGGTCGAGTTGCGAAAGGCATCGTGCAACTCAAAAATCTGTGCATCGTCCTTATTGTCGAAGTTTTCGAAGTGATGCACGCCGCCGCCGGTAAAAAAATTTTCATGGGGGCTGGCGGAGTAACGCCGCGCCATCGCCTTGTCGAGAAAGGGCTGCAACGCCAGCGATTTCTCTTCGAGCAAGATTTCCGAGGCCCACTGGGTCAGCGGGTCGCGCGCCGCCTCGGCGCGCAGTTTTAATTCCTTGCGGTCTAGGACGGACAACTCTTTGTGCAGCTCGGCGATAAGTTCCAGGTAATGCACCAAGGTGCGCAGCTTCGCGGTGCTGCCGAGCTCGAGCTTGACGCTTTTGTTAAAATCGAAGGGCGCGGCGAAATTATCCGCCTGGACGCGCACCAGATTGCCGGCTGGCGTCGCTTCGACCAGGAGAAACGAATAGATCAGTTTCGCCGGGTCGTCGTTTTCAAGCATGCGCTTATCGTTCAAGCCTAGGGAGTCGGTAACCTTTTTATCGGCGAGGCTGCCAATGAAGTCGGTGACCCGTTTCTGCAGCGCCACGTCGATGGTGCTGTCGACCCGCAAGTGCAGCCGGTTGAGATCGTAGAGATTGGTCACGCCGAGGGAGTCCATCATCGTGTAACGAATCGCGTTGGCGGCTTTGTTTTTGATCGATGAAGGTTGCGGTGGCAGCGGACCGCTGGGCAAAAATTTGATCGGGGTTTTTTGCAGCTCGGCGGCAAAGTCGCCATCGATGATGCCGTCACGCGCCATGAGGCGGGTGAATTGGCCGACTTTTTCTTCCAACGAGGCGCGCTCGTCGACGAGATAGACCGACGGCGCGCGTACCGATATCAACAATGTCAAGGCATGTTTGAAGGCGCGGGTTTTTGCCGGGCTGTTCCCTGGCGCGCTCAAGTCACTGATGACCTCGCTCAAGGGCATGCCAAACCAGGCGTGCAGCCCTTCGCCCAAGCCGTGGATTTCGCCGTAACTAGGCGCCGCCGCCAACGGCACGGTGTTCAAATAGTCGACGATAATGCGCTCGCGCCACGCCTTGGTATTGGCGCCTTCGCGGTAGGCTTTTAGACTGGCACCGATGATTTGGCGGAGTTTTTCCACCGGGCTGTCGGTACGGCCGTTGGGCGAGTGGCGGAACTTTTCCAACTGCACGGCGAGGGTGCTGCCGCCTTGCAGCGGCACCGGCAGCGACAGCTTCGCGCCCAGGTAATAGAACGCGGCTTTGAAGATCCTATCCCATTCGATCACCGGGTTTTGCCATGGAGTCGCGGGATGGTCGAGGTCGCGATTCTCCAGAAACAGCAGCGTCTTGACCAGCAGCGGCGGAATGTCGCCGATTTTCTTAAACAAGAAATCCGCCTGGGCGTAATGGAACAGCGTCGCGCCATCGGCGCCGGTGATTTCGAGCCCGGTATCGGGACGCTCTAGATAGGGTGGCGACACGCCGCGCTCGATCAGCGTCAGCATGGTTTCCGACTGGCGCGTCTGTTGGCTGACTTTATAGCCTTGGGACTCCAATTTGGCTTGATACGCGGGCAGCTTCGAGTAGCCGCGCCGCTCGTCAAAGGGCGCCGCGGCGCGCGGGAACAGGATCTCTTCGCTGCGGCCGTCTTTGAGGGCGTAAAAAAGCCGTTCGTTGGTGCTGGTGAAGAACCAGGTTTGCAAAACCGAAGTCTGGATCTCGACGAAAATACCGGCGGCAATCAGCAGGAAAATCCCCAGCCACCAGAGCCAAACCTTGAGCCGCTTGAAGTTGAAGATCGAGAGCAATCGGTAGGCGAAGGACGGCGCCTGGGTCAGCTCGGTTGGGAGAGATTTGCCGTTCATCGAAGTGCAAAAATAATCATAACACACCGGCGGAAAAAATCTAAACAAATCCGAATTCGGAAAAGAATGACTCTCGCAAAGGCGCAAAGGCGCCAAGGTAAGATAAGAATCTGTGGAAGATAGATTTTGATTTCTGAACTTTGCGTCTTTGCGCCTTGGCGAGATAAAATCTGAATCCGGAAAAGAACTATCTCGCGCGCTAGTCTTTGAGCCGCAGGATATTGTAGGCAGCGACGGGGCGGTGAAAGCCTTTTAGAGATAATTCGCCGGCAGCCTCGGCTTCGACCCATTCTTCGACGGTGCCGAGGAGGCGCTGGGGCACGAGAATCTCTCCCGGCTTGGCTTCGCCGCATAGGCGCGCGGCGAGATTGGGCACGCTGCCGATGGCGCCGTATTCCCAACGGCCTTCGAAGCCGATGGCGCCGATGGTGGCGTAGCCTTGGGCGATGCCGACGCCGAATCCCAACTCGTAACCGAGCTTGCGCCATCTGACCGTCAGTTCTTTCACGCGCTCGCGCATCGCCAGCGCCATGCGAACGGCTTGCTCCGCTGGATTTGGAACCGGCGTCGGGTCGTTGAAGAATATCAACATGCCGTCGCCAGCGAAGTGCTCCAGCGTGGCTTCGTATTGTGAAATGATCTCGCCCATCGCCGCATGATACTCGCGCAGCACGGCCATGACCTCTTCAGGCTCGGCGGTTTCGGCGAAGGCGGTGAAGCCGCGCAAGTCCAAATAGACCACGGTAATTTCCCGCCGGTGGGTTTTCAGCGGATCGTCGGCGCCGCCGCTGACGATTAACTCGGCCAGCTGTGGCGCAAAGAAGCGCTTGAGCCGGCTTAGCCGCTCAAGTTGTGAGACTTGATCCTGGACACGCTCAGCCAAAGTCTGGTTCCACTCCGCCAGCTCGCGGCGCAGTTCGACTTCCTGGTCGCGCAGCCGTTTCTTTTCCAAGCAGGCGTTGATGCGGGCGCGCAGTAAAATCGGATCGAAGGGCTTGGGCAGATAATCTTCGGCGCCGAGCTCGATGCAGCGCACCACGCTGCCGATCTCGTCCAAGGCCGACAGCACGATGACGGGAATGGCGCGCAAGCTCTCATCGGCCTTCAGCTGTTCCAGCACCTGATAGCCGTTCATCTCCGGCATCATGACATCGAGCAAAATCAGGTCGAAAGAGTTAGTCTTGATCGCTTCCAACGCGAGCCGACCATTAACCGCCACAGAGGCATTGTGACCGTCTGCCTCGACGAGCGTAGACAGCATGTCGCGGTTCATCTCGGTGTCGTCGACGACAAGTATTTTGGCGGGAACAGTCATGATAATAAATCCGAAATCCGAAGCACGAAATCCGAAACAAACCGGGAAAAGCTAAATCCGAAATCCGAAGCACGAAATCCGAAACAAAGCGCAGCCAAATGAAGCCAAACCCTAAGAAAATCCAAAACATGGAATCCGAACGACTTAGTTTGGAACATTGAGTTTTTCTTCATTTTGGATTTGTTTCGGATTTCGAATTTCGGATTTCGTGCTTACTCTGTTTTCGAATTCGTGCTTTCCTCTGATTGCTATTCACTCTTGCGGAGGATGGCTCCAAAGATGTTGGTCAACTCAGTTGCTTCCCGGACTAGATCATCGCGACATTTCTTCAATGCCGAGTCATCACCAGTTTCAATCAACCGCAGCCAATAGCGACTTTCCTTGGCTTCCTTGCGGCATATTCTAATTCTCATTACGAAGTCTTTCTTGCTCAGGGATTCATTGGCTTCGATGTAGTTGGCCCCGACGGAGCCAGATGATCTCACAACCTGTTTCGCGTCTTCAATGTTCGCAAGTGTCTTTGGAACCCGTTTGACGAATGCTCTAACGTCGTTCGCGAAAATAAAGGTTCGATCTTCGAGATCGTACTGGGTTGTTCGGGATTCCTTCATAGGTTTAGCGTTTTAGCCGCGATAGTTCCAAAGGGCAAATCCGAAATCCGAAGCACGAAATTCGAAACAAACGAAACCAAGAAAATCGGAAAACGAAGAAAATCCCAAACTCAGATCCGAACCGCCTTTGTTTTGGTAATTTGAATTTTGAACATTTGAATTTGTTTCGGATTTCGGATTTCGTGCTTCGGATTTATCGGCTAAGTCAGATAGCCTTTGATTTTCGCGAGCAGATCCGCCGGATCGAAGGGCTTGGTCACATAGGCGTCGCA
>Ga0326597_10009686_pt1 | contig 12880 bp, 9 predicted proteins | sample RVTome_12_FD_203789 | JGI IMG/M metagenome (GOLD analysis project Ga0326597, IMG submission 203789) | Soil microbial communities from uranium-contaminated site in the Upper Colorado River Basin, Wyoming, United States - RVT100D185 | ecosystem: Environmental > Terrestrial > Soil > Contaminated >... | reverse complement strand
GTCCAAGCCACTCGATCGAGCCAATGGTGATGGGGTCAACGACTAGCTGGATATGGTCGACACCGGCGGCGGCAAATCCGTGTAGGGCAGCCGCCAGGGTTTCGTGATCGCCGACGAGTGGTGTGGCGCCTGCGTGATCGGGGTCACCGGAGGTACGACCGGTGCCGCCGGGTGTCTGCACCAGGACCGCAGCAGTCTTGGCAATCTCGCTCGGGTCTCTGCCGAGCGATTCCGCAGTCTCCTCGATCGAGTGGATCATCGTGGCCAGGGCAGAGGGGTTGTTGTCGTACGCATCGAACCACGTGTTCCACATGTCGACGGACGGGAGGGTTGCACGCAGAATGCGCGGGCCGGTAGACCCAACCATGAGCGGAGGTCCGCCGGGGCGTGATCGTGGTGTGAGATGACACTCCCTTGCCTCGTAATACCGCCCCGTGAAGTCGATGTATCCATCACGGAGCAGGGTCGAGATGATGGTGAACGCTTCTTCGAATCGACTTGCCCTGTGGTCGTATGGGAAACCGAACGCATCGTATTCCGTACGGTTCCAACCGGCGCCCAATCCAACGATTAGACGGCCGCCGGAGATCTCATCGATAGTGGCGGCCTTCTTGGCAAGCATTGCCGGGTTGTGGAACGAAGTGCTGGCGACGAGCGGCCCAAGCGTTACCCGCTCGGTGACCGCGGCGAGTGCGGCGAGCAGCGACCACGACTCCCACGGTCCACGTGGTCCGTCGTCGTGGTGGTAGAGAAGGTGATCACCGACCCAGATGGAGTCGAAGCCGGCCGTCTCAGCGGCAACGGCCATGTCGCGGATCTCCTGCCAGCGAGCGATTCGCTCGACCTCAGGGAGCTGGACACCTACTTGAAACGGTCTGGGCACACGACGAGGTTACTCGTGACGCCAGAAGCGGTTCTATAGGTTGTCCGGCCGTTGTCCCAGGATGACATCGACGGTGCGGCCGTCGTCAAGGGTGACCTCTATCGTCGTACCGGCGGCATAACGTCGCAGCTCGCCGACCAGGTCGCTACCGGTGATAACCGTCGTTCCGTTGATGGCAGTCACCACGTCGCCTACCTGAAGACCTGCGGCAGCGGCGGCTTCGTCGGGCACGACGACGTTGATCTCTATGCCGATAGGGGCGCTGCCGCCATCGCTCGTGTCCTCCATCGCAGGCGCGATCTCAACGCCGAGATACGGGCTCGACGCCTCGCCGTTTGCGATGATCTCGTCCGCGACCCGTGTCACTATCTCAACAGGTGTGGCAAAACCGATCCCCTCGACACCGACCGGGCTGACCCCTACGGCAGTCGTGATGCCGATCAGCGCACCGTCTCGATCGACGAGTGCGCCGCCGCTCGATCCCGATGTAATCGGCGCGTCTGTCTGGAGCATGCCGAGAAGCGTCGTCGTGCTGTCGGTCTGGACCAGCCTGCCGACCGCCGAGAGAACACCGACGGTCAGTGATGGCCCGCCTTCGAGCCCGAGGGGGCTACCGACGGCCACGGCGGGATCCCCGACCGTCAACGCCGTGGTGCTGCCAATGGCGATCGGCCGGAGGCCCCTTGCGGTGATTTCGAGCACAGCCAGGTCGGTGGCGGGATCGGTGCCGACGACCTCGGCAGGGTAGATCCGGCCGTTCGACAGCACGACCTCATAGCTCGAACCCGCGGTGGCGACGTGATTGTTGGTGATGATGTGGCCCTGATTGTCGTAGATGACACCTGAACCACTACCGACCTGGGTCTCTTCGGCGGTGAATGTGTTCCCCCTGATCTGGACGGTGACGACCGAGGGAATCGCCGTCTCGCCCACCGCCCGGGCATCGAGCAGAAGCGAGGGCTCGACGGTGGTGGGTTCGACGACGCCGGTATCTTGTTGCGAGGAGGACACCACGGCCGGAGCGGTGCTTGTGCTCGTTGTGGCGACGGCTGTCGTCACGGTTGGCGCCGTCTCGGTGGCCCCTTCGTCTGAGGTCGCGGCAATTGCGCCGGCGAAGACGGCAACGGCGAGGGCAAGCGCCGCAACGTACCACCGCCAATAGCGGGGGCCGCGTCGCTTCGGCCTGACCTGCTGTTCGACTGTCAGCTGTTCGACTGGCGGCTGTTCGACTGGCGGCTGTTCGACTGGCGGCTGTTCGACTGGCGGTATGCCGGCGGTTGGCGACGTGTCGGCCGTTGGGGTGGGTGCCATCTCGTGTGGGGCGGGGGTGGGGTTGCTTGTCTCGTTCATCTCAGAGACGAGTCTGCGCTCCCTTCATGAGAAACCGATGAGGAAACCGTGGGCAATCCGTGAGAACAGTCCGTGAGAACAGTCCGTGAGAACAGTCCGTGAGAACAGTCCGTGAGAACAGTCCGTGAGAACAGTCCGTGAGAACAGTCCGTGAGAACAGTCCGTGAGAACAGTCCGTGAGAACAGTCCGTGAGAAGAGACCGTGTGAGCGGTGATACGTCGAGACGGTGTCACACCGACCCTGTGGGTGAGCCGCAACCACGAGACAGCTCAGAGTTGGCTACTCAGAGTGGTCGAAGCAACCTATGGCAGGCTATCTGCGATGTCGGAGTACTCGGTGCTGAGTGCGCCACCAAATGCGGCGACGGCGATGAGAGCCACTAGGGCGAGGAGCGCGACCAGTAGTGCATACTCGACGAGGCTGGCGCCATCCTCGGAATCGGAGCCTCGATCCGACAGGCCTGCCAGCAGGATCTTGAGATTGATGTACACGCCCATTTCGGTCTCGTCTCTGATTGCTGTGAGTTGCCAGTCGACTACGGTGAGTAGTTCTACTCAACTAAACAACGAATTTGCCGAAGCGTCTAGGGGTCGAGCGACCTATTAATGGGGCATCTGGTGTTCCAAAGGGCGTCTGATGCTCGAACGGTCGCCATGTAGCGACCCTTGGTCGTACAATCGGGCAGAGCAACCGGGCAGAGCAACCGGCAGGCGGAACGAGAGGAATCTCGTGGATCTATCACAACAGAGCATTACAGGCCATGAATTCGACCTGAATCGGCGTGGATACGATCCTGACGCGGTCGACGCTCATCTTCGCGAGATAGCCGCCGCAGTCACCGCCCGCGAGGCCGAAGTAGCCGATCTGCGCCGGACTATCACAGAGCTCGCGGCAAAGGTGCAGGATGCAGACGAGTCTGAAGAGGCGCTCCGGCTCACGTTGAAGGCGGCTGCCCACGCTAAGGAAGAGCTTCTCGCCGGTGCGAGGGAGACGGCCCAAACGTTGGAGCGGGAAGCATCCGACAGGGCACAGCATGTCATTTCCGAGGCTGAGGCAAGAGCCGGGGCGGTTGCCGAACAGGCGGAGGCCAAGGCCCGAGCGATGACGGAAGGGGCCAGCGCCAGGGCGCGAGAAGTCGCAAGGGCGGCCCTCTCCGAGAGCGAGCTGCTCGTGGTGCGAATCGAGCAGCTTCGGGCACAGGTCGAGGTCGCAGAGGACTCGCTGCAAGCGTTGAGCGCTGATGCGGGCCCTCGTCTCGAAGAAGCCCGCGTAGCTCTTGATCAGGCGCTCGAATCGGCCCGTGCCAGCGCCGAGAATCCCGAGTTGCTTGCGGCCGCAGCCGTTCCTCAAGCTCCGCCGCACTTCTCCTTTGAGCACATGGCGCCGGAGACGGCCGGCGTGGCGGTGCCGTCGGCGGGTGCCGAGACAGCGGAGCCAGAGCCAAACATTGACGATGCCCCTGAGGATGTTGCCGCTGAAAGTGTTGCCGCTGAAAGTGATGCCGCTGAAAGTGATACCGCTGAAAGTGATACCGAGGATGACGGGCCGGACGTCGAAAGCGGCGACGCTCCCCACCTGGTGGCCGCGGGGGGAGGACCTGTCGAGACCGACGAGCCCGACGCTGAACCCGACCAGCAGCATGCTGAACCGCCGTATCGGCAGGCTGAGAGCAGCTCAGATATCAGCGACAAGGTGGACCGGCTGCTCGAGGAGCTTCGCGAAGTCACGTAGGATCGAAGTCACGTAGGATCGCAGTCACCTAGGATCGCAGTCACCTAGGATCACCGACCCGGCCCTTGACGAGGTGCCTCGATAGGATCTCCCAGGTTGCCGGTGCTGCGAGTTCATACTTCATTGATCGAAGGGTCCGCACGAAGACCGGGACGGCAGCGTCGGTCGCCATCGGGTTGGGTCTGGCTGCGGCCAGTACACGCTGATCGGGGCGAAGGACGAGTATGTCGCTTCCGGGCCACCGCTGCCGGACGAGGGCGATCTCGGCATCGAGAGCCGTCCGCCCGAACCGGTCGAAGATATCCTCGTAGAATCGAGCGCCGGGTCGGCGTTCGGCCGCCGCGAGGGGAGCCACGACGACGATCAGGTCGAGTGGTTGGTCGAACCCGAGCACGAGATCGACAGAAGTCCCGCTGGCGAGACCACCGTCCGCGTACCAACGGTCACCAATCAGCACGGGCTGGAAGATGCCGGGCACTGCGGCAGAGGCAGCAACCGCATTCCGGATCTGTGCCGGTGGCGCTTCCTCGGTGCCAAAAGGGGTCCGCTGTCGTGCTGCCACGTCATACGCGAGGATGACGGTCGGTCGCTCCGGCCAACTCGTCGCCGCCGGTCCCAGAGCATCGTCCAGCCACTCTGCCAGCCCGATGCTGGAGTACATCGCCGGGCTACCCAACACCATCCGGAGATCTGGGCGACGTAGCCCCGGCCAAACCCCGTGTCTCAGCCACCGCACAACACCTGAAGGACGGATCCTCCTAAAGATACGGGTGTGCAGAGTCGCCGCGACCTCATCACGGGACGCCGCCGATCCGACGAAGGTCTCGAGATTGAGCTGATCCCCGCGCACCAGAGCCCCGGTCAGGGCGCCGCACGAGGTGCCGATAACGACTTCGGCCGAGTTTGGATCCCATCCTGTTGCCATCTGTAGGCTCAGCAACGCCCCGAATTGGAAAGCTGCGCCCGTTATGCCACCACCACCAAGTACAAGACCCACTCTGCTCACGGGCATAGGATACGGTTCAACACCCGGCGAGTGCCGGAGCTACCCATTACAGGCCACCCCGACGGATCGTAATGATCGTTCTCACATCGATAAATGAACGCGACCGGGGCCGGGTGACAGGGTTCCTTGATGCGATTGGCTCCGCCGACGGCCAACCACCGCTGTCCGAATACAAGATGCTGAGACTCGACGGCAGCCGGGGAACGGTCGAGCAGCTGCTGGTCACCGGTGACGGCTCGATAGTCGGCTACGGCCAGGCCGCATGGCACCGACCCGCCGGCGGGTCGGGTGGTCATTGGGCCGTCGAGGTAGTTGTCGCCCCCGACCATCGGAGCGGGCCTGCGGCTGCGACGTTGATCGGTGCGCTGGAGAAACGGCTCGACGGCTCGCCTATCACGTTGTGGGCACACACGCCGTACGTAGCCACTGCGGCGGGCGAGGCCGGATGGCTCCCCAATCGGCTCCTAACGAGGATGTCCCGCCGGCTGCCGGTCCGATGTCGTCATGAGGTACCCGATGGGCTTTCCATCTCGACATTCAGGCCCGGCATTGATGAGTGGGCATGGCTATCGGCCAACAACCTTGCCTTCGCCGAGCACCCCGAGAACGGGGCGCTCGAATTGAGCGACATCGTCGAACGGGAGCGCCAGGCCTGGTTCGATCCGGAAGGCTTCTTTCTGGCGTGGGATGGCGATCGGGTCGTTGGGAGTTGCTGGACGAAGGTACACGAAGGAAACGTTGGCGAGATCTACATCATCGGGATCATCCCCGAATGGGAGGGAATGGGTCTCGGCCGGGCGCTCGTCTGCGGCGGACTCGACTATCTCAGCGCGGTACGACAGGCAGTCAAAGCCATGCTGTATGTCGAGCTGGACAACGAACGGGCCGCCGACCTCTATCTCGAACTCGGCTTTGAGGTCGAGAAACGAATCACCGCGTATTCCCGGGACAACTGATTGGCGGGTTATTCAACCCTGTCGGCGTTGAGCGTCGAAGCGGCGACAGCCCGTTTGAACTCGGAGAGATAGATGTCGTGGGGGCCGATAGCGGTGTCCATCGATTGCTCGACTCGGAAGACGAGGGTCATCGCGGCGTGATAGACAATCCAACGATCGAGTTGGTACTGGTCCAACTCTTTGCCGTAGCCCTCCTGGAACGCCGCGGCCGCTTGGGGACCGGCATTCATCTCGAGGAGCCAGGTTGCTTTCGACAAGTCCCATTCGGGTGGTGCGACGGTAGCCCATTCCCAGGTGATCAGGGTCACGGCGCCGTGGTCGTCGACAACGAAGTTGTCAGGCGCAGGGTTGGTGTGCGCGCTCTTGGGATCGGATGCGTATGGTGGTCGCACCTCGCGGGCATCGACGAGGATATCGCTTGGCAAATCGAGCCGGCGGCGATATCTATCGAGCCGCTTCAGAGTTGATATGAAATCCACCGCAACCCATTCCTGGTCCATACCACGGCTGAGGTTGGTGAGACGCTCAGAGTTCGTGTCATGGACGCTGCGGAGGATTGCGCCCGCCTTTCGTGCCAAACCCGGGTTCTCCGGCAATGTCCCCAGGTTCCAGCGACCGGCATCCTCGAAGATGGCCCAATGCATGTCCTCTTCCAACCCCCGGTCCACGAGTTCGGGGGTGCCGGCGAGCGCGGACAACGCTTCGAGAGCGTGGAACTCCCGTCGCTCCCTAGCCGAGGTACCGTAGATCTTGACGATCCGTGTCCCTTCTCCCAACCATATGCGGTACACACGGTTGGCCGCCTGACCACGCTCCATGCCCGTCAGTTCGAGAATACGACCGCCTCCGGAGAGATTTTGCGCAAGTTCGATTGGTCTCACCACACGTCCTTCACAAGAGGGTCCCCTATTGTCGCATGCGAAGGCGTGTCCCGGATCGCTTTGGGTTATTCTTACCATCCAACCGCTCCCAGAGGACATCGTGGCATTGACAATCACCTTCCCGGACGGATCAGAGCGCCAATACGAATCGGGTGTCACCGGCGCCGAGATCGCAGCCAGCATCGGCCCCCGCCTGGCAAAGGCGGCGGTGGCCGTCAAGATTGACGGTGCCCCCGTTGACCTAGGGAGGCCGATCACGGGCGATGGCACGATCGAGATCATCACTGCCACTTCGGATGAGGGGCGCCACGTGATGCGACACTCTGCGGCCCACGTTATGGCCCAGGCAGTGCTTGACCTCTACCCGGGAGCAAAGTTCGCTATCGGGCCACCGATCACCGACGGCTTCTACTACGACTTCGAGGTAGAGGAACCGTTCACCCCTGAGGATCTCGAACGAATCGAGACACGGATGAACGAGATCATCGCCGAGGATCAACCGTTTGAGCGTGAGGAACTCTCTGCAGAGGAAGCTCTCGAGATCTTTGCCGACCAACCGTTCAAAACCGAGATCATCAACTCGGTTGATCGGGAGGAAGGCGTAGCCGGCGGAGAGGTGTCCATCTATCGCAACCTGTCATTCGTCGATCTGTGTCGTGGACCGCATGTGCCGTCGACGAAGCGGCTCGAGGCCGTCAAGCTAATGCGCTCGGCCGGTGCCTACTGGCGTGGTGATGAGAAGAAAGCGCAGCTCCAGCGCATATACGGCACCGCCTGGGAGTCGAAGGCAGAGCTCAACGCATACCTGGAGCGGCTCGCCGAGGCAGAGCGGCGGGACCACAGGAAGCTTGGTCAGGAGCTGGAGCTGTTCTCCTTCCCACCCGAGTTGGGTAGTGGTCTTGCGGTGTGGCACCCGAAGGGCGGGCTGCTGCGGACGATCATCGAGGACTACTCGCGGCGGACACACCTGGCCCACGACTACCAGATCGTATCGACACCACATGTAGCCAAGGCCGACCTCTGGTGGACGTCGAAGCATCTCGAGTTCTACGCAGACGGCATGTACCCGGGGATGGTGCTCGACGAGTCCACCGAATACCGGTTGAAGCCGATGAACTGCCCGTTCCATATCCTGATTTTCAGCTCGCGGGGCAGGAGCTATCGCGAGCTGCCGATGCGGCTGTTCGAGCTCGGCACCGTCTATCGCTATGAGCGGTCCGGGGTGGTCCACGGGTTGATGCGGGCACGTGGCTTCACCCAGGATGACAGCCATATCTTCATCGAGGAGAAGGACCTCGGTGCGGAGCTCCGGAACCTGCTCGATTTCACGTTGATGGTGCTCCGCGACTTTGGCTTCGAGGAGTTCGAGGCAGATCTCTCGACACGGGATCCTGGCAAGTACATAGGCACGGACGAAATGTGGGACAAGGCCGAAGACGCGTTACGTCAAGCCTTGGAGGTCGCAGATCTGCCGTATGACGTCGCGGAGGGCGAGGGCGCGTTCTACGGGCCAAAGATCGATGTGCACGTCCGTGACGCGCTGGGGCGTCGCTGGCAGCTATCGACACTTCAGGTCGACTTCGGCCAGCCGGAGAACTTCGAGCTGCTCTATGCGACCGACCACAACACACGCGAGCGGCCGGTGATGATCCATAGGGCTCTGATGGGGTCCGTGGAGCGATTCGTCGGCATCCTCATCGAGCACTATGCGGGTGCGCTCCCCGGCTGGCTGTCACCGGTACAGGCAACCGTCGTTCCGGTGGCCGATCGGCACCACGGCTATGGGCACGAGGTCGCCGCGGCACTCGAGGCAGCGGGACTGAGGGTGGACGTCGACGACGCCGACGAGACTGTCGGCGAGAAGATACGCCAGGCGATCACACGAAAGCACCCGGCTGTGCTGGTGGTCGGCGATCAGGACGTCGAGAACCGCACCGTTGGCATGAGGTTACGTCAACAAGCCGGGGAGCAGCGGGGCGTTGCGCTCGACGACGCGATAAAGCGCCTTGTGTCGCTGTGCGAGCCTCCCAGGTAGGCGCGTTTCGACTCTTCGATCACGGTCTAGTCTGCCTCTGAACTCCAGAATCGAAGACCTCTCGTACGCGGGCGCCGGTGCCCCGCAATCCATGAAGGGAACAGCAATTGAAGTGGTTTGTCAGACTCCTCGCAGGCGCAGTAAAGCGCACTCCGTGGGGGATCATTGGGGGAACATTGGTGGTGACGGTCACCCTCGGATTCTTTCTCTCCCAGCAGGAGATGGCGTCGGGTAACGAGGGTTTCTCCCCGGACACTCCGGAGTTCCTCGCTCAGGATGTGATCAGCGACTATTTCTCCGACAACTCTGAGGAGCCGGTGCAGATCGTCGTCACTGCAACAGACGGCGACCTCCTGACCGCGGCCGGGCTGCGTGACTACCTGGCCATTCGCGAGGCTATCAATACGAGCGACGCCGCTCCTCTCCTCAAGAGTCGGCCCGGTGGCGATATCGTCGGCTATTTCGACCCGGTGATCCAGGCTCTCCAGATGCAGGCGGAGCAGTCCGGTGTGGCGTTCGAGACCATGGTCGGCAACCTCGAGGATGAACAGGTCAAGCAGGCGTTCACCCAGGCCTTCGACAACATACCCGTCGATGTCAGGGCCCTTGCCGAGGGGCTCTACGGGGCTAGCTCTGACCTGAGTGCACCGAGCGCGGAGACCGCGCTGATGGTGGTCTTCCTCAATGTTTCCGACCTCGACGACCCGGACCTCACCAAGCTCCAGGCAATCGAGCTCGACATGGCAGATGCGATCCAGGCAGCGGATACACAAGCCTCAGATCCCGAAGCCTTCAGCTTTGCGCTGCTGTTTGCCGACAGCGACGAGTTCCAGTCTGAGATCGGCCGGTTGTTCGGCAGTGCCTTCCTGATCATCGTGCTCATCTTGATGTTCGTCTTCTGGATCCATCCGAAGGGGAGGCTGACCCGCGGCAAGGCGCTGCGCCGCTCACTTGCCGATATGGGTCTGACGATGCTCGTCATCGTCGTTTCCATCGTGTGGATGAACGGGATTGGTGTGTTACTTGGACCGAAGTACCTCGGCATCATCGGGGACTTCAACGAGATTCTTCAGATCCTCCCGATTCTGCTCATCGGTCTTGGCGTCGACTACGCCATCCACATGACAAGCCGTTACCGTGAGGAGATCGGATCCGGTGTCTCGGTGCCCGATTCCGCAGTGCGTGCCACCAGGACGGTTGGCGTTGCGCTTGTCCTGGCCACCGCCACGACATCGGTAGGTTTCCTCACCAACGTCGTCAACCCCGTCACCGCGCTTCGGGACTTCGGTATCCTCGCCGCGGTCGGGATCACCTCGGCGTTCATTTTGATGCTCACGGTGGTACCGGCGATCCGCGTCCTGCTCGACGGCAGGGGTGAGCGCGCCGGCCACCTCGAGCGAGAGGCGTTCGGGCATCAGAGTGAGCGACTGTTGCCAAAGCTCATGGGGTCGACCGCGGTTCTTGCCGAGAAGTACGCCGTGACGACGCTGATCGCTGCGCTTGTCCTCGGGGCGGGCGGCTTTTACGGCCTGCTCGAGCTGAACACGACTTTCAGCTTCACCGACTTCCTGCCAGAAGGCAACGAGCTGCTCGAGACGTTCGACACGATCACCGATGAGTTCGGAGGAGGATTTGGCGAGGAGACAGAGGTGATCGTCGAGGGTGACGTGGCAACCCCGGAGATCCACAACGCACTGGTTGCCTCGTGGAGCAATATGAGCGACACCACCGACGTCGTCCAATTCGGGCCGGTGGCCGCGGCAGAGTCACCCGTTTCGGTGATCGCGGAGCTGGTCAGCCCGGATTCGGAGACCTTTGATCCGGAGTTCGCCGAGTTTGCCGGGTCGGCCGGTCTCCAGCAAGACCTGACGGTCGCCGCGGAAACGGACGTCGCCGCGTTGTACGATCGGGCTGCCGATGCGAACCCGGGCTCCATGGGGCGGGTTGTCGCCAAAGCAGACGGGAGCTATCGGTTCCTCGATGTTGGTGTCACCACCCAGGCGGGAGAGCAGCGGGCGACCGCGTTATCCGAAGGTCTGAAGGAGGACTTTGCTCCGGTGGTCGATGCCGGTGCGACTGCGGTCCCGACCAACCAGAACATCATCAGTGCAGGGGTGGTCACTGCCCTTCAGGACAGCCAGCAGTCCTCATTGGCGATAACCATCATTGCCGCCATGCTGCTGTTGGTGGTGACCTTCTGGATCGAGTCGAGGCGGCCGTTCCTGGGTGTCATCACCATCCTGCCGGTTGTGCTCATTGTTCTGTGGGTCTTCGGGGTCATGGCAGCCCGTGGCATACCGTTCAACCCGGTGACTGCGATGATTGCCAACCTCGCCATCGGTATCGGTGTCCCCTACACCATTCACATCACGCATCGGTACCAGGAGGACCGTCTGCGATTTGACGGCCCCGACGAGGCGATCCGTTCGACGACGACACACACCGGCGGCGCTCTCGCCGGCTCGGCGTTCACTACAGCCGCAGGCTTCGGCATCCTCATGACCTCGACGCTGAAACCGTTTCAGCAACTTGGCGAGGTGACCTTCTGGGCGATCATCTTCGCCCTGGCAGCGAGTGTGCTGGTACTGCCATCGATGCTCGTGCTGTGGGACCGCTGGCACATCCGACGAGGAGAAGTCGTAGTGGATGCGGCGGCGTTCGAGAAAGCACACAGCGGGATATGAGTGACCGCAGACCCGAGCTGCCGAGGATCGAGGTCGACCAGGAAACAGCCACGGCAGCAGGGATGCCGGAGGACCTCGACGCCAATGTGCTCGGTCCTTACCAGGTGCCCGATCCGGCGCGCCGGCGCCGGTCGGGCGGCGTCTATGTCGCCGCCGCGGCGATCTCCGTTGCAGCGGTCATGCTCGGGCTGCCGGATAGGATGTGGATAATCGTCGGGGTGTTCGTCGCCATCGCCGCATATCACATGTTGGCCGGCCGTCATCTGGAGGTAACGGACACCACCGCTTTGACGCGGGCAACGGGTGAGGTTGGCTTCCCTGTCGGTCATGCGTCCGCCGTGCTCGGATTCGACGGCTGGCTCGCCCAGCCTGTGTGGAACGTGCTCGTCTTCTCGGCGGACGAGCCACCAACACAGCGTGGCCTCGTACGGGTCGACGGGCGAACCGGACGGATCGTGGAGACATACACGGAGACGATCGGACACTAGGAGACTGGTGTGAATCGCCTGTTCTGGCTCGCTTGCGCCGCAGTAGGCGCCGGATTGTCGGTGGGGCGAGCAGCCACGGCTGCCTTTACACCAATTATCTAGCCCTTCCGCTGGTGGAGCGGCACGAACTGGCGGGGGTTCTCCCCGACGTAGATCTGTCGGGGACGGGCGATCCGGGTGTCCGGGTCCTCGGTCATCTCCTTCCAGTTGGCGATCCAGCCCGGCAGCCGGCCGATGGCAAACAACACCGTGAACATCCGGGTGGGGAAGCCGAGCGCACGGAAGATGATGCCCGAGTAGAAGTCAACGTTCGGGTAGAGATTGCGTTCCTGGAAGTACTCGTCGTTGAGCGCGGTTTGCTCGAGCTCTTCCGCCACCCTCAGCAAGGGATCATCACCTTTGACACGGTCGAGCACGTCATCGGCGAACTTCTTGAGAATCTTCGCTCGCGGGTCATAGTTCTTGTACACCCGGTGGCCAAATCCCATCAGACGGAACGGGTCGTCCTTGTCCTTGGCCCGTGCGACGAACGATTGGGTGGTTGCCGCCGGGTCGTTGGCGATCTCGGACAACATTTCGACGACAGCTTGATTGGCGCCACCGTGCAACGGTCCCCAGAGCGCGTTCATCCCGGCCGCGACCGAGGCGAACAAGTTCGCCTGGCTCGATCCGACAAAGCGAACCGTAGCGGTTGAGCAGTTCTGCCCGTGGTCGGCATGCAGGATCAACAACACGTTGAGCGCCTTGGCGATGACGGGGTCGACGTGATACTCCTCCGTCGGCAGAGCAAACATCATGTGGAGGAAGTTCTCGACAAACCGGAGATCGCTTCTTGGGTAGATATAGGGAAAGCCGGTCGATTTCT
>Ga0326597_10009685_pt1 | contig 12881 bp, 8 predicted proteins | sample RVTome_12_FD_203789 | JGI IMG/M metagenome (GOLD analysis project Ga0326597, IMG submission 203789) | Soil microbial communities from uranium-contaminated site in the Upper Colorado River Basin, Wyoming, United States - RVT100D185 | ecosystem: Environmental > Terrestrial > Soil > Contaminated >... | reverse complement strand
GGGCGGCCAGGCCGAGGACGCCCCTTCGCGGCCACCGATCCTCGAGCCCGTCCGCATATGAAAAGGTGGGAGGCACAAGATTCTGGATGGCGACACCGACGGTAACGGGTCCGCGTCTAACCGGCAAGAGGCCGAAGTCCAGCCCCCAGGCGGCACGCTCCAGCCCCATGAATCGGTAGCCGACGATCTTGAGCGTGCCCCCCACCGCCGAACCCCAGGGCCCTCGCACACCGTAGCCGGCGCCCAGCCTGAAACGATTAAAGGTCTCGACACCCTGTGGAAGCGGCGACAGCGGATCTGTAACTACGATGTCGGAGGTGGATTGGATGCCCCCTCCGACAGCCCACGCGCCGTAATCGAGCGTCGGAAACACCAGCGCGAATTGCTCGGTGCGAGTATCCACTGCATTTTCGGTGTGCTGAAGCTCGAGGCGGCGCACAGGCGCAAGCGAAAGCGCGGCGGCGTTCCACCAGATGGCCGAGGGTTCCTCCAGCCAGGCTGCAGCGGCGCCCCCCATTCCCAGAGCCCGCACTCCCTGCGCGTCGTGGAGCGGAGAATCCAGACCTCCGTCCTGCGCCGTTGCCACTCCGCAAGCCAAGAGAACCAGCAGCACGCACGCGGTCCTTTTCATTTGAGCACCGCAATTTTGAGTGTGGCATCAAGGCCACCGCCCTGGATCCGGGCAAAATAGACTCCGTCGAAGACCGTGCGGCCGTCCACATTGCGACCGTCCCAGATCACCGCGTTGGCGCCGGCTGATCCGCCCGGCGTTCCGGCCGGCGCCTCATAGGACCAGACTTCGCGTCCGTCCGCCGCGAACAACACGATGCCGACCTGGGCATCCTGCGTCAGCGTGTAGACAATCTGTGTGTTCTCCACCCCCGCGCGGAATGGATTGGGATAGTTCGCAGGGGCAGTGCCCGACTGAAAAGCGAGGGGAGACTGAATGTTCAGACTCTGGCCGCGCTCGTCGACAACGGGAACGGTGAGCCCCGCTCCATTCACGAATCGCTCCACCGCCGACCAGAGCGCGGATCGCGTCGCGAAACGATACTCCGAAAAGTCCGGCCCGCCTTTCGGCACAACGCGCAGAACGACCTGCTCGCTGTCACCCGGCGCTATGCGACGCAGGCTGTCTTGGCCGAAGCTGAGCCGGCCGCCAGAGAACGTAGCCGCCACCGCGCTCCCCGCCATTTCCAGCTCCGCCGAAGTGAGATAGTCCGCCGCGTTGAGCGGCGCGCCTGATCTCCCGGCGATCATTTCGATTTCGAGCTTCTCGAGCAGAATCGGGAATTGTCCTGAAGGATCGGCGTTCTTCCAGCCCCAGCGCAGTGGATTGAACTCTGTACCGATCTGGCCGCCGCCGAACTGCACGTCGTACACCAAAAGCGGCGGCGCCTCGAAGGCTACTTCAATCTCCAGGGTATCGGCGGACTTCGCAACAGCGGCAGGCCCCGATGTATTCAGTTCGTCCACAGTACCCTCGAGGGAAACGACGATCTGTGCGGATGTATCCGCCGGAGGAGCCGTGAGGTTCCAGAGGGCGTCGCCTGCGGGAGGCAGCGTGACTACCGTCGACTCGGCAACGACAAGGCCCCCCGTGACCGCTACGCGTAAAGCTCCTCCCCCAGTCTCTGCCTCACCCAGATTGACGAAGCGCGCCGCGATCTGAAAGTCGCTGCCCGCGGCCACACGAAAGTCGGCGGCTTCCGGCGGAAGGTAGACTTCGACTTCCACCCGGACCTCGGCCGGTGCCTGAACCTGCACAGCCGCCTGCGGGTCCAGGGCGGGAACCACCTGTGCCGGGACACGTGTGAATCGCCCGACAGCCCGGCTGACGTTGACCGCAAATGTTTCCAGCGACACAGGGACGAAATCCGCGATCACCGGCCATTGAGCCGTCCGGGAGTCTCCCTGCGGGATCGTCGTAATCTGTGCCTCCGACGTGAACAGGGCGCCTGCGGTGGCGGACAGGGCCAGCTCCACCGAATCCACCGGTTCGAGCCCCTGATTGCTGATCGTCGCGCTCACCAGGAAAGACTGGCCTGCCGACACATGCGGCGCATTGGGCGCGGTGATCCACACCGAGTCGATCCTTACGCGTGCCTCGCCCACCAGGTCGACCGACTGACCAAGCTCTAACACGGATTTGAGGTAAAGGTGATTCTGCTCCCCGACCATAAGCAGACGCGCCTGGTACGTCCCGCCTGCCAGGCGGGCCTCCACGGCGGACAGTTCGAAGGCCAGAAGCGTGTCCGTCCCTGCCGCGAGGCGCGAAAGCGGTGTCGCCGTGACGTTCAAGGGTAATCGCGCGGTGTCCAGAATTCCCCAAAGCGCTATCCACGTGGATTCCGGACGGATCTTATCGATCGGGACGCCGCCTGTGTTGGCAAGTCGCAGGTGGAGCGTGGCGGCGCGTCCCAGAAGCAGCGTGTCGGCGCTGAATGTGCCCGGCACGTACACCACGTCGGCCGGGGAGCGAAACTGCAGCGCGTCGGGAAGCCATGTCGATGCTGCGAAAGGACGCCCGCTCTCGTAGCCGCGCATTTCCAGGGTGGCGAAAGCGGAATCGCCCGCAAAAGGTGCCCCGTGGGTCCCGGCGAATGCGATGACCAGTGAACTCTCGGGATAGAGGAATACCTGCCCCCTCGTCTCGGCTCGAACCGTATCGATCCGCCCGGCGCTGTCGCTGATCAGAAGTCGCGTGTACGCAAGCTCCAGCGTGACCCCGCGGATCCCGTCGTTGAGAATATTCGCGAGGTAACGGACCGGGGCATAGGCGACCGTGTCAGGCGAGAGCGTCGCGAGCGTCGGCTCGGCCGCCGACACCACGGAAAGGCACGGACCGCCGCTGAATTCAGCCGTCACCGCGTCGGCCCCGAACGAGCCCAAAACGCGTGCGCCGAACGGCACGCAAGCCTGGGGAAGCGCACCGTCCACGGGCCAGGTGAAGTCATAGCCTGTCGTGCCCGGTCCCATGAGGCTGTCCGGCAGCTGGGGCACGACGGTCGAAAGCGGAAAAGAGCCGAACGAGGTCTCGAGCGACAGGCCCGAAATGGACGCCTTACCCACGCCTTCCATACGGAGAACGATTGTGCCGCTCAGGACATCGACGCCGCGGCGCACCTCAGTCTGGTCGAACGCCACGGTGTCCACGGTGAGCGCAACGACGTCCACAGGCGTCGATGTACCCTGCGCGACGCCGTCCGTGGCGAGAAAAGTAACCTGGCCGCCCCGACCGCTATACGTCACGCCGAGCCCGGACAAATCGGCTGTGCCGAGGCTGAACGCCGTCGCGGCGAACGAATTTCCCGTCATGGGATCGCCGTTTTGTGCACTGACTGTGACCGTGCGTCCGGATAGCGCATAGCCTAGATCCAGATTGCCGAAGGGGTCGACGGCCGTGATCGTGGACGGGGGTAAGAAGGCGATTGAAGAAAATTGCGGTTCGGCAATCGCCAGATCCAACTGCGTCGCTGCGGCGGGGCGGACGAAGATCGAGTCGGTCCAGCGAATCGAGTCGCCCACAGAGGCGAAGATTGGATAGGTGCCCGACTTATGCAGGCGCACGTTCACGATCCCCGATCCGCCGGCTGCCTGAAGTTCCGGAAGGAGCGGCGGCTGGCCGGATGGTGAGATCGAATCGGCGGCATGGAGGTAAAGGGAGAGGGTGCCACCCGCGGGGTTGCCGTAGAGATCCCGCACCGAATTCGCCGAGACTGCGAAAGGAACCCCCGCGGTAACGGTAGCGGGCGCTCCGACTGCGAAATCGACGGCCGAAGCAGCGGAAACGGCGATCTGCATCAGTGTGGACTTCCCGCCGCCCGTCACGAAGATTGTGTCGATGCCCGCTCGAAAGAATATGAAGTCCGCCGCGGCGAAAGCGTGCCGTCCCAAATCCGCGCTCGTGAATAGAAATGGCGCCGCCGCCGTGGCGGGCAGCTGCGCGGAGGGGTCAGTCGACGAGAAGTAAAGCGAATCGACGTAATCGGTCTTGAGATTCCCGAACGCGTCCCTCGCCGTCACAACGACGCTGTCGCCGGGCAGCCCGGTACCCGCAACTCCGCTGGGAGACATTCCCTGCACCTCCCAGCTCGCCAGAGTGCCGGGCCGCACGGTAATCTGGCCGCTTTCCGCCACCAGAGTGCCATATTGCGCGATGACTTTCCCGGTGCCCACGCGTCGCGCCGTAAAAATGGCGCCGGACTGCAGGCCGAGGGTGTCCGGCTCGACCCGCCAGCTCACTGTCGCGGTGTCGATCACGTTGTCGTATACATCTCTGACCGTGGCCGCAAACAAAAGCGAACGTCCTGCCGCCACCGAGACCGCGACCGATGGTGTAACGCTGATGGTGTCGGCGGCTCCTGGACTGAGGCTGAAAGGTGCCGACAGTGTCGGACCGTATAGCAGCGTGCTGTCGCGTCCCAAAATCTCCAGCGCGATCTGGTAGATCCCCTTGAGCGTGAAATTCCTGATTCTCAGCAGGTTGAGCACGATCCAGGCACCGGGCTGTGTGGCGGTGCCGGTCGAGTCGAGGAAGAAATCCGCCGACTGACCGCTGCGTACCAGAGGCTGGCTGAACTTCGGATTGGGGATGACAAGATCGCTGTCGGCATAGAGCACCGTGAGCAGCGATTCCAGTCCGAAGCCGGCGGGATAGGTGACCCGGAACCCGGCATCCAGCGGAAGCGGGAGGGTGTCCGAAAGCTTGAACTGGAGCTTGTGAAGCGCAAGCGTGTCGACCTTGCGCGAATTGGGGACGACCGTCAATTGCAGAATCGGAGGCGCAACCTGTGCAGAAGCCGGGTTGAGCGAGGGTCCAATTACGGTTTGCCGCGATTCCTCAGGCCATGCCGAATCCCCCCACATGAGCGCGCCGAAGAAGCCCAGGGCCAGGGCTGCTCGACGAGTCGGGCACCAGATGCGCGACGGCCTGGCCCGGAGCCCTTGGACGTGTGTGTACCAGTTCATTCTACTCGCAGAGGCCAATCGGGTAGTACGTGTCCGGGGCGGCCACCGTGCTCCCCCGGGTGCGTACGGCGACGCCTCTTGAGTCTCGCGGCGGAACCGCCTCAGGGCAACTGTTTTTTGAATAGGGGCGGCAGGGTCAATTCTGTCGTGAAGCGCGCGCGCACCTTCAGCGTGTCGGGCAGCTCCCACAACGGCTCCGCCGGCCGGTACGGAAAAGGCCATCCCGGGTCGCGATGCAGGTTGCCGTCACGGTCTCCCAGGACGAACAGAAGGTAGTCCCCGCCCCGCAATGTCCCGCGCAGGGGAACCTGCTCTGCGGGCTCGGTCCAGGATGCGCTCCGAGGAATGGCTACGGCCCGCATCCCGATGCGATAGCCGGGCCACTGGGCGTAATCCTCCGGCGCATAAAACACCTCGAATTGGCCCACGGAGTCGCCGAAGGGAAAGGGGACGACCACACTCGATGCACTGTCGCCGGCCGGCCAGGTCCCTCCCGACGACCACAGGATGAAACCTGCCGGGATTTGGAACTCCACCGGACCGCGCCCTTCGGAGCCCTCCGGAACGCCAAGGGCCAGTGTGAAGGGCGTCATGAGGGTACAGGGCGCCACGCCGTCGAAGTTGTCGCTTCGACACGAAAGCGTGCGCGCACTCGTACTCCGGGCGGGTTCCACCAGGCGAAGATGCACCTGAGGATGCCAGGCCAGATTGGCGCGCATGGAATCCGGCTCGACGACAAATGCCGGCTGCGGCGCGGAAGGGTGGATTTCTGCGAGCACGCCGACCTCGCAAGTGTCGAACCGTCGAACCCCGCCGCCTGCGTATTCAAGATCGACCTCAACCAACCATGTGCCTGCGGCTGGCGCGGTGGCAAATTGTGCGTAGAACCGGTCTGCCAGAGTGTCCAGCATGTAAAGTCGCGTGGCAGGCAGAACGCCGCGCTCGCTTTTCAGAGAGACATGCTGGCGCCCGAGCCGGCTCGAGTCCAGGCCGACCGACAGGTCGATCTGCAGCATGTCCGGGGCCGCCATCCTGCAATCCAGAATGGCGGGCATCACCGTATCGAGCGGACTCAGAATCAAAGGTGGAAGCAAAGCCGAGTCTTCCGGTCGGAGCAGCCTGGCATCAAAGGCCGGAACGGCAATGGGTTCGACGCCGACATTCCAGAGCCAGTCCCTGTCCCGGTCGTCCAGGCCGAAAATCCGGTACTGACCCGGCCCCAGGTAGCCAAACTCGAACCGGCCGCTGGAGTCGGCCGTCACGACATAATCGGCTGTGTCTTTCTCCGGATCGGCGCTTCGGGAATCGACCCGGAACAGGAGCGCCGTGGTGCCGGCGGCAGGCCCGCCATTGCGCAGGATTCGGCCCGAGACCACACCCGAATCGATGGAGGCGCCGGTGCTGAACGCGATCTGAAGCGAACGGGCCAGCCGGTTGTTATGCAGGTCACGAGCATCCGCCTGAAGGGTGAGAATGTACGTGCGGCTTGAATCCCAGGCCGTGTCGGGTGAAATTCTGAGGTTTCTCCCCTGCCAGCTCAGGGCCAATCCCCCGGTAGGGGCCGGGAAGACGTTCAGTGCCTTTTCGACCTCTTCCCTTTGCATCGGCTCGGAGAATGTCAGGACGACGGGAGCGCGCACCGGAACGGAAATCGAGCCTGACGGGGGCTCCGACGCCGCGATCTGGGGTGGCGTCCGATCCTCGGGCCCCCCTGGCGGGAAAGCCTGCTTCGCGCAACCATCGAGCCAGATGCAGGTGCCTGCCGAGAGCGCACAAAGCAGGGTGCGCCACATCAACGCTTCAACTTCTCCTTCAAGCCGGCGTTGTCCGGATCCAGCTCGAGGGCCTTGCGCCAGTTGGCCTGGGCCTCGCTCTGCTTGCCCAGATCCGCGAGAATGTCCCCGTAGTGCTCGAAGACCACGGCGTCGCTTTGCAGATGCTCCAGTGCCTGGCGGATCTTTTCCGCCGCTTCCCGCGACTTGCCGAGCCTGAATAACACCCAGGCGTGGGAATCAAGATACGCGCCGTTATCCGGGTCGAGCTTCAGCGCCTGCTCGATCAACTTTCGCGCTTCCCCGAGCCGGATGCCGGCATCGGCCAGCATGTACCCGAGATAGTTCAGGCCGGGGGCATTTTCGGGATGCTTGGAGAGCATGTATTCAAACGTCTCGACCGATTCGTCGAAACGACCGGCGCGCTCGAGCGAAGCACCGAGTCCAAAGAGCAGATTTTCCTGATCGGGGAGTACCGTCAGACCCTTTCGATAGAGATCGACGGCCAGGTCATACTGTTTCCACTGGCTGTAAAGGATGGCCAGCGAGAGGTAGGGTTCGACGAGCGTGTCCGCCACGGCCAGGCTCTGTTGATACTGCGCTTCCGCCTTTACCGAATCCCCCTGTTCGAGCGCGATCCGCCCCAGCAAATAGCGCGCCAGAGCATCGTCGCCGAAATCCGTGACAAGGCGTGTGAGGTACATTTCTGCCGAGTCGAGTTTCTCTGCTTCATACTCCAGGATGGCGAGCCGGTAGAGAATGTCGGCCTCGGCGGGTGCCAGCTCCAGCAATCGGCGGCACTGTTCGCGCGCCTCGTCGGTGCGCTGGTTCTGCATCAGGAAGTAAACGTAGCGCTTGCTCAGCTCGACGTTGGCGGGGTTGCGCTCGATGGCCCCCCGGTAGTACACGTAAGCCGAATCGGGCTGACCGCGGTCCGACCAGATCTGCGCAAGACCCAAAAGCACGCGGGTGGCCTTCTGCGTGGAATCCATGGCTACGGCACGTCTGAAGGATTGCTCGGCATCCTCACCCCGGCCGCGCTCGAGCTCTAGAAACCCCAGCTGCTCGAAAACCACAGGATCGGGTTCAAGCCGGGCGAGCGCCTCCATGGCGCCCAGCAGTTTCAACGTATCGGATTGCGCCCGGTACGCGTTGGCCAGAAAGCGCCAGACGTCGGCATTGGTCGAATCGAGTTGTGACCACTCTTCGAAAATGGTCAGGCGCCTTTGAAAATTGCGCATGCGCGCATAGATGTCCGCCAGGAATTGCAAAAGGGTGGCGTCGCGCGGATAAATGCTTTCGGCCGTGATGGACGCTTCATCGTAGCGCGCTGTGCGTGCATAAGCCTCGGCCAGGGCCATGCGAATCTGGCGCGAGCCGGGATCGAACGTCAGGGCCCTGCGAAAGGAGGCGATGGCCGCCGAGTCCTGGCCTGTCGCGGCGTACAGATTGCCCGTAGTGAAGTAGGCGAAAGCTTCCGGGACAAGTTCCTGCCTGGGGCTTGCGGCCGCGGGCACCGGGGCGCGTTGTCGTTCGGGCTCGGTGCGCACGGCCTGGCCCGCGGCGCAGCCGGCCAAAAGGCTCGCGGCCGAGGCGCAAAAGAGCCACAGCGGCCGTGTCCGCCCCTTTTTCGGCCGGCCGACGCCACCACGATCATTGACCTGCGTGCTCATCGGCAGCGTCCGCTCACGGGGTCACACGGTAGGTCGGGCCTGCCGGAGCCTGGTCGCGCGCATCCGAATGGCGGTGCGCTCGGGTGCGCTCGAACAGGAAGTCGAACATCTGCTCCATGGCGGGCGTGAACTGCCGTCCCCGACGCGGGACGACGGCGCGCGCCACTTCCTTGGCCCGCTCCAGGCGGAATTCCTCAAAACCGGCGTGCCCTCCCCACATGAACGAAGGGATGTGCTTCTCTTTCGTCATGCCTCCTCCGAATATGTTGCTGGCGAACCCCACCACGGTGCCCGTATTCAAGAGCGTGCCGATGCCGGTTTTCACATGATCTCCGAGGAAACAGCCCACCTTCATCGTCTGGGTGTCGACTGTGCCCGACGGGAATTCCACCCGCACGTTGCCGTAGTTATTCTTGAGATCGCTGTTGGTCGTCAGCGCACCGAGGTTCACCCATTCGCCGATGTACGCATGTCCTATGAAGCCGTCGTGGTACTTGTTGCTGTATGCCTGGAAGATGGATTGTTCCACCTCACCCCCCACGCGGCAGTGCGGTCCGATGGTAGTGCCCGCCCGGATCTTGCCGCCGCACAGAAGCGCACCATTGCAGATCGCCGCGGGGCCCTCGATCCGCGTGTGCGCCTGGATGCGAACGTTTTCGCCGATGAGTATCGGCCCTTCCCGGGCATCGAGCATGACCTGTGGATCGATTGCCGCACTCTCCGCGATGAGAATCATCTCCGGCGTGTGCATCACGACGCCGTCGCGCGCGGCCGCATCGAGCCCGGAGGGCCACTCCCGCGAAAGCAAACGGGCGTCCTCTTCGATCAGGCGCGGATTGGCGTCCACGAGTTCCCACAGGTGGGTGAATTTCACAGTCTCCCCTTTGAGGGAGGTGATCAGCGAGCGGTCAAGGCGCTGGGGTTCCCAGCGATGCCCGCGACCGTCGCGAAGCCAGGCGTCGGCGTTGTCGGGCGCCACCGCAATCAGGCGTCCGCCGTCCTCGACGGCTCCACCCAGCGGCAGGTCGCGAACCATCTGAACGAAATCGCGCGACGGCCAGTAGCGTCCGTCCACGAGAATGGCGTCGCTGACCGGTCCCGGCGACTGAAGGGCACGGATGGAACGAATATCCGTGAAATGATCGGCGATGGGCTGGGAGCTGACCAGACCGATGCGGTCTTCGCCCATGTAATGCCGCCACCTTTGCCACGTAGTGAAAAACCCGCAGCGCAGCATGGCGAACGGCCGGCTCAAGGTCAGCGGATATCCGTCGCAGGGATCACCGGCGTCAACGAGCCAAACGGTTGTCGGCACACGAACTCCTTTTCAATTTATGCGGGGCCTTCCCTTTCATTACATCGAACGGAGTCGTCGAATTCTTTCGTCCGTCGGCGGATGGGTCGAAAACCAGTCCGTGGCCCGCCCGCGGTACTCCAGAAGCGGGTTCACGACATACAGATGCGCGGTGCCCCGATTGGCCACTTCCAGGGGTTCCGTGTCGGCGGTGATTTTCTCGAGCGCGGCCGCCAGCCCTTCCGGGTACCGGGTCAACTCTGCCCCGGACGCATCCGCCAGATACTCGCGCTGGCGCGACACCGCTGCCCTCAGCAGCACAGCCAAAAGGGGCGCGGCCACAGCGGCCACCACGACCAGGATCATCAGCGCCCCCTGCCCGCCGCCGCGGCGTCCGCGGGCAGGACGCCAAAAGACGCGGTGGCGCAAGAGGTCGGCCGCAAACACCACCGTACCCACCAGCACCGCCACCATGGAGAGGTAACGGATGTCGTAGTTGCGGATGTGGGCCATTTCGTGGGCCACCACCCCCTCGAGCTCGAGCCTTTCGAGTTTGTCCACCAGGCCGCGCGTCACGCATATGGTGGCGTGCTCGGGATCGCGACCCGTCGCAAATGCGTTGGGCGCGCTGTCTTCGACGATATACATCTTCGGAGCGGGAATGCCGGCGGCCAGAGCCAATCCTCCCGCCGTGTGAAACAGGAAGGCATCCTCCGTCCGCGTCACCGGCCGGGCGCCGGCCGCGCGCAGAACCGACTGGTCCGATTGCTGGAAGGCCCAGATCCCTGCGACGCCCCCAAGCAGCATGCCAGCGACGAGACCTCCAAGAGGCGTGCCCCCGAAGGCGCCCCACGCTGCGCCCATGAGAGCCAGAAGCGCGACCACCGCCACGACCAGTAAGAGAGAGCGGCGCTTGTTGGCCCGGATGAGCTCCTCCATCCGGCATCCTCAATTGAAGGATACCCGGGGCGGCTGCCGGTCCGCGTCCGCTTCCGTCTCGAAAAACTGCCGGCGCCGGTGATTGAACGCGGCGGCCAACAGATTGGCCGGAAACGTCTCCTGGCTGTTATGGTAGCGGTTTACGCTGTCGTTGTAATACTGGCGCGCGTAGGCGATCTTGCTCTCCAGGCCGTTCAGGTCTTCCTGTAAAAGCCGGAAGTTGTCGCTGGCCTTCAGATCGGGGTACTTTTCCGCTACGGCAAACAGCGTCTTCAAGGCACCGGTCAAGGCGTCTTCGGCCCTCGCCGCTTCCTGCGGCGATGCCGCCTGACTTACCAGCGATCGCGCCCTGGTCACGTTTTCGAAAACCGTCTGCTCGTGCCGTGCATACCCCTTGACGGTCTCCACCAGATTCGGGACCAGGTCGGCCCGCTTTTTCAACTGGACGTCGATCTGGGCCCAGGCGTTGTCCACCGCGTTGCGCGAGCGCACGAGCCCGTTGAAGATCGAAACGACCCAGACGGCGACGATGGCGAAAAGACCGAGGATTAGCCAGCCCAACGGGATTTACTCTCCTCCGGCGGCGATCTGTTCCTTTAGTCCCTTGATGGTCTGCCTGGCCGAAGCCACCGTGCTCTTGGCCGCGCTCTTGTCTCCACCGATGGTGATGACTTTCTCATACGCGGCAAGCGCATCCTTCAGCCGACCCTGGGAATGAATCGCAATGGCAAGGTTGAACTGCGCCTTGAAGTTCTTCGGATCAACTTTGACGGCCTGGCCGAACTCGTCTTCGGCGTCCGTGAACTCCTCGGACTCCAGGTAGAGGTTTCCCAGATTATAGTGAGGCGTGAAGGAGCCCGGGTCCGCCTTGATGGCGGCCTTATAGGCATTTATCGCGGCGCCCTCCTTTTTCAACTTCTTCTGCACCTCGGCGAGCCGGAGCCATGCCGATGCATCACCCGTCTTTTTGACCGTGTACGCCTCGTACTGCTCCGCAGCCTTGGCGTATTCGGCGTTATCGAAGTAAGCCGTGGCCAGAATCAGCCGCGCCTCCACCAGGTTGGAATCGAGCGCCAAAGACCTTTCAAGCGCCGGAAAGGCCAGACTGTAGGCCTCCTGCAGCCGGTAGGTGTCGCCGAGACTCATGAAAGCGTGCGCGTCGTCCGGCATGCGCTCCGTGCCTGCTTTCAGCGTGGCGGCCGCGTCGGCATATTTCTTCTGTACCTTGTATAGTTCCCCCAGTGCAACGTAGGGCTGCCCCCAGTCGGTTTGAGCGGCAATGGCCGCTTTGAGTCTGGACTCGGCTTTCACCATGTCGTTCGCCTTGAAAGCCTCGACGTAGCCGTTGTAGGCCTCGGCAGCCTCGGCATTGGGTTCGACCTCGGCGGCCCTCGTTGTGCCTGCGATGCCGCAGACACTGATTACCAGAATCGTGATCCACCTGCGCATTCCTGCAAATCCTCCTCTGCGGCCCATGGCGTTATACGCGCTTTCGCGCCTTAGGATTGGCCTCCGGCCAGTTCGGTTTTGAAATCTTTGAGCCGCCCGGCCAGGGCCGAATCGCCGAGGCTGAGCACCTGGGCGGCGAAAATGACGGCATTGACAAAGCCGGCCGGCCCGATCGCGAAGGTGGCCACGGGCACTCCGGCCGGCATCTGCACGAAGCTGTACAGGGCATCGACACCATTCAAGGCGCTGCCGCTCAGGGGGACTCCCAGTACCGGAAGAGTCGTGTGGGCCGCCACGACGCCACCCAGGTGAGCGGCCATGCCCGCGACGCAGATGATCACACGATAGCCCTCCTCGCGGGCACTTCGGGCGATCTGGGCGGTCTGGTCGGGCTGCCTGTGGGCCGAGCTGATCCTGACGTCGTAGCTCAGTTTGAATCGCTCGAAATAGGGGAGCCCGCGCTCAAGATGGGGCTGGTCCTTTGCGCTCCCGAGCATAACCAAAACGTCCGCCATGGCTCAGTGCCTCTCCCCGGCGGGTCTGGGTTCCCTGCCCCGTTTAAAGGCCTTGAATCCTATATCGCGGCGATAGTGCATCCCCTCGAAGCGGACCTTGTCGATCTCCTGGTAGACTTTGCTCACCGCGGCCTGGACATCCTTCCCCACCGCCGTAACACCCAGTACGCGCCCGCCGTTGGTGACATAGTGGTCGCGGACCCAGCGCGTGCCCGCATGGAACAGGAAGACGTCTTCGTCATCCTTCGGCGTGCGCAGCCCGCTGATC
>Ga0326597_10009684_pt1 | contig 12881 bp, 13 predicted proteins | sample RVTome_12_FD_203789 | JGI IMG/M metagenome (GOLD analysis project Ga0326597, IMG submission 203789) | Soil microbial communities from uranium-contaminated site in the Upper Colorado River Basin, Wyoming, United States - RVT100D185 | ecosystem: Environmental > Terrestrial > Soil > Contaminated >... | reverse complement strand
TGCTCGGACCGCGGGGCGGTGGTTCAAGCGCAGCAACTGATACGCCCAGTGAGCCGTTCGCGCAGGCGCAGCCCCAGCAGAGTATTGTGAGTGAAGTAAGGAATCAGGTGAAGAACGACCTGGCCGCGATCAAAGGGGCAGCCTTTGGGGCTGTGATAAGCACGCTGTGGGCGATGGCCAAACAGGTTCTACCGCTACCGGACCGACAATTCGATGGCGCCGGGCTTGGTGATAGCGGTTCAAAGACAAACGGAAGGCACGATCCGTAGATAAGGAGGTGACACAAAATCGGCGGCTTCAAAAAACTTACAAATGATAGAGCTTAGCAAAAGAAAGAAGGAGATTTTATGAGAACAGGTGCTCTAGGTCTAATTCTAGCGTTTCTAGTAATCGCGTGTTCCAAAGATGATCTGTCTAAGAACGAAAAACCCAGCCAACCCGCCGCAGTCGCGGCGGATAATAGTGGCCGTAACGAACGAGATCGTAACGATGCGACCAAGACGTCCGGTGATCAATCTGAGAGTGAAGCGGACCGGACAATTTCACAAAACATCCGGCAGGCCGTTGTCGCGGACGACTCGGTCTCAACGAATGGCAAGAACGTAAAGATCATCACGGTTGACGGCACCGTGACGCTGCGTGGACCGGTGAAGAGTGAGAAAGAGAAAACTAACATCGGTGCCAAAGCCCAGCAAATAGCCGGTGTAAAGAGAGTCGATAACCAATTGGAGATCGCAAACTAAATTCAAAGGAGAATACCATGTCAAAATCAGTTTTTTGTTTAAGCGACAATGAAAGCCAAACCGAAAAGATAGTCCAAGAGCTCAAGGCTGGAGGTTTTTCCAACAATGATATCTCGGTCCTGTTCCCTGACAAATCGGGAACGAAGGATTTTGCTCACGAACAGCACACCAAGGCACCGGAGGGCGCCGCTACAGGAGCAGGCACCGGGGGAGTATTAGGAGGGGCTTTGGGATGGCTGGTGGGTATTGGGGCCCTGGCCATTCCTGGCGTCGGCCCTTTTATAGCTGCGGGACCGATCATGGCTGCTCTGGCCGGTGCGGGTGTAGGCGCCGCTGTCGGCGGGCTAACGGGAGCGCTAGTGGGCTTGGGCATCCCTGAGTACGAGGCCAAACGGTACGAGGGAAAAATCAAAGCGGGCAACATTCTGATTTCAGTGCACTCAGAAAATAGTGATGGAATAAAGCGCGCCAAGGAGATTTTCGAACGGGCCGGCGCGCACGACATCTCGTCTACCGAAGAAACCAGCGTTCCCACGCACGACGACAGTCGAGAAAGCCGCGTTTAGACCGCGCTGGTTGCGAGTCCGCGTGCTGAAACGCGGACTCGCAATTTGTTGGAGGAATTATGAAAAATTTATCGAAGATCATACAAAACCAGACGGGCGCGCTGGGTTGGGGCCTACTTTGGTTAATCGGCGTCCCTGTGCCGATATTGGTAGTGCTGTTCCTAGTGCGCGGTTGCACATAACCGTTTCGCGCATCGATCGCGGGCCCTTTATTCGCAGCGAAACTAAAATTGACTGATAAATTTTGGAGGATAAAAATCATGGACGCTTTAGAACTGCTTAAGACAGACCATAAGAAGGTGAAAGACCTCTTTGAAAAGGCCGACGGAAACAACAACGAGAAACAGCAAAAACAAATATTCGAGCAGATCAAGACAGAGCTAGAAACTCACGCGCATATCGAGGAGACGGTGTTTTATCCGGCGATAGCAAAACATGAGGAGCTCAAAGATATGGTGCTGGAATCGCTCGAGGAGCACAAACAGGTGAAGACTTTGCTCCGAGAGATTGAAAATCTCGCCGCCGACAGCGAAAAGTTCGAGCCTAAGCTCAAGGTTTTGATGGAAAATGTCGAGCATCATGCGGTCGAAGAAGAAGAGAAAAAAATGTTTCCCAAGATACGCAAACTCATGAATGCCGCGGCGCTCGACAAGTTGGGTCAAGAGCTCGAAGCGGCTAAATCCAAAGATCTACGAAAAGCTAGTTAAGACCGGAATCGGAACTGAGAACGAGCGTTGAGCGCATACAAAACCGCTTAGCTCTTTTCCAATGTCACAAAATATATTTGCATCGCAACAAAGGTCTAAAGGAGAATTTATCCTAAATCCGGGAGTTGAGCACACAAGTTTTTTGATATAGCCATATATTCTAACTACGTGTAGTGTAAAACCTTTTCACCAATTCGGTTAACTGCGGAGCAGTTGAAATTCGTAGGAATCCAGTGAGTTACAGCGCGCGAATAGAAACGTCTCCCGGATTTAGGTTTATGGAAGCTAATGTAGAGAGCGGATCAAAAGGTTCCCCGCCCACCGAGGATAGCTTTACGAAGAATGTCGAGAAAGTAACCGCAGAAATACCTTCGTCTGCGTTCCTCGGGGTTGCCGTGGCCGCGATGGCAGTTTCGCTGGTCTGCCAGATAACCGGCCAGGGCAAGTGGGGGAATTTTATTGCCCAATGGGTTCCCACCTGGTTAATCATCGGAGTTTACAACAAACTCGTGAAACTCGAAGGGCATGATTCTCTCGATTCCCCCAAAAACAGGTCTGCTCGATGGGGTGTATAAAATTTTGATTCTGATTCAGCATGTCAGCGTAACGATCGGTTGGCCGTCTGGTCAACCGATCGTTACTGCTGGATGTTGCCGTTGTCCATTTCATACTTGGTAAAGTTAAGCTGTGATTGGCCTGGCAACCGTGGCGGCCATGCGAAGTAGGGAGATCACTCATGAGTAAAAGCGAAAAAAAAGAAATTAAAAACGGTAAAGTAAAAGATTTAGCTAAGTTTCGCGAGGACAGCGGCGGAGAGCACCTGACGTCGAACCAGGGTTTAGCGATCAACGATAATCAAAATTCGCTTAAAGCCGGCGCGCGAGGGCCGTCGTTGCTCGAGGACTTTCTTCTTCGAGAAAAGATTACCCACTTTGACCACGAACGCATCCCTGAGCGCATCGTGCACGCGCGCGGCACCGCAGCGCATGGCTATTTTCAAGTCTACAAATCTATGGCCGCGTACACCAAGGCTGGATTTCTCCAAGACCCGTCAGTGAAGACGCCGGTTTTCGTGCGCTTCTCGACCGTGGTTGGCTCGCGCGGGTCGTCAGATTTGGCGCGCGACGTGCGCGGATTTGCCGTCAAATTTTATACGGCAGAAGGCAATTACGATTTAGTCGGCAATAATATTCCTGTTTTTTTTATACAGGACGCGGTTAAATTTCCCGATCTTATTCATGCCGTCAAGCCCGAGCCCCATAACGAGATGCCACAAGCCGCATCCGCGCATGACACTTTTTGGGACTTCATTTCATTGATGCCGGAATCCATGCACATGATAATGTGGGTGATGTCAGATCGCGCTATTCCCAGAAGCCTGCGCATGATGGAAGGCTTCGGCGTCCACACCTTCCGCTTCATTAACGAACAAGGCAAAGCGCGTTTTGTAAAGTTTCACTGGAAACCCCTGCTCGGCGTGCACTCGGTAACGTGGGATGAAGCCCAGAAGATTTCCGGCAAAGACCCTGACTTTCATCGGCGCGATCTGTGGGAGTCAATCGAGCAGGGCGACTACCCTGAATGGGAATTCGGCGTGCAGATCATTGAGGAAAAGGACGAGCATAAATTTGACTTCGATTTGCTCGATGCGACAAAACTCATTCCCGAAGAATTAGCGCCCGTCCAGCGCATCGGCAAGATGACGCTCAACCGCAATCCCGAAAACTTTTTCGCCGAGACGGAGCAGGTTTCTTTCAACCCGGGCCTTCTCGTGCCCGGGATCGATCTCACCAATGATCCGCTACTGCAAGGCCGCCTGTTCTCTTACACCGACACGCAATTGATACGCCTGGGCGGACCGAACTCCCATGAGATTCCGATCAACCGTCCAGTGTCGCCTGTGCACAACAATCAGCGTGACGGCCACATGCGTCAAACGATCAACGCTGGCCGTGTCAGTTATGAGCCGAATTCGCTCGGCGGCGGGTGTCCGATGCAAGCGAAGGAAAATGCCGGCGGCTTTGTCAGTTACGCCGAAAAGATCGACGGTCAAAAAATTCGCGGGCGAAGCGAAAAATTCTTCGACCACTTCAGCCAAGCAACGCTATTTTGGAACAGTCAATCCGAAGCGGAGAAAGGGCACCTTGTCAATGCTCTGCGCTTTGAACTGGGCAAAGTTGAAGTGAACGCGATCAGAGAACGAATGGTCGGGATGCTGGCTCATGTTGACAAAACTTTAGCCGGTCGCGTGGCCCAAGGTCTCGGACTCAATGTGCCCGCGAAACTCGACAGTCGTCTGAACCACAGCATTCCGGCGGACGGTAACGTCAAACAATTTCAACCTAAGCCGCTCGATAAAATAATCGAAAATTCCCCTGCCTTGAGTATGGCAAATACCGTCAAGAATACGATCAAGACCCGTAAAGTCGCGTTCCTTGTTGCCGACGGATTCGATGATAGGGATCTCGCCGGGATGAAGAAGGCATTAACCTCGTCGGGAGCACAGACAAAAATCGTTGCTCCCAGACTTGGATTCTTGACCGGCGCTAAGGGAGAGGAAGTCAAAGTCGATTTCAGCTTGCTCACTGCCAGCTCAGTGATGTTCGATGCCGTTTACGTTCCCGGAGGCACGGAGAGCATTGAATCTCTCAAGAGTGAGGCCGCCGCTCTCACCTTCGTTAAAGAAACCTACGAACATTGTAAGACCATCGGCGCAAGCGGCGCGGGTGTGGAGTTATTGCACGCGTCTCGTATCGGTTCGCGTCCTGGCGTAGAAGACGCCCAAGGGCATGAGCCGGAAGACGGAGTCATCATCAGCCATAGCGACGATCCACCTGCAAGGGTTGCGGCCGAATTCATCAAAGCGATAGCTCAACATCGTCATTGGAGCCGAGAGACAAAGGTCCAAGGACCTGCTTGAAGCGCGATCTCATAATTTAAAATCGGATGTTGATTCGGAATGTCAGGTGGGCCTGGGAGTCTTCCGATACTTCGAAGTGTTTACAAGGAGACAATGCATGCACAGTGAGCAGCCCGGCGACATTGGTGGCGCCGCCTCGGCGTATGCCGCACTGGAGGAGCGAACATCGGAAGCTGATTACAACAAAGCTGAAGAGAGTTTCGCTGGACTGATAAAAGCCGATTGTCTGGACGAGCACGTTAGACGCCGACCACCAACCGCCCGGCTATTCGAACGCGGACTGCAGAAAGCCCTTACCGCTGTTTATAAAGTCGGTGCGGACGGTGTCGATCGTTATGGCGCTTATACGAGCGAGTTGGGGCATCTCTTCTTGCAGCGCGTGCTTTACCGCATCAATCGTCTAAAACTTTTCTGGTTCGACGACCTCAGCAACTATGACAACGAGCGTTCCTCTTACCTGCAGAAAGTTCGCGATCGTATCGAGGGGGCCTGGCAAGCGTGGGAGCTCGCGCCATTGGATGTTGCGGCACTTAGCCGTGAGGATGCGTGTGAGGCGTTGTTGCGCCGCGCCGTCTGTGACGTATCGCCCGCACCTTCCGCGCGCGGCCTTTACTTTCGCCATGACGTTAGTGAAGTCGGTTATCGCCGCTTGCTTGCGATCGCCTCGCTCGACGGCATGGTCGAGGCGAGCCAGCTTTCGCGCACGCTCGGCGGAGTATCTAACGATATACACTCCATGATGACGCGCGTGCTTGTGGAGGAGTACGGCGGCGGTCGTCTCAATCGGAAGCATTCCACGTTTTTTACTGCGATGCTGACCGAACTCAATATGCGCACCGAGCCGGAGGCTTATTTCGATCTCGTCCCATGGGAGGTGCTCGCTGCCATCAACCACAGCTTCTTGTTGTCAGAGCGTAAACGCTTTTACCTGCGGTACGTTGGTGGGCTACTCCATACGGAAATCTCCGTGCCCGCCGCATTCGATAATTATCGCGCGGCAGCTGAGCGCCTCGTCATGTCAGAGGCAGCTCGCGGCTATTGGGAACTACATATCAAAGAAGATAAGCGGCACGGGCAGTGGATGCTCCATGACGTAGCGTTACCGCTGGCCGCGAAGTATCCCAGAGAAGCTTGGGAGATAATGCTCGGCTACGATCAGCAGAAGTTTATCAGTGACCGTGCCGGCGCAAGTGTCGCACGGTCCGTGCGCGCTGCCGAATGCGAAGCGGCGCATTGGAAAACTGTCGGCCAGAGTGCAGTATGACTGTCAATAAAACCGAGGCGTTCCGTTGCACGTACCTCCTGCCGATCCGTCGCGTTCGCGCGCGCCGCGAGGAGACCGAGGACTTGGCGCAATACTTCCGTGACCTTGCGCACGCAGGTTGCGAGGTGGTTGTGGTTGATGGCTCTTCACCGGAAGTCTTCGCTGAGCACAACCGCGCTTGGCGCGAAGTGTGCCGCCACGTCATAGTCGACCCGAAGTACAAATATCTCAACGGCAAAGTAAACGGCGTTCACACAGGCGTTGACCTGGCAAGCTGCGAAAGCATCATGCTCGCCGACGACGATATCCGTTACACGTCCGCAGATATCGGGCGTGCGTACGACCTGCTTAATCGGCACGAGATGGTGAGGCCACAGAACTATATTTCGCCTCTACCGTGGTGGGGGCGGACAGAGACGGCGCGGATGCTAATCAATCGCGGCGTACTTCAGACGGGAGACTATCCCGGCACTTGCGCCTTCCGCCGCTCGACTTGCTTGCGCGTTGGCCATTACGACGGCGACGTACTATTTGACAATGAAGAAATTGTGCGTCACTTCGTGCTAAACGGAGCGGATGTTTGCTACGCGCTCGGCCTCTTCATTCTGAAGCGACCTCCAACCTTTCGGAAATGGATGGAGCAACGTCCACGTCAAGCCTATGAAGATTTCGTGATGCGCGTTAAGACGCTGCTCTTCATCTCACTGCTGCCCATGGCGATCACGCTTGGCTTGATCAATGGCGCACGTGCTGCGCTAGGGTTCCTTTCCTTCGTATCGGTCTGCGCAGTGCTGCTCGCATGCCGCGGTCTGCGGCGGAATAAGGCGTACAAATTCTTTCCCGCTTACGTGATTCTTTATGCGCCGCTCTGGGTGCTCGAGCGTGCTCTGAGCGTCTACTGGGCGCTTTACTGGCGCGTGGCTCACGGCGGCTATCCGTTTGGCGAACGGTTGCTCGCGAAGGGCACGGGGCGAGCGTGGGTCGCTGCTCGCGCGTGCATGCGTAAGCCACGCCCGCCGAGAGACGGATCGCGTTAAGGCGCAGCACAGGCCGGCCGAGTAAAAAGATGGGAGAAAGGATGCCGGACGATAAAGAAGCTCAAGCATGGTTCGAACTCGGCGATATGCCGGTAGAGGAGTTCCGCACCGCCCTGCATCGTGTCGCAGACTGGGCGGCAGACTACCGCGAGGGCATTGAAGACTTAAAGATCTCGCCAAACGTTGCACCCGGTGAGATCGCCGCGCGCCTGCCGGAAGCGCCGCCCGACGTGGCCGTCCCTTTCAAAGACATCTTTCGAGACTTTCAGAAAATTATCCTGCCCGGCATTGTGCACTGGGGGCATCCGGCATTCCTCGGTTATTTCGGTTCGACGACGACTGCTCCCGGCATTCTGGGCGAAATGCTTGTGGCGGCACTTAACGTCAGCGCGATGACGTGGCGCACCTCGCCTGCGGCGACCGAGTTGGAGACGTTGGTGCTCGACTGGCTGCGACAGATGCTTGGGCTGTCTAGGGACTTTACGGGTGTCGTTTACGACACTGCCTCAGTCGCTGTCCTTCATGCGCTGGCGGCGGCGCGTGAGAATCTCGGCCTAGATGCGCGGGCGCTGGGCTTATGCGGGCGACCCGAAGTCCCTGCTTTGCGGGTATACGCTTCGGATCAGGCGCACAGCTCAGTGGAGAAAGCGGTCATCACCCTCGGCATCGGAGAACGGAACGTGCGGCGTGTATCGAGCGACGCGACGTACCGCATTGGCATATCGGCGCTCCGAAGTGCAATCGAGGCTGATTTGCGGGACGGACTGCTTCCGATGGCAGTTGTCGCCACTGTTGGAACAACTTCGACAACGAGTGTCGACCCTGTAGAAGAGATTGCTGCGCTGTGTCACGAGTACCGGTTATGGCTGCATGTTGATGCAGCATACGGCGGCGCAATGGCCCTCCTGCCGGAAGGTCGTCATCTGATGAACGGCGTTGAGGCTGCGGACTCCATCGTCGTGAATCCGCACAAGTGGCTGTTCGTCCCACTCGATTTCAGCGCCCTTTATGTAAGGAGGCCAGAGCTACTGCGCGCCACGTTCTCGCTTGTGCCCGAGTATCTGCGCGGCGATGCCGAACAGGCCGAGTGCAACTATATGGATTATGGCATACAACTCGGTCGTCGCTTCCGGGCTCTCAAGGTCTGGATGGTCATCCGCAGCTTCGGCAGCCGGGGGCTTGCCACGCGCATCCGTGAGCACATTCGCCTCGCAAGCCTGTTCGCGTTCTGGCTCGATGCCGATCCGCAGTTCGAGGTGCTAGCCCCGGTCACAATGGCTGTGGTCTGTTTCCGCATCGCGCCGCATACGGCTGGAAGTACGCGGGTGGCCGATGAAGAGTTAAATGGTCTCAATCGGCGGCTGGTCGAAGCCGTCAATAGGACGGGCGAAGCCTATCTGACGCACACTACTTTAAACGGGCATGTTGCAATGCGGTTAGCCGTCGGAAACGTACTAACCACTGCACGCCACCTCACGAGGGTTTATGATCTCATCAGGCGCGAGGCCGCTCACCTTGTCGCAGCCGTTGGGGCATCTTACTAACGCCAATCGCCGATCGCTTCGTAGAACAGTAGATTGCGCGCTCGTGCGCGGCTCTGTCCGCTAGACGCTGCCGTCACAAAGATTATTGTGACTCACCATCCGTTCGATTTACCCGACGGCTACGAGGATAAGGAAATTGTCGGACGCGCGCGGATTGCGATGGAAATGTTCGCGAGCTACGGAGCGGACCTTCTTCTCGCCGGGCACTTGCACGTAAGTCATACAGGAAACACCGCCGCGCGTTATAAAATCAGCGGGCACTCCGCGCTCGTCGTGGAGGCAGGTACCGCCACCTCGACACACGGCAGGGGCGAATCCAATGCTTTCAATGTGATCCATATAAGCCATCCGCACGTCAGCATCGAGCGCTTTACATGGCAGCCGGAACAGGGGACCTTTGTGGTCTCTACGACCGAACCTTATCAACATAGCTCGGGTGGCTGGTCGCGTGTTTCGAGTCGTGATTTCCCGGGGCCAGTCGGATTTAAAGAATAGTAGCAAAAAAGCGCATGAGCGAGGATAGATTTTGACTAGGCAAGACGGGAGCCGATGGCGGCTGCGACGGAAATCAAGCGGCTTTCCTTTTAGATAAGGTTGAATTTGACCTTGTTCTTTCGGATGTAATGATGCCAGGTCTCAACGGGCTTGATCTTTTAGAACATATTCGATCGGTTGCCCCTGAAATCCCCGTTCTGCTCATGTCAGGATTTTTCCATGTTGAAGTTGACGAAATCTCAAACTGGGAGGCAGTTGATTTTATTATAAAGCCGCTCGAGTCCGATGTCTGTCCCCCGGAGCGTCGCGGGAAATTTCTAAGTTTTTTTGGAATCGTCCAATACTGGACGGAAATCGATCGCGATTCTGTGTAAATTTCATAATCAAAAGACATTGACACTAATCATCAACTAAATAATGGAAGACATTGCTATGCGAAACAGGTTTTGCCGCCAACGGGCCGACAAATCGATGATGCTGTGACCAAGCTGGGCGCTCGGCCATTCGTTCGCTCAGAGCGGAACTCCAAGAGAGTAATGAATCTTAAAGGGCTGTGGTTGCTCACGCGAGATGCATTTGTTCAATGGATCAACGATAACCCCTTTCAAATGGGCGCGGCCCTGGCGTACTTCACGTTATTCTCCATGGCGCCCCTTTTGTTGATCGCGATCGCAGTCGCTGGCTTGGTGTTCGGGCGCGAAGCTTCCCAAATCCAGATTATCGGCGTGATCGCGGATGTCGTTGGAGCACCGAGCGCGCTGGCGATCCAGGCTATCATCGAAACCGCCGGTCGAACGCCGGACTCAGGTTTTTTCTCTACTGCTATTGGCATGATTTTCTTGTTGCTCGGCGCCGCCAGCGTGGTCGGACAACTGCAAGACTCGCTTAATGCGATCTGGCGTGTCGTGCCGAAAACCGGTCGCGGGATAATCGGGTTTTTGCAAGATCGCTTAGTCTCCTATTCCATGGTCTTGAGCGTGGGCTTTTTGTTGCTCGTTTCATTGGTCCTCAGCGCGCTGTTATCCGCGGTTTCGCGGTTAGCAAGCGGGTTTCTACCTATCGAAGCCGCTGCGGCGCACATTTTAGATATCGTCATCTCGTTTGCGTTCATCACGTTGCTCTTTGCGGTAATCTACAAACTCGTGCCCACCATTCGAATCGCATGGAGCGATGTCTGGATCGGCGCGGCGGCGGCCGCAATGTTATTTTCGTTCGGGAAGTTTTTGATCGGATTTTATCTGGGCCACAGTGTGGTCGCGTCGATCTATGGCGCGGCGGGTTCACTGGTCACTCTTTTGTTGTGGGTCTACTATTCATCTTTGATGTTTTTCTTCGGCGCCGAGTTAACCCAAGTCTATGCGACCCGGTACGGATCGAAAGTCGCCGCCGGGGAAATGCTAAAAGCTCATGACTAATTCACCAGAGCGAAACAATTTCCGTGGTGGCGGCAGCCACAACACCGGCCCGCCGCCATCTCTCATCGCCGGCGCGACCTTGGTTCTGATCGTTGCATCTCTTTATTGGGCGCAGGCTGTTCTGATCCCGGTCGCGTTGGCGATTTTGCTGACCTTTTTGTTAAGTCCGGTTGCCGGCGTCCTGGAACGGATAGGTCTTGGACGACTCCCTTCAGTCATTCTTATCGTAGTTCTGACATTTGCCATCCTGGGAGGAATCGGCTGGATCGTTACTCTTGAATTTGGCAGCCTGGCTAACGAGCTGCCCAAATACACGCGTAACATTAGGCAAAAAATAGCCGACGTGCGCGGCGCGGGTAAGGGAGGCGCCCTGGAGAAGGTCCAAAAGACCGTTGACGAAGTGAAGAGCGAAATTCAGAAGGGTGACACACCCTTACAGGCAAAAGAACGGTCCCGTCCGGTTGTCTTGCAGGCCGAGGAGATCTTCACATTTTGGCCCGTTCCATCGGCCGTCGGGCCGATGGTGGAGCGGTTCGCCAGCACCGGCCTGGTGATTGTGCTGGTGATCTTTATGCTCATTCAGCGCGAAGACTTGCGTAACCGCTTGATCCGACTCGTCGGATATGGCCGGTTGACGTTTACGACAAGTGCGCTGGAAGAAGCCGGCCAGCGCATAAGCCGCTACTTGCTCGTGCAGACAATCATCAATTCCACCTTCGGGCTAGCGGTGGGTTCGGTACTTTATCTGATCGGCGTGCCGTATGCCGCGCTTTGGGGTTTTTTCGCGGCCGTGTTGCGTTTTATTCCATATGTCGGGCCCTTCGCCGCTGCGATCCTGCCGAGCGCCCTGAGCCTGGCGGCTTTCGAAGGTTGGCTGTGGCCGATCCTGGTCGTGGGAATCTTTGTCGCTTTGGAACTTGGCTCTAACCTGGCTTTGGAACCTCTACTCTATGCTGAGAGCGCCGGCGTTTCAGAAGTGGGCCTTCTCATCGCAGTGGCCTTCTGGACGTGGCTTTGGGGTCCCATCGGACTGGTTCTTGCCACCCCGCTCACGGTCTTTGTCGTCGTGTTTGCCAAATATGTACCCCGAATGGATTTTATCGGAGTGCTTATGAGCGATCAGCCGGCCATGAAAGCAAACATAAGCTACTATCAGAGATTGTTAGCTATGGACCAAGCCGAGGCGGCGGAAATCGTGGAAGATCATCTTAAGAGCCATCCCATGGATCAGATCTACGACGAAGTGCTAGTTCCGGCCCTAAACTATGCCCGCAGAGACCGTGACCTCGGCCGGCTGACGGAAGAAGGCGAACAATTTGTTTTACGAGCGACACGTGAGCTCCTCGATGATCTTAATAATTTGAAGCCCGAGAGTTTGTCGGAAGCATCAGACTCTGAAAAAATCCCTTTGGCCACTAATGACTTCACTGCCGCGCTTGCTAAAGTGCGCATCTTGGGCTGTCCTGCTCGCGACGAAGCAGATGAACTCGCTCTCCACATGTTCCGCCAACTGCTCGATTGCAGCAGATATGAAATCGACGTTATGTCCGACGCGGTGCTCACTTCCGAAGTCGTTGCCCTTATCGGTGAAAAAAGTCCGGCGATGATTTTTATCGCGACAGTATCAGCCGGCGGACTGGCGCAGACACGTTATCTCTGCAAGCGCTTGCGCGCACGATTTCCCAATCTCAAGATCGCGGTCGGGCGATGGGGCATGGGCAGCGAGGATAGAAACAGTATCCTGCTCGCGGGTGCCGACCGGGTCGGGACTACCATGATTGAGACGCGCGAGCAGATAATTCAATTGAGCCAATTGAGCGCTCATTCAGAAGCTCAGTCCGTGACAATCGTCACTGCTGAGATTGCATTTAATCAATCTGTTTGAACTCACTCTTCAGCTGATCTAATTCGACTTTTTGGTCGAGAGTTTCGACGCTTTTAACGAGCGTCTCGTCGTTTCACTCTGAAAGACTCGAGAGGCTATCGGAAATCGCTGCGATTCCCTCATGACAAGGTCTGGCACAGATAGTGCTCAACATAATTGATGTTAGAAAATTAAATCTCCCAATAGGAGTTACACTAGCCGCCAGATAATCATCGCAACACTCCTGTTGGTCCTCCAGGGTACAAACGTGGCCTGCAACACGGTTCACGGTTTCGGGCAAGACGTTGAGCGGGCCGGCGAAAAGA
>Ga0326597_10009683_pt1 | contig 12882 bp, 13 predicted proteins | sample RVTome_12_FD_203789 | JGI IMG/M metagenome (GOLD analysis project Ga0326597, IMG submission 203789) | Soil microbial communities from uranium-contaminated site in the Upper Colorado River Basin, Wyoming, United States - RVT100D185 | ecosystem: Environmental > Terrestrial > Soil > Contaminated >... | reverse complement strand
CGAAGAAAGACAAATGCTCAACGGCAGCGGAAGCGGTGAGGATTTGACCGGCCTGGTAACTGCAGCCGCCGACTTCGACACGGCTCTTTTACCGCTATCCGGCTGGACCAAGTACGACCAGATTGGAAGAAGCATTCAGCAGATCACGGCGGCGAACGAGGTTGCTCCCACTTTCATAGTTCTTCATCCCAATGACCTGTGGGATATTTTCATGACGAAGGACAACGAAGGCAGGTTCCTGCTCCCGACGGGGATTAGCACCTTGTGGGGGTTGACCCCCCTGCCGACGACCAACATTGCCGCTGGAACTTTTCTGGTCGGCTCCGGCAATCCTGCGGCGGTCGAACTCCGTGATCGCATGGAAACGGTAGTGGAGATTTCGACTCAGCACAGCGATTTCTTCACGCGCAACATGGTCATGTTCCGTTGCGAAAAAAGATTGGCGCAAATTGTGAAGCGCCCGTCGAGCTTCGTCTCCGGCAGCTTCACCACTTCGCCGTAACAAGCTCCCTTCGCCTTGCGCGGAGGGTATTCTGCGAATGCCACACGGAACGGGCGGGGGCTTCGGCTCCCGCCTTTTTTTTCTCGAATGCCCTTCCTTTCCCCCAGGTGTTAGACTGTGGGCCAAATTGAAAAGTGAACGGAGGGCAAACCCAATGGCGATCACACGCGAATTTGATTTTGGAACCGGCAGACCTATCCCGTGTTTCGATCCAGTGCAAGGGCTGCGATGCGCGGGTAGAATTATTGCGGGAAGCTACCGAGAGAACCTCAGATGATGATCCCAAGAAGAAGAAATCGCATGTTCCAAATACATGCCCGTCGTGTGGTGACAAGTGGGAAGCCGTCAAGAAGGTGGTTGACGACTTATTCACTACGCTCCGGGCTCTGGACGAGTACAACGTGACATTCCGCGTGCCGGAAGCGCCCGCCCGCCCGTTCCCCGAAAGCTCACCAGGATAGGCCGCCAGTCGGCGCACACTTCGCCCGTGCTGGCCCGTTTGTGACGTTCCTTGTGACGTAACCGCCCGACCCATGCCCGTGTAAGTCCTTATTTCTCGGTGTACGCGCTTGTACGAAGGGAAAGCGAGTAGTTGTCCGCAAGTCTTGATTGCATACTACGTTAGACTCGCTTAAACTACCCGCTTGTGCGATGACGGGGAGAATTCAGGTTCTAGTGCCTTAACGGGCGTGGAGGTTCGAGTCCTCTCATCCGCACCAATGGATGGCAAAGCGGTTATGCTGTAGCGCTTTCACCAAAGAAAAACTCCTGATTTTGGCCGGTGCTAGTTTTTTTGGTGTCAGTTGCTTCAGACGATCCGGTAGAATTGTGCAGGAGGTGTGACATGGTAACTGTAACCAAGCTGCAACCGCTCGCACTCGGAGCGATCGGGATCCTCATCGCTGCCAGTTCGTTGTTCGCGCATCACCGATGGCCGGTCACTCGTTCGGCGGAGGTCGCCGTGAAGGGCACGGTGACGGCGTACACGTGGAGCAATCCGCACGTGATGATCTCGCTGGACGTACGGGCAGACGACGGCAGCGTCGAGAGCTGGGAAATAGGCGGCCCCAGTATTAATCGGATGGCGGCGAACGGCTGGGACAGGACTACCCTCAAGGCAGGAGACGTCATCACCGGCTTCGGGTTTCCCTTCACGGATGGGTCCCGGATTATGAGGTTGGAGAGGATCGTGACGTCCGACGGGAAGGAACGGTTCCTGTACGGTCGCCGGTAGGCATCTTCTCGGATCGCATGGCGTGGAGGCTCGAGTCCTCTCATCCGCGCCAATTGAGTGTACAGTGGTTGTGCCGTCTTTTGGCCGCGGCAGCCTTTCCCTCAGCGAAGCCAATTAATTCACAGCCCTCCAGCGGATAAGCTCTCGGGCCGCTTCGGAACAGACACTCCAGCCATGCAGGGGTCGTCGTCTGGAGTGTGCTTGTATGGAAGGGGCCGCTGTTGCCGCCCGCTTTTTTCTGCATTCCATGCTTTTGGAGGGAAACTGTTCTGAGATCAAGGTTCTGGGATCAAACCCGCCCTGGACGCGCACAGGGCCGGGCCTGCCGCGCGCAGATGCGCTTAGACCAATTTCTACCAATGGCGTAGACCACGCAGGCACCTTTACAAGACCAACCTCAGCGGCTGAAGCCGCTTGATTCTACAGCGGTTACGGCATGGCTGAAGCCATGCCCTTACGGTCTACACCAAAAGTTGAAACGCTTTAGCGCGCTTCGTCTCCCGTGGCCACATCCTTGCGGCCTTGGGGAGGGACCGCACCCAGCTCCTGCTTGGCGCCCGCGCTGATCAGGGCGCCCTCGGACGGTCCCTGAAAAAACAGGTAGCCTTCCCGGTCACGCCAGGCAGCCGGTCCGGCAAGAAACTTGCCCGCGGCCAGCGTCTTGTCCTTGATCTCATCGACGAGCTTCAGATAGCGCGGGTCGTCGCGCTGGTAGCCGGTGAAGCTGCCGAGATCGTTACTCGCCACAAAGACGACGTCCACGCCGGGGATGGCTGCAATTTTATCCGCGACGGCGACTCCGGCGGGGGACTCGATCATCGCCACGATCATCAGGTTTTCGTTGATGGTCTGGCGGTAGTCCTCGCCCCAGATGCGGCGATACTGGCCGCCGCCCTGGCTGCGTTTTCCGACCGGCGGATACTTGGCGAAGGTCACGGCATTCTGGGCCTTCCGCACGTCGTCCACCATCGGGATGATGATGCCGAGCGCCCCGATGTCCATTGCTTTCTGGATATCGCCTTCGGTGGCGTCGGGCACACGGATGAACGGGACCGCAGGCGCGTCCTTGCAGGCCCAGATCATGCGGGCGACCTGCTCGTAGCTCAGGGGGCTGTGCTGCATCTCGATCCACAGAAAATCGAAACCGGAGTTCGCCACGGAACAATAGATGTCCGGGTCCGACGTTGTGATGGTGGCGCCGACGACCTGCCGGCCCGCCGCTAGCTTCGTCTTGACGGTGTTGTAGATGCGCGCGTTCTGAGCTTGCGCGGGTGACGCGAGCGTCAGACCGAGCGTCAGACATGAAACGGCGAGAATTGCGGGAACGATTCTCCTCCTGGTCACGGTGCTGCCTCCTGGGCCGGAAGCGTGGAGCCGCCTCTTCGGCCTCAGGTATTATACTCGAGCCGGAGTCGGGGCGCCGCAAGTCCGGCGAATGGAAAACGGCAGGCAAGGGGCAGGTGGGTTGGAATCCCCGGAAACATTGGCCGATTTCAGTCCGTTGCGTTATACTGCGTCTTGGCGCAAGAGGCTCATTTATAGATTCCGGACGCGGTTTGTACACCGCTTGACTTGGCTGCTATCAGCATGATAAGACACGCCCGTCATTCTGAAGAATATCCATGCATCGGTCTCATCTGGAGGAGTCAATGAACGGACACCACGGAGATCAAAACGACCGGAGGCGGTTCCTGAAAGGAGGCGCCGCTCTGGCCGGCTTGGCCGCTGTAGGCGGGGCCCGGCCCGGGCAGGCGCAGTCGGCGCCAGGGGATGCGACGTCGAATGATTACGCTCTCTACGGGGAGCGCTCTCGTTTTGTGACGGCGATGCGCAAGCGCATGACCGGACCCACCAGCGACAGCTATGTTGCGAGCCCGGTTCAAGAGATCGAAGGGACCATCACGCCGAACTCGCTGTTTTACATCAGCTCGCGCGACCGCGGCCCGTATACTCCCCCTACAGAACTCGATCCGAAGGAGCATCGGCTGCTGATCCACGGCATGGTGGACCGGCCGCTGATCCTCACTCTCGATGACCTGAAGCGGCTGCCCTCCGTATCCCGAATTCATTTCCTGGAATGCGTCGCGAATACGATCCCCTCGCCCGGAGGCCGCTGGAAGTGGGAAACGATCCAGGAGCGGTTCGGGAAGATGAGTTGCGCGCAATGGACCGGCGTGGCGCTGTCGGTGCTGCTGCGGGAGGCCGGCGTAAAGCGAGGGGCAAGCTGGCTGATCGCGGAGTCGGCGGACGGCGTGCGGCACTCGATGAGCATCACGATGGAGAAGGCCCTGGACGACGCCATGGTGGCATACGGCCAGAATGGCGAGCCGCTGCGGCCCGTGAACGGCTTCCCCATGCGGATGTTTGTCCCCGGCTGGGAAGGGGTCCGCAATATCAAGTGGCTCCGGCGGATCAAGGTCGTGAACGAGCCCTATCTGACGCAGACGGAAAGCCACGTGAACCCTCATCTGCGGCTCACCGGCAAATCCCGGTGGTTCAATCTCGAGATGGGCGCGAAATCGGTGATTACTTTCCCGGCGTCCGGAGCGCGGCCGCTGAACGGCCCGGGGTATTACGAGATCACCGGCCTGGCATGGTCCGGATTGGGCGCCGTCCGGCGCGTGGAAGTCTCGACCGACGGCGGGCGAAACTGGCAGGACGCCAAGCTCGACGAGCCGGTGCTGCGGATCGCCTGGACGCGGTTCCGCCTGCCGTGGAAATGGAACGGAGAAGAGACGATTCTGCAGTCCCGCTGCACGGATGAGCAGGGCAAGGTGCAGCCGTCCTTGGCGCAGTTCTCCGAAGTCTGGGGCGTCCGGCCGGATTATTTCCAAGAGACGGAGAATCAAGTCACACACTTCAACCCGATTCAGCGCTGGAGGGTTTTGCCCGATGGGACCGCGAAGAACGCCATTTGGGATATCTAATCTGCTTGCTCCTCTTGGTCTGCATGCTTCGCTTGGCCTGCTGGCTCCGCTGATGGTGCTGGCGGCGGCGGTCGCGGGATGGGCGCAGGAGCCTGTCTTTCACGTGGGCAGAGCGCCGACCGCGGAAGAGATCAAGGCCTGGGACATCTCGGTCGGTCCGACGGGAACGGAGCTGCCTCCAGGAAAAGGAACCGCCCGGGATGGCGCCCCGCTCTATGCGCAGAAGTGCGTGGCATGCCACGGGGCCAAGGGCGAGGGGGGCTCGGCGCCCGCTCTGGTTGGCGGCCGGGACACGCTCACGACCATTCATCCTCTCAAGACCGTGGGGAGTTACTGGCCGTTTGCAACAACGGTCTGGGACTATATCAACCGGGCCATGCCCCGGGGCCAGCCGCAATCGCTCCTGCCCGACCAGGTGTATGCTCTGACGGCTCTGCTGCTCTATTGGAACGATATCATTCGGGAAGGCGACGTCATGGACGCAGACAGTCTCCCGAAGGTAACGATGCCGAATCGGGATACGTTTGTTCCGCCTGACCTGAAGGATATCAACCGTCTGCGGTGCCGCATTGGCACGTGCCCGTAAGCGACATACGCCGCCGGGCATGACGTGGGAGGCTTCTCGATGAAGGTTTCCTGTAACCCAACCTGGAACCGAGTTCTCGCCATAATCCTGAGTGTCGTATTCGTGAGCTTTGCCGCGCAGGCACGGCAGAAGAATCAACCGCCCGCTCCACTGGCGCTGGTGGGCACCTGGACGCTCAATCTGGCCAAGTCAAAATACAATTCCGGCCCTCTGCCGAAGCTCATCAACCGGCATACCTGGTGGTGGGACGGCGATAGTCTGCACCACAAAGTCGAGCGGTTGAATGCGGAAGGAACAGTGGAAGTGGAAGCGGGGCATTGGTCGGCCCGATACGACTCCGGGGACCACCTCTTCGGCAGCGAGGGCGACTCCACCGTTTCCATGACCCGCATCGACGAGCACACAACGGAAATGACCGAAAGTTATCCGGACGGCAGGCCGGCGTCCAGGTTTCGGCAGGTTGTGTCCAAAGACGGCAAGACGCTGACGATCACCGGCACCCGGGGCGGCAGCCAGATCGCGGACGTAATGGTTCACGACAGGCAATAGCGGAAAAGCCATCAGGTCATGAAGCCAAGACTGACAAGCCGGAGATCGTGGTGGAAAGCTCTCATGCCGGGCTTGGTGCTGCTCTTTCCCCTCGGTTTGCCGGCCCAGTCCTCTTCCCCGGCGTCCGCTTTGAATTCACAGCAGAGGACGGGCTGGCGGTTGTTTATGCAGAATTGTTCCCTCTGCCATTTGGCGCGGGCGGACAACCCGAAGAGCACCGCAGCGGGAAGCGCCTACGGGGGAGACCTGAAGGGGTTGTTTCAAGGGCAGAGCCCGATGTCGGACGGGGCCGTGAAGGCGTTTGTCCAGCAAGGTTTGCCGGGGAAGATGCCCGGCTTCCAATACGGCTTGCAGCCGGAGCAAATCGACAGCATCATTGCGTACTTGAAAGCACTTTAGGCCCGGTCCAGAGGAAGGAAAAGAGGCTTGCGATGCCCGGAAAATCCGGCTCGAGTCGAATCGGCGGTATCCTGATCGCGCTCTGCTTTTTGTTGCTCCCCGGCTGCCAGCAGTCGGCCTCGAAAAGCGAGGGTCTGAGGGGAACGGTGAAGTCCTCCGACGGAAAACCGATGGAGGGGGTCGCCGTCTCGGCGCAAGGCCAGGGCAAGACGTTTACGACTTCGGTGTACACCAACGGCGGCGGAGAATTCTACTTCCCACCGCTCGAGAGCGGCGCGTACCGGGTGTGGGCGCAGGCGGTGGGCTTTGCCGCGGACCGCTCCGAGGTGACGGTCGCCGGCGGCGAAGGCGTCGGGCAGGATTTCACCCTCCGCCCGCTGCCGGACTTCGAGGTACAGCTCTCGGGGACCGAATGGCTCAACAGCCTTCCCGACGACAGCCCCGAAGACCGCCGCCTGAAGCGGGTGTTTCACTATACCTGCGGACCGGCCTCGGGCTGCCACCTCACGAATTTCATCATGGCAAAGCGTTTTGACGCCGCCGGCTGGGACGTGCTGATCAGCTATATGATGGAAAAGCAGACGGCTCCCGGCTCCCTGCTTCGGAAAGTAATGCAGGGCCACAAAGACGAGCTGGTGGAGTACCTGGCGCGCATCCGAGGCCCCGAGCCGTATCCGTGGAAGTTCAAGCCGCTTCCGCGCGTCACCGGCGAAGCGGCTCGGATTGTGGTGACCGAATACGATATCCCCCGGGGCGACCGGCCGGATGATTACAGCATCTCCACCAACGGCAGCGACTGGACGCAGGGCGTCGCCTCCCGTCTGGAGGGCAACGCCATCCACGACGCGGTGCTGGGGCAGGACGGCAATATCTATTTCACCGACGATTCCACCCCCGAGCGCACCGTCGGCAAGCTGGATCCCAAAACCGGCAAGGTGACCGGCTACAAGCTGGCGGCCCAGAATGGCTTCGCGGTCAGCACTCACGGCATCATCGCGGACCAGCAGGGCAGCATCTGGCTCACAAACGGGACGGAAGGGACCATCCTCGCATTCGATCCCCGCACGGAAGAGTTCCAGCGTTTTCCCAAGCCGGGTTCCATGACCGCGCGGATCGGCGGGACGATCACAGTGGATTCGAAGGGCAACCTTTGGGCAACCCAGCCCACGGGCGCTTTCCGCCTGAACCCGAAAACCGGCGAGTATGCCGAATACAAATCGGTCACTCCGGGGGGGAACCAGTACGGGATCACGATCGATTCCGAGGACAACGCCTGGTTCGCCCATCTGTACGCGGACCGTGTGGGCTACGTGAACGGCAAGACCGGCGAGGTCGGCGAGGTCGTGATCCCGCCGGCGAGCAAGGACATCGACCCCAAGGATCGCGAGATCGCCGAGCGCACCGGCGCCTGGATCGACGACGTTCCCGCGGTTTATCAGAGCGGCCCGCGGAGACTGGGAGCCGACCCGATGGGGGATACGGTCTGGGTGGGGGAATATTTCGCGGGGCGGCTCGGAAAGATCAACATCCATACCAAGGAATACACCGGATACGAGGTTCCCAACCCGGCCTCCAGCCCCTATGACGCCCGCGTCGATAAGAACCACATGGTCTGGGTTGCTCTGATGAACTCGGACCGGATCGCCAGGTTCGACCCGGTCACCGAGCAGTTTACCGAGTATCCGTTTCCCACGCTGGGCACTGACACCCGGTTCATCGAAATCGACAACAGCACGGACCCGCCAACCATCTGGATACCGTATTACCGTCCCAACCGGATGGCTCGGATACAGTTTCGGACTGGAGCTGGAAAATAAGCTGCGGAACTGGTGGCATCTTCCGGATGAATTGCTTATATTGAAAAAATAGCTTTGGGTGAAGGAGAAGGGATTTCTATGCGCAGACGTCTTACTATGAAAACAAAGAATCTCCGGATTGCGGCGGCCTTCGTCGCCATCCTTGCATCGGGGATTTTCTTCCTACAACAGACCCAACAATTGGAATTACAGGGGGCGTCCCGTCGCGCGCAGCTGCGGCCGAGCGGCCAGGCCCAACTGGTCTCCGTTGAGCCGATGATGCCGATGATGGAGGAGGGCTCGGAGTGCCTGTGGCTGCCCGCCAGCGCTCCCTGGACGGCCGGCCTGCTGCAGCAGGAGGCGTCTCCGGCGGCGCAAAGGCCTGTGAACGCCAACCGCTCCCCCCTGCGGACGATCCACGACCCCAATCCCATGTTCAGCGCCATTGCTGTCGCTCCCGAGCACGATATGGTCGTGGTGACCGACGAGAACCTGTTCCAGGTTCTCGAGTACGACCGCATGGACAATACCCCGCCGAACGCCAGGATGACCGAGCCGAAGCGGGTCATCGGCGGAAGCCTCACGAAGGCGGAGATGATGTGCGGCGTCTATCTGGATCCAACGACGCTCGAGACCTACGTGGTCAATAATGACACCCAGAACTGGCTGGCCGTTTTCTCGAAGGACGCCAAGGGCAACGTGGCCCCGGACCGCTACCTGGCCGTGCCCCACGGAACTTTCGGCATCGCGATGGACGAAGCGAAGCAGGAGATGTACCTGACCGTGCAGCATGACAATTCCGTGGTGGTGTTTCGCAAGAACGCTTCCGGGGACGACCAGCCGCTGCGATGGCTGAGCGGGAACCAGACCCAATTGGAAGATCCGCACGGCCTTGCCCTCGACACGCAGCGCAATCTGATGTTCGTCAGCAACCACGGAAGCGCCCGCCAGCGGGTGGCCGGAGCGGTGCCGACAACCTATCCGAGTTCACAGTATGAGGATGATAGGAGTTCCCAGACGGAAGCGGCGTGGCGATTTGTCCGCGGCTCCGGAACGTTCGAGCCTCCTTCGATCACCATCCACCGCCTGGACGCCACCGGAAACGCGGCCCCGTTGCGGATCATCGAAGGCCCCAAGACCGGCTTGAACTGGCCGATGCAGATTGCGGTCGATGAAGAGCGCGGCGAGTTGTACGTAGCCAACGACATGGCCCACTCGATCGTGGTATTCCGCGTAACGGACGAGGGCGATGTGGCGCCCATCCGGACCATCAAAGGCCCCAAAACCGGCATCCGCAACCCCACCGGCGTGGCGCTCGACCTCAAGAACCGCGAAGTGTGGGCGGCCAGCATGGGAAACCATTCCGCGACCGTGTTTCCGATGACTGCCGACGGGGACGTCCCCCCGCTGCGGACCATCCGGGGCGGACCCGCCGAGGAGGCTTCCCTGATGATTGGAAATCCCGGAGCCGTCGGCTATGACTCCAGGCGCGATGAAATCCTGATCCCGAACTGAGTGGCCCATCCGCAGATTGCGGCCTTCGCCAGGCTGGCGAAGGGTGGGGACATGCCGAAGAGGCTGGTTTCAGGCCAGGGCAGCAAGCTCAGCCGCACCATGCACGACATCCGCTATGACGAAATACACGATGAGTTTTTGATCGCGAACCCGTTTGCTCAGGCGGTCTTGACGTTCCGCGGAGGGGCCGACGGAGAGGAAGCGCCGATTCGCATCATCCAGGGGCCTCACACGCAGCTAGGCGCAGGCAGAATGGATGTGGACCCCATCCACAACGAGATTTTCGTGCCGACGGGGAATGCGATTCTGGTGTTTCCGCGGGAAGCCGTCGGCGACGTAGCGCCCATTCGCGTGATCCGCGGCCCGGACACCCTGTTGAAGAATGCCGCTTCGCTTTCGGTTGATCCGGTCAACAACCTGATTGCTGTCGGTCTGAACAATACCTTGAAAGCGGACCCCAAGAACAACGGGGCTCTGCTCATTTTCAATCGCACCGACAACGGGAACGTAAAGCCCCGGGGCGAGATCCGCGGGCCGAAGTCGGGTATTGTCCGAATCAACCAGATCGACGTCTACCCACCGCGCAAGCTGGTGGTTGCCGCATCGCCGGGGCCCGTCTACGAGATGGAGCCGGAGGACGCCTTTGTCGGGGTCTGGAGCCTGGAAGATGACGGCGACATTCCCCCCCTTTACAAAATCAGCGTCGGGCCGCAGAGTACGATGAAAAAGCCCTTTGGCCTTGTCCTGAACGCAAAGCACAAGGAGCTCATTGTCTCCGACATGCGCCTGCAATCGGTGCTGACGTTCTACTTTCCGGAAATCTTTTGATCCGGTGAATCCGGACTCGAATCCAGGCTTCACCCCCCCCACGAAAGGGGTGAAGCCCTGGAGTTTCCCGCCGCCATTCCATCCCAACCTATTGATTCTATTAAGCTCAGTATGCAAAGGATCCCTGGCGGAAGGGCGGGGGGTCACTGAAACGATTCATTGCTCCTCTTCCGGCGCTTTCGCGTACCAAATGAGGTAGTATCGCAAAGTGATCGTTCGGTCCCCCCCGATAGAACACTTTCGCCGAGCGAGGTGCGTATGAAAGAGGATCGTGTGGCGTTTCTGTTGCTGTTTTGCGGGATGGTCCTGGTGAAGAGTCGGAAGGCCAGCCTGACGGAAACCATGTCCATGCTGCCGCTTTCCGGGAGGGGCCGGCTTCTCGCCATGGAAATGGACCGCAGCGGTGCAGCCCTGTGGCAGGGGCTGAAAACAGGGACTTCACTCCCTGCGGAGCCCGGGAATCAGACCTTTTGCCCTATGGACGGCCAGGCATGAGCTTGCTTGCTTCCTGGACAGGCTCTCCCAAACAGCCAATCGGGTGGGTAGACTCTGCGTTCCTCGCGCACACAGAATTGGCCTGCTGCCCCCGGGCGCGTATTGTGCTCGCGTGCTGAGCAGGTGTAGCATATCTTTCCGTATGGCTCTGAAGGCTCTCATCGTTTACAGGGATTCCGCCGTGGCCGCCTTGGTCGGCGAGGCTTTCTCGTCGGTCGGGTTGGAAGTCCGCTCGGCCGGCAGCTTTCCGGAGGCCTCCCAACTCGTTTCGCAAGAACGGTTTGACGGTATTTTTGTGGACCCGGGAACGCCCTTGCTCGAAGGGTGCGAGTTAGCCAAAAGCGTCCGGCAATCGACGGAAAACCGCGCCGCGCCGATCTTTATTCTGACGGTGCAAAGCCCCACCTACGCCACGGCGCAAGCCTTCGACGTGTGCGGAACGTTTTATCTCCAGGAGCCCGTTGATTTCGACAGCCTAGCCCATCTGCTTGCCGGCGCCAGCGGGACGCCGCCTGACAACCGCCGGCGCAAGGTGCGCGGTCCGCTCGAAACGGAGGTGACGCGGCGGACGATTCACGTGGAATTCAAGGGCCTGAGCAGCGACATCTCAGAGGACGGCATTCTGTTCCAGAGCGACGGGTCGCTCGCAATGGGCCAGGAGGTGGAGCTGCTGTTTGCTCTGCCGGACCAGCAGCCCGAAATGCGGGTGAGCGGGGTCGTCGCGCGCCTGGACGGCGCGGACGGCAAGCGGGCGCTGGTGTGCTTCACCCAGATTGCCCCGGCTGCCCGCCAGCGGATCGCGGATTTTCTGGCAGTTGCATCGAGCTAACCACTCCACAACTTCCGCTTTAGCAGGGTTGCTGAAAAAACCTTGCCAGACACACAGAAAGTAGGCGGCAACGTTCCTGTCTGCCACCTACTTGCAACAACATCCAAAGTTGGGCGGCAGGCAAGAATGCCTGTCCCGCTTGGGCTGTGCAGCAAACTATTCGGGTTGCCCGCCGTCCTGACGGAAGAAACCCCTCCTTTGCGCTTCCATAAGTGGTAAAATAGCCCGGTCCCTCCCAACAACACGTTCTCGATCGTTGGCTGGAAACCGTGCCGTCAGCTTCGGTTGAAGCGGTGCAGGCCCAGCAAGAAGCACGATGAGCAAATCTACTCCGCGAGCGGGGCCATCGAACCCTTTGCCTGACAAGGGTGCACAAGTGGCCGTGCTCACCAAGAATGGGTTGATCACTGGCTCGTTAGCCAGCTGGAGCGATCGCGGCGCTGTGGTTGAGGCAGGAGCTGAAGTTCACGCGGGAACGCAGGTTCTTTTGCGGGTCCAAGGAACCGATAAGATATGGGAGAAGAAAGCAACTGTACTTTGGGTGAATACGGGCCAGGGTTTCGGTCTGGAATTCGAGCCGGACAATCCTGCCAAGAAGAGCTGGGTGGCCGGGATGATTGCTCGGCTGCGTCCGTTCCTGTATGCCTCGCCTTCCCGTGCCCAAAAGGGTGGAGCGCGGTCAGCCGGTAAGCGCAAAGAAAAGAGCCACACGGAAAACCGCCGTGGCCGGCGGTTTCAAATCGAAAGCCCAGCTCAGGTCAAGCGGCTGAACGTTGCGACCGTGGAGCCGGATGTGACGACGGTAACGGAGACTAGCAGCAGCGGAGTTCTATTCATCACGGACCGGGATTACGCAGTCGGAACGGAACTGCAGATCGAGTACCCCTTTCCGAGTTCCTCCTCCGCCAAGAAGGGGGGGAAAGTCGTCCGGGTCGAGAAACTTTCCGACGGTCGACGGCGTGTGGCCGTGGTATTCAAGTAAGGCTCCCGCTTCCGCCCGGTTTGCTAAGGTAAGGACCCTGTACGGTCTTTCCCGACGCCTGCAAGCCATTCAAAAAACGCATTGGAGCAGACGCGTTCGTCATCACGCCGAATCGATCTCGCGTGCGGGGGTCGTTCTCCACACAGCATTTTCCAATCCAAGAATGAGCCTGAAAATGGAGTTTGTTTCCAATACAAGATGAGCCTGAAGTTCCGGAGGGGGATGGAGTGCAGAGGAAGG
>Ga0326597_10009682_pt1 | contig 12883 bp, 13 predicted proteins | sample RVTome_12_FD_203789 | JGI IMG/M metagenome (GOLD analysis project Ga0326597, IMG submission 203789) | Soil microbial communities from uranium-contaminated site in the Upper Colorado River Basin, Wyoming, United States - RVT100D185 | ecosystem: Environmental > Terrestrial > Soil > Contaminated >... | reverse complement strand
CGTGCGCTTCATCCATCGCCAGTCCGGCGCGGGCGGCGAGCGCTCCGTCGCCGAGGCGGTCGCCGCCGGGCGCGCCGACGCCGGCTTCGGCCTGCGCGCCGACGCGACGCGCTTCAAGCTCGCTTTCACGCCGCTCGCCATCGAGCGCTACTTCTTCGCCTGCGCCCGGGCGGCGCTGCGCGGCGCGGCGCTGAAGGCGCTGCTCGACGGGCTGAAGAGTCCCGCGTTCGCCAAGCGGGTCGCCAAGCTCCCCGGCTATGACGCCTCGCACGCCGGCCGCCGCGAGACGCTCGATGCCGCGCTCACCTGGATGGCGCAGTCTTGACAGGCGCCGCGGCGCACGCGCATAGTCTGTGTCGCGGGGAATTGCAGACTCCCCTCCGAAGACGCCCTCGCGTCCAAGCTCTGCTTACTCTCAAGGAGAGAGCCATGGACGCGAGCCTCACCTCCGCCGCACTGCGGCAAGCCCTTCTTTCAAGCCAGCCGCCGCTCGTCATCGACGTGCGCAAAGCGCCGGCGTTTCTGGCCGCCCCGGACATGATCCGCGGGGCGCTGCGCCGCGACCCCGCGGCGCTCGAGTCCTGGCGCCGGACCCTGCCCGCCGCCGCCGACGTGGTCGTCTACTGCGTGCACGGCCACGAGGTCAGCCAAGGGGTGGCGAAGGCCCTCGGCGCGCGCTACCTCGAAGGCGGCATCGAGCACTGGGACGGCGAGCTCATGGCAAAGCCCGCGGGCGCCCCGACCCGCTGGGTCACGCGGGAGCGGCCCAAGGTGGACCGCGTCGCCTGCCCGTGGCTGATCCGGCGCTTCATCGATCCGCAGGCCGAATTCCTCTACGTGCCCGCCGCCGAGGTGACCCGCGTCGCGAAGGAACGCAGCGCCATTCCCTACGACGTGCCGGAGGTGGAGTTCTCCCACGTGGGCGGGCGCTGCAGCTTCGACGCCTTCCTGTACCGCTATCACCTGACCGATCCCGCGCTGCAGGAGCTCGCGCTCATCGTGCGCGGGGCGGACACCAATCGGCCCGATATCGCGCCGCAGTCCGCCGGTCTGGTGTCAATCTCGCTCGGGCTATCGGCCCTGTTTGCCGACGACCACGAGATGCTCGAGCACGGCATGGTCGTCTACGACGCGCTGCACGCCTGGTGCCGCAGCGACAAGAACGAGGTGCACACTTGGAATCCCGCCCTGATCCGGTAAGCCTCGGGCAGGCGCTGCGCTTCTGGCTGCAGCTCGGCTTCATCAGCTTCGGCGGACCCGCCGGGCAGATCGCCATCATGCACGCCGAGCTGGTCGAGCGCCGGCGCTGGATCTCGGAGAAGCGCTTCCTCCACGCTCTCAACTATTGCATGCTGCTCCCCGGCCCCGAGGCGACGCAGCTCGCCACCTACATCGGCTGGATGATGCACCGCACCTGGGGCGGGATCGTCGCCGGAGGCCTGTTCGTGCTGCCCTCGGTGTTCATCCTGATCGGGCTTTCGTGGCTTTATCTCGCCTATGGCGAAGTGCCGGCGATCGCGGGCCTGCTCTACGGCATCAAGCCCGCGGTGGTGGCGATCGTGCTGGCTGCGGCGTGGCGCATCGGCTCGCGCGCCCTCAAGCACCCGGCGCTCTGGCTGATCAGCGTCGCCGCGTTCTGCGCCATCGGCATCTTCTCGGTGCCGTTTCCCTACGTGGTGATCGCCGCGGCGCTCGCGGGAGCCTTCGGCGGGCGTTTCGCCCCTCGGGTGTTTCGGGCGGGCGGCGCACACGGCGCCGCCGCGCATCACTACGGCCCGGCGATCATCGACGACGACACGCCGACGCCCGAGCACGCGCGCTACCGGCCGCGGCGCCTGCTCGCCGTGACCGGCGCTGGCATCGGACTCTGGGCCGCGGCGCTCGGCCTGCTGGTTCTCGCCTACGGCGGGCACGGCACGCTCTCGCAGATGGGCTGGTTCTTCACCAAGGCGGCGCTGCTCACCTTCGGCGGCGCCTATGCGGTGCTGCCCTACGTCTACCAGGCCGCGGTGGAGAACCACCAGTGGCTCACCGCGACGCAGATGATCGACGGCCTCGCCCTCGGGGAGACCACGCCCGGCCCGCTTATCATGGTGGTGGCCTTCGTCGGCTTCGTCGGCGGCTGGTCGCAGGCGCTGTTCGGCGCGCAGCACCTGTTCCTCGCCGGGGCGGTGGCCGCCGTCGTCGCCACGTACTTCACCTTCCTGCCCTCGTTCCTGTTCATCTTCGCCGGCGCGCCGCTGGTCGAGGCGACGCACGGCGACCTCAAGTTCACCGCGCCTCTCACTGGCATCACCGCCGCCGTGGTCGGCGTGGTGGTGAGCCTGGCCGTGTTCTTTGCGCAGCACGTGTTCCTGGCGGCCGATGCGATCGACTGGGTATCGGTCGCGCTCGCCGCCGCGGCGCTCGTTGCCCTGATGCGGTTCCGGGTGGGCCTGATCCCGGTGATCCTCGGCTGCGGCGCCGCCGGACTGTGCTATAGATTGCTGGTCACCTGAGGAGGCGCGCCATGGCCGGCTACGTCGTCGCCGAAGTCGAAGTCACCGATTCCGCGACCTACGAGGAGTACCGAAAGCTCGTTCCCGCCACCGTCGCCAAGTACGGCGGCAAATACCTGGTGCGCGGCGGCGCGGTGGAGCGCAAGGAAGGCGGCTGGGAGCCCGAGCGCCTGGTGGTGCTGGAATTTCCCTCGCTGGAGCAGGCGCGCAAGTGGTATGCATCGCCGGAATACGCACCCGCGCGCGCCCTACGGCTGAAGGCCGCGCGCTCCAAGGTGCTGCTGGTGGAAGGCGCCGCGTAGGCGGCGCGATCTTACTTCTTCTTGACCGCGGCCTTGGCGCCCATGGCGGCAGGCTTCGCGTCCATGGCGATGCCCTTGTTTTTCTTGTAATTCGCCGCCGCGCGGTCCTGCGCCTTGCCGAGCTGCTCGGCGGCCATTGCCTTGGACGCCGCAGCCTTGGCCGCCTCGGCCGCCTTCTCCGCGTCGCTCTTCGGCGGCGGCGCCGGCAGCTTGGCGTGTGACGCAGCGAACAGGCCGATCAGCGCTCCCCCGACAAGGGCCAGCAGGATCTTCTTCATTGTTTCTCCCTCATGTGTGGCGCGCCGGCCGGGACCGCTCCGCCCGGCGCGGACCTGGCGCCCTTCTTGACGTCGTTGTACCAGTACTCGTGGTGCTCCTTGGCCCAGACCTCGTCCACGTAGCCCGAGCGCATCGCCTGGTAGGCGCCTTCCACGCCGATGGTGCCCATGTAGATGTGGCCGATGGCGGCGGCGATGACAAGCAAGGCGGCAACCATGTGGATCACGCTCATCTGCTGCATGGTCGAGCGCACCTGGTCGAAGTTCGGGAACAGCAGGACTGCCCCCGTGACTACGAGCGCAATGCAGAGCACCACCACGCCGCCCCAGAACCAGGCTTTCTCGCCGCCGTTGAAGCGGCCCGAGGGGATGTGCTTACCCGCGAAGAATCCAGGTGACTTGGCGAACCACGAGAAGTCGTACGACTTGGGCAGGTTGTCCTTGACGTACATGAGGATGAAGATCACCAGGCTCACCGCGAACAGCGGCGCGACGAAATTGTGCAGGTTCTTGGCGAGCGCCGAGAGCCAGGAGAACAGCGTGTAGCCGATCACCGGCAGCAGCACGAACTTGCCGAAGAGGATGATCAGCCCCGTGATGCCCAGCACCACGAAGCTGATGCCCATCACCCAGTGCGCCCAGCGCTCGGCGAGCGTGAAGCGCTCGATCATGCGGCCGGTCGCCTTGTCGTGCAGCTTGACGGGGCCCATGGCGAAGTAGATCGCGGCCACGATCAGCGTCACGATCACCACCAGCCAGCCGCCGTAGAAGGTGACCGGGCCGTTGCGGATCTGGCGCCAGGTCTCGCCCGCGGACTGCACCAGCACGCCGGTCTCGCGTCCCTGGACGGTGGTGGAGTGCTGCTGGCCCTCCTTGCGCACGTCGCGCCAGACCGGGGCATTGTTGCCCGGCTGCTCGACGCGGCGCTGCTGCTGCTCCTCGACTCTGGACTGCGCCTGGGCGCCGCCCGCAACCGCAAGCAAGAGCGACGCGAGTAAGCAGCCCGCCACGCGCGAAAGCATCGACATTCTTTCCTCCTTCGTCTGCGACGAGTCGTCCGCCTACTGCTTGTAGATGCGGACGTCCTCGTTCTGCCCCATGGCGCGCTGGTTGATCGCCGACTCCCAACTGCCCCGGTCGCCCTTGGTCCAGGTGCTGCCGCGGAGCTGATCGGCGGGCGGGTCGTTAGTCCAGGACTGCGCATCCGGCTTGCCCTGGTACTTGCCCTGCTTATACACCGTCACCTGCGGCGACTCGCCGCAGCCGGCGAGGAAAAAGGCCGCAAGGACCGCTGCCCCGAGCGTCGCGCGTCTCATGACTTCCCCCCGGCGGGCGGTTGCGTTCCGGCCTTGCCCGGACCGTAAGCGGTGCCCCAGCCCCAGACTTCCGAGCCCTTGCCGCGGCGCACGACGCGCTCGCGGTAGATGTCCGCGATCACGTCGCCGTCGCCACCGAGCAGCGCCTTGGTCGAGCACATTTCGGCGCATGCCGGAAGCTTGCCCTCGGCGAGGCGGTTGCGGCCGTATTTCTTGAACTCGGCCTCCGAGCGGTCGGCTTCCGGGCCGCCCGCGCAGAACGTGCACTTGTCCATCTTGCCGCGCAGCCCGAAAGCGCCCGCTTGAGGGAACTGCGGCGCGCCGAACGGGCAGGCGTAGAAGCAGTAGCCGCAGCCGATGCACAGGTCCTTGTCGTGCAGGACGACGCCGTCCTCGGTCCTGTAGAAGCAGTCGACGGGGCACACCGCCATGCAAGGCGCGTCGGAGCAGTGCATGCAGGCGACCGAGATCGACTTCTCGGCCCCCACCACGCCGTCATTGATGGTGATGACGCGGCGGCGGTTGACGCCCCAGGGCACCTCGTTCTCGTTCTTGCAGGCGGTGACGCAGCCATTGCACTCGATGCAGCGCTCGGCATCCACCAGGAATTTCATTCTCGCCATGGCGTTCTCCTTATGCCTTCGCGACCTGACAAAGGGTCGTCTTGGTTTCCTGCATCATGGTGACGATGTCGTAGCCGTAGGTCGTCGCCGTGTTCACCGCCTCGCCGCGCACGATCGGTGCCGAGCCCTCCGGGTAGTAACCGAGCATGTCCTGGCCCTGCCACCAGCCCGAGAAGTGGAACGGAATGAACGCGTGGTCGGCCCCGACCCGCTCGGTCACCAGGGCCTTCACCTTGATACGTGCGCCCGACGGCGTGCTCACCCAGACGAACTCGCCGTGCCGGATGCCGCGATCGGCCGCGACCTTCGGATTGATCTCGACGAAGTTGTCCTGCATCAGCTCCGCCAGCCACGGGTTGGAGCGCGTCTCCTCGCCGCCGCCCTCGAATTCCACCAGCCGCCCGGAAGTGAGGATGAGCGGGAACTTCTCGTAATCCTTGTCGGCGATCGACTTGTCCTGGAGGGTCTTGAACAGCACCGGCAGACGCCAGCGCACCTTCTGGTCGGCGTGCGTCGGCCACTTGGCCACCCTGTCAGGCTTGGGCGAGTACAGCGGCTCGCGGTGCAGCGGCACGCCGTCCGGGAAATTCCACACCACGGCGCGCGCCTTGGCGTTGCCGAACGGGTGGCAGCCGTGCTTCATCACCACGCGCTGAATGCCGCCCGAGAGGTCGGTCTTCCAGTTCTTGCCTTCGGCTTGCGCCTTCTCCGCGTCGGTGAGGTCGTCCCACCAGCCGAGCTTCTTCACCAGCACATGGTCGAACTCCGGGTAGCCGGTCGTGATCTCGGCGCCCTTGGAGTGCGAGCCGTCCTCGGCGAGCAGGTTGACCCCGTCCTTCTCCACACCGAAATTGGCGCGGAAGTTGCCGCCGCCGTCCATGATGTGCCGCGTGGTGTCGTACAGGTTAGGCGAGCCGGGGTGCTTGATCGCGGCGGTGCCGTAGCAGGGCCAGGGCAGGCCGAAATAGTCGCCGGTGAGGTCGTAGCCGGTCTTCGCGTCCTTGCCGCCCTTGGCGCGCAGCGACTTCACGTCGAAGACATGCATGTTGCGCATGTGCGCCTGAAGGCGCTCGGGCGACTGGCCGGTGTAGCCGATGGTCCAGGTTCCGCGGTTGACCTCGCGCAGGGTCGACTCCATCGACGGCTCGTCCATCCCGCCCTTGCCCTTCACCAGCTCGATGTTCTGCTTGCCGTCGCGCTTGCCGACGAGCTGGTCGGCGAAGCCGAGCTTGCCCGCCAGCTGGTACATGATCATGTGATCGGTGCGCGCCTCGAACAGCGGCTCGATCACGCGCTCGCGCCATTGGATCGAGCGGTTGGAGGCGGTGACGCTGCCGTCGCATTCGAACTGCGTGCCCGCCGGCAGCAGGTAGCAGCCTTCCTTCTTCGCCATCGCCATCATCGCGGCGGTCGCGGAAGGATAGGGATCGATCACCACCATCAGCTCGAGCTTCTTCATCGCCTCGAGCATGTCGAGGCCGCGGCTCTGCGAGTTCGGCGCATGGCCCCAGAACAGCACCGCGCGCAGGTTCGGATCCTGGTCGATGTTCTCGTTCTTCTCGACGATGGCGTCGTACCAGCGCGACACGGTGATGCCCGGCTTGGTCATCATGGCTTCGCTGGCGTACTGCTTCTTCAGCCAGTCGAGATCGATGTTCCACACCTTTGCCCAGTGGGCGAAAGAGCCCGGCGCGATCCCGTAGTAGCCTGGCAGCGAATCGGGATTCGGGCCGATGTCGGTCGCGCCCTGCACATTGTCGTGGCCGCGGTAGATGTTGGCGCCACCGCCCGGCCGTCCGACATTGCCGAGGGCCAGCATGAGTACGGCGCTGGCGCGCACGATGGCATTGCCGTTGGTGTGCTGCGTCTGGCCCATGGCCCAGATGATGAAGCCCGGGCGGTTTTCGGCGAGCATCTTCGCCGTCTCGTACATCTCCTGCTCGGAAACGCCGGTCACTTCCTGCACCGCGGCCGGCGTGTACTTGGCCATCACCTCTTCCTTGACCTTGTCCATGCCGTAGACGCGGTCGTGGATGTACTTCTTGTCCTCCCAGCCGTTCTTGAAGATGTGGTGCAGCAGACCGAAGAGGAAAGCCACGTCGGCGCCCGAGCGCACGCGCACGTACTTGTCGGCCTTGGCCGCCGTGCGCGTGTAGCGCGGGTCGGCGACGATCACCTTGCAGCCATTCTCCTTGGCGTGCAGGGTATGCAGCATCGACACCGGGTGCGCCTCGGCCGCGTTCGAGCCGAAGAACAGCAGGCACTTCGAGTTCTGCTCGTCGTTGTACGAGTTGGTCATCGCCCCGTAGCCCCAGGTGTTGGCGATGCCGGCCACCGTGGTCGAATGGCAGATGCGGGCCTGGTGGTCGATGTTGTTCGAGCCCCACAGCCGCGCCCACTTGCACAGCAGGTAGGACTGCTCGTTGTTGTGCTTCGAGGAGCCCAGGATGTAGACCGAGTCCGGGCCGCTTTCCTTGCGCAGTTGCAGCATCTTCTGCGAGATCTCGCCGTAGGCGACGTCCCACGAGATCTTCTTCCACTTGCCGCCCTCGAGCTTCATGGGCGACTTGAGGCGATGCGACTCGTGCGTCATGCCGTGCTCGCGCACCGAGGCGCCCTTGGCGCAGTGCGCGCCGAGGTTGAGCGGCGAGTCGAACACCGGCTCCTGGCGCACCCAGACGCCGTTTTCCACCACCGCGTCGATGGCGCAGCCGACCGAGCAGTGCGTGCACACCGTGCGGTGCACCTCGAGCTTGCCGCCGCCGGCGTGCGTGGCCGCCTCGGCCTTGCCGATCATGCTGAAGGGCAATTGCGCAGCCACCGCACCGGCGCCGAGCGACACGCCCGAGCGCTTGAGGAACGTGCGGCGATCGATGGTCCTGGCAAGTACGCTGGACAGGCCGCGCGACAAACGGGACTGGACGCTCGCGTGGCCGCGCGACGGCGTCGCCGCGGCGGCGCCGGATTTTCTCGTCAGCAACATGGCGGACTCCTCAGACCTTGGCGGTCCGGTAGTAGTTGTTCACGTGTTCCGACATCTGGTAGCCGCGCGTTGCGCGCCTGCCGCTGCCGGTGGTGACCTGCTCGGTTGATGGCGCTTGCCTGGCAACGATCGCAGCCGCAGTGGCCGCGCCGCCGGCGCCCAGTGAGAGGAGGAAATGACGTCGTGACAAACGAGGTTTGCTGCGGTCGCTCATGGTCGCCTCCTTAATTCTTATATTTGGTTTTGCGGCCGGTCCGCGGGAGCTTTCCGGGCCGTCCGCATCCACTCTGGATTAAAGCACATTTTCACATTTCGAATGCTTCTCGTTCAAGCAGAAAAAAACTCTTGGCGAAACGCGCGACGTATTTGTAGAACTCCGCGTGCTGCGCGTGCACTACCGCATCGCACAAAGGCACCGCGCCCGGCCACACGTACCGCGAAAAGAATGCCTTCTGCTCCTCGGCGGGGGCTTGCTGCGCTGCGATGAGATGGCGCATGACCTCGCACAGCCCCGCGACATGATCTTCGGGCTCGTTGACCGAGCCGAGCCGGGCGAGGCTCCGCGCGGCGAGGTAATCGCGCAGCTCGACCAGCGGATTATCCACGGCACTCTTGATGGTATAGGCGCTGGTGTAGGGCGAGATTTCGGACTTTCCGGTGCCGACGAAAAGCACCGTGTGCTCGTCGGCAACCGCCTCGGGATCGGCGGCGGCGGCGGCGAGCGTCAAGTCGCGCCAGGCCAGGGGCAGGGCTGCGCCCGCCTCCGACCCGGCGCCCTCTTCGGCGACGATCTCGTCGGCGCCCGCGAGCGCGGCGAGCAGCTCCGTGTCCGGGGGCGCGTAGAACAGCCGCCCGAGCAGCGCATAGAAGTTGGCCCGTGCCGCGTCCTCGGGCGACAGGGTCGGCGCGAACTCCAGCGGCGCGGTGCTCATTTCTTGCCCGTGTAGTCGAAGATCGTGCGCTCCCCGGTGTTGCTCGCCATGTCGATGACGCGGCACTCGCCGCACATCTGCAGCCGCCGGATCGCGCCGCCGCCGGTGAACATCGAGTGCGTGCCGAGCTTGCCGATCATGTTGTCGACCATCGCCTTGGTGCCGAAGGGCTTGCCGCAGCGCACGCAGTTGAACGGCTCGGCCTCGTTCAGCGTCACCGGTTCCTTGGCCTGCGCCGTGAGCAGCAGGCGCGGCACGAGCTCGATCGAGTCCTCGGGGCAGGTGTGCTCGCACAGGCCGCACTGCACGCAGTTGCGCTCGATGAACCTGAGCACCAGCGCCTCGGGCGAGTCGAGCAGCGCGGACTCGGGGCAGGCGCCGATGCACGCCTTGCACAGCGTGCAGGTCTTCTTGTCCACCACCAGCGTGCCGAACGCTGCGCCCTTGGCGAGCGGGATCTCTTGTTTCGGGGTCGGTGCGTGCCTGGCCAGATGGTCGATCGCAAAATCGAGCGAGGTGCGCTTTTCGGCCGCGAGGTTGAAGGTCGCGGGAGCGGCGACGCCTGCCGCGGGTTGAAGCGCCCAGAGCGCCTTCTCCAGCCCGGCTGCATCGGCGGCGCGAATGAAGTGGAAGTGTTTCCCCTGGTAGCCGAGCGCGGACAGAATCGTCTGCCCGTGCGTCATCTGCTCCTCCAACGCCTTGGCGTAGCCCTCAGGCTCCTTGCCGCTCGAGAGCACCGCGACCTGGCTTGCACCGTAGCTCATCGCGCCGAGCAGCGTATCGATGCCGATCGAGGCGATGTGAAACGCATCCATCGGGATGACGCGCGCCGGCAGTCCCTTGCCGCCGCGCAAGGCATGCCGGCCCACCGCCTGCACGAGCGCCCGGCCGTCCTCGAGATTGTGGAACAGCAGGCACGCGTCCTTGCCGCCCGCCTCGCGGTAGCTGCCGAGCGCGGTCTTGAGCCGCAGCCCCGTCTCGCGCACGCGCGGATAGGCGTAGCTCATCGCGCCCGAGGGGCATACGGTGGCGCAGCCGCCGCAGCCGGCGCACAGGTGCGGCTCGACTTTCACCAAGTCGCCCTGCGGCTTGATCGCGCCGGTCGAGCACACGTCGATGCAGCGATTGCAGCCCTGCTGCCCGGAGCGGCTGTGCGCGCAGATCGATTCCTTGTAGACGAAGAACTTCGGCTTCTCGAACTCGCCCACCAACTGCGCGAGGCGCGCCGCGGCGAGCGACTGCTCGAGCGGATCGGCGCCCGGCGCCGCGTAGCCCTGCGGCAAATCGGGCTGCCTGAGGATCGGCTTTGCGCACAGATCGAGCACCAGGTCGAAGGTTTCCTTGCGTGCTACGTCCGTGCGCTCGAAGCTGACTGCGCCGATCGCGCCGCAGGCCTTGACGCACTCGCGGTGCGCCTTGCACTTGTCCAGGTCGATCTGGTAGGTGAAATCGATCGCGTTCTCCGGGCAGACGCGGAGGCACTCGTTGCAGCGCGTGCAGACATCGAGATCGATCGGGTTCTCCTGCGCCCACTCGACTTCGAACGCCCCCAGGTAGCCCGCGAGCCTGGTCACCTTCCCGGACCACACCGGGTACTTGCGCTCGAGCGGCAGCTCGCCGCCCTCGCCGCGCGTCATCAGCACGCTCACCGCCAGCTGTTCCGAGAGCCGCTCGGCCCAGTCGAGCGCCGCCGCCGAGGGGCCGATGACCAGGAGCTGGCCGCCCGACTCGTACTCGACGACGGGCACCGGCTCGGGCTCGGGCAGCGCCGCCAGCGCGAGCAGCGCCGCGATCTTGGGCGTGGCCTGCTTGCCCTCGGCCGACCAGCCTGCCGCCTCGCGGATGTTGACGAAGCGCAGGTCCGCGTTCGACTCGGCGGCCTGCGCGAGCTCGGCGAAAAGCGGCGCCTCCTGCGTGCAGGCGACGAGCAGCTCGTCGTCCTTGAGCGCTTCCTGGAATGCGCCCGCCTCCTTGCGGCAGAGCTCGGTGTGCACCGTGAGCGGCTTGCCGAGCTTGAGCGCCTGGCCGAGCGCTTTGGCGTCGAGCGGGATGCTGCGGTTGCAGCTACAGAGCTTGAGCGTCTTGTCTTCGAGCGCCATGCGCCAGCCTCATCCCTTCTTCGCGGGCTCGAGCGGCCCGGCTTCGGATTGCTCGTCCTTGCCCGCCTGCGCCCGACGATCGTCGCCGTCCCGCGCCGGCGAACGCTCCTCCTCTTCGCGCGCGTCCGCAACCTGCTGCCGCGCCGTATCGGCGGTGCGCTCTTCGGCGCTGGCTTCGCCCTCTTTTTTCTCGTCCCAACCAAACAGCGTGCGCTTCGCGTGCGCGAGCGTCTTCGCCACCTCCGGCGAGAGCTTCTCGAGGTTCGAATAGTCGTCGATATCGATGTCCATCGAATCGATGACGTTGAAGCGCGGGTCGGTGAACAGCTTCTTGAGCGCCGCGCGGCGCAGATTGTCGTCCACCCCGGGTTTCATGAAACCGCCGAAGTCCGACTCGCTGCTGAGCTTGTCGAGCGAGGGCAGCTCGCTTGCGGGCGCCGCCGCGGCAGAAGGCGGCTCCGCCGTACGCGCTTGCGGGCCGGGCGGTGTCTCGGCGGGCTTGTCGTCCCCGGCCCGCTTCGCGTCGTCGCGCACCGCGGGCGGAGTCTCCTTTTCCGCCTCGCGCTTGCGGCGCGACCAGCGCGAAAGGAACGCTTCCTTGTCCTGTGCCATCAGCTGCGCGCCCGGTCCTTGGGATGCATGAACGACTTCGGCTTGATGCGCTTGCGCGGCTCGGGCCGGTAGTGGTCCTCGACGAACTGGCCGACCCAGGCGAACAGCTCGAGCGGCATGCCGACCGCGTCCACCTGCGCTCCGCCGTCCATCCAGCGGCTCGCCTCGTCGTAGCTCAAGGTGACCATCTCGGGAACGCCGCGTTCCCCCTGCGTCTGCCAGCGTACGAACACGCACGGATTCGTTCCCGACACGTTGAGGTAATAGCCCTCCGCCTCGTCCCGGTAAAGCACCACCTCGAACCCGGGGTAGAGCCACTGCTGCGCACCGCCCTCGTCCACCAGCAGCCGCGGCTCGACCTCGCCCGCCTGCCCGGGGAGCACCGAGTGCGGCTCCCAGACCTCGGACTGCCAGCGATTGTCGAGCGGACGGCGCTGCATCACCACCGACAAGATGGTTTTCGGTCTTTCCATGAGCCGGCTCGAAAGGAACGTCTGAACTATAGCGCAAGCTCCGGTCTGTTAAGATTTTCCTCTCGCCCGCGGCCAAAGCCACCATGCCCGAGAAGGTTATTGCGATCCGCACCGAAGCGCGCAGCGCGCCGCCCGCGCCCGCCTACGACGGCGCGCCGCTCGCGGACACGCTCGGCCGGGGGCTACGCGACCTGCGCATCTCGGTGACCGACCGGTGCAATTTCCGCTGCGTGTACTGCATGCCGCGCGAGGTGTTCGACGCCAACCACCCGTTCCTGCCGCACAGCGCCATCCTCAGCTTCGAGGAGATCGCGCGCCTGGCGAGGATCTTCGTCGGCTTCGGGGTCGAGAAGATCCGCCTCACCGGCGGCGAGCCGCTGGTGCGGCGCGACTTGCATCGGCTAGTTGAAATGCTCGCCGAGCTCGACGTCGATCTCACGCTCACCACCAACGGTTCGCTGCTCGCCAGGCAGGCGAAGGCGCTCAAGGAAGCGGGCCTACGGCGCGTCACCGTGAGCCTCGATTCGCTCGATGACGTGGTGTTCCGCGCCATGAACGACGCCGACTACCCGGTGGCCAAGGTGCTGGAAGCGATCGAGGTCGCGGCGGCCGAAGGGCTCGCGCCGATCAAGATCAACATGGTGGTCAAGCGCGGCACGAACGACCAGGAGATCGTGCCGATGGCGCGGCGCTTTCGCTCGAGCGGCCACATCGTGCGCTTCATCGAGTACATGGACGTGGGCAACACCAACGGCTGGCGCATGGAC
>Ga0326597_10009681_pt1 | contig 12884 bp, 11 predicted proteins | sample RVTome_12_FD_203789 | JGI IMG/M metagenome (GOLD analysis project Ga0326597, IMG submission 203789) | Soil microbial communities from uranium-contaminated site in the Upper Colorado River Basin, Wyoming, United States - RVT100D185 | ecosystem: Environmental > Terrestrial > Soil > Contaminated >... | reverse complement strand
ACCTTCCCACCGTCGAAGCCTGCCAGCGCCACGGTCCGCGCCCCCCGCTCCCGAGCCAGACTCAACGCCCGGAGGACGTTCTCGGAATTCCCGCTCCCGGTGAGGCCCAGGACGACATCGCCCGGGTTCACTAGATTCCGGAGCTGCTCGACGAACACGTTCGCGTACTCCGTGTCATTGGCCCAGGCCGTGAGCAGCGGGATGTTATCCGTAAGGGCGATGACCCGGAAGCGCCGCCCCGTCCGGGGGGCAGTCCCTTTCCCGAGGTCACAGGCGAAGTGGGAGGCGGTGGAGGCGCTCCCCCCGTTGCCCAGGAGGAAGACCTGCCGGTCCTGCGCGCGGGCCTCGAGCAGCAGGTGCGCGATGCTCTCCAGCGTCTCGAGCGGGATCGCCTCCAGAGCGCTCCGGAGTTCCTTCAGGTAGGCTGCCGCGTGCCGCTTCATGGCCGCACCTCATCGAGCGCCGGCAACCCCGGCCACTCCTCCTGGGCCCGCCGATAACTCCCAGGGGTCCCGATGTCCCGGTGGTACCCCTCCACGGGAAAGGCGTACATCCGGCCCGCTGCCCGGGGCAGCACGTGGAACCCGAAGTCCGCAAATCCATCACCGGGGAGCAGGTCGAAGAGCCCCTGCCGCGCCAGGTAAACTCCCGCGTTCGCCCAGGGCGAGGGAGGGTCCGCCGGCTTCTCCACGAACGCGGTGATCCGGTTCGACGTGTCCAGGACCGCGATCCCGCAGCGTCGCGAATCCTCCGCACGGAAGACGGCGACCGTCAGGAGGCCGCGGTGCCCCCCGTGGAACGTCCGGAGCGCCGACAGGTCCACCGTGGACAGGTTATCGGCATAGATGACGAAGAACGACTCCTGGTCGCTCACAAAGCCCCGGTTGGCCCGGACCGTTCCTGCGCTCCCCAGGAGTTCCGGCTCGTGGACGAGCCGGATCGCCACCGGGCCGCCATAATCCCGGGCGAAGCGCTCGACGGCGCGGGCCAGATGGTGCGTGTTGACCAGCACCTCCCGAATGCCGTGCCCCGCACATAGATCCAGCCAGATCCGGAGGAGCGGAACCCCCCGGATCGGAACGAGGCACTTGGGGGTCTCCTCCGTGAGGGGACGGAGGCGCGTGCCCAGGCCGGCGGCCAGGAGGAAGGCCTTCGTTGCCCGGGCGGCGCTACTTCCACTCATACCGGCGCACGTTGAAGATGACCTTGCTCCCGTCCGGCTCCATCATGAAGGGGAGTTCGCGCAGGTCCGCCAGCGCCCCCCGGAGGGCATTCTGCCGCTCCCGCGGGCAGTAGACCAGGAGGAACCCGCCGCCCCCTGCCCCGGCCAGCTTGCCGCCGCTCGCCCCGGCCGCGCAGGCCCGATCGTACAAGGCGTCAATTTCGGGGTCGCTGATCCCGGACGCCAGAGCCTTCTTGTCCTGCCAGGAGCGGTGGAGGATCTCCCCCACGGCGTCCAGGCCGTCCTCGAGAACCGCCTGCCGGGCGGCGAACGCCGCGTCCCGGAGGCGCGTGAGCTCGGCCAGCCGCTCGCCAATGCCCTGCCGCTGCTCCCGCAGGATTGTCGTCGCGCTGCGCGTCCGGTTCGTAAAGAAGAGGAGGAGGTTCGAGACCAGACGGCGCTTGCGGGACTCGGGGACCGCCACCTTCTCGACCGCCACCGTCCCGTCCCGCCGGAACTCGATGAAGCGCAGGTTCCCGTAGGCCGCGATGTACTGGTCCTGGAACCCGATGGGCTTCCCGAGGGTCTCGACCTCGATCCGGCAGGCCTCCCGGGCCAACTGCTCTGCCGGCACCTGCATCCCCTGGTAGGCGTAGAACGCGTTGAGCAGGCCCACGGTGACGCTGCTGGAGGAGCCGAGGCCGGCGCCCTCCGAGGGGACGTCCGCCAGCGTCGTGACCTCCACCCCCCGGTCCACCCCGGTGATCCGCATCGCCTCCCGGACCAGCTCGTGCTTGATCTGGTCCACGCGGTCCACGATCTCCTTCTGGGAGTAGTTGATATAGATCTTCTCGTCGAAGCGCTGCTGGATGATGACGTAGACGTACTTGTCGATCGCCATAGAGAGAACGGCACCGCTCTCCCGGCTGAAGTAGTCCGGGAAGTCGGTGCCGCCGCCCGCGAGGCTCACCCGGAGCGGGGTCTGGGTGATGATCATCGGCGCCCCCTCACATGCCCGTCCCCCGGAAAACCGCGGGGATGGTCTTGAGCAGGATCTTCAGGTCCAGCCAGAGAGACCAGCTGTCAATGTACTCCAGGTCCATCCGGACCCACTCGCTGAAGTCCCGCACGCTCCGCCGGCCATCCACCTGCCAGAGGCCGGTCACGCCCGGCTTCACTGAGAGCTTTCGCCGCTGCCAGTAGACGAAGTGCTCCGTCTCGGTCTGGAGGGGCGGCCGCGGTCCCACCAGACTCATGTCCCCCTTCAGCACGCTCCACAGTTGGGGCAGCTCGTCCAGGCTGAACTTCCGGAGGATGCGGCCGACCGGCGTCACCCGCGGGTCCCGCGTCATCTTGAAGACCGGGCCCGTCCGCTCGTTCCGGGCCAGGAGAGCCGGCTTCAGCTCGTCCGCATTGACCACCATGGTCCGGAACTTGTAACTGGTAAATTCCCGCCCGTTCAGGCCGGACACCCTCCACCGGTAGAAGACGGGACCCGGCGAGGTCAGCTTGATGGCGATGGCGATGAGCAGAAAGAGGGGTGACAGGAGTAGGAGCAGGATGGCGGCGCCGCAGAAGTCGAGGACTTCCTTGAGCAGCACCTGCCCGACCTTCGAGGGGGTCATCGAGACGGTCATCATCGGGATGCCCAGGAAGTCCTCGATGGCCATCCGGGCCCGGGAGGGCCGCGGTCTGTGGCGGGCCAGCTGGTAGTCCGGCATGATGTGCAGCTTCACGCCGATCTCCTCGCAGAACGCCAGGATGTCGGGCATCTCGGGGATGAGATAGGCCGGCATCGCCACCACGACCTCGTCCACAGCGCCGCGCGACACGGCCTCTCGGAACTCCGCCGTAGAGCCAAGGACGGGGACCCCGACGACCTCCTTGCCAACCTGCGACGGATCGGGATCCAGACATCCAATGACGGTCAGGGGGAAGGTCTCTTCCTGCTGCACCCGGGTGATCAGGTCCGCCGCCGCCCCCTTGGAGCCCAGCACCAGCAGGTTGCGCCGGTTGTACCCGGCGGCGTGCCGAATGGTCAGGAACCACTTGACCGCCCACTTCTCGAGGGTCAAGAGCAGGGCGCTGAAAACCCCGAAGAGACCGAGGAGGATCCGGCTGTAGTGGATCTTCAGGGTGTAGAGGACGAGGGTTAGGCCGGCCGTCCCCAGCAGCGTGGCAGCCGCAATGCCCCAGAGCAGCCTAAGGTGGCTCCGGGTCCTGAGGGGGGCATACGCTCCCTGCCAGTAGAGCAGTCCCACCCAGAGGGGAATGATCACCAGGAGAAGCCAGGCATACTGCTGCCACAGCCCGAGGGAGCCCCCCGGCCCGCCCAGGAGGAGCAACTGCAACGTGGGCATGAGACGGTAGGCGAGCGCGAAGGCGAGCAGGAGCAGGGCGATATCCAAGGCGAGGAGCGCCCGCTGCAGCAGCTCGAACCTACGCCGCCACATGGCCGCCCCACCCCACGCCGCGCCGCCCCGCCCGGAATTCCTCCCACCTGTCCTGGACAAAGGCGGTGAGGCGCTGCTTGAACACCTCCTTGTCGAACCGGAGGGCCCACCGTCGGATCGCCGCCGCGTCGAAGCGCCCCTCCAGGCTCTCGAACTCCCGGACCGCGTCCACTACCGCCTCCGGCGTCTGCGCCGGGAAGAAGACCCCCGTTGGCCGGACCCCCTCCTCTCGCCTAGCCTGCGCGTCCCGGACGGGGACCACCGTCTCCAGGGCCCCGCCGGCTGCATAGGCGATCACCGGTCGCCCGCAGGCCATGGCCTCCACGGGCGCGATCCCGAAGTCCTCCTCCGCCGCCAGGACCAGCGCATGGCACCCGGCATAGAGACCGGGCAGCGCCGCCTCGGCCACCGACCCGCAGAACTCGATGTTGGTCCGGGCTCCGCGCTTCAGCACCCTGGCGTGCGGGCCGTCGCCCACCACGAGCAGCCGACGGCCGAGGCGATTGAAGGCCTCGATCACCACGTCAATCCGCTTGTAGGCGACCAGGCGCGAGACGACCAGGTAGTAGTCGCCCGGCCGCTCAGCCAGCCGGAACCGGCCGGTCTCGATGGGGGGCCAGATGACCGCAGCGTCCCGACCGTAGCAGTCCCGGATCCGCCGGCGGATGGACTCCGAGATGGCGATGAAATGATGCACGCGCGCCGCCGTCCGGGCGTCCTTCCTGCGGAGCCGCTCCAGGAGGGGCCGGAGGAGCCGGCGGGTGAAGGTGCCGATCTCCTCCCGGGCCAGGTAGCCCTCGGGATCCCATGCAAACCGCATCGGCGTGTAGCAGTAGCAGACGTGGCAGGTTCGCTCGCCCGGGATGGCGAACTTCGCGTAGGCGCTGCTGCTGCTGAGAATGACGTCGAACGCGCGCAGGTCGAACCGCCCGATGGCCCGCGGGTACAGGAGGAAGTACTTCCGGAAATGGCCCCGCATGAACGGGAAGTCCTGGAGGAAGGAGGTGTGGATCTCGGTGCCGTCCAGGCCGGCGAGCCGGACCTCCGGGAGATGGACGGACGTGAACAGCGGTGCCCCGGGGAAGGCCTCCAGCATGCTGGCCACCGTCCGCTCGGCGCCCCCCAGGTTCACCAGGTAATCGTGGACCAGGGCAACCTTCATGGATGCTGCCGGGGGGATGTCCCCAACACCCCTTCCATGCTTACCCCTGCCGCTCCCGGGCTGCCTCCAGGACCGCGAGGGTCCCCTTGGCCGTCTCGCTCCAGGAGAAGTGAGCCGCCCGCACCAGGCCTCGCCTCGCGAGGTCCTCCCGGACGCTCCGGTCGCTCAGGACGCGGTGCATGGCAGCCGCCAACCCCTCGGTGTCGGTGGGGTCCACGAGGAGGGCGGCATCCCCCACCACCTCCGGGATCGCTCCGGCGCGCGAGGCCACGACCGCCGTCCCGCAGGCCATGGCCTCCAGGGCCGGGAGGCCGAAGCCCTCGTAGAGCGAGGGCATCACGAGGAGCTCCGCCCCGCTCAAGAGGTACGGCACATCCTCCTCCGCCACCCAGCCGGTGAAGTGCACGTGCCCCTCTAGCCCCGCGCGGGCGACCTCCACCCTGAGCGGGCGGGAGTCCTGGTCCCGCTCCGCCGGGTTCTCCTCCCCCGTCACGACCAGCGGTGGCGGGGCGGCCCCCCGCTCGAGCATCCGCCGATAGGCACGCACGAGCCCCGAGAGGTTCTTATGCGGGCGCTTGTTCCCGTGATACAGGACGTAGCGCCGCGGCACGCCGAGCCGGCTGAGGACGAGCGGCAGCTCCGGCGTGCCGCGAAGCGGCCGGCAGCCGGGAGAAGCGGCCAGGGGAACCGTCCGGATCCGCGATTCGGGAATGCCCAGCCGATCGCGGGCATCCCGGCGGGTCGCTTCCGAAATCGCGATGACCGCGGACGCCCGCCTCGCGGCCAGAGCGACGACGGTCTTGTAGTAGAGAGCGGTCCCCCGCGGAAAGTCCCGGGGGAAGAGGACAGGGTACACGTCGAGGAGCACCATGACGCTCGGGACCGGGGACCAGAGCGGGGCCGCCAGCGGGTGGGTGTGGAGCAGGAGATCCAGCCCCAGCCGCCGCGCCACCCGGCCGAGGGCGATGTGCTGGCGGAGGCTCGCCACGGGAATCGCGGACCGGATCTCATCGCAGCGTGCAGGGAGGCCGCCCGGGAAGGAAGGAGCCCGGGGGGAACACAACAGCGTGTAGGAATGCCGCGGCGGACCCCCTGCGAGCGTCCGCACAAGATGGGTCGTGTAGGTCCCAACCCCCGTCGTCCACTGCCGACTGACGCGCGCGTCCAGGCCAATCCGCATGCCCCGCCCGCTCCTACGCCGCCTTCCGGCAGATGAAGGTCAGGTTCGTCCCGAACCAGGAGAGGACCGGCACGCGCGAGAGCAGAGGATCCACCCCGGCGAACACCCGGTTCACCGTAAGAAGCATCGGCCGAAGCCAGGCCGGGAGACTGCTGAAGGTACAGGGCAGGACATTCTCATGCCGCGCCAGCAGCACGCCGAAACCCGCTCTTCCCAACCAGCGCTTTGCTTCGCTGAGAAGGTACCGACGCTCGTGGGCGGTGCCCCGCAGCAGCCCGATCCACTCGATCCAGGAAGCCCGGTTGGGCAGATTATAGATAATGAAGTGCCCAGCCGGCCGCAGGACCCGGTGGATCTCCCGCAGGGACCCCTCGGGGTCCGCCACGTGCTCCAGGGTTCCAGAGGACAGGACCGCATCAAAGCTGGCCGCTTCAAACGGGAGCTTCACCGGATCCTGCGAGTAGATCGGGGTGCGGTCCACCAGCTCGCACAGGGTGCGCGGACGATGACTTTCCTGCAGGTCAAAGGGAACCACCGTGAGGCCGCGACGCTCCAGAAGGAAGGTCATCTGCCCATACAGGCAGCCCCAGTCCAGGATGCGGCCCTTCCCCACAACCGTCGCCACCTCGTCCGCCTTCCGGCAGTATCGCCGCACGCTGGCGGAATGATCCAGGTGGCGGATAGCCTTCCCCTCCTGCCCGCGGATGGCGCGGGCGAACCTCAGGATCGTCGCCACCTCGTAGTCCCGGTCCGCCGAGACCGCTCCTCGTCCCGCCCGCACCATCACGAGGGCCGCCTCGTGCCCGGCCGATCTCGCTCGGCCGCCCAGCGCTTCTCCCAATACTTCGCGTACTTCAGGACCACGTAGATCGCCGAGAGGGCGGCCACCAGGAACCCCCGGGTGCCGTCCAGGAAGCCGCGCTTCAGGACGTACATCCGGAAGAACTTCCAGAACGGAAGGAAAGGTAGGGCCCAGACCAGCACGAAGCGGTTCTTGAAGGTCCGCTTCGCCAGGAGATAGAGGGTCAGCCTGTCGCGAGGCCCGCGTAGAGCGTCGCGGAAGAAGGCCTTCACGAGCCCCACAGGCGGCAGCCAGCACACCCGGAGCCCGTTCTCCAGCATTTCTTCGGCCTCCGCTTCCGTCGCCCTGAGGGCGGTTTGGATATGCTCGTCGATCCTCTTGATGTTGTAATGGTCCAGCGGAGTCTTCAGCACCCCGGTGCGCCCATCCACCTCGATCCGCTCGTGCACCCGGTACCGACACGTTCCCCGGCCTCTCCGAAACAATCGGAGCGTGTAATCTGGATACCACCCCCCATGTCGCAGCCACCGGCCGATCCAAATATTCCGCCGGGGCAGGAAATAGCCCACTGCTGCGTCCGGTCCGCCAATTACCTCCAGGATTTCTTCGCGGAGCCGGGGTGGAACCTGCTCGTCGGCATCCACGCTCAGAATCCAATCCCCGGTGCACTGCTCGAAGGCGAAGTTCTTCTGCGCACTCCACCCCGGCCAGGGGCGGACAAAGACCTTCTCCGTGTACTTCCTGGCTACTGCCACCGTGTCATCGGTGGTCTTGTCGTCCACGACCACCACAATGTCATCGCCCCAGCTCAGGGTTTCGAGGCACCCCGGGAGATCCCGTTCTTCGTTATAGGCAATGATGGCCGCGCTTACGCGCGGACGTCTGCGCTGCATATCCGCGGCAGAGCCTCCGACCAGGTTATCTTTTTCTTCCATAAATCCACATGTCTGCGCCGAGGCTGGCCCACCACAGGGCGGACCGGATCGGCTGGGCAGCGATCAACACCAGCCGGGCGAGCGCCAAGGCTGGCCGGGAAAACGCGCGTTCCTTGTCCCAACGGGAATCGACACCCGGCAAGAGCTTGCGCAGGCCCCGGATGGCTTTCTCGGGCGTGATGGTCTCCCGGGTGCGCAGGGAGACCAGTGCAAAGCCCGTGATATCCAGGAGCCGTCGGGTCGTCGCCGGTGAGAAGTAGTGCACATGCTCAGGCGGGATGATGAAGACGAAGCGGCGCCCCATGAGCCAGGCCAGCCAACTCTGGATGTTCTGCGTCAGGAGGAAAATCCCTCCACCCGGCCGCACCAACCGCGCGACATCCTTTAACCCCCCCACCGGATCCGGCAGGTGTTCCACCACCCCCATCATGCACACAACGTCGAAAGAACCGGACCGAAAGGGGGCCCCTGCCAAGGTTCCGGTGTGCACCTCCACCCCGTAGGCTTCCCTCGCGAACGTCGCGTTGAACGGATTCAGATCGAGCCCAACCACCTCCCAGCCGGCCGCTCTGGCGTCATTCAGGAAGTGTCCCGGCCCACACCCCACGTCGAGCAGGCGACCGCCAGTGGCAAAGTGCTGAAGGAAACGGACATTGGGGTTATCCGGATCGGGAATGCGGGGCTTGCACTCCTCCTGGTAATACGTCTGCCTCGTATAGATGGCTTCCAAGTCCTCCCAGCCCGGCATTGGCACGACAAAGACGAGACCGCACCCAACACATCGCACCAGTTCCCATTGCCGGCCGTCAGGGACCGGATGACTGTCCACCGTAAAGAGCGGTGCGTGCTCCGTAGTCCCACAGAGCGCGCACGCTTGGGCAGTACCCGTTCGCATCAGGAAGCCTTCGGCCTTGGCCAGTCTCCCCGCTGATTGTGGGGACTCGGGCCAGAGGCCCACTAGCGGAGCCTCAGGAAAAAGGGCAAGACGAATCCCACAACCACCAACCTCCCGAGGGTGTATGCAACCCCGGCTCCGAGTAGGCCCAGGGAAGCCGTCAGCCAGAAGGCGGCGATGACGGCAAGCCCTGTCCCCGCCAGGTACCTGGTTCCCAGACGGCGCAAGGGGATCTCGTGCGCGACGAGGTAGCCGAGCAAGGGCTGGTCCAGGGCCTGGAGGATTACCGCAGGGGCAACCCACACCAGGAGGTCCCCCGTCAAGCCAAACTGGGGCCCATAGATACCAGAAACCACCCAGGGACCCAGGAAGGCCACGGCAAGCCCCCCCAGCCCGCCAACCCCCAGGGCCACACCGACGACGACGCGAAAGTATCGCTGAAGTTCCCGGCCCTTCCCTGCCCCCGCTAGGCCCAGGAAGCTCGAGTAGATCATCATTCCGGGCAGAGGAACCAGGCCTCCGACTCCGGTTACCAGGGCCAGGGCCACCTTCAGGTTCGCAACCTCGGCTGCCGTGAGGAAAACCCCAGCGACGATGACGACCCCCCAGGCAAAGAAAGCGCTGGCGAGGAAAATCGCGACGAACTGTCTGGTGTCCCGGGCGGCCCTGCGCCAGATGCCCGCCCCCTCCGTCCACCGCGGGATGAGGGCGGGGCACCTCAAAACGACCCAGAAGACCGCCGCTCCTCCAGCATAGGTCGCCAAGGCGCCACCCGCGGCTCCGAGCGATCCCCCAATAACCTGGGCCGACACCCAGGGGAGGCACATCAGGCCGGCGGCAATCACCACCCTCCCCGCGAGCGATCCCCAGTTGAGCGCCTGGCTGATGACGAAGCTGTCGAGCAAGGAGAGCTGCCCCAGGACCACCGTCAGCCCAGCGCTCAGCAAGAACAGGGACGTACCGCTCGGCAGGCGATAGAGCCCGCCCAGCAGGGGGGCCAGGGCGGCAATGGCGGTTCCCACCACGACTGTGCACAGGAGTTTTCCGCCGAGCAGGTTCCCCATCTTGCCCCGGTCCAGTTGCCCGGCCATGATCCGGACCGCCGCCATATTGAAGCCTTGATCGAAGAGGCCCACCGCGAAGTAGGCCAGGCCCAACACCAGGACCAGTTCCCCGAAGATTTCGGGACCCAACTGGAGCGGGACGACAAGATTGAAGGCGAGGGCGGAACCCCAGCTCACCATCTGCGCGCCATACGCCAGGGCGTATTCGCGGCCCAGCCCCGCCCCGGACCTCCACCCCGCAAGTGGAATGGCGGCCTCTTCCGCGGAAGCGAGCCGCCCTTCACCGACTGCCATTCTCCTCCACCGCCCTCCGACTTCGTCAAAACCTGCAGGTCAACTACCTTGTCGCAGCAGAGACGAGCAGCCCTTACAATCCAACCGCGCTCGGCCTGGCCTGCCGGACAACACCTGCTTTTTCCATCTGGCCGATCGCTACGCCCGTCACGTCGCGGGCCTCCGGCTGCTCGCGGACCCAGGCAACGTAATCCTGCACGATCTGTTCCACAGGGATCTCGGGGCGCCAGTCGAGGCGGCCAAGCTTCTCGGAACTGGAGACGGTATGCCGTGTGTCCCCTACCCGGTAGGCGCCTCGAACCTCGGGTGGAAGATCGCGGCCGCAGGCCTCGGCCACCAAGCGGGCCATCTCCAGCACCGTGACGGCCCGCTGCCCCCCCACGTTGAAGGCCTCGAAGTCCGCCTCGCCGCGGTCGAGCACCAGGAGGTTCGCCTGCACCACGTCCGCGATGTGCACGTAGTCCCGTTGCTGCCGGCCGTCCTCGTAGATGACCGGCGGGCGGCCGTTCAGGAGCCGGAGGCTGAAGATCCGGCAGACGCCGGAATAGGCGTTGTTGAAGGAGTTGCGGGGGCCCTGGACGATGGAATAACGGAGGGCGATCGTCGGGATGCCGTAGCGTCGGCCAAGGGCGAAGCCGGCCATCTCGAGGGCGTGCTTCGAGATCCCGTAGGCCGTATGGGGATTGACCGTGGCCTCGTCAATCGGCAGGGGCGCGAGGGGCTCGCGGCACTGCGGGCAGAGCACCTCCCAGGTGCCTGCGGCCAACTGGTCGAGCGGCCGCGGCCCCGGGTAGAGCGTCCCGTGGGACGGGCACCGGTACTTGCCCTCGCCATAGACCGCCTGGGAGGAGGCCAGGATGATCTTCTCGACGGGGAGGTGGCGGGCCACGATGGTCTCGTAGAGAAGCCCGGTGCTTACTGTGTTCACGGCGAAGAACGTGCTGAAGTCCGGCATGTAGTCCTGGTAGGCAGCCAGGTGATAGACCACCCGGACCCCCTCCAGTGCGTGCCGCCAGGTGGCGGGGTCGCGCACATCCCCCTCGAGCCGCTCGATCTCCGGAACGAAGTACCGCGGCCATCCTTGCGGGTGCACCCGGGGCTGGAGGGCATCGAGCACGCGGACGTCATACCCCCGGGCGAGGAGCGCCTCCGCGGTATGGGAGCCGATGAACCCGGCCCCGCCCGTCACCAGGACGCGCATGATGGGCAGCCAGATCGAACGGGAAAAGCCGACCGAGGGGGTGTGCCGGGAATCGGAGGGAACGTCTCGGAAGGGAAGTCGGCTGGGCCGGACCGCCGGATTCCACCCGGGCCACGGCTCACCCCATGGCGATCCACTCCCGCCTCCCCCCAGGGCCGGGCGACCCTACGGACCGTGACGCTAGCATCGGGCCGAGCCGATGTCAACAAAAAAAGCCGAGGCCATGCATACTCCCAGTCCATCGTTTCAACAAGATACAAGCGATTGTGAATACACAACCTGAAGGCAAGGAAAGGCCGGCGATGGGCTGCCATAAGGCCGCGAGCCGGCGTGGTGCGTTCCGCCGGCTCGCCCGCCCGTATGGCCCGCTACGGAACGTGCTCTTGCCTCAATTGGCCTTCGCCCGGTAGAACGCTACGGTTCTCCTGATTCCCTCGTCAAGGGAGACGGTGGGGCGCCACCCCAGCTCGCGCTCGGCCCGGCGGCAGTCCAGATAGATGTGGTCCACCTCGCCAGGCCGTTTGCTGCCGTAGATGGGGGTCAGGTTGGCCCCCACGGCGGCCCGAACGAGGTCGAAGATCCGCTGGTCGGTCGTCGGCTGCCCCGTCCCGATGTTGTAGCAGGCCCCCGGGGGGGCTTTCTCCATCGCCAGGAGGCTCGCCCGGACGACGTCCTCCACGAAGACGTAGTCCCGGGTCTTCGAGCCGTCCCCGAAGATCGTGGGCCGCGCGCCCCGCAGGAGTTGGGTGGCGAAGATCGCGACCACACCCGCCTCCCCCTTCGGGTTCTGGCGCGGCCCATACACGTTCCCATAGCGGAGGGTGCAGGTCGCGATGCGCCCACCCGAGGCGAGGAGTCGGAGGACCTCCTCCCCCAGGAACTTGTGGAACCCGTAGGGGGCGAGGGGCTGGACAGGCGTCCCCTCGTCCGCGGGCAGCCGGGCCGGCTCCCCGTAGATCGCCCCACCCGTGGAGGCGTAGAGGAACCGGCGCGTCCCGACGGCGAGAGCCGCTTCCAGGAGATGGAGGGTCCCCAGGACGTTGGCCCGGGCATCCGCCATCGGGTTCTCGACCGAGAACCGCAGGTTGGTCTGCGCCGCGTGGTGGTTGACCTCCTCCGGGCGGAAGGCCTTCACGGCCTCCAGGACCGCCGCGCGGTCGCAGAGGTCCACCCGGACAAACCTTGCCCCCGCCGGCACATTGGCGGTGTCCCCTGCCGACAGGTCATCCAGGACCAGCACCTCGTGCCCGGCCGCCAGCAGCGCCTCCGCCACGTGCGACCCGATGAAGCCCGCCCCGCCAGTGACTAGCACGCGCACCGCCAACCTCCACCGGGCCGCCTCCTGCAACCCGCGTGCCCCGCCCGGCAATGGCTGCTCTCCCATATCCGATCGGGGAAGGCATGTCAAGGAATGAGGGGGTGGGGCGCGTTGTGGGGCTGGCTTAGGGGGTGCGGAGTTGCGGTCCGGTTCTGCGGCGGGCCCGGGCCTCCCGCACCGCGCGGGCTGCGTTAACCCGGCCGTAGCCGTAGTACGGGCTGTGCCCCCGCGCGTCGTAGCGGCCCCCCCGTGGGTTCACCTTATCGGCGGTCGCCTCCAGCACCTGGCGGACCTCGGCGGCGCGGAGCCGCGGGTTGACGGAGAGGACGAGGGCCGCGACGCCGGCCACGAGGGGGCAGGCGGCCGAGGTCCCGCCGAACTCCCCCGTCCAGTCGCCCTGGGGGTTGTAGCCCCGCCG
>Ga0326597_10009680_pt1 | contig 12884 bp, 11 predicted proteins | sample RVTome_12_FD_203789 | JGI IMG/M metagenome (GOLD analysis project Ga0326597, IMG submission 203789) | Soil microbial communities from uranium-contaminated site in the Upper Colorado River Basin, Wyoming, United States - RVT100D185 | ecosystem: Environmental > Terrestrial > Soil > Contaminated >... | reverse complement strand
CACGGACCGTGGCAGTCCCATCCCCCTGCGGCATGGCCGGGAGCGTAGGGATCTCGAGCTGCGCGCGTGCGGCCCGACACCGATCACCTGGGGCAAACCCGGCGACGACCGGAACCACCGAGGAACACGAGGAGCCCAAGATTCGGTCGTCGTACCACCCACTGACCTCATCGAATAGACCCCTCGCTGACACAAGTAACGTCGTCATGAACGATCAAGGGAGATCCCGTGAAGTCCGGGTCTGAGGCAAAGCTGTACATGCTGGCATTCGATCACCGAGGCAACTTCAAAGAGATGCTCGGGGTGACAGGCGATGCAACGCCGGAGCAGATGCAACGGCTCCAAACCGCCAAACAGCTCATCTGGTCTGGCGTGCGACGCGCTCTCGACGATGGAGTGCCAAAGGAGGTAGTGGGGATCCTCGTTGACGAGGAAATGGGTTCGATGGTGGCCCGAGAGGCCAAGGCACTGGGAGTGAAGCTGGCGATGCCCGTGGAGGCGTCCGGCCGGAGCGTCTTCGAATTCGAATTCGGCGATCGCTTCAAAGACCACATCGAAGACTTCGACCCCGATTTCAACAAGGTTCTCGTGCGCTGGAATCCAGCTGACACCGATGAGGACAAGGCCGCGCAGAGCGAGCGTCTCAAGCAACTGAGCGACTGGCTTCACAAGCATGGGCGAAAGCTGCTGTTCGAGTTGCTTGTCCCGGCATCGGCCAGGCAACTCGACCTGGTGGGAGGTGATACCGAGGCATATGACACAGAGGTGCGCCCTTATCTCACCCTGGTTGCCATCGACGAGATCATCGACGCCGGAATCGAACCCGATATCTGGAAGGTGGAGGGATTTGACCGCCCGTATTCATGCCGATTGTTCGCCGAGCTCATCAGACGCAACGGTCGAGACGACATCGTGGCAGTCGTGCTGGGGCGTGGTGCCGATGATGCCAAGGTCGATCATTGGCTCCGAACCGGAGCTCCAGTGGTCGGTTACTCGGGCTTTGCGATTGGCCGCTCCATCTGGAGTTCCGAGGTGGCTGGATGGAACAACGGAGACGCCACCGAAGAGGAGGTTGCAACCGCCATCTCTGCCAACTATCGACGGTTCATAAGCGTGTACGAGGGAACAACCGGCAGCTAACGGAACGGATCAAGGCGTGTCGAAATCGTAGAAAGAGCCCGTCTCGGCACGAGGACACCGTCGATCACCTCGGGGGCATGGCAGCCAGGACTTCTTGGGAGTGTGGCATCGCCGTCGAGCACTCCAACCTCGACGCCACGATCGCCCCCGCCGTGTTGGCGAATTCGAGGGTCTGATGCAGAGGCCAGCCGCTCAAGACACCGTGGCAAAAGGCTCCACCAAAGGCGTCGCCCGCTCCCAGGCCATTGACCACTTCGACCTCGATAGCTGGCACCGAGACCACGCCCGATTCGTCGAAACCCAACACACCGTCCGGTCCCAACTTGACGACAGCCACCTTCGGCCCGCTGTCCAGCAGGGCTTCGGCGATCCCGGGGGGATCCGACTTCCCAACGGCAACCTCACACTCGGTGAGATTCCCCACGACGATGTCGACTTCAGGCAGGACTTTGGCGATCTCGCGTCGAGCGTCCGAGGCGCTGTCCCAAAAGGCATCCCGGTAGTCGAGATCAAGGACCGTCAAACGCTCTCCACCCCGGAATCGCAGTGCTTGGTGATGAGCGGAGCGGCTGGGCTCATCCGACAGCCCGGTGGTGGTGATCCAGAACAGATCTGCACCGGCAATCGCCTTCGCGTCGAGCTCCTCGGGCTTGATCTCCAAGTCGGGAGCCTTGGGGTATCGATAGAACGTGATCGGAAAGTGGTCGGGTGGGTGGATCTCACAGAACGTGATGGGTGTGGGAAGCCCGGCCACCGGCGAGACGAACTCACTGCTGACACCGAGACGCTCCAACTCCTCACGGAGAAAGCGCCCGAAGTCATCGGCGCCCGTCCTCGAGATCAGCGCCGTGCGTCGGCCGTGTCTGGCTGCTGCAACGGCCACATTGGCGGCACTCCCACCGAGGAACCTCCCGAAACTCGTCACTGATCCGAGTGCCACGCCAGACTGCAGCGGGTAGAGGTCGACACCCAGTCGACCCATGGTGATGACCTCGAAGCTCATCGAGTCTCCTCGCCGAACACCTCTGCCCGCATCGTCCCGTCTCCCGCTACGAGCACGAGCAGTCCCGAGACCCACGGGGGCTCACCGATGTCGTAGCCCAGAAGATCGAGCCCGGCGGCGCGGATCAACGGCGAGTGGGTCACGGCAATCACGGAGCCGGGTCTACCGGGCACAGGGTCTCCGAGGCTCGCCGCGAACGACCGCAGACGGACAGCGATCGCTCTGGCATCTTCTCCGGGAGGAGACGCGTGCGTGAGCCACCATCCGATGCGATCGGTCGATGCGATGAATCTCTGGAAGAACTCGAGTGATTCCACGTCCTCAGCCGAGAGACCGTCAACCTGTTCGGCAAATGCACTGGCACTGCTCACCATGTCGACCCTGACGCCGGCCAGATACAGGTCGGGGTTGCGCAGCGCAAGGGCGATCTCAGGGCCCATGACACAGCCATCGGCGTCGACGACTCCCCTTGCCAAGTGCGCCGCGGTGTCCATCGCCCGGCGTGTGTCACCGCTGAGGATCAGAACCGGCTCAGCCTCGCGGTGACCGAATCCCTGCCCCACCTCGAAGGCCTGGCGCTCGGCATCGGTGGTTATCGGCACGTCGCCACGATGGGACGCGACTTCACCATGTCGGAGCAGATAGAGACGCACTAGCCCTGAGCGGTCATCTTGTCGTACAGCGACGCCGCGTTGAGGGTCTGAATATGGTCCATCATGTAGCTCTGGCCGACATCGACCGGATAGCGATCGGCGAAGTTCACCCTCGCCACCGTCTCCGCGCGGGTCCACCCTTTGGCGACGGCGGCAGCCACCGCGGCCACCCAGTCGAGGAGATTCGACCGCTGGGTGTCGAGGTAGGCCTTGGTCGTGACCGGCCCGTGTCCGGGAATGACGTGGTCCACGTCCAGCTGCCTGATCGTCTCCAGGGCGACGAGCCATTGGTCGACGTCTGAGGTCATCAGCCATGTCTGGCACTCGCTGAAGATGGTGTCGCCGGTGAACACGACTCTCTCTTCGGGTACGTGCACCGCCAGTTGCCCCGGCGTGTGCCCCGGGGTGTGAATGAGCTCGAACGTGTGCCCGCCTACTCGGAGGGTCAGATCTCCGTCGAAGACGATGGCGCCCTTGTTCGAGTCCTCGTAGTACTCGTCCCGATCGGGAAAGATCGCCTCCCCCTCGGGGTCATCCGTCGGAATCGCCTCGGCCGCGTAGGCGAACGGGTCGAGATCCGGCGTGACCACCATGAAATTCTCGTACACGCCGATGTGGTTGACCACTGTCCCGGCGCCTCTGAAGTAGTAGTTGCCGAAGATGTGGTCGACGTGGTGCTCGGTGTTGATCAGGTATCGAATCTCGCCCCTGGATTCTGCCTCGCTCCTCATCTTCACGGCCTTCGTCGGAAGCTGCGGCGTGTCCACGACCACCACACCGGCGCTCGTGACGACGTAGCCTGGATTGCAGCCGCGCAGGCCGGTGTCGGCAAACACGTTGCTGGTGACGTTCTCCATGAGAAGCTCCTTTCTCGAATCCATCACTGCGTGGCCGTGAGCCCACCATCGATGGTCAGGATCTGACCTGTGATGAACGCGGACGCGTCAGAACAGAACAACAGAGCGGCACCCAACAGGTCGTCTGTGGTCCCCACCCGCCCCAACGGGATCCGCGAGATGATCCTCGCCTTGAACTCGGGGTCTCCGAGAAGGGACGCAACCTGGGGAGTATCGACGAACGTCGGGGAGATGGCATTCACCGAGATCCCGTGCTTGGCCCACTCGGTGGCCCATTGCCTGGTCAGCGAGTCGACAGCCCCTTTGGCCGCCACATATGCCGAGTAACCGGCATCGATGCCCAGCTGTCCGCGTACCGAGGAGAGGTTGAGCACGCGGCCACCCTCACCCTGAGACAGCATCTGACGCACCGCCGCTTGTGTAGGCACGATCGTGCTCCGGATGTTCAACTCCATGATCCAGTCCCATGCGCCGCGCGGGTACTCCTCGGCGGCGTAGAGGACGTCACCCGCCCCTCCCCCGATCGCATTGACGATGATGTCGACCCGGCCGAACTCCTCAACCGCCTCGTCGATGAATCCCTGAGCCTGATCCTCATCGGTGGCGTCTGCCGAGATCGCCAGGGCTCTGCCACCCGATTCCATGATCGAAGCCGCAGCCTGATCTACCCGCTCTTTCGACCTTCCGACCAGTGCAACTGCGGCGCCGGCATCGGCCAGGCCTCGACCGAGCGCCGACCCGATCGCTCCTCCCCCACCGGGGATGACGGCGACCCGTCCATCGAGGCTGAACATCTCATTGGTCTTCACTGTGCTTGCCTTCCGTTGTCTCTTCCTCTCGAAGCTCTCCCTCGGCGTTGTGCAGCGCCTGCCAAACGCGTTCCGGTGTGAGCGGCAAGTCTCTGATCACGACACCGGTGGCCTGCGAGATGGCCGCCGCGATCGCAGGTGAAGTTGCCAAAAGCCCACCCTCGCCACTGCCCTTGGCTCCCCCAGGCCCGGGGCCGTCACCGTTTTCGACGAGCACCGACTTCATCGAGGTTGGTAGGTCCTTGAACGTCGGGATCCGGTAGTCGAGCGCGCCGAGATTCACTATTCGACCCTGCTCGTCCAGGATCAGGTGCTCCATGAGGGTGTGACCCAGCCCCATGACCGCGGCCCCCTCGTCCTGCATCTCGACATGCTGCGGGTTGATCGCTTTGCCCACGTCGGCCACGGTGATGTGTTTGACGAGCTCGAAGTCGCCCGTATCCAGGTCCACCGCCACCTCGGACGCCGTGCAGGAGAATTCGTAGAAAGCAGCAGGTCCTCCCAACGGGTGACCGGCGACACCCTCCCCTCTTTGGGAGCCGGCGGCGATGATCTCACCAGGCACGCCCCCGAAGATGTCCTTCAAGACCTGAGGGATCGTATGGCTGGTGCCGGCAACCGTGACCTCACCCGGACTGAACCGGACTTCTTCAACGGGCAGACCATGATGCTCGCAAAACCGGCCCACCAGATCTGTGATCGCCTTCTGACAGGCGTCGACGACGGCGCTGCCCATGAACACGGTCGACCGGCTCGCCGAAGTCGAGTAGTCGAACGGCACGACCGCGGTGTCGCCCATCACCAGGCTCACCCGTTCCATGGGAACCCCGAGGGTCTCGGAGACGAGCTGAGTGAGGATGGTCCGGGCGCCCTGGCCCATGTCAGAGGTGCCGGCGATGAGTACGACGCTCCCATCGTGCAGGATCCTCAAGATGCAGTAGGAGGCGCCGGCGGTGGCGGAAGCCTTGAGGCCGACGGCGATTCCCCGCCCGTGGCCGGGGGGCAGCATCTCCCCCCAACCCACTTCGTCGGCGGCGATTCGCAACGACTGTCGCCAATCTCCGTCGGCCGGGCGGTCTCCAACCACGATCTCCTCCCCGCGCCCGGCGAGGTTGCGCAGCCTGATCTCCACCCCATCGATGCCCAAGGCGCGGGCCGCCGCATCCATCTGCGACTCGATGGCCCATGTCGTCTGTGGGGCACCGAAGCCACGGAACGCGGTGCTCGGAGTCGTGTGCGACACGAGCCCTCGAGCCAGCGCTCGCACCGCCCTGGCCTTGTAGGGGCCGGCGGCGTAGTACGTGCTCTTGCTTATCACCCGAGGGGCTATGTCGGCATATGCGCCCATCAGGAAATCGGCGACGGAGTCGACGAACAGCAACTCCCCGTCGGCTGCGAATCCGGAGCGGAGACGGAGTCGGGCGTTGGTGCGCCGGACGGCTTGAAATGTCTCCTCGAGGCTGAGAACGAGTCGCACGGGGCGTCCCAGCGCCAGCGCCATCATCGCCACCAGCGGCTCGTACTTGGGATATCCCTTGCCGCCAAAGCCGCCGCCGGGGTCTGGGGCGTGGATCCGGACTTTTGAGATCGGCAGATCGAGCATCTGGGCGAGGGTCCGCTGAAGTATGTATGGATGCTGGATCGAGCTCCACACCGCCACCCCGCCGGCCTCCGGGGCGGCGATGAAGGCATGAGGCTCGATGGAGAAGTGGGTGACCATGGGGAACCGGTATGTCTCCTCGATCACATGGTCGGCCTCGATCGAGTCGACATCTCCCCAGCCCCACTCCCATCTCTGCCTGACATTGGTGTGGCGAAGCGGGTCGTCAGGCTCGCGGAGATTCGGGTCCACAACCAATGACGAGTTGGGGTCGAGGGCGTCGTCGATCGTGTAGACGCCGGGGAGCTCGACAAAGCCGACCTCCACCGCATCGGCACCGCGGGCAGCCGCCTCCCGGCTGGTCCCAACGACCGCGGCCACCGGGTCGCCGTGGTACTTGACCTCACCGGAGGCGATCACCGGCCGGTCGGCGAATCGGGGGCCGAATCTCGGCATCGGGTCTCCGAAGTCCTTCGCGGTGAAGACTCTCACGATTCCGTCGATCTCGCCGGCGGCACTGGCATCGATGGCCTCTATGGCGGCGCGGCCGCAATCGAGGCGCACCAGGGCGACATGGAGGACGTCCCCGAGGGCGATGTCGGCCGTAAACCGCTGCGCCCCGGTCACCCGATCCGCTCCGCCGACCCTCCGGGCGCTGGTTCCTGACCCTGGATCAGACATTGGATCTCTCCGCCCTGGTGGCGTCGACCACCGCAGAGCAGATGCGGGCGTACCCGCCGCAACGGCACAGATTCCCCGACAGCGCCTCGCGGACCTCGGCCCCGCTCGGCTTCGGCACGCGTTCGAGCAGCGCCGTGGCTGCCATGACCATCCCGGGTATGCAGAATCCGCATTGCACGGCTCCCGCTTCGAGGAAGCTCTCCTGGAGACGGGTCATGCCGCCGGCGCCGAGGCCTTCGATGGTGGTGACCCGGCTCCCCTCGGCTTCGACGGCCAGCATCAGACAGGAGTTGATCGGCTCGCCGTCGACGATCATCGTGCAGGCTCCGCACTCGCCTTCCGAGCAGCACTCTTTGGACCCGGTGAGCCCGAGCCTGGTGCGGACCATCTCGAGCAGCGTCATCGAAGCCGGGACATCCACCCGCCTCCTCGCACCATTGACCTCCAGGGTGACCGTCAGCTGCCCGAGCGTCATGACGCCACGTCCAGCTGCTCGACCGCGGTTCGAAGCGCCCTTCTCGAATGGATCTCGAGCATGGCCCGGCGGTAGTCGGCACTGGCGCGCACGTCCGAGATCGGGCTGGTCACCGCCAGCAGACGCGACCACCCGTCGTCGGTGGCCAGATCGGCGAGAGTGGCCTCCGCCACCAACGGTGTGGGACCGACCGCGCCAAAGCCGAACCGCACCTTGCCCGACGGCTCCACGACGCAGGCGAGATTCACGGAGGCGAGGTCGACACCACGTCGGCGCGTCACCCGCCCGAACGCCGAACCGATTCTCGTGGCCGGCAGCGGGATCTCGATCGACGTGACCACCTCAGCGGGGCCCAGGACCGTCGCGCCCGGGCCGACGAAGAACCCACCGAGGGGGACTCTTTGGGTGCTGTAGGACCCCGATATGGTGACCGTGGCCGAATGAGCCAGCAGCACAGGTGCAGTATCCGCCGCCGGGGAGGCATTGCAGAGGTTGCCCGCCAGCGTGGCCCGGTTTCTGATCTGAACCGAGCCCACGACGGAGGCTGCCAGGGCGAGCGCCGGGAAGTGCGCGCTCACCAGCTCACTCCGAGTGAGCCGGCTCATCACGACCCTTCCCCCGATCCGGAGGTGGTCACCTTCGACCTCGATGTCGTCTCCGATCTCTCTCACAGACTTCAGGTCGACTATCACGGCCGGCCGCCTCTTGCGGCGCCGAATCGCCACCAGCAGGTCCGTGCCTCCCGCGAGGGCCACTGCATTGTCTCGTCCCAGCAGCTCCGATGCTTCGGCAAGACTGTCGGGCCGGTGGTACTCGAAGTCGGTCGTCCTGCGATCCGGGTCCCCTGAATCGGTCAAAGCTGGCCTCACGCCGTGATCGGGCGCGATTGCAGCACCACGAGCTCGTCCGACTCGAAAGCCCACTCGATGTCCTGCGGCATGCCGAATGCGCTCTCGACCTCGAGCCCCACCTCCACGAGGCGGGCAATCTCGGTTTCGTCGAGGACCTGAGAACCGGCGATCTCGTCATCGAGCTCGACGGTCCTCGTCCCGCCATCGACATGACGGACGATCATCTTGCTCTGGCGGCCGATACGGACTCGCTTCAACGTGCCAGTCCGACGGACCACGTAGTTGTCGGGGGTGACCAGGCCCGACACGACGGCCTCCCCCAACCCGAACACCGCCTCGATGACCATCTGATCGCTGCGCCGTCTTATCGGGTCGGTCGTGAACATCACCCCCGACTTGTCCGAGGCGATCTGCCGCTGCACGACCACAGCCATCCCGAGATCGGCGAGCGAGCCTTTTCTCAGCCGGTAGAAGAGAGCTCTCTCCGAGAAGAACGACGCCCAACACTCGACGACACTCGCGACGACACTGCTCGAACCGATGACGTTGAGAAACGTCTCCTGCTGGCCGGCGAAACTGGCCGCTTCCCCGTCCTCGGCACACGCACTCGATCTGACCGCGACGAAGACATCGCTCCCAAGGCTCGCGTATGCATCTCCGATCTCCCTGGCCAGGTCCTCCCAGGGTGGCGCGCCGCGGACGATGTCCTGGATCTCTCGAGCGATGCGGGCGCTCCCGGGGCAGGCATCGAAGGATCCTGCAAGGTCTCTCACCTCCTGCAGGACACCCTGCTTGGTGAACGAGTCGGTGAGGGCTGTCGCGGTCACCACGAACCCAGGGGGCACCGGCAGACCGGCGCTTCGCATCCTGCCCAGACTGGCTCCCTTGCCTCCTGCGATCTCGGCCCGATGACATGCGGACTCATCCAGCCAGACGATGTGATCAGCCACCTTCGGACGCTCCCAACGCCTGAAGTATGTCGCTCTCCGACTCGTGGTCGGCGAGGATGTCCCGCACTTGGTGGGCGTGCTGTCTCATCACGGAGGCGGCGAGCTCGGCGTCTCCGGCTTCCAACGCCTCGACGATGACGGAGTGGCGGTCTCCCAGCCAGACGAGGTCCGCCCCCGGCACCATCGCCGTCAGATAGGTCCGGGCGAACGGCTCGAGCATCGCCCAGAGCCGCTCGAGGGCGCGGCTTCCCGCGGCCTCGACGACTGTCCGATGAAACTCGGTGTTCTTGAGGGCCTGCCCATGAGCGTCGCCGGCTTCGCCTCTGGCGCGCATCTCGGCGACGAGTGATCTGAGCTCGTCGATCTGATCGGCGGTGATCCGGGTGGCCGCTCGACGAGCCGCGATAGCCTCCAGCTCCCCCCTGATCTCGACGTCATCGAGGAACTCGTCGCGGGTGAACCGGCGGATCCTCGCCCCCCGATAGGGCTCGATCTCCAGAAACCCGACACCGGCGAGGTCGCGGATCGCCTCACGCACCGGAGACTGGCTGACTTCCAGCTCGCGGGCGATACGGGTCTCGACGAGGCGGTCGCCGGGCTTCAGCTCCCCTTCCAGGATGAGTTGCAGGATGCGGTCCTTGATCTTCGAGCTGAGCATCTCGCGCGCGATCGGATCGGCCTGCGCCATCAGCATCGGTTCTCTCGGCTGATGCGTCTCATGTGGTCAGCAGATCCGATGCAGGAGTCTCTCGCGCCTCGTAGGTATCGGGGAGGATGTCGACGACTCCAGTCGAGCCGTTGACCCGTAGGCGGTCTCCGGTCTCGATCTTCTGGGTGGCGACCGACGTCCCGATCACGGCAGGAATCCCAAACTCGCGTGACAGGACGGCCGGGTGGGAGGAGGCTCCGCCTGCATCGGTCACCAGCCCGCTGATCTTGGTGAACAGGGTGACCCAGGCGGGGTTCGTCATCTGACAGACGAGGATCTCACCCTGCTCGACCTGGTCGAACTGCTCGGGGCTGAGGACCACCCGCGCCACTCCTTCGATCACACCCGCCGAGGCGGCCAGACCCTCCACGCGATCCTCGGCTGCATCGTGAATCCGATGCAGCCGCTCGGGGTATCCCCAGTTGGGCAGGTAGGGGAAGGCGAGGGCCTCCTCGGTGACGGTGCCGACCCAGTCCCGGGGCCTCATCTCATACGATTCTTCCCGCTCGTCCCTCCTGTCCGAGATCAGGTCGCGGACCTGGTATCCGTCCGGGTCCGCCATCAGATACCGGAGCTCGTTGTACTTGAGGAACATCACGTCGTTCGGATCGCCGATGGCACCCTCGTTCACGAGATGTCGCCCTATGCAGATCAGGACCAGGCGCACGTGGGCGTTGGTGCCCTGATCGATGTAGAAGTGATGGTCGGGTGTCAGCGGCGCCATCCGGGCGTTCACCTCGTGCGCGTGCTTCATCCGCTCCAGCGCTTCGCCTTCGAGACCTTCGAACAACTCCGCGGCGGCGGCTTCGAGGTCCGCCTTCAGCTCGCCGATCGCCGCCGGGTAGTCGTAGTCGGTCTCCACATAGCCTTTGATCGTCTCGAGGATCGGCTCTGGCTGCTCGTATCGTGTCGGGAAGATGAACTCGTGGCTCCAAACCGAGTGCCAGCCGAACTCTTTCTGGTAGGGACGGAGCCTGTCGCCGATGAACTCCCTGCCTCTCTGACGGCTCTCCAGGGCCGTGAGGATATCGCCGCCCGTCTCACGGGAGAAGATCGCAGACAGCTCCTCGTCCTCTTTGACCTCGCCCTTCATCTTCCACAGGGCTTCGATCGAATCCCAGTTGCGATCGCTCGCCGAGCTCTGCAGACGACCGAGCAAGGACGGGTCGACGTCACCTTTCAGCTCCTCGACCGCGGCTTGCAGGGAAAGGGTCGCCGACAACTGGGAGAAGTTGAGCATCCAATGGATCTTCCAGTGCCTGTCATGGATGTCTATCGCATCCTCGAGGATCGTCGCCCATTCCATCAGGGGGATCTGTTCCCAGCGCTCGATCTTCTCTTCGAGGTACTCGAAGTTCCCGACCATCTCGGGCACAAGCCTGTCGGCCCACCAGTCCGCGAAGTGAGCTCCATAGGTGGGGAGCACGGCATCGAGATATGAGCCGATCTTCTCCGAGTACTCGGGATCGTCCACCGGGGTCCGCGGCGCGTATCGGTTCCCGAATTCGACGCCCTCGACCTTCGTCTCCGGCTTGGCCGGTATCGCGGCCGTATAGAGGTACCCGTTGATGTTCTTGGCGATCCAGTCAGAGGCGAAGGGTGTGCCAAACCGTCGGAACATGTGGTCACAGGTCAGCCACCAACCCCCGATGTCGAAGTACATGGGTGACAAGGGCTGGGGGCAATGAAGATCGTCGAAGAACCAGAAGAGGCCCCTTTCCTCTTCGCTCGCCCACTCGATAGGGAAGTCGTCGTCTCCTAGGAACTGCTTCAGGATCTTGCCGCCATCGCCCATGGGCCCTCCTTCCCTCGACCAGCCGATCCAGCCGACATGACCGTTGCGTTGCCCACGCCTCAGTCGACAAACGCGTCTCGACAGGTCTCGCTGTGCCAGAGAGTTCCGGCTCAGCTCGATAAACGATTATCGAGGATCACCCTAAACATCCCGAAACATGGGAGTCAACCGCATGCCGCGCCACGTCGGGCTGTGACCTCAGTCGACCCAGACCATGCACCCGGCGCCGGATTCGTCCTCACCGGGGCCCACTGCGATCATGCCCTCCGATCGGAGAGACATCTGTGGGCGCGGTGGTTGCCAGCTTCGAGGGCAACCACCGGTGAAGGGATCGAATGGTGCGTCTTGGAGTAGCTGCGTGCGTCATCGGTGAACACCTCGTTCCCGGAGACGTAGAAGTCGAAGAGGGGGTCGTCGCCGGTGTCGGGCTGCCCCCGGGAGACCCCGATCTGATCGCCGTGCCCGGCTTCCTCGATGTGCACTTCCACGGCCACGCCGGAACCGAGTTCGCCGCCGCCACCGTTCCCGAGCATCGAGACCTGGCCCGTCGGATCACTGCCACCGGGGTGACGGCCTATCAACCGACGCTGTGGTCGATGCCGCTGGACGTCACGGTCGAAGCCCTTGCCCGCCATCCCGGCGAGGTCCACGGCGGGGCTCGCGTGCTCGGCTTCCATCTCGAGGGGCCCTTTCTGTCACAGGGAAAGATCGGCGCACACAAGCCGGAGAACCTCCTCCCCCCGTCCCCGGAGGTGGCGGGAAGGCTCATCGAGGCGGGACCTGTGGATCAGATCACCATCGCACCAGAGTTGGATGGCGCCCTGGAGACCATCGCATATCTGCTCAGCCGGGACGTGACAGTGTCATTGGGCCACTCGCTGGCCACGTCCGAGGAGACGAAGCGGGCGCTGGCACTCGGTGCGCAGGCCTTCACCCACGTGTTCAACGCGATGAGACCCTTCGATCACCGCGACCCGGGGATCCTGGGCACTGCTCTCGCAGGTGACGAGGCCTACCTGACCGCGATCTTCGACGGGGTCCACTTCTCGGACGAAGCAGGGGTGAGCTTGATCCGATGTGCGGGCGACAGACTGGTGGCGATCACCGATGGCACGGCCGCGACCGGCACGAGCTCCACCACGGTGGTGCTGGGCGGCCTCGAGTGCTCGATCGTCGACGGAGCGCCCCGGCATCCCGACGGAACCATTGCTGGGAGCATCCTCACCATGGACGCCGCCCTTCGGAAGCTGGTCTCGCTGGGTCTGGAGGTGCCAAGGGCGGTGCAGGCGGTCTCCACCAACCCGGCGCGGTTGGCGAAACGCCAAGACCTCGGGCTGCTGGGGGTCGGGCGTCCGGCCGAT
>Ga0326597_10009679_pt1 | contig 12885 bp, 14 predicted proteins | sample RVTome_12_FD_203789 | JGI IMG/M metagenome (GOLD analysis project Ga0326597, IMG submission 203789) | Soil microbial communities from uranium-contaminated site in the Upper Colorado River Basin, Wyoming, United States - RVT100D185 | ecosystem: Environmental > Terrestrial > Soil > Contaminated >... | reverse complement strand
CGCCTGGCATCAGTGGTTACGAGATCGTGGTGGTGGAGTCGGACGTGAACTCGGACGATTTCAAGAGCGTGTCGGCGGACTGTTCACCAGGCAAATCGATCATGGGTGGTGGCGCCAGGGTGGTTATCAGTGGTGGCTCGGTCAGCTTCGTGAGCATCATCGAAAGCCGCCCGGTCGGAGCCAATTGGAGTGCAACTGCGGTAGAAACGTCGGGGGGAACGGCCGTCGATTGGCACCTGGAGGTGCGGGCAATCTGCGTCATGCTGGGGTAGCAGCCGTCGCCTGCCTCTCCCCGAGCGCGTATCTGCGGACGAACTGAGCCGGCGACTGTACGGGAAAACCGCACAGCTGGCTAGCTCGCTTGGCTGACAGACACGCTCCGCAGAACCCCCTCACAATTCGTGGCTAAGAGCATGATGTGACTAGTCGGCGAACGCGCTTCCGTGATGGCACCGACCCAGTGACAGCGACGGCGTTCGGGAGGGCGCGCCGCGCCCTCCCGGCGGTGGCCGCCGCGGTTGCGTTTGCCCTGCTCGCTGCCTGTGGCGGCAGCGAATCCGAGTCTCCGGGCAACTCGCAGTCCGCCGGGGCCACTTCCGGTTCGAGCTCCGCGGCTGCACCGGAAGACCTTGCCGAAGAGGTGGCACAGCATTACTTTGACGCGCTCGACGAGCTCGACGCGATTCTCTCTCAGGACCCGCAGATAGATGACCTGCGACTTGAGGTGCTTAACCTCAAGAATGAGTACATAACGCTACTGCTGCCTTACGGTTACAGCCGAGAGGAGATGTCCGGCACCGCCCGCGACGCGTTCGACTCTGCGATCAACCGGGCGATACTTCTGTCCACACCACCTGCCCTGACCACCTTGGGCACGACGGTCGCCGATCTCAATGCAGCGGGCGAAACCTCCCTTGCGTCAGAGGTCGCATCGTTCAACATCCTCACGCAGTACGTCTTCTTCGACCTGCTCAAAGAACAGGACCCGGACGAAGCCGAGAGGTTGGGCATTCCCTGACGCAGGGAGGGCAACGCCCAGCGCTGCAGGCGGCGCTTTGTGTCTTCGGTTGGAGGCCGGCCTCTACTCTCCCCGGAAGCCTGGCGCGCGCTTTTCTTTGAACGCGGCCAGCCCCTCCCGCAGGTCGCTCGTATACGCCAGCGAGTTGAAAAGCTTCTGCTCGATCGCCAACCCTTCGTCGATCGGCAAGTCCCGGCCCTCCTGCATCGCGCGTTTCGCTGCCCGCAAGGCCAGTGGTCCGCGGCTGCACAGTTTGGTCGCCCAGCGTTGTGCTTCAGCTTGCAGGTTCTCCCGGGCCACAACGCCGTTGATCAGCCCGAAGCGCAGCGCTTCCTCGGCGTTGACAGGATCTCCCCCGAGAACGAGGCGCGCCGCGATCGCCCACGGTAGCTCCCGCACGAGCCGCTGGGTCCCACCCCATCCCGGGATCAACCCGAGGCCTACCTCCGGCGCGCCGAAACGGGCGTGCTCGGCCGCGATCCTCAGGTCGCATGCGAGGACCACCTCCAGGCCGCCTCCCAGCGCCGCGCCGTTGATGGCGGCGATGAGGGGCTTGGTGACCCGCTGACCGCGCATGATCGTCGGCGGCTCGGAATAGGGGTTTGCGTCAGGGTCATCCATGAGGCGCGGGATCGTGGACGCGAGATCGGCGCCCGCGCAGAAGGCCTTTTCACCGGCGCCGGTTATGATGCCCACCCACGCGCCGTCGTCGGCTTCTAACCGAGCGGTCGCTTCTCCGAACTCCCTCCAGGTCTCCAGGTCCAGCGCGTTCAGCGCCTCGGGTCTGTCGATTGTCAGCGTGGCTATGCGGTCGGCGACGTCATACTTTACCGGCATGAGCAGCCTCCACTGTGCGGTAGTCGAAGAAGCCCGTGCCCGACTTCCGCCCGAGATGACCCAGCGAGATCATCCGCCGGAGGATCGTCGGCGCCTTGAATCGCGGTTCGCCGTAGTCCTCGAACATCACCTCGCTGATCTGCAGGAGAGTATCCAGTCCGATTAGATCGGCTGTGGCCAGGGGCCCCATCGCGTGGTTCAACCCCACTTTGCACGCCTGGTCGATATCCTCCGCCGTGGCCGTTCCGCTCTCCATCATGCGGATTGCATCGAAGATGAACGGAACAAGCAGCCGGTTGACGATGAAACCCGGTGTGTCTTTGACCCGGACCGTCAGCCGGTCCAGCGTGTCGCAGAACGACATCGCGGCATCGATGGTCTCCTGCGCGGTGCTGTCGGACGAGATGACCTCGACGAGCCGCAGAACTGTCGGAGGGTTGAAGAAGTGAAGCCCGAGAACTTTCTCCGGGCGGCCCGACGCAGCGGCAAGAGCGCTGAGCGACATCGAGGAGGTGTTGCTGGCGAGGATCGTCTTCGCGTCGCAGATCTCGCCAAGCTGACGGAATATCGATTGCTTGGCCGCCATGTCTTCCGGCGCCGCTTCGATGATAATGTCCCGCTTCGCGAGGTCCGTCATTTCGGTAGTCCCGCTGAGCCGGCGAACGGCCCGCTCGTATCGTTCCTGGCTGAGGCGGGACTTCTCGACATCCCGGTGGAGCCGCTCTCGAATCTTGGTGAGCCCGCTATCCAGCCGCTTCTGGTCGGCTTCCAGGACCAACACGTCGTAGCCGTGCATCGCGCAGACCTGGGCGATGCCGGAGCCCATGATCCCGGCGCCGATAATACCGACTGTCTTCATGTCCATTGCGTAACTCCTGACCCGCCCGCCGGCTCTTTAAGTGTTCGGGTCCCGTAATCCGTGGCTCGGTGCTGGATCTTCGGTCTACGCGGCCGCCTTGAAGGCGCCATTTCGTTCCTCAATCGGCACGAAGTCGCGGCCCTCGTGTCCCGTGAAAACCTGGCGGGGACGCGCGATCTTCTGCTCGGGATCCTGCACCATCTCCCACCAGTGCGCCACCCAGCCGGCCGTGCGGGGAATCGCGAACAGGACGGGGAACATATCTACCGGAAAGCCCATCGCCTGGTAAATGATACCCGAGTAGAAGTCGACGTTTGGATAAAGCTTGTGCTGGATGAAATAGTCGTCTTCGAGCGCGATCCGCTCCAGTTCCAGGGCGATGTCCAGCAGCGGGTTTCGGCCAGTCACCTGGAACACCTCGTCGGCCGTCTGCTTAATGATCTTCGCCCGCGGGTCGTAGTTCTTGTAGACCCTGTGGCCAAAGCCCATGAGACGCCCTTCGCCGCCCTTGACACGCTTGACGAACTCCGGCACGCGCTTCACGTCGCCGATTTCGGTCAGCATGCGGAGGACGGCTTCATTCGCGCCACCGTGGAGAGGCCCGTAGAGGGCCGCTGCTGCTGCCGCGGCGGCAGAGAACGGGTCCGCCTTCGAACTGCTGACGGCGCGCATGGCGTTTGTGCTGCAGTTTTGCTCGTGGTCGGCGTGGAGGATAAAGAGTACTTCGAGGGCCCGTTCGAGGATCGGGTCGGGCTGGTATTTCGGCTCAGACATCTTCCAGAGCATCGAGAGGAAGTTGCCCGTGTAGCTCAGGTCGTTGTCGGGGTAGACGTACGGAAGGCCCCTGTTGTGCCGGTACGCGAAGGCGGCCATCGTCGGCATCTTGGCGATGAGCCGGTGCGCCTGCTTCTCCCGGGATTCGGGGTCGTCAACGTGCTTGGCGTCGGGGTAGAAGGTGGACAACGCCCCAACCGTACCCACCAGCATTCCCATCGGGTGGGCGTCGTGCTGGAACCCCTCCATGAACTTCTTGATGTTCTCGTGGACGTAGGTTCGGTAGGTGATGTCGTGGGTCCACTTGTCGAGCTCGGAACGAGACGGCAGCTCGCCGTAAAGGATCAGGTACGCGATCTCGAGGAAAGTGCCTCGCTCCGCCAGCTGGTCGATTGGATAGCCGCGGTACTTCAGGATGCCGCGATCGCCGTCGATGTACGTGATGGCGCTCCGGCAGGACGCCGTGTTGGTGAACGCCGGATCATAAACCATCAACCCGAAGTCGTCTTCGGACACCTTCATCTGGCGGAAATCAATCGCGCGGACGGTCCCGTCCACCGTTGGGATCTCGTAAGTGCGGCCCGTGCGGTTGTCCGTGATGGTAAGCGTGTTGTCACTCAAGGCACTAACCTCCCCGCCAAACGCATGGCGTGATGCTGGTGTTCGCGTCGATCGGATCATGCTCCCGCAGCCCTGCGGGTTGTCAGAGCCAATCGGCCCGCGGAGGTCGAGCCGAACGTCCCCTTGAGGCATGCCATACACTGCTCACTCAGCAGGCAACCCACCGACACGTCGGCCGGACGCGCCGGGCGTATGGCAATCGGTGCAAATGGACCGGTCGGTCAGGGTGTGCGGTATCGATGGTACACCCCCGGGCGTCTCGCGGTGGCAGGCAATGCAGGCCTCATCGAGCGCTCGATCGTGCGCATCAATCCTGTCAGGCAGTGTCTCCGGCGCATGGCAGCTGGTGCAGGCACCCTGGGGCGTCAGTGAATGTGGCGCGAGCGGAGCTTCCGTGACGGCGGCGCCATGACAGACCGCACATAGCAATTCGGAGCGCCCTTCGTGGGATACCGGGAGCGGCGCCAGCTTGCCCTCGTCATGGCACGAGACGCAGCCACCGCTTGCGCCCGAGTGGTCCAGCATTGCGAGCGACACCTTCGGAGGTGTTGAGACTGCCTGGTGGCAATCCACACACTCATCTTCTGGGACCTCCTTGTGTCCGCCGGCCAGGGGCGTCAAGCGGCCACTGCCGTGGCAAAAGCTGCAGTCCTCCCAGCCCTCAACCTCGTGAGGCACCGGTTCGGCAATCAACGACTGCGTTTCGTGGCAAAGGGCGCACGTCGCTACCGAGAGACCCTCGTGGTCCTCCGGCTGCTTGTTCCGCTGGTCGCCGGAGTGGCACGACGCACACCTCTGTGCTTCGGCAACAACCGGTGCGATCACCAGCGGGGCCTGCTGGACGCCGTCTCCGTGACATAGCGTGCAAAGTTCCTGCGTGGCGATGTCGCCGGGAGTGTGGTGAATGACCACTGGCGGAGGATTAGGCGCCGGCGCATGGCAGTCCTCGCAGGCCTGGGCCTTCATGTCCTTGTGGTCGGATGGCAAGGTCCACCCGCTGTCGAGACCGTGACAGTTGGAGCAGAGAAACCGCTCCAGGACGACGGGCCTGTGTGACGTTGGGTCTGGCTCAGTGCCAGGGCTGGCCTGCACTCCTGGACCGTCACCTGCTTCCGCGAGGCCGGGTGTGGCGGTGGGCGCCAGGGTCGCCTCCATGGTGACGAGGCGAACGCTGCTGTCCGCGGACCGGTCAAGTTCCGTCAGCAGGAGCAACCCACCGATCACCAGCAGTGGCACGAGGACGAGCGCTCTCATCGCTTAAACCTCCCCATGGCCCCGGCGACAACGGTGCGCGCCCTGGTCGTAACGGCGGCGAGGGTATCCCGGCAAATTCGCGCGGTTCGGGCCAGCGCGCGGCGGGGCGCCGACGCGACGGCTGTGCCTACGCGTCGAGGGAGACTTGGCGCTGTGCCCGTACGCGTGGCCGATGGCGCTGCTGCCGTCTCAAGGCTCGCCCATTCAAGGGGATGGTCTTCGACGTAACGATGCGCGCTCATCTTGCCAGTGAAGATGGCGGGGTTGAACGGGAACACCCAGGGCGCCAGGTGCACGTTGAACATGTGCACGACCAGGATCCACCCCACGGCCAGGATCGCCTCGTCGCTATGCAAGGTGTGGGCAACCGTAATTGCCTGGCCCGGCAGGACTCCGCTGACCGGGACCGCGAAGGTCAGGATCAGCCCGGAGCCGCCGATGATCGCGATCCCCCAGAACACGGCCCAGTAGTCGAACTTCTCAAGGTAACTGAAGCGGCCAAACCGGGGTTTTTCGGATGCAAGGCGCAGGAAGTAGAGTACCATCCGCGCACCGTCGCGCAGGTCCTGGAGTGTCGGGATCATCCGGAAGCACCCAAACTGCCGCTGGACGCCGATTCTGTATGACAGGTAGCTGACGTGGTAGGCGCAGTCCGCGAGCATAACGAACCCCGCCACACGATGGATCTGGCGCACGGTCTGCAGGCCGCCAAGCATGTCCACCCATGATTGGCTGACCCCGAGGCCGCTGAACTTCTGGGGCAAGCCGGTCAGCGCCAGGACGATAAAGCTGCTCATCATCAGGAAGTGCTGGATCCGCTGATGCGGGTCGAAGCGTACAACCTGCGCCTCGCGTGACGCACTCGAGGCATCCAGCGCGACCAGTTGGGTGCTAGCCTGGGTTGTCATGTCGTGCACCTTTCGCAGAATTCGTCCCGCGCCGGTCTGCGAGACGGGCGGCCAACCAGCGCAGCATCTCCAGCTCGACATGAACGATGCCGAATGCCAGCGTTGCGGCAGTAAGGATCATCAGGAACAACCCTGCAAAGTAAGGGGTCGAGAGAAACCCGGCCGAGGGACTTCTATGGCCGGGCGAAGCCCCCAGGAAGCCCGGACCGGCGCCGGCGTGGCACCTGGTGCAGGCCGCGACTCGGTCTTGCTCCTCCCACTCGTCGACCGGCTGGATGTAGTGAGCGTTGCCGTGGCAATTGGTGCAGGCCGGCGCCCGGGCATCTCCCAGCTCAGCGACCGGGCCATGGGGGCCTTCGCGGTAACCCTCATCAGCGTCGGCATGACACCCGGCGCAGTTGACGCCTCCGCCGGCGTCTGCGGCGATGTCAGCGTTGGCGTGGGGGATGGCATCCTGGCCGGTGTGGCACTCCACGCAGTCCATCTTGTTGTGAACGGAGGTTGCGAAGGCCCAACCTCGTACCGCGTCAATCAGCCGGCGCCCGATCGGAGCGTAGTCGACAGTGAGGTTCTGCTCGTGACAGGCGAGACAAAGGCCGTTCGCTACGTGTTCGCCTGGCACGGGCGCCGGTGGATCAGCGCTGGCCTGGGTTGCGCCGGCAAGGTAGCCGGCGATCATCAGGGCCACGACCGCGGTCAGCCGCCACGAATTGACGCTTGTCACTGCCTTCCAACCTTCCCTTCACCAGACTCCTAGAGTGGAACCGTCAGCGTCGCAATGAGGCCGCCCACCGCCAGGAGCACGCCACCGCTCACGGCCGCTGTCGCGCGGACGCTGATGGCCGGGAAAAGCTCCAGCCGGGATAGATCCCTGACGGTCCCGGCCAGCAAGAACAGGCCAAGGCCGAACGTCAGACACCCGATTACGAACTGGACTCCTGTTGTAATGACCTGCATGTCGGACCCCCTTACATGTCCTCGGCGCGAATGATCCCGCGCCGCAGTGCGTACTTCAGTAGTTCAAGCCGGTCGTGGAAGCCCAGCTTCTCCATCAGGCGGGCCCGCACGTTGTGAATCGTTCGCGCGCTCAGACGCAGTATCTCGGCAATCTCGTTGTTCGTGCGGCCGGACGCGGCGAGACAGAGGATCTCCTTCTCGCGGTGGCTCAACACCTCGTAGGGGTCTTCAAGGTCCCCGCGGCGCGTCTTGCACACGTACGTGCTCACGAGGAGCGTCACGATGGAGGCGTTGACGTAATTCTGCCCTTTGCTGACGCAGCGAATGGCGTTGACCACTTCCGTTGGCTGCGCCTCCCGCGTCAGGTACCCGTCCGCGCCGGCCCTCATCGCCAGGAGGAAGAACTCACCGGAGGCTTGAGCTGACAGCACGAGGATGCGGGTGAGCGGGGAGTCGTTCTTGACGACCCGCATCGTGTCCAGGCCGCCACATCCATCGATGGGAAGGTCGGTCACGATCACCTCGGGGTGGACGTCATCGATCTTTGCGAGCGCCTCATCGATGCTGTCGGCCTCTGCCACCACTGTCATGTCACTCTCCGCGTTGATGATGGTCCGTAACCCGCCGCGCATCACCGGGACTTCGTGGCAGAGCATGACGCGAAGCGTGGCCCCGTTTTGCTTGGATCTACCGTTCTCATTCATGTGTCCGCTCCCAGGCGGCTTTCTCAGTGCCGTACCGTCGGTCTCCACAGCGCCCAACCCCAGATGAATGGGACCGCGACGATGAAGACGCCGAGGAGGATGAGCCCCATACCGGCTGCCAGCCGCCCCACCCAAAAGAGCAGGACGTGGCAAACAAGGAAGCCGTACAGGAATGCCAGCCATATGGAGGTCGCTGTCAGAACTGTCCAGAGGGCCAGCGCTCCCGCGGCGACCACTAGCCTTGATGTGATCGGACTGGCTCGGCTCATCATGGATACCGCGTTGCCATTGCGGTTCCAGGCAATCGTGCCAATGACGCCGGCAGCCAGCACGAGAAGCGGCACTTCGATAATCATGAAGCCCGTGTTGCCGTCCATTTCTCTACCTCCTGTTCTTGTTCTGGGACCGAGGGTTCTGTTTGGCGTCGCCCTCTATCCCACGTTGGTACCGCGAGGTGGAGTCCAACAATGGAGCCGACGAACCTTTGCCGATCGACCGTGGTATCTAATCGTCGCCACTGCAGTACCTCCTTCTTCCATCCAGGGACACCGTCCCACGTCCCACGCGCCGCGGCGTCGTTCTGTGGTCTGCATGCGGGTCGTCTGTGTGGTCAGGTACGTACCGAAAGGCCTAGTACCAAAAGGTTCTGGCAACGCTTTGTGAAAGATGCCACAATCGGCCTCAGGATTAGGATGATTCGGATTGCATTAGCGGATGACCACGCCTTGCTTCGTGAAGGCATGCGCGGGCTCCTTGAGCAGGAGGCGGACTTCACGGTGGTCGGCGAGGCGGCGAACGGCGCCGAGGCGGTAGAGCTGGTCCAGGCCCTGCAACCCGACGTCGTACTGATGGACGTCGTGATGCCGGAACTCACCGGCATCGAGGCGACGAAGCAGATCAAGCGCACGAATCCCAAGACTGCGGTGATCATCCTCAGCGCCTACGACGACGATCGTTACGTGCTCGGTCTACTGGAATCCGGTGTCGCGGGTTACCTCCTGAAGCACTCTTGCGGAGACCAGGTGGTCCAGGCCATTCGCGCGATCCACTCCGGGGATGCCGTCCTCGATCCCGCTGTCACAGCAAAGCTGCTGGTCAGAGCTTCGCGCTCGCCCGATTCTGCCCCGCCGACTGTGGGTGGCGAGCGGCCGACCGGGAGGGAGTTGGCCGTGCTGGTCCTCGCGGCCGGTGGCCTGGGCAACAAGGAAATAGCCACGAGGCTGGGGCTTAGCCTGACCACCGTTAAGGCCCACCTGGTCAACATCTTCAACAAGGCAGGCGTCGGCTCGCGCACCGAGGCTGTGCTACATGCCCTGAGAAAGGGATGGATAGAGATGGACGGTGGGACGCCGATCGCGCCAGGAGCCGACGACCATTGCCATCACCCCGACAGCATGGTTGGGACACGCTCGGCGTCTCCCTTGCCGCAGGGAGACGCCGGGGCGGCAGAAAACTGGAGCCACTTTGGAGAACACGGCAACTCGTCCTGAACTCCGGAACTGGCAGCTGCGCCTTGGGCTGATCGGACCCGGAGCGGCCGGCTCGCTGGTTTCCCTGGCTCTCATCGTGACGCTACTCGCCCTGGCGGTGCTGATGCACTACGGAGACATGATCCCTCTGGTTTCAGCCGCCGCGGATGACTCCCCGGTCGGACTCAGCACGCGCCAGAGCGTCGAACGCATCCTCATCCTATTGCCCGTCACCTTCGCCGCGCTGGTATTCGGCCTCCGCGGAGGCGCCTTGACGATGGCGATCGGTGTTGCCTTCCTGTTGCCTCGCGCGGTGATGACCTCCGGCCACAGCGACCACGCGTTGCCGGAGATGGCAGGCGTGCTTGTCGTTGCCGGCCTCCTCGTCCTGGTAATCACACAGCAGCGACGGGATGTGGAAATCCAGAAAGCGATGCGGGACAGCCTGCGCCACTTCGTGCGCCAGGTCATCACATCGCAGGAAGATGAGCGCAAACGAATCGCCATGGACCTCCATGACGAAACGGCGCAGGCGTTGCTGCTCACAAGCCAGCGCCTCGACCGCCTCGTCTCCCGCCAGGGGGACCGCCTCCCCACCGAGGTGGCCACCGAGTTGCGAGATCTTCGTTGCGCCGCTGTTGGAACTCTTACGGATCTCCGCCGTCTCACGCAGCACCTGCGGCCGCGTGTGTTCGATGACCATGGACTTGCGGCCGCCCTCGAATGGTTGGCAGACTGCCTCCTCGATGAGTACGGGATCGCCGTCAGCGTAGACGTGGACGAACCGGTTCCGGAACAGACTCCAGAGGCGCAGCTGCTTCTCTTCCGCATCGCCCAGGAAGCCCTTCGTAACGCGGGGCGACATTCCGGCGCGACCCAGGTCGAGGTCTCCCTCCGCGGCCGCCGAGGCCGCACGACGTTGACTGTGAGCGATAACGGCCGTGGGTTTAGTTTGACACGCCCACTCAGTGAACTGGCGAAAGCTGGCAAGCTCGGGCTGCTGGGGATGGACGAACGGGCCCGCCTTCTTGGTGGCAGCCTGGAGATTCGCTCGCTGCCGGGCAGGGGTACTACGGTCACGGCCGAACTGCCCGACAAGGGCCCGCGCCTCAACAACAACGGGTTCAGCGGCTCGTAGCAGGCTGGCGGGATTATCCCCCACCGTGTGGGGGAGATTCCCCCACACTCCAGCAGGCCATATGGGCCTAGTGAACGCTGTCACAATCAGCTTCAATCAAGTCATGACCGTGACGTCCGGCAAACGAAGGCTCTTCCCCATTCTTGACGTGGGTGCCGGGTTGGGTCCCTCCGACCCGGCTTCCACTGCGTGATGCAGATGCTCGAAGTCATTCGCCACATCCCGATTCTTACGACCGTCCTGGCGGTGATCTTTGGGACGGCTGTGTTTCGCCGGTACTGGGCACGTCGGAGTTCTCCGTACCTGTTCTGGTGGGCGATCGGCATCTACATATACGGGGTAGGGACGCTTACCGAGGGGCTGACGACGCTCTTCGGGTGGGATGAGGTGGTGTTTCGCGCCTGGTACATCTCGGGGGCGCTGCTCGGAGGCGCGCCGCTGGCTACCGGCTCGGCGTATTTTCACCTGAGCCGACGCACCGCCAACGTGCTCACGGCGCTCGTCGTGTCGTACATCGTAGTGGCCTCGTGCTTCGTCATCCTGACGCCGATCGATATGTCGCTCGTTGAGGAGCACCACCTTTCGGGCAAGGTCATGGAGTGGAGCTGGGTGAGGCTGTTCAGCCCGATTGTGAATCTTTACGCGGTGACGTTCCTCATCGGCGGTGCGGCGATGTCCGCCTGGCGAGCGAGGCGCGATGCCACCGGGCACGGTCGGGCGTGGGGAAACGCCCTGATTGCATTCGGTGCTCTGTTGCCCGGGATCGGCGGCACCTTTACGCGACTCGGCTACACAGAAGTCCTGTACGTGATGGAGATCATCGGTCTCACGCTCATCTGGCGAGGATATCTCCTGTGCATCCGGCCGGTGAGACCAGCCGTCCCCGAGGCTGTCCCGGTGGGCGCTCAAATCGGCGCCTTGACGCCCGAGCGCTGACGCCTCGGCGCGCCATGTACCCGGGAGGCCATGTGGAGTCCGGGACGGAGTGCACTTCGGCCCTGTTATAAAGGGCCATTCCGCCAATGAGAAACTAATCCCTCCGTGGCAGACTTGAGCTATCAAGCAGTCATTAGCCAGGGGAGAGGGAGCGCAGCGGTGATTCACAAGGACGAATTGTCAGATGTTAGCGTCCGAATCGGTGGGGATGCGGGGCTCGGCGTCGAGTCCGGAGGGGCGGGGCTGGCGCTGGCCGGCGCTCGCGCCGGGCTTCACGTGTTCGGCGTGGCGGACGCCCGCTCTCGCATCCGCGGCGGTCACAACTTCTACGACGTCCGCTTCGCGGAGCGAGAAGTCTTCGCTCACAAGCGAGAAGCGGACCTCCTCGTGGCGCTTACGGAAGACTCAATTGTTTCGCACACGACAGACCTGGCGCCGGGCGCCGGCGTGATCTACCCGGAGGGCCTGCGCGTGGACCTCGAGGCGATGCGAGGACGCGGCCTAGTACCGATGCCGCTTCCGCTGAAGCAGATCGCTGAAGAGAACGGCGGCAGGGTGATGATCAACACCGGCGCCGTGGCGGCCGCTGCTGCGGTCATCGGCCTCCCCTTCGACTTCATAGCGGGGGTCACGCGCCGCAACTTTGCGAAGAAGGGCGCCGGCGTAGTCGGTAGCAATCTGCGCGTGGCGGAGGCCGGATACGCACTGGCCGAGAAGAGTTACGCGACGGCGTTCGCGCCGAAAGTGCGGGTGCCCTCCGACCCTCGGCCGAGGATGCTGCTGAACGGGAACCAGGCGTTCGCGCTCGGGGCCGTCGTGGGCGGCTGCCGTTTCATGTCCGCTTACCCGATGACGCCGGCCACAACAGTCTTCGAAAGTCTCACCGCCCTGCCCGCGGACTACGGCGTCGTGACCAAGCAAACCGAGGACGAGATCGCGGCCGTCTGCATGGCGATCGGGGCCTCGTTCGTCGGGGCGCGCGCGATGACCGCGACATCCGGCGGCGGGTTCTCCCTGATGGTCGAGGCGATCAGCCTGGCCGGCATGGCGGAACTGCCGCTGGTGGTGGTGAACGCCCAGCGCGGTGGCCCTTCAACCGGCTTGCCGACCCGCACGGAACAGTCCGATCTCCTGTTCGTGATCCACGCGGGCCAGGGCGAGTTCCCGCGGATCGTCCTCGCGCCGGCGAACGTCGAAGAGGCGTTCGAGGCGGGCTGGCGTTCCTTCAATCTCGCCGACCGCTATCAGTGCCCCGTGATCGTGATGACCGACACGCTTCTCGCGTCATCACTCAAGACGGTCGACCCTGCCGCCCTCGATTTTTCGGCGGTTGAAGTCGACCGCGCCGCGACGCTCAGCCCCTCCGAGACCGAAATGCTGGACGGCTATCGCCGCTTCGAGTTGACCGAG
>Ga0326597_10009678_pt1 | contig 12887 bp, 12 predicted proteins | sample RVTome_12_FD_203789 | JGI IMG/M metagenome (GOLD analysis project Ga0326597, IMG submission 203789) | Soil microbial communities from uranium-contaminated site in the Upper Colorado River Basin, Wyoming, United States - RVT100D185 | ecosystem: Environmental > Terrestrial > Soil > Contaminated >... | reverse complement strand
CCCTCCGAACGTGCCAGATCGGAAGCGACGGCGAACAGGTGACCGAGCAGCGGACCGTCCGTTTCGACAAGGTCGGCCGCGGAGGGGATGTGCCGACGCGGCATCAGCAGGATGTGAGTCGGCGACCGCGGCGCGATGTCGCGGATCGCGATCACCTGGTCGTCGTCGTGGACGCGCGTGGACGGCACCACGCCGGCCACGATCCGGCAGAACAGGCAGTCGGGATCGGGAGCGCTCACCAGAGCACCGGCTTGGAGCTCATGAGGAACCCGATCGTCCCCACCATGCCAGCCATCAGGTACGACAGATAGCGCTGCCGTCGGGCGCGCTGCCGCCAGCCACGGTCGTCGGCGGCCGCCCGGATCCCGACCAGCCGGCGCAGGCCGGGTCGCTGGATGAAGAAGGCGATGGCCAGATTGGCGAAGTAGATCGCGAGCGCCGCGAGCAGCCACGGCTGGCGGAGGATCTCGGTGCCGATCGCCGCGATGAGACCAAGCCCGGTCAGGATCAGCCCGGCGCCGATCACGATGGTTCCGTGGGACTGCGCCCAGACCAACGCCCGGACCACGCAGTTCTCCGATTCGACGGTCGCTCGGCGACTGCGAAGCGCAAAAGGCAGCAGGATCGACGGCAGGAACAGGCTCACCGCCAGGACGATGTGCACCACTAACAGGACGGGAAAGAAGGACGCCATCGATCGATTGTAGTTGCGGCGGCCGATCAGGCCCGCCGGGCGGCCTCGAGCGCAACCCAATCGCCTTCGAACGACCGCCCCACGACCTCGAGGCCGGCCGCCTCGAACGCGGCACGGACCTCCGCTTCGCGATCGATGAAGATGCCCGAGGCCAGCAGCGTGGCGCCTGGCCGCAACTCGTCGTACAGCGGGGCGGCGAGCGGCACCAGCACGCCAGCGATCAGGTTGGCGAGCACGACGTCGAACGCCGTAACGCCGCTCGGCAGGCTGCCGACCCGTGCCCGGACACGGCGTGCGAGCCGGTTGCGGCGGGCGTTCGCCAACGTCGCCTCGATGGCGATCGGGTCGGTGTCGACGCCGAACGCCGCGGACGCGCCCAACCGCAGGGCGGCAATGGCCAGGATCCCCGACCCGCAGCCGACGTCGAGGACGCGCGCGCCCGCCAGCGCGCCGCGGTCGGCCAGCGCCTCGATCGCGGCGAGGCAGAGCCGGGTGGTCGGATGCAGCCCGGTGCCGAAGGCCATGCCCGGATCGAGCGCCAGGACCACGTCATCGGGCTCGCGCCGGTGGCGCCGCCAGGTCGGCCGGATGACCACCCGGCGACCCACGCGGAGCACCGGGAAATGCGCCTTCCAAGCCTCCGCCCAGTCCGCCTCGTCGACGAGACGGGTGCGCAGCTCGCCGATCGGCCGCAGCCCGAAGGCCTGCAGGTGCCCGAGCGCCTCCGCCACCGCGGCGACCGCCACGTCCAGGGCGGCGCCGCCGCGGGCCGGGAGATAGGCCCGCACAATGGCCGGACGGGTTGGGTCGACCTGCGCCCCGAGACCCTCGTCGGTCAGCTCGAGGCCCGGCTCGACGGATGTACCGCCCGGCGCCACGCGCCCCAGGATCTCGCTGACCGCTTCGACGGCCTCGACGTCGGCGTCGACCGCGAGCTCCAGCCACGCGCCGGAGCCGAGGGACCCCGCCGACCGAGGGCTCAACCCAGCCCGAGCTTCTCGCGCAGCCCGCCGCCGCCCGACTCGACGGGCTCGCCGGCCTCGTCGGCGTACGCGACAAGCAGCTCCCGAGCCTTCCGGGAGAGCCTGGTCGGCACGACTACGTCGACCAGCACGTGCAGGTCGCCACGCGCACCCGAGCGTCGTAGGTGCGGCACACCCTTGCCCCGCAGGCGGATCTCGGTGTTGGGCTGGGTGCCGGCCTTGATCTCGACCTCCTCGTCGCCATCGACGGTCGGGACGCTGATCCGCGTGCCGAGCGCCGCCTGGGCGATCGAGATCGAGGCCTCATAGAAGAGTTCGGTGCCCTCGCGCTTGAGCGACGGGTGCGGCTGGACGTGGACCGCGACGTAGAGGCTCCCCGCGGGGCCGCCGCGCGGTCCCACCTCGCCCTCGTTCGAGAGCCGGATCTGGTGGCCCTCGTCGATGCCGGGCGGGATCGACACCTGGAGCGTCCGCCGCCGCTCGGTTCGACCATCGCCTCGACACCTGTCGCACGGCAGCTCGACGATCCTGCCCTCGCCGCGACACCGCGGGCAGGGGCTCACATTGACCATCTGCCCGAGCATCGTCTGGCGCACCGAGCGGACCTCGCCCCGCCCGTTGCATTGCGAGCACGTGATGGCTTCGGTCCCTGGCGCGGCGCCGCTGCCGTGGCAGGTCTCGCACCGCTGCAGGACGGTGAACTCGATCTCCTTGTCCGTTCCCCTGACCGCCTCCTCGAACGCGATCCGCAGGTCGTAGCGGAGGTCGGCTCCGGGTTGCGGCCGACCTCGACGCGCCGAGGCCGTGCCGGCACCGCCGCCGAAGAACGCGTCGAAGATGTCGGAAAAGCCGCCGAAGCCCTCGAACCCGGCGCCCGCTCCCCCACCCAGCCCGGCCGCGCCGAACATGTCGTAGCGACCACGGCGCTCAGGATCGGACAGCACCTGGTACGCCTCGTTGATCTCGGTGAACCGGTCGTGCGCGGCCGGATCGGCGTTGACGTCGGGGTGCCACTGCTGAGCGAGCTTGCGGTAGGCGCGCTTGACCTCGGCGTCCGTGGCCGTCCGCTCGACGCCGAGGATCAGGTAGTAGTCGCGTTCCGTGGTGGCCATCTGGTGCAGAAGAATACGGGAGGATCGCGTCGCGAGCCCCTCACCCCGTTGCCAGCTCCCGCGCTCGAGCCAGGACCTCCCGCAGCATGGTCGGCGTGAGGCGGCCGGTACGGGTGTTCTGCTGACTCGGGTGGTACGAGCCAACGATTCGATACCCGCCAGCGCCGGCCTCGGCGCCGTGGCCGAACCCCGGCCGTGGACGGGGGTCGTCGCCGGTGACCGAGGCGATCGCCCGGAACGTTGCGTCCCAGGCGTAGGACCCCAGAGCGACCACGACGCGCACCGCCTCGAGCATGGTCAGCTCGCGCGCCAGGTACGGGGCGCAATGGTCGCGCTCCGATGGGAGCGGTTTGTTGGCCGGTGGCGCGCAGCGAACCGCCGCCGCGACGTACGCGTCGGTGAGGATCAGCCCGTCACCGGCCCGGCGGCTGACGGGTCGGTTCGTGAACCCCGTTTCGTGCATCGCCGGGAAGAGGAAGTCGCCCGAGGCGTCGCCGGTGAACACCCGCCCCGTCCGATTGCCGCCGTGGGCCGCGGGCGCCAGCCCGACGAGCAGGACACGGGCGTCCGGGTCGCCGAACCCGGGCACCGGCCGACCCCAGTAGCTCTCGTCGCGGAACCGCTTCACCTTCTCCAGGGCCACCCGCTCGCGCCACGCGACCAGCCGCGGGCAGCGGCGGCACTCGACGATCTCGGCGGTCAGGGCGGCAAGCGCCTCCCGGTCGGTCATGCCGCTCTTCGCCCGCCCCCGAGCCTACTTGAGGAGCAGCTGATCGAGCCGGCGCGATGTGATGACCAGGCCGATCACCCCCATCGCCGTGAGATACGCGACGTGGAACAGCAAGACCGGCGAGATTTCCCCGACTGTCAGTGACCGGATCAGATCCACGCCCTGGTAGAGCGGGGTCAGCTGAACAACCACTCGCAGGGCGTCCGGGTAGGCATCCAGCGGATAGAAGGTGCCCGAGAAGAGGAACATCGGCAAGACGACCAGCTGGATCAGGTCGAAGTCCTGCCACGTCTTCATGAATGAGGTCGCCGCCATGCCCACCGCGCCAAACGCAAAACCGAGCAGGAGCGCGGCGGGGAACGCGAGGATCACCCACGGCGATACGACCAGGCCGAGCGCAACCATCACCCCCATGAACCCGATCGCGTACAGCCCGCCGCGGATCAGCGCCCAGCCGAGCTCGCCGAGGGCGATGTCGCCGGGGGACAGCGGGGTCGCCAGGATCGAGGCGAACGTCTTGTTGTAGTTGAGCTTGAAGAAGAAGTTGAACGTGCTCTCCATGATCGCCCCGTTCATCGCCGAGCTGGCCAGGAGCGCCGGGGCCAGGAACAGCTGGTAGCTGATGGGCTCGCCGCCGGGCCCCGGGATCGTCCCGATCAGGGCACCCAGCCCGAAACCGATCCCCAGCAGGTAGAAGAGCGGCTCGAAGAAGCCGGACAGGATCACGAGCCAGCCGTGCTTGTAGACGTACAGGTTGCGCTCGATCAGGCGTGCCGAGCGGCGGCTGCCGAAGGCGAACGCGGGAGTGACCCGATGGGCGATCATCCGCGCACCAGACGACGTTCGATGGTCCGGATCATGGCCCACGTCCCGGCGGCGACGAAGCCGATCAGGATCAGGACGTGGATCAGGGCCAGCATCGGATCGTCGAGCAGGGTCCCGAGCGACAGGCCTCGGGTCAAGGCCCCGCCATGGTAGAGCGGCGTCACCCAGGCCAGCGGCCTGATCGCATCCGGCAGGGACTCGAGCGGGAAGAACGTCCCCGAGAACAGGAAGAGTGGCGTGATCCCGAACCGGAAGATCGCGGCAAACCGTTCCGGGGTCTTCTGGGTTGCGGAGAAGGCCGCGATCGGGGCGGCGAATGCCAGCCCGGTCAGGGTCGCTGCCGGAATGGCCAGGACTACGAGCGGCGACGTGGCCGCCCCGAACAGCACGATGACCCCGGTGAACACCGCCGAGATGAGCGTCAGCCTGGCGGCGATCCAGGCCAGGTTGCCCAGGGCGATGTCCCGCGGCGAGATCGGCGTCGCGTACATCGCGTGGAAGATCTTGTTCCAGACCAGCCCACCCATGATCGGGAACGTCGCCTCGAAGGAGGCCGCCTGCATCGCCGTGGCCGCGAGCAGCCCGGGTGCCAGGAAGACGAGGTAGGACACCCCGCCGATATCGTCGATGGCCGATTCCGAGACGTAGGAGCCGAGCCCGAGACCCATCGCCGTCAGGAACAGGACCGGTGACAGGAAGGAGGTGAAGATGCTCGAGCGGAACGTGCGACGATACTGGAGCCAGCGGTGTTCGAAGACACGGCCGACGGTCCGGCTCGGGCGAGCGACGGCAGTCACCTCCGGCCTGCCTAGTCGATCAGCGACCGGCCGGTCAGGCGCAGGAAGACGTCCTCGAGGGAGGAGCGCCGGACCAGCACCGTCTCCGGCTTCAGGCCGCGCTGGTTGACGGCGACCGCCGCCGCCTCGCCGTCGTCCGCGTAGAGCAGGATCCGGTCCGGCAGGTGCTCGACCCGCTGGGCGATCCCGTCGAGCTGCCCGTCGAGCGTCTCGGCGATCCCGGGCGCAAAGCGCAGCTCCGTCACCTCACGAGTCGAGTACCGCTCGATCAGCTCGCGCGGGCTGCCCTCGGCGACGATTCGGGCCTTGTCCATGACCACGAGGCGGTCGCACAGCTGCTCGGCCTCATCCATGTAGTGCGTCGTCAGCACCAGGGTGACGCCACGCTGCTTCAGGCGGTACAGACGATCCCAGAGGAGGTGGCGCGCCTGCGGGTCGAGGCCGGTCGTCGGCTCGTCGAGCAGCAGCAGCGTCGGCTCGTTGATCAGCGAGCGGGCGATCGTCAGCCGCCGCTTCATGCCGCCTGACAGGGGCTCGACCTGGTCGTTGGCGCGCTCGGAGAGCTGGGCGAACTCGAGGAGCTCGTCGGCGCGGCGACCGACCTCCGCCCGGCTCAGCCCGAAATAGCGTCCGTAGATCGCGAGGTTCTCGCGCACGGTCAGCTCCGCGTCAAGGGTGTCCTGCTGCGGCACGACCCCGAGGCGGGCCCGGATCTGGGGCCCCTGGAGCGCGGGGTTCATGCCCATCACCTCGAGCGTCCCGTCGCTGATCGGCGAGGTGCAGCCGATCATCCGCATCGTCGAGGTCTTGCCCGCGCCGTTCGGCCCGAGGAAGCCGAACGATTCGCCCGCGGCGACGTCGAAGTCGATGGCGTCGACCGCAGTGAACTGACCGAATCGCTTGGTCAGTCCGCGGGCATGGATAAGCGGATCGGACGGGGTCTCGGGCATGGGGGCGCATGGTACCGCAGCGAGCGCCCGACGACGATCTGCCGCCTCGTGGCGGTCACCGTCATCGATCCGGGACGGTCCCGACGTGCAGCGTGACGATCCCGCCCGACATGCCGTGCCACGTGACGTCAACGAGACCCGCCTCGCGCATGATCTCGGCGATCCGATCCGGGCCGGGGTACCCCCGGACGCTGCGGACGAGGTAGCCGTAGGCGGGCCCCTGCCCGGCGACCCGCCCGATCAGCGGCACGATCCGATCGAACCAGAACTGGAGGAAGCGGGCGAGCCGGCTGCGTGGACGCGTGATCTCGAGACAGACGACGCGCCCGCCGGGTCGTATGGACCGCGCCATCTCCGCGAAGCCCCGACCGTAGTCGGGCAGGTTGCGCATGCCAAAGACGATCGTCGCGGCATCGAAGGTGCGGTCCTCGGTCGGCAGGGCGAGGGCGTCGCCGACAACGAACTCGAGTCCCGGGCGATCCTCGGAGCGCCGCTTCGCCAGCGCGATCATGCCCGGCGAGATGTCGACCCCCAGCACCGTTCCGCCGGGCTGGGCACGGGCCCACAGGTCGGCGGCGACCTTGCCGGTTCCGGTCGCCACGTCGAGGAGCCGATCTCCAGGACGTGCCCCGGTCAGCTGGACCGCTCGCTTCCGCCAGCGCGGCTCCTGGAATGCCGAGATGACCAGGTTCATCGGGTCGTAGACACGCGCGATCCGGTCGAACATCGCGCGGACGTCGGCCGTCGGCGCGGCATTGCCGCGATCGCTCGCGCGGCCGGACGGGGTGTCGTCTCGGGCTTTGCTCATGCCCGGGGCTCCCCGGCGCCGCCGGTCGATGCGGAGATGACGCCGGCGGATGTGAGCGCGGACAGGACGGCTTCGACGATGGGTGCCGGATCGGTGATCGGCGACGCATGCGTCAGACCGGGGAGACCCTGGCGCCGGGCGCCCGGGATGCATCCGACGAGCGCGTCGGCGATCGACGCGTAGAACGGCTCACTCGCGTCGCCGGTGAGGATGAGGGCCGGGACCGCGATCCGGCGCAGCCCGACCGGGTCGAGGCCGAGCAAACCCCCATCGACGTAGGCGCCGTCCCCTTCGTCCGCGAGGAACGCCCGCGTCCGGTCGGGCAGCCGATCCCAGGCAAGGTCGCCGGCGACCCCGCGCACGAATGCCTCCGCTGCGGCCGCCGCCCCGCCGGTCCGATACGCGCGCTCCGTGGCCGCCGCGACCGTGTCGAAGGCACAGCGGGTCTCCTCGTCGGCGAGCGGCCCGTATGGCGGCTCATACGCGGCCACGGCCAGCGCCCGATCCGGCTCTCGAGCGGCGAACTCGATCGCCACGACGCCCCCATAGCTCACTCCGACCAGGACGGCGGTCGAACAACTCTCGGCATCGAGGATGGCGGCGAGGTCGGCGACATGGACCTCGACGTCGAGGGGGGCAGGTTGGGCCAGTCGGCTGCGGTCGCTCCCCCGACGATCGACGACGTGGACCGTGAAGACGCCTGTCTCCTCGAACGCGCGCGCCAACCGTCCGAGCTGGCCGGCCGTGGAGAGCGTGCCGTGGAGGAGCAACAGGTCGATCGGGCCGCTGCCGACGCTTCTCCAGGCGAGGCGGACGCCTCCGGGACGCGAGAGCCGATGATCGCGCTCCCGGGCTGAGGTGTCGACGGCGCGATCCTCCAGGCTCGCCCGGAGCTCGGCGCGCCGGACCTTCCCCGCACCGGTCCTCGGCAGCGCCTCGAGGCGGATGAACGCGGCCGGTACCTTGAATCGTGCGAGCCGGGCGCGACAGAACCGAGCGAGGTCATCGTCACCCGGGTCCCGGTGCCCCTCACGCAGGACGATGGCGGCGACCGGCACCTGCCCGAACGTGGCGTCCCGTCGAGCGACGACGGCCGCATCGACGACGCCCGGATGCTGGCGCAGCACCGCCTCGACCTCCGCGGGGGAGACATTCTCGCCGCCCCGGACGATCCGGTCCGTCCGCCGGTCGACCACGCACAGGCGGCCGTCGCCGTCCAGCCGACCGAGATCGCCCGTCCGAAGCCAATGATCATCGGTGAAGGCGGCGCTGGTCGCGACCGGGTCGCCCATGTAGCCCGTGAAGCAGGCCCGGCTGGCCACGAGGATCTCTCCCACGCCATCCGCGTCGGGCTCGGCGATCCGCACCCGGACCCCGGGGAGCGGCCGGCCAGCGCTCTCGGGATGGCGCGCCGCCTCCGGTGTCGGCAGCGCCGTCACCCCGGAACCCGCCTCCGAGAGGCCATAGGTCGGCACGACCGGCCAACCGGCGGCGATCGCCCGCGTGACCAGACCGGGCGGGATCGGGCCGCCGCCGAGAAGGACAGCCCGCAGCGTCGATGGCGCCGGTCCATCGGCCGCGTCCAGGAGCCGGTCGAGGGTCGTCGGGACGAGCGAAACGTGGCTGGGTGCCGGATCCCCGGCCAGCGCCGTGGCGATCGCAACCGGGTCCGAGCGCGGCAGGATGACGAGCGGGACACGCGATCGATCGGCCCTCCAGACGACGCCAAGACCGGCTACGTGGTTGAGCCCGAGCGCGAGGAGCCAGCCGGTGGCCGGCGGCAGCGCCGCGAGCCAGGCATCGGCACTGGCCATCAGAGCCGCCGCGGACAGCACCACGGCCTTGGGGCGGCCCGTGGTACCCGATGTCAGGACGACGGCAGCCGGCGAAGCCGGATCCGACGGCGGCGCGGCGAACGACCACAGCCCCGACGCTCCGGCCATCAGCTCCTCCAGCGCGAGCGCCGGCCGGCCGAGTGCGGCCGCGGCGGCCCCGAAGCCCGGCCCGTGGACGACGAGGTGCGGGTCCGTCACCTCGGCCGCCGTGGCCAGCTCGGCCGCGGTCAGCCCCACCCCGAGCGGCACGATGGCGCCACCGATTCGGGCAACCGCGCGCAGGGCGGCGATCGCGGCGGCCGACGGGAACGCCAGCAGAGCCACGCGGTCACCTGCCGAGATGCCCGCCCGGAGCAATCCCGCGGCGATCGCGCCCGCGCGGTCGTCAAGCTCTTGGCGGGTCCAACGCGTTGGCCCATCGGCGACGGCGAGCGCCGTTGGCGCGCCGGCCGCCTCAGCCACGACCGTCTCGGCCGCGTCGGCCACGGCGGCCACGGCGGGCGAGTCCGCGCGATCGGATGAGGCGAACGGGCTCATGCCGGCGCTCCAACCGCCTCGGCGCGGAATCGCCCCAGGGCGCGGCCGTCGAGAACGATCCCGAGCCCGCCGCTGCCGGGCCGACCCGGGGCATGCATCCGGCCACGCTCCACGATCAGGGAGTCACCGAGCAGGTCGTGGTCGAGGAGACCGGCGGTGGCGAGGCCGTGATCGGAGGGGCGGGCCGCCGTCGACAGAGGGATCTCGGGCAGGACCGCGGCCGCGCCCAGGGCGGCGGCGATCCCGATGCCCGTCTCGAAGAGCGTGCTGACGACCACCGGCACGCCGTGCTCCGCGGCGAGCTCGGCGATCTCGGCGACGGCGGCCGGTCCGCCGACGCGCGCGAGTTTGGCCACGACAACGTCGACCGCGTCGGCGGCCAGCAGCTCACGAACCGCCGACACGGAACTGGCGGCCTCGTCGGCCGCGACGGGGACGCGGACGCGGCGGCGCAGCGCGGCCAGTCCGTCGACGTCGTGGGCCGCGAGTGGCTGCTCGACGTATTCGATGTCGAAGCCCGCGATCGCCATGAGCCGGTCCTCCGCCGTCGCGAGGTCCCATGCGCCGTTGACGTCGATCCGCAGGCGCACGGCGGGGCCGACCGCGGTCCGGATCGCCCGGATGCGCTCGACCAGGACCTCGGTCTCGCGCTCGGCACCGGCCTTGATCTTGAGCGTCATGAACCCCGATTCCACCGATTGGATGGCCGCTTCGGCGGCGGCCCCCGGCCCCAACGACGGGATCGTCGCGTTGACGCCGACGCCCTCGCCTCCGGGACCGATCCGCGGCGGAACGTCGGATCGTTCCAGATCGATGACGGCACTCTCGAGAGCCGCGTTGAGGGCTCGACCGGGCACGCCGTGGAGCTCAAGGTCCGCCCTCGATGGCAGGACGCCCGCGCCTCCCTGCTCGGCGGCCTCACGGACGAGCGACGTCAGGATCCGTTCCGCTACCTCGCCGGCATCGGGATCCAGGACGGCCTCCCCCAGCCCGACCCGGCCGTCCACATCGACGATCCGCAGGATCCACGCATCGTGCTCTAGCCACATCCCATTGGCGGTCGGGAAGGGGCGCCGGAGCGGGATCCGGACACGATCGGCCAGCAGGGCGCGGATGCCCGTCACTTGGTGGCGCCCGCCATGACGAGGCCGGCGGCGAAGAGGACCGCGTGAACGAGCGTCAAGCGGGCGGTCGCCTTGAGCGCGGGATTGAGCTGACGCGGCTCGGTGAACGTCCGGACGGTTCGCCAGGGGGACAGCGCGAGCGGAGCCGCCAGGATGGGCAGGATCAACGACCAGCCCAACCCGGCCGCCGCAAGGCCGACCGGAATGCCGAAGGAGACCGCCAGGAGGGCCGCGTACTCCACGGTCGTGGCTCGAGCTCCGAGCATGACCGCGAGCGTCCGCTTGCCGGCGGCCGCGTCGGTCGGAATGTCGCGCAGATTGTTGACCACGAGGATCGCGCTGGTGAGCGCACCCACGGGGACCGCGGCCGCCACGAAGAGCGGGTCGATCCGGCCGATTTGGAGATAGGCCGTCCCGACGACGGCGATGAGCCCGAAGAAGACGAACACGAAGAGCTCGCCGAGGCCCCGATAGCCGTACGGCCACGGACCGCCCGTATAGGCCAGCGCGGCCACGATCGCGAGGAGGCCGATCCCGAGCAGGATGGGACCGCCGACGATCGCGAGCCCGATGCCGACGAGACAGGCCAGTCCGACGGTCAGGGCGATGGCGACCTCGAGCTGGCGTTCCGTCGCCAGGCCTGCCGCCACCACGCGGATCGGCCCGGTCCGCATCGGTGTGTCCGCCCCCTTGCGGTAGTCCGACAGGTCGTTGGCGAGGTTCGCGGAAACCTGCAGGAGGAGCGCGACACCAAGGCAGCCGAGCGCCGTGTCCGGCCGGAACGGGGCGTCGATCGCGAGCGCGGCCCCGAGACCGACGACCACCCCGCTGATCGCGGCAGGCAGGGTCGCCGGCCGGATGGCGAGGAGCCAGATCCGGAGCGGCGAGAGGCGGTCGGCCACGGCGCCGGTGGTCATGGACGTCACGGTCGGCGAGGAAACTTCGAAAAGTCTGGCGCTCGCTTCTCCAGGAAGGCCCTCGAACCCTCGTGGGCTTCGTCGGTCGTGTAGAAGAGCCCGGTGGAGTTGCCGGCGAACTCCTGGAGCCCCGCCAGCCCGTCGGTGGCCACCAGGAACGCGGACTTGAGGAATCGGATCGCGGTCGGGCTCATGGCGAGGATCTCGTGCGCCCATTCCACCCCGGCGCCCTCGAGCTCCGCGAGCGGGACCATCCGGTTGACGAGACCCATCTCGAGCGCCTCGGCAGCGGTGTAGCGATGGCAGAGGAACCAGATTTCCTTGGCCTTCCGGTCACCCACCAGCCGTGCGAGCAGGCCGATCCCGAAACCGGCATCGAAGCTGCCGACCCGGGGCCCGACCTGGCCGAAGATCGCATTGTCACCGGCGATCGCCAGGTCGCAGACCACCTGCAGGACCTGGCCGCCGCCGATGGCATAGCCGTTCACGAGGGCGATGACCGGGACCGGCAGCGACCGGATCTGGCGCTGGAGGTCCAGCACGTTGAGCCGGGCCAGGCCGTCGCTCCCGACGTATCCGCCGCGGTCCTTGTAGCGCTGGTCGCCCCCCGAGCAGAAGGCCTCGTCCCCGGCCCCGGTGAGCAGGACACAGCCGATCGACGGTTCGTCGCGAATCCTGGCGAACGCATCGATCAACTCCATGACCGTCTCGGGTCGGAACGCGTTGTGGACCTCCGGCCGATCGATGGTCACGCGAGCGATCCCGGTCCCCGAGTGCTCGTAGCGGATGTCCTGATATTCGATCACCGGGGTCCAGCTGACGGCGGCGCTCATGCGGCGGAGTCCTCCTTCAGGAATGCGAGGGCCAGCGAATGGAAGGTCGTGGGGGTCTCAAGGTGCGGGGCATGACCGGCCCCCGCGACGATCGTGAGCCGCGCACCGGGGATGCCGGCCGCCACGGTTTCGGCTCGTTCGCGGCCGATCGGATCGAGGGCGCCTGCGATGACGAGCGTTTGTGCCCGGATGGCGCCGAGCCGCTCGTGCAGAGGTTCCATGTTGCCCTGTCCGGCTCCGCGGAGGCTGGCGGCCAGGCCCGCCGGGCGGTTTCGCAGGCGCTCGGCGCGCAGCCGCTGGGCCGCCGCCACCGGAAGGCGGCCGAGACTGGCCAGGGCCGGCTCGCGCTCCCATTCGTCGACGAAGGCGCGAATCCCGTCCCGCTCCAGGCGGGTGGCACGACCGGAGTCGGCAGCTCGGCGAGCGACGCGCTCGCGCTCGGTCGAAGGCCCGGCGGATGGGCTCTCCAGCACGAGGCGTCGAACGGCCGCCGGATGCGACACGGCAAGCCGCAGCGCGACACGGGCGCCCAGCGAGTAACCGAGCACATGGGCAGGGATGCAGTCCTCCCGAGCCAGGATGACGGCGAGATCGTCGGCGCTGCGCTCGACGCTTGCACCGGCTGGATCGGATGGGATCCCGGAGCGCCCGTGGCCGGGAAGGTCGACCACGACCACGCGGAACTGCCGCGCAAATGCCGTGGCATGCGCCCCCCAGCTCGACCCGCGACCCAGGAAGCCGT
>Ga0326597_10009677_pt1 | contig 12888 bp, 14 predicted proteins | sample RVTome_12_FD_203789 | JGI IMG/M metagenome (GOLD analysis project Ga0326597, IMG submission 203789) | Soil microbial communities from uranium-contaminated site in the Upper Colorado River Basin, Wyoming, United States - RVT100D185 | ecosystem: Environmental > Terrestrial > Soil > Contaminated >... | reverse complement strand
TCTCGGTGGCCAGGACGAGGAACGGCGTCGGGACCTTGAACGTCTCGTGACCGATCGTGACCTGGTGCTCCTGCATCACCTCGAGGAGCGCGGACTGGACCTTCGCCGGGGCGCGGTTGATCTCGTCGGCGAGCAGGAAGTTGGCGAAGACGGGCCCGGGCTCGACCTCGAAGCCGGCCTGGTCGGGGCGGTAGATCCGGGTGCCGACGAGGTCGGACGGCATGAGGTCCGGGGTGAACTGGATGCGCTTGAAGGAGCCACCGAGGACCTCGGCGAGGGTCTTGATCGTCAGCGTCTTGGCCAGCCCCGGGACGCCCTCGAGGAGGAGGTGGCCGCCCGACAGGAGACCGACCAGGACCCGCTCGAGCATCTCGTCCTGGCCGACGATGACCCGCCGGATCTCGAACAGGATCGCCTCCGCCGTCGCGCGCGGATCGGCCGGGTCGGGAAGGGCGCGCAGGTCGGGGGCGGTCGGCTGGCCAGTCGAGGTCGGCTGGGTGGTCTGGAACGGGTCGGTCATGTCGGTCTCCGGAGCGTGCGGTTCGCGGCGCGGGTCGCCGGACGGGACGAGCGGTCGTCCCGACGTTCGCGGAGTTTTCTGAGGGTTTCCTGAGAACGTGCCGGCCGCCGGTAAACGAATCGACACATTGGGCTCTGGGGGCCCGAGGACCCGGCTGGCGCGACGTGCCCAGGACGGCGTGGGCCGTCGAGCAAAGCGCCGGATCCGGCCTACCATTCGCCGATGAGCGCCATGACCATGGCACGACGGAGAGGGGGCAGCCTCGTGCTGGCGATCTGCCTGGGCCAGGCATGCTCCCCGGCCCCGAGCGAGGCGCCGCCGTCGGCCGGCGCAGATGGCATCGCGTTGCCCGGCACCGCCCCGTGGCCGACGCCGCCCGCCACGCCGCCGCCCTGTGCGGGAGTCGGGCTCGACGCGATCCTGCACGGCGACGCGACCGATCCAGGCGTGACCTGGCTGCGAGATCGGACCGGGGGTGGGCGGATCGAGGTGACCTGGCCGGTCGGGTTCCGCGCCCGGTTCACGCCGTCGCTGGTCGTCGTCGACCCCGCCGGTCGGGTCGTCCATCGCGAGGGCGACACCATCGACGGCGGGTGTGTCGACGGCGATCGCATCCTGCTGGGCTATCCCTGAGCGATCGCCTCGTTCAGCCGGGCTGTGACCCCATCGTGGCCGGCACGCCGGCATCGGCCAGGATCCGCAGGGCCCTGCTCGCGGACGCGCTCGCCTCGAGCGTCCCGTCGTCGATGGCGACGATCGCGGATCCGTCGACGCGATCGAGGGCAGTCGCGGCGTCGCGCAACTCGTCGAACGTGATCGGCTCCGACTCGCCATCGAGAGTGGCGACCATCGATCCGTCGCGGGCGACGGTCAGCTCCAGCCTGGGGCCGGTGCGCCCGTCGAGCTCCGGCTCTGGCACCGGCTGTGCACGCTCAGCGTCCGTCGGCTGGGTCCCGGACGGATCCGGCGCCACGCCCGTCGGCGGGGCGGGTGTCGCCGGGCCTGGTCCGGCCGTCCCGGTCAGGGCCGTGATCGGGCGGCCCACGAACGGGGCTTGCTCCTCCACGACCATCGAACCGAGCGGTCCCGGCACGGTCTTCGCGGCCCCCGGGACGGTCGTCAGCCCGGCCGTGGGCGCCGGCGCAGGCGTCGACGTGGGCGAGGACGCCGCGGCCGGAATGGTGGTGAACGCGGCCACGGGAGCCGAGGGGACCGCCGTCGCCAGGGCCGGTGAGCCCTCCGGGGCCGCCGCTCGGCGCTCGCTGATCCGGCCCTCGATCCACCAGATCAGGGCGACGAGGAAGACCGAGCCGACCAGCACGAGCCCGGCGGACAATCCCTGGATGACGACCTGCTTACGGATGTAGTCGTCGAGAGATTCCGACCCGAAGGCATTGACGATGCCGCCGAAGCGGGGCAGGAGGTATCCCGCGATCAGCCCGATCCACGCGGCGAAGATGAGCGCCCCGCCCTTCGATTCGGTCGGCACGAGACGAACGACGATATCGCGGACGATCGCCGGGACGCGCCACAGGTTGAGCACCGGGATGAAGTTCTCGACGAAGGCCATCAGCCCATTGGCGGACGGATAGCCGAGTCCGAGCGCCGGCATCACCCGGACGGCCTTGCTGAGCCACGCCGCCCAGGCGGTCAGGGCGATCAATCCGATCCCGATCGTGGCGAGCCCGATCACGCCCGCATTGACGATGTCGCCCTCGGCCGGGATGTCGCCCTCGACCAGGCGAAGGGCGAGCGACGCGCCGACCAGCGAGTTGATCGCCTGAAGCCCGCCGATCACCAGGATCAGGACCGACGCGACGACGGCGAACGGGCGCGACGGATGGAAGTCGGGGAGCGAGACGTCGCGCGCGCCGATGTGCTCGGTCATCGGATCGACCGCCGCACGGTCCTTGGGCGTCCGGCAGTTGTAGCACTGCTTCGCGCGGAGCTTGTTGACGGAGCGGCAGTTGGCGCAGACCCAGATCGCCTCGCCGGCGGGCATCACTGTTCGATCGTCGCGATGCACTCGAGTTCGATCCGCGCCCCCACGGCGAGGCCGGAGGCGCCGAGGGCACTGCGCGCCGGGAGGTTCGTCGGGAAATGCCCCACGTACACACGGTTCATCGCCGGCCACTCGGCCATGTCGAGGAGCATCACGGTGCACTTGATGACCCGATCCAGCGACGACCCATGGCGCTCGAGCACGGCACGGATGTTGGCCAGCGCCTGGCCCGTCTCCGCCTCGATCCCGCCCGGCACGATCGTGCCGGTTGCGTCGATCCCCACCGCACCGGACAGGTACAGCATCGACCCGACGCGAACCGCCTCGGAGAACGGCAACTTCATGGTTGCCAGGGATCCGTGAACCGGGAAGTACTCGACCTCATCCATCGTCAGGGCTCCTATGTGGCGGGCATGGTCGTCGGTGAGTGTCGAGGGATCTCGCCCCGAAGGATCGTCGCCAGCGTGTCCGTGTCGATGTTCCCACCGCTGACGACGCACACGATGGTCGATGCATCGATCGTTCCCGTGAGGGCGGCCGCGACCGGCGCCGCCCCGGCGCCTTCCGCGACGATACGGTTGCGCTCGACGAGGAGGCGGATCGCCGAGGCGATCACCGCGAGAGAGACCACGACCGACCCGGCAAGCAGCTCGTGCGCGAGGGGCCACATATCCGCGAACACCCCCTTGCCGCCGATCCCGTCGACGAAGCTGGGGGTCGGCGCCACACTGGTGGCCTCTCCCCTGGCGAGAGAGGCGGACAACGGTGCCGCCGTCTCCACCTCTGCGGCGAAGACGCGAATGTCGGGCCTGACCGCGCGAACCGCCGAGGCGATGCCGCACGACAAGCCGCCGCCACCGAACGGGACCACGATCGCGTCCACCTCTGGCGCGTCCTCGAGGATCTCGAGGCCGATCGTGCCGTTCCCGGCCATCACGGCGGGGTCGGCGAACGGGTGGATGAAGACGCCGTCGAGGCCGGGGTACCGATGCTCCAGCATGGTCTGCCACCAGGCCTCGAACGGCACCTTGATCACCTCGCCGCCGAGCCGTTCGATGGCCGCCACCTTCGTGTCGGGTGCCGACTCCGGCACGATGACCCGGCAGCGGACGCCCAGCTCGCGCGCCCCCCAAGCCACGCCCTGGGCCATGTTTCCGGCGCTCGCGGTATACACGCCACGTGCCAGGGCCTCCCGTCCCGCGAGCGCCATGGCATTGGCGGCACCGCGCAGCTTGAATGAGCCGATCGGCTGGAGGCTCTCGAGCTTGAGGAAGATCTGCGGCGAGTCGCCCGGCAGGCCCAGGCGGACCAGCGGGGTCCGCAGGGCGATACCCCGAAGTCGTGCCCCGGCGGCCTCGATATCGGCGAGCGGGATGGGTGTCAGGGGGTCGAGCACTCAGGCGACTCTACGCGCCGCCGGTCAGATCGGGGTCTCGTCGTCCATGGCCCGCAGGCGCTGGCCGACCGCCTCCAGCACGGCGGTCCGGATCGAAGGCGAGGCATCGAGGAGTTCGTGGAACATCGGATATGTCATCGACAGGAGACGACAGGGCGATTCCGTCGTTGCTGTGGCCGTCCGCGGACCGCCGTCGAGCAGCGCGATCTCGCCCAGGAAGTCACCCGCCCCGAGGGTGTTGATCGTCCGGCCACCCCGCTCGATACGAACGGTTCCCGACACGACGACGAAGAAGTATCCCTCGTGGTAACCCTCGTGGGTCAGGACCTTGCCCGCGGGCACCTCGATCTCGTCGGCGATCGCGCCAAGCTCCTCGAGTCCCTCGCGGGAAATGCCTGAGAACAGCGGCACGCGCTCCAGCAGATCCAGCTTCTCGTCCAACGCCTATACCTCCTCGAAGCGACGGGCAGAGGCCACACCGGTCGGATCCCGATAGCGAGAGCATAGCGGGCGGGACGCGGGTCTCGATGGCAGCGCTGAGGTGCCTTGACGCGATACCGAGGATATGGCTAGATGTGGCCATGATGCATGTGAAGATCGCCGAATTGAAGGATCAGCTGTCCAGGCACCTGCGAGCGGTCGAGCACGGCGCCGAGGTCGTGGTCACCGACCGCGGTCGTCCCATCGCTCGGATCGTCCCCATGGGTGAGGTCGGTACGACTCTCGTGGTCCGCCCTCCCAGGCGCCCGTTCTCGTCGATCCGTGGCAAGCGTCACGCTCCAGCCCGATGGGGCGTGGATTCGACGGACCTCCTGCTTGAGGAGCGGCAGCGGCGTTGAACGTCTATGTCGATTCGTCGGTCCTCTTGCGCGCCGTCCTGGGAGAGGCCGGCCGGCTGCGCATCTGGCCGAGGATCACCGCGGCAGTGGCCAGCGAGCTCATCGCTGTGGAGTGTCTTCGAACCATCGACCGCGCCCGGATCCGCCTGCGACTCGCGGACGCAGCAGTGGCCGACCATCGAGGAGCCGTGTTGGAGGCGATCGAGGCCTTTAGCCTGGTGCCGATCGAGCCAGCGGTCCTCGAGCGTGCCGCCGCGCCCTTCCCGACCATGCTCGGGTCGCTCGACGCCATCCACCTCGCGAGCGCGTTGCTCGTTCGTGATCGGTTCGACGGTCTCTCCTTCGCCACGCACGATCAGGAGTTGGCCGTTGCGGCTCGGGCGATGGGCTTCCAGGTCCACGGGTCGCCATCGAGAGCCTGAGGCGATGCCGTACGCGTTGAACGCTGGCGACGCACGCCGGGTCTACTTCGAGGACGATGGCGGCGAAGGGACCCCGGTCGTGTTTCTCGGGGGGTTCCTCGACCCGGTTGCGCTCGTGCGACGCGCGCCGATCGCCCGGGCGCTCCAGGAGCTCACCCAGGAGTTCCGGCTGATCTACATCGATCATCGGGGTCACGGGCGGAGCGACAAGCCCCACGACGCCTCGGCGTACGCGATGCCGCTGCGGGTGGCCGACGTCGTGGCGGTCCTCGACAAGGTGGGCATCGAGCGCGCGCATTTCATCGGCATCTCGTGGGGCGGCAGGCTTACCTTCGGGATCGGCGAACACGCACCCGAGCGCACCCGGTCGCTCGTGATCGTCGGTCAGCAGCCGTACGCGATCGATCCTGATGGGCCGCTGGCCCGCGTGGTGGGGGAGGCCATGGCCGCGTCGCGCGAGCAAGGCATCGCTGCGCTCGTCCAGGCGTTCGAGGCGATCGGCGGCCGCTACCCCGAGCCCGTGCGAACCGCGTACCTGGCGAGTGACGCCGCCGCGATGCGGGCTGCGTGGAGCTCGGCGATGGCTGAAGGAGCCGTCAGCGAAGATCTCGGGGCGTGGGAAGTCCGATGCCTCATCTGCGTCGCAGCGGACGACGTGGACTTCTTCGAACAGGCCCGCCGCGCGGCCGAGGAGATCCCGAACACGGAGTTCGTTGCGATCGAAGGAACGGACCACCTCGGTGTGGACACCGCTCGGGTCGATCCTTTCCTGCCCGCCGTTCTGCGAACGTTGCGGGAAGCGAGCTGAGAGACTTCCGTCGTCGTTGACAGGCGGCCGCGTCAGTGCTCGGTGCCGCCCGTGAACGTCCAGCCATCGATGCGGACGGCGGGCACGACCACCCCGCCGAGGAACCCCTTGAGGGTCTTCCGCTCGCGGGCGACGGCGACCGTTCCCGCCAGCGCGTCGAGGTAGGACTGCGTGTAGCGCAGGTTCTTGACCGGCCCGACGAGTTCCCCGTCCTCGACCAGGAACGTGCCGTCGCGGGTCATGCCGGTCACGATCGCGAGCTTGGGATGGACCGGGTTCGTGTAGTGGAACCGGGTCACGAACAGCCCTCGGTCCAGGCCGCCGATGAGCTCCTCTCGTGACGACACACCAGCGTCCATGATCATGTTGAGCGGGAACGGCCCCCACGGGTTCGGGGCCGGGAGGCCGTGGCCGGTGGAGGCCACGCCGTCGCGCGCCGATGTCTGGGCGTCGTACACGACGCCGCGGCAGACGCCTCGTTCGACGAGCTCGATGCGCTGCTTGGCGACGCCTTCGTAGTCGAACCAGGAAGGCAGGCCCGCCGGGTCGTAGCCGTCGTCGACGATCGTCACGAGATCGCTGCCGATCCGCCGGCCGGGCTCGAAGAAGCTGCGCTCCTCCTGCACGGCAAGCGCCGAGAAGCCGAGGTAGCCGAGCATGTCGAGGAGGTCCACGACGGCGTACTCCTCGAGGACGACCGGGTAGTCGCCGGGCTCGATCGAGACGGCATCCGCGGTGGCGCGCGCCTTGCCGGCGGCCTCGCGACCGATCGCGGCCGCATCGATCGTCGACGCGTCGACCGCGGCGGCCTCGGCGTAACCGGTCCCGCCGCCCGGGCCCATCGACACCGTGATGAGCTGCGAGGTCGTCCGGGTTCCGGCCGCCCGCGCCCCCTTCGAGTTGGCGACAGCGGTCGATTCGGTCCCGGTAGCGAACGACCCGTAGGCCGTCACGCCGGCGTCGTCGGCCGCGCCGATGACTGCCCGGACGGCGTCGGCACGAAACTCCGGGCTCGCCTCGGCGGTCACGGCGCTGTACCCGGCCGGCACCTCGTGGGTATCCGTCGGGCCGGGCAGGCCGCCCCAGTCGTCGAGTACCTCGACGACCCGGGCGATCGCCGTGGCGTTCTCGGCAAGCCGGCGCAGTCCCTCCTCGTCCGTCCGGCCGGACGAGGCGACACCGACCCGCTTGCCGACGACCACGCGCAGGTTGATCGTCACGTTGCTCTCCGCGACGTTCTGGTGGATCTCACTGTTCGCGAAGCGGGTCAGCGCGGAGTCCTCGGCCATGACGAGCGCTTCGGCCTCCGTCACCCCCTCGCGGAGTGCGTGGGCGAGGGCCGCCTCGGCGAGCGCGAGCGCGTCGGCGGCTCGGTCGTCGTTCATCGGGCGCCCACCCGACTTACCATTTGCCGACGCCGACCTGGACGTCCCGGAACCGTGCGCCCGGCACGGCGTGTCCGACGTGGCCGGTCTGGCCCGGCTCGCCCTTGCCGCAATTCGGCGTGCCAAGCATGACGTAGCTCGACTCGTCACCAACGGCGTCGCACGAGCGCCAGAACTCGTAGGTGATGCCGGTGTAGGTCGGGTTCTTGAACAGCCGCCCCTTCTTGCCCCCCTTGATCTCGTAGGCGACCTCGGTCGCGAACTGGAAGTTGAGCCGCCGGTCATCGATCGACCATGACCGGTTCGAGGCGAGGTACAGGCCGTCGTCCGTGTCGGCGACGATGCCGTCGAGGCTCATACCGGGCTTCGGGAGCAGGTTGATGTTCGTCATCCGGATGAGCGGGATCCGGTTCCAGCCGTCGGCCCGCATCGCGCCGCCGCTCTGGCGCCCAATCCGCGGCGCGGTCTCGCGGCTTGACAGGTAGCCCACGAAGATGCCGCTGCGAACGAGCGGCACGGCCTGCGCCGCGACCCCCTCGTCGTCCCAACCGAACGTGCCCATCCCGCCGGGCACGGTCGCGTCGGCGACGATGTCGACGAGGTCCGAGCCGTAGCGGAAGCCCTCGTCGAGCTTGTCGGTCGTCAGGAAGCTCGTGCCGGCGTACGACGCCTCCGTCCCGAACACCCGGTCGAGCTCGGACGGATGGCCGCACGACTCGTGGACCTGGAGGTAGAGCTGCGACGGGTCGAGCACGATCGTGAACCGGCCGGACGGGCACTGCGGAGCGGTCAGCAGGGCGACCGCCTCCTCGGCCAGCGGTCCGGCGCGCTCGCGGAGCCCCTGGGCCCGGACGATCTCGTAGCCGCCGCCGCCCCACCCGCCGCCCGAATCCGGATAGCTCCGGCGCTGGTGTTCGTCGCCGTGGACCGCATGGGCCTCGATGCCCGAGCCGACGTGGGTGATGACCTGCTCGGTGAGGCTGCCATCGGTCGCCGCGAACGTCTTCCACTCGCGCTGGGCGGCATACGTCGATTCGGTGAAGGCGACGCCCTTGACGCCCGCGGCGACCAGGTCGGCGGCGAGGAGGTCGGCGATCTTGGTCTCGAGCGGGACCGCGAAGGGGTCCTCGCGGACCGGCGTCTCGTAGCGGCCGTGCGCCGGCGGCCGACCGTCCAGGTGGGTCTCGTCGCGGAGGGCCGTGGCGCTCGCTCGTGCGATCCTGACGGCCTCGGCGGCGACGCGGTCGGCCTCCGTGACGGTCAGGATGTGGGACGCAGCGAAGCCCCACGCGCCGTCAACGAGGACGCGGACCCCGAAGCCCTCGCTCTCCCCGGAGGCGACGCCTTCGACCCGGCCGGTCTTGATCGAGATGCTCTCCTCGAGCCGCCGGACGACGCGGACATCGGCGTAGCCGGCGCCCCGGGCAGAGGCCGTGTCGAGGGCGCGATCGGTCAGGTCTCGCATGCGCCGCGCAGCCTAGCAGAGCCGTCCGATGGGCCGCCATACGGCGACCGACCGAGCGGCGACGCCGAGTCGTCGCGGGGCGCCGAGGGTCGTCGGCTACACTCCGACCGTGACTCGTCCCGGCGCCCCGATCCGCGGCTGGTTCATCACGATCGAAGGGCCCGATGGATCCGGCAAGACGACCCAGGCCGCGGCCCTCGCGAGCCACCTCGCGGGGCGGGGCCTCGACGTCCACGTCACGCGCGAACCGGGTGGCACGTGGCTCGGCGAGCGGCTCCGTGAGATCCTGCTCGCCCGGACCGGCTCCGATGCCCCGACCGATCCGCTGACCGATGCGCTCCTGTTCAACGCCGCGCGCCGCCAGCTCGTGACCGAGGTCGTGCGGCCCGCGCTCGCTGCCGGCCGGACGGTCGTCTGCGCGCGCTTCGCCGATTCGACGCTGGCCTACCAGGGTTACGGGGCCGGGGTCGACCTGGAACGGCTGCGCGCCCTCGAGGATGCCGCCACCGACGGTCTCAAACCCGATCTGACGATCCTGCTCGACGTCGCGGTCGATGATGGTCTGGCGCGAAAGTCGCCCGGTGACGTGACCCGGTTCGAGGCCGAATTCGATCTCGCCTTCCACCGCCGCGTGCGGGATGGATTCCTGGCCCTGGCAGCGGCCGAGCCCGCCCGCTTCACGGTGGTCGACGCGGGGCGCCCGGTGGAGGAGGTGGCGCTCGCCGTGGCGACTGCGGCCGACCGCCTCGTGCGCGCGGGCGAACCGGATCCCCTCCCGGCGGCCTGACTTCAGCCCGCCGGGGCGATCCCCGAGGCGACCGTTCCGCGGCCCTCCGCCCGCGCACGGGCCAGGCCGTCCTTCGCCGCCGAGATGAGCGACTCGGCGTCCGCGCCGTCGATGGGGAAGCGGGCCACCCCGGCTGAGACCGTGATCGGCCGGCCGGCCACCGCCGGGAGGGCCGCGATCCCATCGAGGACGCGCCGGGCGACCGTCATCCCGGCCGACCCGGGCGCGACCAGGACGAACTCGTCGCCGCCGATCCGGCCCACGGTGTCGACCAGGCGGACCGATTCCGCGAGGACCGCCGCCACGCGCCGCAACACGTCGTCGCCCGCCTCGTTCCCGCCGTCGCGGTTCGTCGCCTGGAAGTCGTCGACATCGAACATCGCGAAAGAGACTTCGCTGCCCTGCCGACCGGCGCGCGCGAGTTCCAGCTCCAGGATGCGCCCGACCGTGCGCTCGTTCGCGAGGCCCGTCAGCGGGTCCGTGTGCGCCATCCGCTCGAACCACTCGGATCGCTCTGTGGCCGTCGAGGCAAGGCGGGCCCGATCCACGGCCACGGCCGCCAGCGCGGCGATCGCGGTCAGGGTCTCGCGCTCGGCGCCGTCGAGGATCCGGGGCGCGGGCCATCCGAGGCCGATCGACCCGAGCGGCACATCGACGCCGCGGCTCGACACGATGAGCGGGAGATAGGCGCCGACGAAGGCCGATCCATCGGGCATCGTCGCCTCTCGATCGAACGTCGCGACACGCGAGGTCGCCGCTGCGCTGAACGGGTGCGCAGGATCGGCAACCTCGCCGGCCAGCCGGGCGATCGCTCCGTCATCCATGCCGTGCGACGCCACGAGCTGGAGCCCCGGCCGGTCCGGATCGGAGATGAAGATCGCGCCCATCGCGGGACGCACAGCCGCCACCCCCGCGGCGAGCACCCCATCGAGGACGGTTTCGAGTTCGCCGCTCCCGGCGACCGCCCCGATCGCGCCGGGGAGCGAGGTGCGAGGATCGCTGGGCTGTCCGTCGGTCGACACAAGGGACTCCTGCACGCTGGTGGGCTCGTCGGAGGCCGCATCGTACACCCAGCCGATCGGCGCTTCGTCTCGACACCGTTGACCCCGGTCGCTCGCGGCATCGATACTCCGCGGGTGAAGCTCGTCGTTGCCATCGTCCACAGCGAGGACGCGGGCGCCCTCGTCAATGCCCTGCTCGACAAGGAGTTCCGGGCGACCCGTCTGCAGAGTTCGGGCGGCTTCCTCAAGCAGTCGAACGCCACGATCATCCTCGGTGTGGAGGACACCGACGTGGACGAGGTCATGGGCATCGTCCGCACGAACTGCACGTCGCGGACGCAGGTCGTCAACCCGATGCCGCCGATCATGGAGCCGGGCGAATTCTTCATGCCCTATCCGCTGGAGGTCGAGGTCGGCGGGGCGACGGTCTTCGTCATGCCGGTCGAGCGCTTCGAACGGCTCTGACCAGCCCGGTGCCCGACGACTGGATCGCCGCCCTGGAGCCCGGCGCCCCGGACATCGTCGCGGCGTGGCGCGGGATCGATGCCGGAAGGTTCATCGGCGTCCGCCGCGAGGTCCGCAAACGGGCCGGTCCGGGCTCGGCCGAGGTCATCGCCACTCAACTCGCGACGCTCGCCGGTGCGCTGACCGCCTTCGTCGACGCCTCGTCCGATGAGACGCTGCGGCTCCCCGGCGGCGAAGAGGACTGGAACGTGGCCCAGGCCATCGGCCACGACTGCGACGCCAGGGCCGGACTGTGCCTCGCCGCGGCCCTCGCCGCCGGAGGTCGCTGGCCCGCCGACGCGCCGACGGTCGTGCCCGGCGTCGCCGGGCCGCCCGACGCCGACCGCGCCACGCTCGTCCGCAAGATCGCCCAGAGCCAGCGCCTCATCGAACGTTCCGCACGGGCCGTCGCCGGCCACGAGACCGACCCATGCCCGCTGGATCACCCGCTGGTCGGGCGCCTGCGCTGTGGCGAATGGCTGCTCTTCGCCGGGGTCCACGACCTCACGCACCTGGAGCAGATACACCGGCTCGCCGGGCGGGCTACCCTGCACACGACATGAGCCCTTTCCGGCCGGACTTCGTCGATTGCTGGATGTTCCGCATCGGTCGGACGGCCAGGGACATCGCGCGACCGGAGATCCTGCTCATCCGGCGGGCTCCCGGGCGCATCCTGCCCGGCCTCTGGCAATGCGTGTCCGGCTCGCTCCAGGACGGCGAGCGGATAGCCGCCGGTGCGCTCCGCGAACTCGCCGAGGAGACGGGCTTCGGGCCCGCGGACATCGAGGGGTTCTACGACCTGGACCTCGTCAACCAGTTCCACGAGCCATCCTTGGACGGCATCGTCACCGCGGCCGTCTTCGCCGTCCGCCTCCATGCCGATGCCGAGCCGCGCCTCTCCCCCGAGCACGACGGGGCGCACTGGCACGCCCTGGAAGAAGCGCGCGAGCAGGTCATCTGGCCAGGCTACCGGACCGCGATCGAGCGCATCCGCGACGACCTTTCCGTCCCCGAGCGCGCGGCCTGGTTCGAGCTGACGCTGGCCGGCGACCGGCGCGAGTCGATCAGAACGGCTCAGTAGACCTCTGGGACAAAGGTCTGGTCCGTCATCGGTGGGCGGACGTAGCCGCGATCGGAACCGCGCGGCGGCAGGACGATCGGCTCTGGAGTCAGATCCTCATAGGGGATGAGGCTCAGGAAATGGTGGATGACGTTGAGGCGCGCCCGCTTCTTGTCGTCGGCGGTGACCACGTACCAGGGCGCCTGCTTGATGTCCGTGTGGGCGAACATCTCGTCCTTGGCCATCGAGTACTCGACCCAGCGAGCGCGCGACTGGAGATCCATCGGGCTCAGCTTCCAGCGCTTCGTCGGGTCGTCGATCCGGGCCTGGAAGCGGCGTTCCTGCTCGTCGTCGCTGACCGAGAACCAGTATTTCACGATCATGATCCCGGACCGCACGAGCATCCGCTCGAACTCCGGGCACGAGCGCATGAACTCCTGGTACTCCTCGGCCGTGCAGAAGCCCATGACCCGCTCGACACCCGCCCGGTTGTACCAGCTGCGGTCGAACAGGACCATCTCGCCGGCGGCCGGCAGGTGCGCGGCGTAGCGCTGGAAATACCACTGCGACGCCTCGCGCTCCGAGGGAGCCGGCAGCGCCGTGACCCGGGCGTAGCGCGGGTTGAGCGAGAGGGTGATGGTCTTGATCGCGCCGCCCTTGCCCGCCGCGTCCCGACCCTCGAACAGGATGACGACCTTG
>Ga0326597_10009676_pt1 | contig 12888 bp, 11 predicted proteins | sample RVTome_12_FD_203789 | JGI IMG/M metagenome (GOLD analysis project Ga0326597, IMG submission 203789) | Soil microbial communities from uranium-contaminated site in the Upper Colorado River Basin, Wyoming, United States - RVT100D185 | ecosystem: Environmental > Terrestrial > Soil > Contaminated >... | reverse complement strand
CCCGTGGTCTTGACCATCCAGTCGAGCATCCATTGCTGATTGTCGCGGCGGCGCTCCGAGCGCAGGCTGCCTGTCTTGTCAGTCGGTGGGATCACGATGCCTCCATGGTTTTGACGGGGTTGTGGCGGGTGCGAAGTGCCGCTTCTGAAATCCAATGCGGCGGCAGGGCGCTATGACAATGTTTCGTATTTAACTCGTCACAGTGCCAGGGGGTTCTTTGGCCGGGGTGTCCGCACTGCCCATCTTCACGTTTTGCTTCCCCAGCTTTTTCGCTCGCTTGGCTACCCGCGCGAGGCGCTTCTTGGTTTTTTGCTTCCTTCGCCTGATCGTGAGCATCTGAGAGTGACTCAATGGAACCTCCGGTCGCTTGGTTATTGAATTGCCCGTTCGGGTTTCCAGCATTATAAGCCGTTGCTGGGAATCATTCAGATCATCAATAGAGAAACTTGTACGCCCCCGGGCGCATCGCAGCGCTGCTTCCGATTGGACAGTCTTTGGCCGAGAGCTTTTCCGCCCACGCCCGGTACGCGAACATCGGTACCGGATTCATGACGCAGGCACTTTGTCCGAAGGGGTGCAGGAAGTGGAATAGTTGATGGCCGATCTCATGCGCTGCGCTGATGCCGGCGAGCCGTGCCGCTTCCCCTGCGCTGTAGCTCTCACCATCCCGCATCTGCCTCACCCACTCGTCATCGGTTGTGAACGCAAAGGTGCTCCAGACCGACATCGTCTTGAAGCGCGAGCCAGTACTGTACGTGGTAACGCCGTTGCTGTAGCCGCCGCGGATCGCCGCGTGAACCGCCGGAAACACATATTCCACGCTGGCGATTAGCTGGTTGGTCAGCACCAGCTCGAAGGGTACGTCCGCATACCCGAGGGCAATCCACATGGTGAACTCGTTATAGGGCGTTGCATCGATCGCCGGGCCGCCATCCAGCGCTTTGATGGTTTTCCAGCGCTCGATTCGCCTGAGCTGAAGTCCGGACAGCGCAAGGCCTAACGCCTCGTAGCTGCTTTGCTTCATTTCCGCGATGTGGGGACGCGCATACGCAATGAGGTCCGCCAGCGGTTCGCCACTCTCCTTGAATCCTATACCGAATGCCTTCGCCAGGCGATCAGGGTCCCCTTTGCCCGTCTTGAAATCATAGATTTGCTCAAACGCGGCACTGCGGCGCTCCGCAGGGATGCGTTCGAATAGCGTTTCGATGGGAATCTCCTGCGTCGGCGCAAAGCGCAAATCCACGCCGAAATGCTCGCGTACGGTGTTCCTGGTCGCTGCGAGCAGAATCTCCAATTGCGCCTTATTCATGCTCGGCAGGCGGGAATTTACGACGTAAGCGATGCGCATCTCGACCGGCCCGGGCGGAATCTTGGGAAGCGGCACAACGTTGGATGAGGCTCGGGCGAGATTCGAAGCGATCGCAATCGCAATGACTGCAACGAGGTATCGGCCGGCGCGGCGAGTCCTGTCTTTCATGATGTTCAACGCTTGGGCGCAAATGGCCTCATTCGAGGATCAGCAAAAAATCGCCGCGCGTCGCGAAAAGGATTGGGTCTTGCAGTTGTATTCATACGGGCGTCCAAAAAGAAACAAGGTTCACATCGGTCAGAGCGTTCTTGAACAACCTGCCGCGGTATGCCGCGACGAAAACAGTGTGAGTATGGAGATAAGGTTCCACCAGATCAAATGATATTATGTGATCGAGCAGCCAATGCGCCCGCGCTTGTCCCTCGCGCCGTGCGATGACCCCACGCCTCGCAGGATACCGCGCTGGTCACGCGGCAGCGAATGCGATCTGAAATTCCCGAGGCATTACGCAGGAGACAGAACGTATGAACCTCCCGACTTACGAGATATTTGCGATCAAGTACGCGCAGCGAGACGGACGGCGTCCCGACCATTTCGTCGGCGGCGATCCTCACGACGCCCCCATGCCGATGGATTATTTCATCTGGTTGGTGCGGAACCGGGATCGCCTGATTCTCGTGGATACCGGTTTTGATGCTGCGATGGCAGCGAAACGCAAACGCACGCTGGTACGTGAGCCGCATGACGGGCTCGCGTTGTTTGGAATCAAGCCGGAAGACGTGCGGGAAATTGTCATTACCCACATGCATAACGACCACGCGGGCACATTCTTCAATTTTCCGAATGCCATGTTTCATATCCAGGACGAGGAAATGTCGTTTGTCACGGGTCGGCACATGCGTGACGAATACTTCAGGCGCCCCTACGAGGTCGATCATGTCACCGGGATGGTCCGGCTGATTTTCAAGAATAGAGTCGTTTTCCACCGCGGAGACGAGGAAATTGCACCGGGCGTGAGCGTTCATCACATCGGCGGACACACGGCAGGCCTGCAGTCAGTCAGGGTGCATACGAAGCGCGGCTGGGTCGTGCTCGCGTCCGACGCGAGCCATTACTATGAACACATGGAACAAAGGCGCTGTTTTCCGCTCGTTTTCCACGTGGGCCAGATGGTGGATGGCTATGACAAATTGCTGCGTCTGGCGGAGTCGCCCAGGCATATCGTTCCCGGGCATGATCCGCTGGTGATGAAACGCTATCCGGCCCCATCGCCTGAGCTCGCCGGCATGGCGGTCAGGCTGGATGTGGATCCGGTTAGCTAGCGGCCGCGCCGCGACGTGTCAGCCCAGCGTGGAGTTGTACGCGCCGCCATCGAGCAGCAGATTCTGGCCGACGATGTAGCCGGAGGAGGCTGCGCACAGGAAGGCGCAGGCCTCGCCGAATTCCGCCGGATCGCCGACGCGTCCGGCGGGCGATCTCAAGGCGCGCTCGGCGAGGATCTCGTCCGCCGGGCGGTTGGTCTTGCGCGCGGCCTCCGCGATGCCGCTGCGCAGCCGGTCGGTGAGGAACGGTCCCGGCAGCAATCCATTGATCGTCACGTTGTGCCGCGCCACCTGGCGCGCCAGGCCGGCGACGAAGCCGGTGAGGCCGGCGCGCGCGCCGTTGCTCATGCCCAGTTCCGGAATCGGCGATTTGACCGAACCCGAGGTAATGTTGACGATGCGGCCGAACTTGCGCGCAATCATGCCGTCCACCACCGCTTTGATCAACAGAATGGGGGTGATCATGTTGCCATCGACCGCTTTGATCCAGTCATCGCGGCTCCAATCGCGAAAATCGCCGCGCGGCGGGCCGCCGGCATTGTTCACCAGAATATCGGGCGCAGGACACGCGGCAAGCGCGGCGGCGCGGCCGGCTTCGGTGGTGATGTCACCGGCTACCACCGTCACCTTGGCCCCCGAAGCCTTGCGGATTTCCCCGGCCGTCTTCTCCAGATCCGCGAGCGTGCGCGCGGTGATCACCACGTCCACGCCGTTCATGGCGAGCGACATGGCGCAGGCTTTGCCAAGCCCCTTGCTTGCGGCGCAGACGATCGCCTTGCGGCCCTGCAATCCCAAATCCATGGCTTCCTCCGTTCTCACTCGTCAGGCAGCGAGCGCCTGACGCCTGCGATGCCCCGCGCCTCAAGCGTGCGGGGGTTGGCGCAACGCCGCTTTGAATTTGGCGCGCGACTCGGCGCCGTGCATGTAGGCAAAATTCTGCGGATAGCGCTCGCCCCGTTCGACTTTAAGATCGATAAATACCGGGCCGGTCGCGCGCAATATGCCGGGCAGTGCGCCTTCCAGTGCGTCCAGCTCCGAGAACTCGAGCGCGTCCCGGTAGCCTGCCGCACGTGCAAGTCCGGCGAAGCTGAGCTTGTTCTTCCCCGGAGTCGGATGTCCGCCGTTGGTCTCGTACGTGCCGTTCTCGCAGACAAAGTGCAGCAGATTGTTGGGCGCGGCGTTCGCGATGGTCACCAGGCTGCCCAGGTTCATCAGGAGGCTGCCGTCGCCGTCGAACACGATCACCCGGCGCTGCGGCAAGCCCAGCGCCAGTCCCAGCGCCAGCGATGACGCCTGGCCCATTGCGCCGACCGCGGTGAAAGTCGGCGCCTCCGGCTTGATCGCCAGCCACTCGAAGCACGCTTGGTACACCGGCACGACGAGTTCATCGCGGTGGTATTTCGCGATGAGCTTCAGACACTGGTCACGTTTCATCATACCGGGCTCCTCCCGATCAGCAGCACCAGCGGGGTGGAATTCGCATAGGCGCGTTCGATCGCGGGCGCGATCCGCTGCTCATCTCCGGCGCTGTGCAAATATTCATACGCGATTCCCATCGCGTCGAGTATCGGGGTCACGATGCGCGCGCCGTAGCTGTGCGACTGCGCTGGCGGAGCAGCGGATTCATGGAGGAGCAGGCCGACCATCATGACCACCGGCAGCTGGTATTCAACGGCGATCCCCCGCAGCGCGTTCATCGAATCGAGCAATCCGGTGTTCTGCATCAGCAGCAGCGCGCGCTGGTCGCAGAAAGACAGCGCGGCGCAGATCGATACCCCTTCGTCTTCCTTGCATACGCGCACCAGCTTCAGCGCGGAATCGGATGCGACCCGGCGCAGCACGGTTTCGCTGGTGACGAGGTCGGGTACCGAGACGACAAACTCGACACCGCTCTCCTTGATCGCCTCGACGATGGCCGCGCCTTCAATGCTCGCGCCGTTGCGATGACTGTCTTCGTTCATGTCGGCCTTTCTTTGAACCGGCTCCTATTGGGCGGTGATATTCAGCTCGGCGATAGTCTTTGCCAGACGCGTCCGGTCATTGTGGATAAGTTGTTTGAATTCCTCTGGCGTGGATGAGGCGGCCTCGACTCCGGTCGCCGCCAGCTTTGCCTTCAACTCCGGGTCCGCAAGAGCGCGTGCGATTGCCTCGGCAATTTTCGCAACAACCGCCGGCGGCGTCTTCGCCGGGGCGAGCACACCGTACCAGGACAACGCATCGACTCCCGGGTACCCCTGCTCATGAATCGTCGGGATATCAGGTGCCGCGGGATTGCGCTTGGTCCCAACCAGTCCGAGCGCCTTCATTTTGCCGCCCTGGATATGCGACAACACGGCAGGCATGTCGCCAAAGGTACCGACGACCCGGCCGCCGAGGAGGTCGATCAGCACCGGGGCGATGCCCTTGTAGGGCACATTCGTAATGCTGAGCTTGGTCGCGGCTTTGAACGTTTCTATCCACACTTGCACGATATTCCCGACACCCGGCGAACCGAAAATCAACGGTTCCTTTTGTGAGTTCGCAAACGCGACGAACTCGCGCACATTGTTCGCCGGCGTCGACGCCCCGACCACGAACGCCGTGGCATTTATCACGACGCGCGACACCGGCGTGAGGTCCTTGTCCGTGTCGTATGGCAGGCTCTTGGTTATGGTCGGGATGATGGTAAGCAAGCCGGAACTGCTCAAAAACAGCGTGGTGCCGTCGGGTTTTGAAGTCGCAGTCGCCTGCGCGGCGACCACGCCGCTCGCGCCGGGGCGCGGTTCAACCACAACCGGCCCTCCGAGCAGCGGGCTCAACTTGACGGCGAGATTACGACCCACAAAATCGACCGGTCCGCCCGCCGCGAATATCAACAGGCGCGTCGATTTCTGCTGGGCGTAAGCGGCGCTGACCCCGAGCCCCAGCGTGACGGCCAAGGCCGCTGCAGCAAATGCGCTGCAAAATCTTCTCATCTCCAGGCCCGCCGCGTTTGAACGCTTGATGCTCGGTTTTTGCACCATTTCTAATCTCCTTTTAAACATGAACCAGTTTCCGGGGACCTCGAGGAGCGCTCGTGCACGAAGCTGGAAAATGCGCCCGTTCACATCGGCTTGATGCCCGCTTCCTTCAGCAGCTTCGCCCACTTTGCGGTTTCGGCCTTTATGCGTGCGGCAAACTCCTTGGGACCTCGCAGGTCGATCCAGAGTCCCAGACGCGACAGCCGCTGCTCGATCTCCGGTAGCTGCATTACCTTCAGCGTTTCGTCGTGAATGATGGTGACGATGCGCTTTGGCGTTTTTTTCGGCACGAACAAACCGTACCAGGACGTCACCTCAAAATCCGGGAAGCCCAGCTCTATCATGGTGGGAATCTCGGGCGCCACGTTCGTGCGCTTGGGGCCCGTCACGGCCAGCGCCTTGAGTCTCCCCGCCTTCACCTGCGGAAACGACGACGGCAGGCTGGCGAATATCATATTGGTTTCACCACCGACCACCGATGCTGCGGCCGGACCACCGCCCCTATATGGGACGTGCAGAAGCTTGACGCCCGCCCGATTCTGGAACAACTCGGCGGAAATGAACAAAGGGCTGCCGACACCGGCGGACGCATAGCGAAGTTTCCCGGGATTTGCCTTCGCGTAATCGATCAATTCTTTGACGCTCTTGGCCTTCACGGACGGATGCAGCACCAGCATGTACTGGCCCGCCGTTATGTTGATTACCGGCTGGAGGTCTTTCTCGACGTTGTAGTCCATCGTTTTATAGAGCGAAGGATTGACGGTAAGCGTAGTGCTGAATCCTTGCAGCACCGTGTATCCGTCTGGTTCGGCGTGTGCAACAAGCGACGTGGCAATATTGCCGGCGGCGCCCCCACGATTGTCGACCACCCACGGCTGGCCCGTCGCCTCCAGTAATTTCGGAGAGATGATGCGCGCAACCGCGTCGGCCCCGCCTCCTGGCGAAAACGGCAGCACCAGCCGGACCGGCCTTTCAGGATAGGGTGGTGAAGAAGCGCCCAGTGCCATTCCGTGAACAGCCAGCACGGCAATCCCGAATCCCCCGACCAACAACCCGCGCAAAATCCTCTTCATAGACATAAGACGCTCCTCCTTAAGTTTTCCAACATTAGCAGATTGATGCAAAACGCAATCAACACTGGCTTCCTCGTCATTCCGGCGCACGCCGGAGTGACGAACCGTTTTGCATCACGCTGTTAGTGCGCTACCTCAATATGTGGGCGATTTTAGGTGGGCTTGCACAAACACTCACGCAAGAACTTCCTGCAAAAATCCCCTCCTGATCGGGGTTAATTCCCAAATGGGTAGAGTTAGGCGGCCATTCGTGGCAAGATGGAAGATCCAAAGACTGCATCGGCATCCGCAATGAATACTACGCAACGCACAGGAATAATGCAACGGTGGCAAGTGCATGTGTCTTTCGGGTCGGTTAATCCAGGAAGGGTGACGTAATGCCAGATCAGGCCGGCGGGAACGACAAACCATATCGTGTCGAAGAAGCGACGATAGCCGAATTGCACCAGGCGATCCGCGAGGGGCGGACGACCTGCGTCGACGTCGTCAAGCAATACTTCGAGCGCGTGCGCGCCTATAACGGTGTCGCCAGCATGCTCGTGACGGAAGACGGCGCCCCGGTGCCGGCAGCAACGGGCACCGTACGGGGACAGGCGCCGCTGCGCTTCCCCACGCAGACCGTCAAGGCGTCTACGCTGCTGCCCGATCTCGACAAATACCAGGGCCCGCCGCTCGAATTCGGCCGCATGGAGCCGACCGCTTCCGATCCGTCGGTGCAGCAGCAGTTCGGCATGATCGCCGGCATACCCAACGCCGGGCAGGTGAATGCACTCGCAACACTCAACATCCGCGGCGAGCGCTCCGTGACCTGCCGCGGCGATTACGACCGGCACCCGTCCGAAGGGCCGCTGCCGCCCGGCGCGCCGGCCGTGTGCGAGATCTTCCGGCGGCAGCCCGATGCGCTCGAGCAGGCCGCCGAGCTCGACGCAAAGTACGGCTGCAATCCCGACCTCGAAAAAATGCCGATGTACGGCGTCGTGTTTTCGTTCAAGGATCCGTTCGACACGAAGGACATGCGGACCACGGCCGGGGGGGACGCGCGCTACGACATCGATTTTCCCGCGCGCGATCACGTGCTCATCGATCAGCTCCGGAAGAAAGGCGCGATCATTTTCGCCAAGGCGGTCAACACGGAATACAACGGGCGCGCCGGCGATCCGGGCGGCCGCCATACGCCCGCCAAGGTGTTGCCGTCGGTGCTCGGGTATCAGCGCAGCACCTGGGCCGGTAATCCGTCCAACCCCTACGACACTTCCCGCGCGGCGTCGCTCGGCTCGAGCTCGGGCTCTGGAGTGTCAGTCAGCACGAACATGGTGATGGCGAGTCTCGGCGAGGAAACGCGCGCATCAACCCGCGGCCCCGCCAATCACAATGCCGTCGCGCTGATCCTGCCCCACAAGGCGCTGCTCGGTTTCGACGGCGGTGCGATCGGTGCGGACATTTATTGCGACCGCAGCGGCATCCTCTGCCGCACCATTGCCGATTGCGCCAAAGTTCTCGACGCGCTGAAGGATCCGGTCGAGGGCTATTACGATCCGCGCGATCCATACACGACCGTGCCGCGCTCGTCAGTGTTGAGCACGCGTTACGCGGACCACGCGCAGGCGTCCGGCGCCCCCGGCGCGTTGAAGGGCATGCGCATCGGGATCGTGCGCGAATCGATGCTGAACCCGGGCACGAAGGCCGCGGAGCCGATCACTACCGCGGCGGCAAGAGAGATCAAGACGATCCTCGGCGCGAAGCTCGGCGCGAGGCTGGTGGAATCGTCCGATCCGCTCTGGAAACCCGACGCCGACATCGAGCCGATGAAAACCGATTTTCGGCGTGCGCTCGCGCGGCTGGTGCCGGTCTTCATGCCGGACATTCTGTTCCGGCTGAAACCGGACGGACAGCCGGTCTTCCCGGATTTCGCGGCGGCGATCGTGCCGACCGAATTCGCGCCCGGCAAAATCTTCGGCGCTGGCTCGCTGCAGCCGATCGACTACATGGTCGAGCTGGCGGACGGGCGCATCGCGCCGCCCGCGAACCTCGACATCTCGACCGTCCAGCAACAGGAACTCGCGATGTCGTTTCGCTACCATATCCGGCAATACCTGTCGCGCCGCGCCGCGGACTGGCAGGCGCGCGGCTTTACCGAAACGCTCATCGACTGGCCGACGCTCAATGCGCGCTCCAAGTACTGGGGTGATGATCAGCGCGCTGCATTCAAGAACTGGGAAGAGGTCACCGATCCGCGCAATCCGCTGGGCGGGCGGCAGGGCGTCGACGAGCGCATCATGCTGCGTGAATTGCTGCGTCGGGTCGACATGATGGTGATGATCGAGAACCGTCTCGATGCGCTCGTGCGCCTGCACACGCCGCACCCGCCCGCGAAGATTGGTGGTCCCAACGAACCGGGCCTCATTGCGCGTCTGCGCGACGAATCGCAGTACGGCCCGAACGCGGGCCTCACCGAAGTGCTGATTCCGGCGGGCTACGTGACCACCGCCTACGATGCGGTGTTCGCGCTGAGTTCCGATCGCAGGAAGTACGTGGGTGCGGCGACCGATGAGCCGACCACCATCCCGGCGCCCGGCTTGCCGTTCTCGCTGGTGTTCCGCGCCGAGCCGGGCAGGGAAGACGTCGTGCTGAAGATCGCGTCGGCCTACGAGGCCGCGTCGACGCGCCGCGTGCCGCCGCCGGCGTTCGGTGCGCTGTCGGAGAAAGCGCGTAACGTCCGGGCGTAAACCGCAGAGCGCGGGGTTTAATCCCGGATCACTTTGCCCGGATTGAGCAGATTGCCGGGATCGAGAGCCTGCTTGATCGCGCGCATCACCGCGACCGCGTCGCCGTGCTCGGCATCCAGAAAATCGAGCTTGCCGTTGCCGATGCCGTGCTCGCCGGTGCAGGTGCCGCCCATCCTGAGGGCGCGCATGACGACCCGTTGATTGATTGTGTCCGCTTCCTCGACATCCGCCGGGTTGTTGGGATCGATCAGGACCACGAGGTGAAAGTTGCCGTCTCCGACGTGGCCGAAAAGAGCGATTGGTATCGACGCTTTGGCGATGTCCTCGTTGCTTTCGGCGATGCATTCCGCGAGTCGCGAAATCGGCACGCACACGTCGGTGGAAAACGCGCGGTTGCCGGGCCGCAGTTGCCGGCACGCAAGGTAGGCGTCGTGGCGGGCCTGCCACAGCCGCGTGCGGTCTTCCTGCTGGGTCGCCCATTCGAAGTCCAGTCCGCCCAGTTCCTTCGCGATTTCCTGCACGGTGCGCGCCTGCTCGGCAACGCTGGCGGCCGTGCCGTGGAATTCGCAGAACAGCATTGGCGCTTCGCGCAGGCTTAACTTGCTGTAGCGGTTGACCGCCGAGATAGTAAGCGCGTCCAGCAGTTCGCACCGCGCGATAGGCACGCCCAGCTGTATGGTCTGGATCACGGTGCGCACGGCGGCATCCACCGAAGGAAAGGTGCACACCGCCGCCGAAACCGCTTCCGGCTGTGGATGCAGGCGCAGTGTGATTTCGGTGATGAGGCCGAGCGTGCCTTCGCTGCCGACGAACAACCGCGTCAGGTCGTAGCCCGCAGACGATTTTCGCGCGCGGCCGCCGGTGCGGATGACGCGGCCGTCGGCAAGCACGACGGTCAGCCCCATCACGTTCTCGCGCATCGTGCCGTAACGCACTGCGTTGGTGCCCGAGGCGCGGGTTGCAGTCATACCGCCGATGGTTGCGTCCGCACCGGGGTCGATGGGAAAGAAGATGCCGGTGCTGGCGAGATGGCCGTTGAGCTGCTTGCGCGTGACTCCGGGTTCGACCGTGGCGTCGAGGTCATCGACGCTGACCGCAAGGATGCGGTTCATGCGCGTAAAGTCGAGGCTCAGGCCGCCGTGTACCGCCAGCACCTGGCCTTCGAGCGAGCTGCCGATGCCGAACGCGATCAGCGGTACGCGGTGCCTGCCGCAAAGCATGGTGATCTGCGCAACTTCGCCGGTTGTCTGCGCAAATGCCACTGCGTCTGGCCACGCGTGGGGGTGCGCCGATTCGTCCTTGCCGTGATGCTCGCGCACCGCATCGTTCGTGCTCAGACGCTCGCCCAGCAGTTCGCGCAGCGCTTCAAGCAGCGCGGCCGGCAGCGGACGTTTGAGCGTATTGTCGTGGAGAGCGGGGTGGTTCATCGCGTATCCTATGGCAAATAGGATCAGTGTAACTTTTTCTCAGCCGAGCAGTTTGCTCTGCAACATTACGCATGCGCCACGGAAAAGTTAAACTGACCCGATTTGCCCTTACATAGGAGTCATCACGAGATGCGTTTCAATGGAAAAACAGCGATAGTCACGGGGGCGGCCGGCGGCATCGGCGGCGCCGTCGCCATGCAGCTTGCCCGGGAGGGCGCCAATCTGTGCCTCGCCGACAAGCGCCCGGAGATTGCCGTCGCACAGGAGATACGCGCCCTCGGGCGCACGGCGATCGAGCAACCGATCGATGTCACCGACAGCGCCGCCGTGCGGTTGATGGTCGGGCGCACGCTCGAAGCCTTTGGCCGCGTCGATATTCTGGTCAATGTGGCGGGGGTGAGCTCGCACGGTTCCTCCGAGCAGGTCACCGATGCGGAGTGGGACCGCGTGCTGGCCAACAATCTGAAGAGCGTTTTTTTGTGCTGCCGGACGGTCATCGCGCCGATGCGTGCTCAGCATTACGGCCGCATCGTCAATATCGGTTCTATCCTCGGCAAGAACGGCGGCAACCCGCGGCCCTGGATCGACCGCGCGGAACAGGCGCGCGCGGGCAACATCGCCTATGGCGCATCTAAGGCGGGGGTTCACATGTTGACCATGTTTCTGGCGAAGGAGCTGGCGGCCGACGGCATCACGGTGAACGCAGTTGCGCCCGGGCCGATCGCCTCCGCGATGACGGTCAACTTTCCAGAGACGCTGCGCGCGCTCATTCCGGTTGGCCGCATGGGGCAGGCCGCGGAGGTTGCCGAAGCTGTCTGCTTTCTGGCGAGCGACGCCGCCGCGTTCATAACCGCGGAGATTCTCGACGTCAACGGCGGCATGTGGGGGGATTGAATGGCAAGCGAGGAGCGCATGAGCGCAACAGCACCAAGCTTCGATGTACTGGTGGTCGGTTGCGGCATCGCAGGACTGGCCGCTGCAATGGCGGCGCGGCAGCAGGGGGCGAGCGTTGCGATCCTGGAGCGGGCGCCGGTCGAGGAGCGCGGTGGCAATACCCGCCACACGGGCGCGTGGATGCGAATGAAGAACGAAGCCGAGGTGTCCGACGATTTCGAGGAGCATTTCGCCGCGAACGCGGGAGGCTACATCGATCCTGCGCTGCTCATACGCGCGGTCGAGCCTCCGGAAATGCAGCCGTCTATCCTGCGTTCAATGAGCTACCCCGATCCGAATGTCATCGAGACTTTCGCGCGCGAAGCACCGCCAACGATGGCGTGGCTGAAGACATTCGGTGTGCGCTTTATTCCGCTGGACACCCCGTTTCCGACATCGGTCCAGCCCCGCATTCAGCCGAGCGGCGGGGGCCTTGCGTTGATCGAGGCGCTTGCGCCGTGCTTCGAGAAGGATGGCGGCAAGATATTCTATGAAGTCACCGCGCAGCGTCTCGTCCAGAACGAGCGGGGCGAGGTCATCGGGATCAGGGGCGTCGGGCGCGGCAACCGGCCGCTCGAATTCGGCGCCGGAGCGGTAATCCTCGGCTGCGGCGGATTCGAGGGCAACCCGGAAATGATGACGCATTACATCGGGCAACGCGCCGTTTACCTGCGCGCCATGTCGACGGGATGCCATTACAACAAGGGTGAAGGCATCCGCATGGCGCTGGAGATCGGTGCCGCGCCCTGCGGTGACTACGGGCTGTGGCACGCGTCACCGCTGGATCCGTGCTCCAATCGAAACGGCGCGACGATGCAGCCCGGGAAGGACATCGGCTATCCTTACATCCAGCACCTGCACAGCCTGCAATTTCTCGAGGGCGTCATGCAGGCCGAAAAGGACGGCTACGATGGCTACCTGCTGAGCACGCTTCCCGACCTCTATCTGCAGCTCGCGCAAAGTCTGGCCGACATCCCGGTCGTCGAGGCATTTACGCGTGTCGTGCGCGAACTGATTGCCGAGGGGGTGGATGCTGTCATCCCCGGCGAAGTTCCGCTTAACCTGTTGCTGCAGCGCGGGCGGCTATTACGCGCCGCGC
>Ga0326597_10009675_pt1 | contig 12888 bp, 9 predicted proteins | sample RVTome_12_FD_203789 | JGI IMG/M metagenome (GOLD analysis project Ga0326597, IMG submission 203789) | Soil microbial communities from uranium-contaminated site in the Upper Colorado River Basin, Wyoming, United States - RVT100D185 | ecosystem: Environmental > Terrestrial > Soil > Contaminated >... | reverse complement strand
AAACTCAACGCATTAAAAAAAGGTTGCGGCCGAACTACCGCAACGGGCGAGATGAGAGCCTCGGCCCTTTCGTATCAGATTCTAACGAGCAGCAGCCCAAGAATGTCGAGGATGTTATGGGGACTGAAGGCGACCCGCTAGGGGAAGACGCACGACAGCAAAGATTCGCCATTTGCAGCAACCGACAGCACGGAGACCGGGGCCTCTTCAAGGTCTCCATCGCGGTAGAGCATGCAGGGGAAGCCCGAGTACAGCTGCCCTTCACCAGATAGATTCCCTACGTCGGCAAGGCAATTCAGAGTTGTGCCAGAGTTGCCAACTATTATTTGGACCTCATCTTCAGGCGTTATCGCTCCTGGCCCTCCAAACAGTTCGCCACTTTCACCGACACCCGGAACAAAGCACGAGCCATTCTCGCTGTGAACACCTGCTGTGGTGAGGGCAATCGGCGTTGCGGTCGGGGTAGGCGTGAACGTGGCGGTCGCCGAAGGCGTTGCGGTCCGGGTCGGCGTGAACGTGGCGGTCGCCGAAGGCGTTGCGGTCCGGGTCGGCGTGAACGTGGCGGTCGCCGAAGGCCTTGCGGTCCGGGTCGGCGTGGGCGTGAATGTGGCGGTCGCCGAAGGTGCCGCGGTCGGGGTAGGCGTGGGCGTCGGCGTCGAGCTCGGGACCAGTGTGAACGTGGCGGTCGCCGAAGGTCCTGCGGTCGGGGTAGGCGTGGGCGTCGGCGTCGAGCTCGGGACCGGCGAAAACGTGGCGGTTGCTGAAGGTCCTGCGGTCGGGGTAGGCGTGGGCGTGGGCGTGAATGTTGGCGTGATTGTTGCCGAGGGCGAGGCGTCTGGGGTCGGCGACGGCGTGGTTGATCCAGGAGGGAGCGTCGCCGTGGCCGCAATTGGGGTCGAAGTCGGCGTGGCCGTCTCAGGCGGCGGCGGCGGCGTCACGAAGTCGGTGTCCATCTGGACTTCCACGGCCTTAACGGCGAAGTAGTTATCGTTGGGCGTTGACCAGACAAAGGTGTTTGTACCGACCTGGAGCCCTTGAGGGGCGAAGCGGAACGTTCGCCAACCCGAGCCGTTGCCCTGGAGGAACTGCACCGGCTGCGGCGGGCCGCCGTTGATGCTGACGCTGGCGCCCGCCACTGGGCGGTTTGCCTGGCCTACCAGCCAGACGTTAGCGCCCAGGTGAGGCAGGTCAATGGTCTGTGAACCACCGTCGAAGGCGACTGTGCCGGCCTCGAAGTGGTCGAAGGGCTGGATCACGGGCCCATCGAAGCGGATGTTGTCCCAGTGGAAGGTGTAGATGTTGAAGTTGGAGGCTTCTTCCTTAGTGGGCGTGTAGGCATGCGACTTGAAGAGGACCAGGCCACGCGTAAAGGGCAATCCACCAGGGATGCTGACGATGAAGTCCTCGAAGGAGCCATCCTCGAGTTCTATCTGCCAGTTCAGCTGATTTTCTTCAAGGACGATCCTGTGGGTGCGACGGGGCCGCCTGTCGTTGATGTTGTTGACCGGGTCGCCAGGGTGTGTGGAGCTCCAACCGCCACCGCCGTCATCCTGGTAGGCGATGTTGTACTGGTCGTCGTAGTTGACGATAGGAATGTCTCCGATGAGCACTACGCGGTCGCCGTCGTCGTCAAAGCGAAGGATTATGCGCTTGTCCGCGTAGTGCTCATGCACCAGGCCCCAGTCGGCCGGGGCGAACGTCGTAAGCTCACGCGGCGCAATCTGGACCTCCCACCAGGAGCGGCCGTGGTCGCCGTTCATGTTCACGTCGAACTCAAGGGTGCCGCCACTGGCGAAGTCAAACTCCTGGCGCGGGTAGAAGGTGTTGACCGAGTAGGGCGCGACATCGCCAACGGCGCTCATCATGTGGAACATGCAGACGTAGTTGGCCTCGTCGTTGGCGCGGTGTGAGGTACGAACCGTGTGCTGGTTAGAGCCGTTGAAAAAGCAATCAGAGCCGTGGTCGCCGGGATAGGTCTCGGCCAGGAACCCTTGAGAGTCGGCACCGTCCACCACGCCCGCCTCGCCCTCGTGCGTGGAGAAGTGGGTGATGCCGGCGGGGATGAGCGCGACCGAGGGCGCGGCCGGGTCGAGTGCGTCAAACGTCTCCTCGTAGGCAAACTGCGGGGCGGCATCACTCGTCGCTCGGAGCGCTAAGACAGCGGCCAGAAACGCAGCCACGACAGCTATCGATATCGGCATCCCGCGAAATAGAGATGGCTTCGGGTTCGAGATCAGGACCGGGGGCAAATAAACGGACGGTGTCGTCGACCGAGCCGTCGATGGCGCGGTGCGGTGTCTCGCTAGTCTGTAGAAGTAAACGATCGCCGTTAGGAGGGCTATCTGATACGCTGCTCGCCTCATCATCGCGCACAGCCTCCTGCGCCGTTCCAAGTCATCGAGGCCAATTCAAGCACTGATGCAGGAACCTGAGCTTGCGCTCTCGCTCGTTTGCAGCCGTTTCGTTCTCTGGCGATCTGGACCTCCTGAAGGCAAGCGACCTCACGGACCTTTTTGGGATGTTGAGATTCGCCAAGGCAAACAACTACTTAAGCTGTCTGGGGCCGCCCTGTCCTGCTGACGTACCTCAGTCAGCCTTCAGTAGGACAATACGAAGCTAACATAGGCTTCGCCTCGGCGGTCAAGCGCCTTATGTTCACTCAACAAGATTTTCCGATTAACGACATGGTGCGAATCAGCCATTCAGTCGATGTACGCCGACCCGGTTGGCCTCAGCGCCCCTCGTTGAAGGGCTGGGCATTCGATTTCGGCACGATCAGGGTCGCCGATCGCCGTGCTAGGTTGCCGTTACAGAAGTGACCCCAAGGCGTTCTTCATTTCGTGCAGGAGACGACCGTGTTCAAAGCTGGCTTCATCATCGAGCAAACCTTGGGCCATGTGACGCATGGCCAAAATCTCCGACGCCTTCTTGCGAACGAGCCCGACCTCGAAACGCGCTGGCTGGAGGTGCCGTTCAGACCTCGTCAGGCCTTATACCGGGTCTTCCCCGTGTCAGCAAACTGGAGCCTGCGAGGCAGCTTATACGCTCGCCGCGAACTAATGGCCGATGATTGGAGGAAGATCGACGCCGCGTTCCTCCATACTCCTACGATCGGTCTCTTGGCCGCACCCTTCCTTAATAGCGTGCCGACGGTCATATCCACGGATGCGACGCCTGTGAATATTGATAGCCTGTCGTCGGGCTACAGGCATCGGCGCCAGCCCGAGTTAGTCGAGCGCCTCAAGCTCGCGGTCACAAGCAAGGCGCTCAGCCATGCCCGCGCATTCGTCACCTGGTCTGAGTGGGCGAAGGCTTCTCTGGTGAGTGATTACGGAGTGGCTGCAGATTCCGTGCTTGTCGTGCCTCCGGGCACCGACGTGGAGCTCTTCCGCAAGCCCCAGAAAGAACGACGCCCCGGACCGCCCCGGATCCTCTTCGTCGGCGGCGACTTTCGGCGCAAAGGCGGCGACACCCTTCTCGAGGCGTTCCGCCGGCGCCTGAGCCATAAAGCAGAGCTCCACCTAGTTACAACAGGCCACGACCTCCCTCCCGAGGACGGCGTCTCCCTTTACCGGGGCTTAGCTCCGAATAGCGAGGCGTTGCTCGAACTCTTTCACGACGCGGACCTGTTCGCCCTCCCGACCCGTGCCGACTGTCTCGCCGTAGTCCTTGGGGAGGCAATGGCTGCGTCACTGCCGGTCGTCACAACCACCGTCGGCGCTCACCCAGAGGCTGTCGCGGACGGTCACGAAGGCTACATCGTGCCGCCTGACGACGTCGAGGCCCTGGCAGATGCCCTAGAGCGATTGGTGGACGATCCGGCGCTGCGGCTCAGGATGGGGCAAGAGGCGCGCGCCGCGGCGGTGGAACGGTTCGACGCACATAGCAACGCCCTGAAGATCCTGGATCTCATGCGGAGCATTGCTTGATTCCCGGTGCGTACGGGAGTTGTGCTCGGCGATGCTGATCAGGCGCTCCGACGTGACTGCCAACCAGGCCTCAACCGTCTCTTAACAATGCTTACCTAAGATTCAGATCACATTGACGACCAGGAGTAGCAATGGCCCCGAGATTCATCGAGATCGTCTTCCGGCATAAGTTCCTCCTTCTTCTGCCTATCATCCTGGGGACGGTGGCTGGCGCCGCTATCCTCCTATTGGGAGGCAGTGACAAGTACTCCTCTCGAGCGGCGCTGTGGGTAGAAGAGCCGTCAGAGGTAAGCGCCGGATCGGTCGTTGACTTCAATCCGTTCCTTTCGCCGGCTCAGAACCAGGTAGCGGCGATGTGGGAGCTCCTCACGGTCGACTCGTTCTCGGAGGGCATCGTCTCTCGTGTAGGCGCAACGGAGCCAAACGTCCAACGCGCAGTCGACGACTTGAGAAACAACGTCTTCATTTTCGATGTAGGCGCACACGTCGTCTACGTCGGATTCGCCGCCGCCGAGCCTGCTCTCGCCCAGGCCACCGTCGATGCGATCATTGCCGAATACGGCGCGCTCTTCGCGTCTCAGATTCGAAGTCGAGCGGAGCGTTCGAGGGTCTTCTTTGATGATCAGATCGCTCTAAGTTTCGAAGTCCTGGAGAGAGCGAGCGACGAGCTTTCGATCTTCCTCGCCGCGAATCCCGGCACGGCCTCCTTCTTTACTTCGTCTACACCCGGCACCTCCCTGCTCGACTCCGAGTTCGCGCGCCTCGTCGCCGCCCAGGAGGCGGCTCAGCGGAACTACAGCGCACTCCTGACTCAGGCTGCCGATAGCCAGATATCGGCGGATGCGGGCACAGGCGCAAACTTCCTGGTCTTGGACGAGCCCGACTTGCCATTGGCCCCCATTGGGCGGACGAAGAAGGCACTCTTGGTGCCTCCGATGGTCGGCATGGCTGCCGGCGTGCTCCTCTGTTCCCTGGTCTTCATCCTGGTTTGGCGGCTCGACCAGCGGATTCATCTGCCTGGCGACCTCGCTTTCCTCGGCGCGGATATTCCAATCATGACCCTGCCAGCTGTAAAGGCACGGCGTAAGAAATGGCCCCGCAGCTTTGTACGAATCGCCGCAGCGCTTCAAAACGGCGTGAGGGCATAGGCGTGAGGGCATAAAAGAGGCAATGCCTCTGGTCCGGTTGCCCACCCTGAGTGAGCTACTGGAAGTTGTGAGGCTTTCGATCTAACACAGGAGAGAGGTTGCCTTGAGCGCAGCGATCGACATCGAACAGGCCGAAGGGACGATTCCAAGCAAGGCCAGGGCTGAGGGTCCTGCGAGGATAGAAGCCGATCACTTGGACCTGCTCCGCCAGATCGACACGGAGATAGACAAAGTGAGTCCAGAGTTCTCGCAGCTAGCCTCGACGGTTCGCCAATTCGCCAGCCGATACCTCTCTGGGGAAACTCCTTATGGCGCGACGATCGGAGTCGTAAGCGCCAATCCAGGCGAAGGCCGAACGACGGTGTCCTTTGAGTTGGCGGGTGCGCTCGCGGACATCTACGCGAGCGTGGTCCTGGTTGAGCTGGGAACTAGCCAGGATGCCCTGGCCATGAGCGCGGAAATGAACCTCAAGGTAACGTCCGGTCTGGGCGAGTACCTCGACGGTGAAGCAGAGCTCGAGGACATAATCCAGCCAACGCGAAAAAGTAACCTTTCGCTGATTACTGCAGGCAAGATCGATCAACGGGCAAGCCGTCTTGGTGCCACAACCCAAATCCGCGAGCTTTTGACGATTCTCGGCAAGGAGTTCGCCATCGTGATCGTAGATGTGCCGCCTCTGCTTGCTAACGAAGAATCGCCGGCCTTGCTCGGAAATCTCAACGGCATAGTCGTCGTTGTGGCGGCGAGCACGACGACCATGGATGAAGTTTCCAACACGCTCCGGCTCTGCGATTCGATTCCGGTGCGCGGCATACTACTAAACCGAGTGAGCAAGCGTACGCCGAAGTGGCTCGCATCCGTCGTGAACGTCTAGCGCGTCACCACTGAGGCATACGGTTGCTGATAATCCTACTTTTCGTTCTTGCATTTGCCCTCGTTGGAGCCTTTGCGAGGCCCGCAAGAATCCCCCACCTGGCCTTGGCGTTCCTCGTAGCGGCACTCGCTTCTGGCCTATGGCTTACCGGACGGGTTTAGCCAGGTGAGCGTTCTGGCCACCTCGAGTCATAACCTAGCCCTCCGGTATCACGACCCGGCGAGCGACCGTAGGGCGGCGATTACCATCCTGGCTCTGGCAGCGGTCTTTGCTTTTATACCGGCGGTGGTTCTTCAATCGCCGTCTCTTTTGCTCCTTGCTGCCGCCGGCCTGGCAGCTCTCATCCTCGTCGAGCCGTGGGTCGGCCTGTTGAGCATTCTGGCCGTCCTCGGCATCGATGCTGCTTCGTTCGATCCAGTGACGGGCGGCTTAGAGCCGGTCCTCCTGCCGCTGCAGGGAATTCTCGCCACGCCGGCTGAGCTCCTTGTCTTGTGGACCACCCTGGCCGCAGGCATCAGAACGGTGAGCGAAAGACGGTCGCTCGTCTCGGATCCCATGCTCATGAGCGCCGCGGCGATTTTCGGCCTGCTCGTCTTGGGGGGAGTCGTCCTTGGGGCAGTAAACGGTAGCGATCTCACCATCGCCCTCTGGGAGGTCAGATCGCTCTTGTTGATCCCCCTCGTCATGCTGGCGACCAGCATGATCCTGAAGCCGGAGCATTTGAAGTATCTCGCGCTCGCCCTCGCAGGCGTCCTTGCGTTCATGAGCCTCGAGGCCTTCTGGCGTTACGTGACATACGTCCGGCCGGGAACTCTCGACGTGTCCGAGGACTTCGCATTTGGCCACGAGACGGCGGTTTTAACAGGGCTGCTTATGGTGATGGGAATCGCGTGGTGGCTCTGGGGACCGAATCGTGGCCAGCGCTACGGCGCGGCCTTGCTCGCCCTCTTCGCCGCCATCGTGCTGCTGACGATGCAGCGACGCGCCGGTGTCATTGCGGGCGAGGCGGGGATACTGACGATTGCGCTCTTCTTACTACTGACGCATTGGCGCCGCTTCCTGGTGGTTGCACCTATCGGCGTCGTTTTCGCGGCGATCTATCTTTCGGTGTTCTGGAACGATCCAAACAGTTTCGGGCAGCCGGCGCGAGCCTTCCGGACGATCTTCCTGTCGGCCGAGGTAGACGCTCGCGACCAGGCCTCTGACGAGTATCGTCGGATCGAGACGTTCAACATCTGGCGGAACATCGAGTCAGCGCCCGTTGAAGGCTTGGGTTTCGGAACGGTGTACGCAAAGCCAGAGCCACTCCCTGACCTCAGCAGCTTCTGGCCGTTTTGGGAGTACATCGCGCATAACACGATGCTCTGGCTATGGATGAAGGGCGGCTTGCTAACGTTCGGGGCGTTCTGGTTCCTCCTGGGGGCTGCCATAGCGCGACTGGTTGCCATCAGCCGGGCGACGGATAGCGGCTTGGCCATTGCTGCGAGCGCGACTTGCGGGGCCTTCATCTGCATGTCCGTACTCTACGCATACGTCGATCTTGGTCTCGTGAATACGCGAATGATGCTGGCCCTGGGGCTTTGTCTCGGCCTTGTCGGCGTTGTCCAGCGTCTCGCAAGCGAACATCCACCCCAAATTCCCAAGGAGGGCTCCACCCGTGACCCGAGTATCAGCAATCATATGCACGCGCGGCCGCCCCGACCTCATTGGTAAGGCGGTCGCGAGCGTCCTCGCAAACGATCACGACTCCTTTGATGTGGTCGTTCTCGACCAGAGTGAAGACGATGCCACGAAGGCGGCGCTCTCGGCTCTCACGGTAGACGACCGCTTGAATTACGTGCACCTCGACCGCGCCGGTCTCTCGCACGCCTACAACGCCGGCATCGCCATGACGTCTGGGCCACTGCTTGCCTTCACCGACGACGACTGCATAGCTCCCACGGAATGGCTAACCAGCGTCGAATCGGCATTTGAGCGCAACCCGGACGTCGACATGCTTTACGGGCAGACCATTGGCGCGCCGGAGCTTGCGGACGCGCCGGGTAGCCTGCCGGCCGTGCTCATCTCCCACGAGGAGAAGCTCGGAGTCGGCTTCGGGTTTCGAATCTACGGCATGGGTGCGAACTTCGCCCTTCGTCGGGAGCTGGTCGAGCGGATCGGCGGTTTCGACGAAGTTCTCGGCGGCGGCGGCCCGCTTCGATCATCGCAGGACTTCGATTTCCAGTTTCGCGCCTATCGCGCCGGGGCAATCTGCCTGCTTACACCGGAGGTATGGGTACACCATTACGGCATCCGTGACGGTGAGGCGTGGACCGCGACCCAAACGGCCTACGGGATCGGTGACGGCGCGTTCTATCTCAAGCACATACGGTGCCGTGACTTGCTGGCGCTACGGTTGCTCATGATGAGGTTGGGCCGGTTGCTACTGAGAGCGGCTCTGAATCCGATCCGTCAGCGGCCCAGTCAGTGGTCGTATACTCGCGGCTACTTCACGGGAATGAAGCGCAGTCTAAGCTTCAGGATCGATCCTGAGAGACGCCTCTACCGACTCTCAGGGGGCGGATGAAACCAAGGGCCTCGCGTGACTCAGAAGCAGTTGTCGCGAAGCGGGCCGACAATGAGTAGGTTGATGAGGGCTTGTCTGCTGAGCTCGTCCCGGTACTTCCCGACGTCAGATGCGGTTGGCTGCGAGCCTGAACCCGGGATAAGCGGCGTTCTGTTTGCTTTTGCAAACATCGATAGGAGTTCTCAGTGAGAGTTGTGATTATCGGCGCCGGACCGACAGGGCTCGGTGCCGCTTACCGGCTGCAAGAGTTGGGCCACGACGACTGGAGCATCTACGAGGCGACGGATCACGTCGGGGGCCTCGCCGCGAGTGTCGAGTCCAACGGCTTCGTCTATGACACCGGTGGGCATGTCCTCTTTTCTCACTACAAGTACTTCGACGACCTTATAGACAAGCTGCTCGGCCGCGATTACACGGAGATCAGCAGAGAGAGCTGGATCCGCATGCGCGAGCGCTGGGTCCCATATCCCTTTCAGAACAATCTTCGCTACCTAGATACGGACGCCGCCGTCGAGTGTGTTCTCGGACTGGCCGCCGAGCGCGCTCGACCTGAGGACACCAGGAACTTCAGTGAGTGGGTGCTCTCAGTCTTCGGCGAGGGCATCTCGCGCCACTTCATGCAACCCTATAACTGGAAGGTCTGGGCCCACCCGTTGGACCAGATGGACAAGCAGTGGATTGCAGAGCGGGTCAGCGTAGTCGATCTCGAGCGCACGCTGCGCAACATCCTTTCCGATGCCGAGGACTCCGGCTGGGGCCCGAACGCGGCCTTCAAGTTCCCCCTTCACGGTGGCACCGGCGGCTTCTACGAGCCCTTCCTTCCATTCGTGAAGAGTCACCTGGCGTTTAACAAGCGGGTCGAGACGATCGATAACGTCCGAAAGATCGTGCGTTTCAGGGACGGCGAGGAGGACTCCTACGATGTCCTCCTCAATACGATGCCGCTCACGGAGCTCATTCCGCGGCTGGCCGCCGCCCCTGATGACGTGCTTGCTGCGGCCAAGAAGCTGTCTTGGAGCAGCGGACTCTTCGTCGGCCTCGGCGTGGCCAAGCCGTGCCCGAGCGACAAGTGCTGGATTTACTTCCCGGAGGACAATGCGCCCTTCTACCGCATCACCTACCTGAGCCGCTATTCGCCTTACATGGCCCCGGATGCCAATCACTTCTCGATCATCACGGAGACGTCGGCTTCCGCGTGGAAGCCGGAGGATCGAGAGACCATCGTGCAGCGCACCATAGACGGTCTCATTGCCACCGGTATCCTCGAGGAGTCTGACCGACAGCTAATCGTCGACGAGACGCTAATCGAAGTCCCCTACGCCTACCCGACGCCGACGATCGAGCGTGACTCGGCACTCGCGAGCTTGCAGCCCTTCCTCATGGGGCAGGACATCTACTCCCGCGGGCGCTTCGGCGCCTGGCTATACGAGATCGGGAACATGGATCATTCGGTAATGCAGGGTGTCGAGTTCGTGAATGCCATGCTAGCCGGAGAACCGGAGAAAACCTGGATTCCACCCAAGGCTGCCAGTCCAACAGGCGGGCGCTAACGCCGGGGTGCTGGCGTAACGAGTTCTTGTCGCAACTATGAGCGAGCTAGCTGCAAGCGTTATCGTACCTACCTTCAACCGGGCACTCGGGCTGGAGAAGCTGCTCGAGTCATTGAACGCCCAGGACATCGAACCTGTAAGGTTTGAGGTTGTGGTCGTAGATGACGGCTCAACTGATAGGACCTGGGAGACTCTCTGCGGGATGGAGACGAGCTACCGTCTCAAGAAGGTCCGACAGACGAACCAGGGCCCGGCCGCCGCCCGAAACGCGGCGATCTCTGCCGCCGAGGGTGACATCATCATTACCTTAGACGACGACGTCGTTGCGTCGCCCGGTCTGATTCGTCATCACCTTGAGGCCCACGAGGTCGAGCCTCACCTGGCCGTAACGGGACCAATGCTCCCTGATTCGGGAGCCAAGCTCCAAGCTTGGATCTTATGGGAGACGAACGCGCTACTGCAGCAGTATGCGGCGATGGAGAGTGGCAAGTACGAGCCGACTCCCAGGCAGTTTTACACAGCCAATGCTTCCATGCGTCGCCTGGATGTGATCGAGGCGGGGATGTTCGACACCTTTTTCCGGCGCTCCGAGGACGTGGAGTTGGCGTACCGTCTCATGGACCTCGGGGTCAAGTTCAGGTTCGTTCCCGATGCCATCGTTCTCCACGGGCCGCATCGTTCCTTTCGCACCTGGAGCGACATCGCCCGAAAATACGGCTACTACGACGTCATCCTCGAGTACGAAAGGCAGCGGGAAGTCCTCCCTACGGTCGCCTATGAGCTACGGTACGAGCGACCTAAAGCCCTCCAGCTTGCGGCCTGGCTCCTGATCGGCCGGCCCGGCCTCGCGACAGCCTTCTCCGCTGCGATAGGGCTGGTAGGGAGGGTCTCGTCCGCCGCCGGTGCTACCAAGATGACATCTCGGGTCTACGGCGCCATCTTCAACCTTCTCTACCTTGACGAGATCTGCAAGACAATTGGCGGAAGAAAACGGTTCTGGGCCGTGTTCCGAGAAGGCTGGACCGACACCCACGCCTACTGGGAAGAGGTGGCGCGGACGTCTTCGGTCGACGCTTTGGGTCAGCCCGAAAGTGGTGGCATCTAACTTGCCGCTAATGACACCTGAAACGCCTCGAGAAGCTCGTTCAGAAGACCGATCCGGTTCAGCTGCCCGGGTCCTCTTTCTCGGTATCACCTACGCCGGCTGGCGAACACGCGTCTCTAACCTAGAGAGCCAGGTCCGAGACGATCCACGAATAGCCGCCGCCTTTCGTCAGATCACGGGCTGGCGTGAGGGTGGCGTGCTCGAACGGCTGCCGCTGCTACCCAGAAATCTCACGGGTCGGGCGAGGGCCGTCCTGGAGGCGGCGGCTGTCGTTCAATGGCCGCGGCCGGACGCAATCTGGACGGCGGCGGGAGCGGCGCTTACGCCTTATCTCTGGTCTCAGTTGGGGCGTCTGCGGCGGCCGATGGTGCTTGACCTTGATTGGACGCTAGCCCAGCAGGAAGAATGGGCGCCCGTTTACTATCGACGCCAGCCAAAACGAGGCGTACGTTGGAGCGTCGCCCGTCTACAAGAGCGTGCGCTCTGGCGCAGCGTCACCCTCCTAACGCCGATGTCTCGGTGGGCGGCCGAATCGTTGGAGCGCCAGGGCGTAGACAGGAGCCGTATACGTATCATCCCCCCGGGCGTTGATCTGACTCAATGGCGCCCGACTGCGAAGCTCAACGAAGGACGACTGCGGCTCCTCTTCGTCGGCGGCGACTTTTGGCGGAAGGGTGGTGACCTCCTCATCGAGGCGGTCCGCGCCCTGCCTCGCTCCGAATACGAGCTTGACGTCGTCACCCAAACGACCGTCGAGCCCGTGGAAGGAGTTCGCTTCCACAGAGCGGAGGCGAACTCCCCCGAGCTACGGCGCCTCTACGCCAAGGCAGATCTTTTCGTTATGCCGTCGAGAGCGGACTGCCTCGGGATTGCGACCATCGAGGCAATGGCCAGCGGCCTGCCCGTCATTGCCGGGGATGTTGGCGGCGTTCGCGACCTGGTTTCCGAGAGTGAAACCGGCTGGCTCGTTCAACCTACCGTCGATTCTCTAGTGCCGGCGCTCGAAGCGGCTCGGAGAGAACGGAGTACCTTGCCCATGATGGGTCGACGCGCGCGAGCTCGGGCCGAAGAACGGTTCGATGCACGAAAAAACGCGGCGGCAGTCATTGATGTGATCCTCGAGTCGATCGAACTCCATCGGAGCTAGCGGAGCCCAGAGCTTCAGTCAACGAGTCATTCGACTAGGCTTCTCCTTCGCGGTCGACTCAGGAGGCACCGCCGTCGACGGCAGCCATGCCAGTGACAGTTGAGCCAAGCCACGCGCATCCACCAGCCATGGGGCTAGCCGATGGATACTGTTGGCGGCCAAGTTGCCCGGCGGGCATGCATGGCCCGCGAGGAGCAGGGCTTGACGAGTGTTGAACCCCGTGACAGATGGCCTTACTTGGCGAGCGCTCGCCGCGGGTTTCAGTCCATCTGGACTTCCACGGCCTTAACGGCGAAGTAGTTATCGTTGGGCGTTGACCAGACAAAGGTGTTTGTACCGACCTGGAGCCCTTGAGGGGCGAAGCGGAACGTTCGCCAACCCGAGCCGTTGCCCTGGAGGAACTGCACCGGCTGCGGCGGGCCGCCGTTGATGCTGACGCTGGCGCCCGCCACTGGGCGGTTTGCCTGGCCTACCAGCCAGACGTTAGCGCCCAGGTGAGGCAGGTCAATGGTCTGTGAACCACCGTCGAAGGCGACTGTGCCGGCCTCGAAGTGGTCGAAGGGCTGGAT
>Ga0326597_10009674_pt1 | contig 12889 bp, 13 predicted proteins | sample RVTome_12_FD_203789 | JGI IMG/M metagenome (GOLD analysis project Ga0326597, IMG submission 203789) | Soil microbial communities from uranium-contaminated site in the Upper Colorado River Basin, Wyoming, United States - RVT100D185 | ecosystem: Environmental > Terrestrial > Soil > Contaminated >... | reverse complement strand
CCGACGAGCTCGGTCTGGCCGAGGTGCGTTACCTGCCGCCGGGCACGTACCAGCTCTCGGCGCGCGACGACTCGGGGCGGCGCGGCAAGATGGCGGCAGAGCTCGAGCTGGGCGAGCCCGCGGACGTCTTCATCCCCCTGTCCGATTGAGGGCGGCTGCCCGATCGAAGAGGACTGTCTGATCGAAGGCGGCCGGTCGGTGGAGGGCGGCCGGCCGGGCGAGGAGGGTCGCAGCCGCGTGGTGGACCCCGCGCCGGCCAGGATGGGCGACGTCGTGCGGCTCGCACCGGGAGAGCGGTCGAGGCCGCCCGAGGGCTCCGCTCCGTCATATCCCAGACCGTTCTCGGGGCAGCGTTCCCAGGTCGTTCGCCATTTCCTCGGCCGTCGAGTAGCGCTCGTCGGGGTCGAACGCGAGCGCGCGCGAAAGCACCCTCATAACCTCGGCGTCTCCGGCGCCGGTCAGACCGACGGGCCAGGTCGGGGAAGCGGTGAGCGCCGCGAAGTACTCGCTGCGGGTCCTTGCTCGGAACGGGAGGCTGCCCACGAACAGGGCGTGGAGCAGCACCCCGAGGGAGAACACGTCGGAGCGGTGATCCACGCTTCGCTCGATCAGGAAGGCCTGCTCTGGGCTCATGAACCCCGGCGTTCCTCCGAGGTAACGCGGACGCCGCAGCTCGCGCGCGGAGCGAGCCAGTCCGTAGTCCGTCAGCACGGGTCGGCCACGGCGATCCAGCAGGATGTTGGCCGGCTTGACGTCCAGGTGGATCACTCCGGACGCATGGAAGCAATGCACGGCTTCGGCCAGCTCACGGACGAACGAGAGGACGGCGCGGCGGTTCCTCTGCAGGGCGATCGCCGGCTCCCCCATCAACGCGCCGAACGGATGGTCCTCCAGCACGAGGAAGGCCGCACGCTCGTGATGGCCGAGTGCGCGCACCGCGATCAGACCCGGGTGAACGGCCTTCCGGGCGATGTGGTACTCCCGGACGAGACGTCGTCGGGTCGGTTCGTGAGCCCTCCAGCCCCTGCGGACCATCTTCAGGACGACCACGGAGCCATCCGTGACGTCCCGGCACCGCACCAGGAGCCGCCGTCGGCCACGGTGCACGAGCTGGAGGGGCTCGTAGGCGCCGATCCGCGCGCCGGATCCGGCCACGTTAACCATCGCGGGGATAGAGCGTGACCTCGACGGGATACGAGCTCAGGGTGGCCGTTGCCTCGTCGAACCCGTCGAGGGTCACGCACAGAACGTCGACCTGGGAGGGGGCGAGGTTCACGATCTCGCCGCTCGACGAGGTCTGGAGCGCGTTGAAGCCCGCGCCGAAGGCATCCTGAAGGTGGAGCCAGCGACCGGCAACCGGAACACCCGCGGGATCGCGAACGATCAGGTGGAACGGGCGGAGGCGATCACGGATGTCGATGGGGCCAAGGTCCACGCAAGTCGCGGCGCGGACGAGGATCCCGCTGCGGCGCTCGATGACCCAGTTCGACTCCCGGATCCCGACCTCCAGGATGCCGTCGTGGTCGTCCTCCCCTTCGAACCGGAACTCGACGCCCCAGTCGGCCAGGACACGTTTGTCGACAGAGTTGCCGCCGTGCAGAGTCAGGCTCACGAGGTCGCGTGGGACCCAGTCGGAGACGAGAACCGACCCGATCACCGCACCTCCTCGGGTCAGGGAGAGCTGGACGCCTTCCTCACCGACGGGGCACGGCGTCGGGGTCGCCGTCACGAAGCCGTCCGCCACCGGAACGAGATAAACCTCGGTCCGGTCTTCGGGCAGCGTCCCGATCAGGCGAAAGCTGCCGTCGGCAGCGGACCGGACGCTGGCGACCCCGGATCCGTGGTCCCCGGGCCGGGCCAGCGCGGAAACGCGCACACGTGCGAGGGGCGTTCCCCGTTCGTCCACGACCATGCCGGCCGCGACCAGCCTGGGAGGCATCGCGGACTCGGGCAGCTGAAGCACGACCTTTCCGACGTCGATCTCGTTCGAGCCGGCAACCGCGTGGACGGTGTCGTAGCGACCGGCCGGAACGGGCCGGGGGATGTCGCACCGCTTCAGCTCCAGGAACTCGAACGGGGCGCCCGCATCGACCGCTACGGCGAACCGGCCCGAGGAGTCGGTCCTCGCGTATGTGTCGAGGACGCGGGTCCCAAGGCCGATCCTGGCGATCATGTGGACGTCGGCGAACGGCTGGCCACTGGCATCGACGGCGATGCCGTGGATCCGCAAGGCGTCGGTGGCCGTGATCTCCGCCGTGACGACTTCCCCGGGGCGCGTGGGTCCGTCCAGGACGAGGGTGCCGACGGAGTCTGCGCGACCGGCGGATCGAGCTTCCACCTGCAGCTTCCAGCCGAGGCCCAGTGGACCGATGCGCGCCGACGCGCCGAGGATCTCGCGCGGCGGGGAGTCGCTGCCCGGGACGAGCCGTTTCCAGACGATCGACGGTGCGGCGGGAGTCGAGCCGTCCGGAAGCCCCGCGCGAATCCTGACGTCCATCCAGCCCACGGGCGGAAGGATCAGGAGAACGTCCTCAGCGGTGACGTTCTGCTCGAGGACCACTGCCTCGGACGGTTCGTCGAAGGGCAGGTCGCAGCGGACACGGACTTCCCATTGCCCGAACTCCGGAGCAAAGAGCATGTGGGACACGCGCCCGGCGAACCCGGCGAAGACCGCCGTGCCCTGGTCCGTGGAGGTTGCCGTACCCAGGTCCGACTCGAGTTCCGGGCGCAACCGGTCACGGAGGAGGAGTTCGACCGGCACCGCGGCCAGCGGAGCGCCCGAGGGATCTCGGACCGCTACCCGTAGATCCGGGTGAGACCCCGGCTTCGCGGCCACCGGCTCCGATGCGGCGACCCGGGTTTTCCCGGCGAAGTCACGCTGGGGTGCTTCCAGGCCGGGAGCGCCGGATGCGGGGGATCCTGCCAGGGCCTGCGGGCTCTCGGTCGTTTCCCGCGCGAAGTCGTCCTTCGCGGTCCAGTCCGGCTCGCGCAGGAGGTCCAGTGCCATGACCAATAGCACGACGGAAACGAACCACCCGAGCGCCCACATCCATCGACGGGCTCCGGTCGTCATGACAGCTCAGACCCAGGCTGGTCCGCGTGGCAGGACGCCGGCCGCTCGCGGCAGGACACGGGTCGCCGGGGCGCCTTCGGGCTGGGCCGGATCATGTCGCATGCTCGTCCGTGTCTCCCCCCCCGCCGAGCCACCACGGCCTCCCGCCGGCACCGCAGGACTCGTCCACCTGCGTGCTGCTGCAGCTCTCGTCCGCATCGTAGGAATTGTCCCCGTTGATCGCGTTCCCCGAACCGCAGGCGTCATCCACGTCGCTGCTCGCGTTGCATCCCTCGTCCGGAGAGGTAGTGTAGGCGCCGCCGCCGTTGTTGCACAGCTCGTCGGGGGCCGACGAAGCACAGTTCTGGTCGGCATTGGTCTCAGTGCAGTGCTGATCGGGATCCGTCCAGCTGTTGTTGTAGGTGGCATCGTGGACGCCGCAGCCCTCGTCGGTGTTGGTCATGCTGCAGGCCGCGTCCTCGGTGCCTCCCACGTAATGTGCGTGCCCACAGAGTTCGTCCCTGTCCTGGCTACCGTCGGCCAGGGAGGCCCCGCAGTTCTGGTCCGAATCGTGATCGTCGTTGCAGTCGCCGCAGGCCTGATCTTTGTGGAGAAGGAGACCGCGGACCTGACTCCGCAAGAGCGGCGGCAGCTGCGCAGGGCGCAGTGCCTGCCGGTGCTGTGGCGGATGCGGACCGTGGTGCGGGAGATGAGGAAGCGCTACGCGCCGGAGGACTCGATGGGCAAGGCGCTGACCTACATCCACAACCAGTGGCGGACCCTGCGGCAGTACCTCAAGGACGGGCGCCTGCCGATCGACAACAACGAGCAGGCGATTCGGCCGAACGCGGTCGGCAGGAAGAACTGGCTGTTCACCGGCAGCCCGCGGGGCGGCGAGATCGGCGCGGCCACCTACTCCCTGGTCGAGTGTTGCAAGCGCGCGGGGGTCGAGCCCTTCGACTATCTCCGGGACGTGCTGGTCCGCATCCGGGTGCACCCCGATGAACGGGCCGAGGACCTGGTCCCGCTACGCTGGAAGCAGCTCCGCGAGGCCGTGGAGTTCGTCCCCCTGGCGCGCTGATCCGGCGCCGGCCTGCCGGGAGGCCAGGGCACCACCGGGGCGGGGCGACGGGCAAGCGGCGCGTCAGGCCTCGCCCGCCTGGCATCCACTACCGACCCGGCCGCGGATCCGGCCTCCACCGGCGCTCGGACGGATACGAACTTCGTCCAGGGTCTGGGACCCGACGCCCACGCGGCGATCGCCTCGAGCACCTTCGTGCTGATCATGAACTTCGCATTCCCGCTCGGCCTCGCCGCGCCGGGGGTACGGTGGGCGATCAACCCGACGACCTGGCTCGAGGCGGCGCCGTTCTTGCGGCGCGGTCCGGAGGCGATCCTGGCTGACGAGTTCGCTACCTTTGGGGCATGGCGTCGCCCCCGCTGATCGACCTCGACGCGATCGACCTCTCGCGCGTGATCGCGAGCCGTGAGGACACGCTGCGCCTCCTCAAGCAGCGCGGCCGCTTCTCGCTGCTCGACGGCGTGCTCCATCGCGACGAGGGACGAGGCCTGATCGTCGGCTTCAAGGACATCCGCGCCGACGAGTGGTGGGCCGCAGACCACATTCCCGGCCGTCCGATCTTCCCCGGCGCCCTGATGATCGAGACCGGCGCGCAGCTCTGCTCCTACGACTACCTGTGCCGCCAGGACGCCGAGAGCTTCCCCTTCATCGGCTTCGGCGGCCTGAACGCGACGCGCTTCCGCGGCCTGGTCGTGCCCGGCGTGCGGATGCTGTTCGTGTGCAAGGTGAACCGCATACGGCGCACGATGTTCACCTACCTCGTGCAGGGTCTGGTCGAGGGCAAGCTCGTGTTCGAGACCGAGGTGATCGGGGTCGTGATCCGGAAGTAGACGGTGTAGCCGGGGCTCAGAGGCTGCCGGAGAAACCCCGTCGCGAGGCACAGCGCGCGATGGCGGGGCAAGGAGCGCGACGGAAAGACGGCGGAGATGGCCTCTTTGGCCATTGAGCACGGCTTTCCTAGCGCGACGCCGCACCGCCGAAGCGCGCGCAGCCGCAGTAGGGTGTTTCTCCGACAGCCTCTCAGAGCCCACGTCCGAACGACACCGGCGCCGGGCGCTCGGGCAGCTCGTTGCCGTCCTCGTCCAGGATCCCGACCACGTCCAGCGCCAGGCACGCGCAGGACGCCCCGAGCAGCTCGGTCAGGGAGGGGCTGGTGCTGCCGCCCTCGCCCGTGACGGCCTCCTTGACGTAAGTGCCGTGCTCGGTCAGGAGGCGCACGCGCCACCTCGCCGGCTCGTCGGCCGGCTGGAGCGAGCGCAGCTCGATCCAGCGCTCGCGCACCATGGCCGCGCGGCGGTGGGCCACGCGCTGCGGCGTCTGCTGCTCGATCGTGACGCGCCGCCCGATCAGCTCCTCGACCCGCGCCGGGTCCGGCTCCTGCCCGATCTCGACCAGGGCCTCGTACTCCTTCGCGTGGCGCGTCTCCTTCAGCGTGCGCACGCGGCCGCGCTCGGACCAGTGCAGCCCGCACACCTCGAGCCGCTCCTCGTTGCGGCGGTTGATCTCCGCCTCGAGCGCCGCCAGGTCGACCTCCAGCACGCGCGGGTTGACCAGCTCCATCACGAACGGCCGGCCGCGGCCGAGCATGCGCACGTCGATGTCCTCGCGTCCGGCGCCGTGGAACTTGTTCTTGCGGGTCTTGAAGGCCGGACCCAGCACCCAGCCGACGAGCTCCTGCACCGAGTCGCGCGTCAGCTTCCCGAAGCCCTGGCAGCGCTCGCACTTCCGGCGCCGGCGCGGGTGGCCCTTGCAGCGCGGACAATAGAAGACCGTCTGGGGCAGGTCGCGGGAGAGCTTGCGGTAGCGGCCTTCGATGAAGACCCTTCCCTTGGGCAACGAGGTCATACCGACTGGTCCTGGTCCTGATCCTGGGTCCGGGACGACTGGAACGTCCCGCCCGCGGGTCGCCTCGGGCGATTGGGGGCGAAGAGCATAGCGGCACCCGCCGCACGGATCCAGTCAGACGCGAAGGCCGGGTGAGTCGCCGCCCTCCGATCACTACAATCCGCCCACCCCCCGGCGCCCGCATGCACCCGTACCTGTTCAGCGTCGACCTGCCCTTCCTGGACGAGCCCTTCCACCTGCGCTCGTTCGGGGCGCTGGTGGCGGTCGCCTTCCTGATCGGGGCCCACATCCTGCAGCGGCTCGCGGCACGCTACGGCGACAACCCGATGGGCGACCCCGCGCGCTACTCGCGCATCACGATGTGGGTCCTGTTCGGCGTGTTCGGCGGGGCGCGCGGGATGTACGTCGCGGTCGAGATCCTGCGCGGATCACCGACCGGCGCGTCGTACGTCGCAGAGCCCTGGACGGCGCTCTTCTTCTGGGAGGGCGGACTCGTGATGTACGGCGGGTTGATCGGCGGGATCGCGGCCGGGCTGTGGTGCGCGCGGCGCGAGGGCGTGCGGTCCTGGAACGCCCTCGACCTGGGGCTGACGGCGGCCTTCTTCGCCCAGGCCGTCGGGCGCGTGGGCTGCCTGCTGGTGGGCGACGACTACGGCGCGCGCGTGCCGCCCGACCTCCCGGTCCTGCCCTTTCCGATCGCCCTGCGCGTCCCGGATCCGCTGCCGCCGGGCAGCCTGTTCGACCCCGCCCAGGCGGGCGAGGTCGTGTGGGCCACCCAGCCCTGGATGAGCATCAACGCGCTCCTGATCGGGATCCTGGCGTTGACGATCCTGCGCCGGCGCCGTTACGCCGGCCAGGTCAGCCTGTGGGTGATCCTGGTCTACGCCGTAACGCGCTTCGCGATCGAGCACTTCCGCGGCGACTCCGTGCGCGGAAAGTGGTTCGGTGACGCGCTCTCGACCTCGCAGATCCTCTCGATCGTGGCCGCGCTCGGGGCGCTCTGGCTCCTCTACAGCTTCCGGGAACGGCGGGATGAGCCGCGCCCACGCTGAGTCGAAGGTCATCGCCGGCCTGGACGAGGCCGGGCTGGGGCCGCTCCTCGGCCCGCTCACCGTCGGCTACAGCGCCTTCCGCGCGCCGGCCGGGGCGCGCACGCTGTGGGAGCTGCTGTCCGAGGTCGTCGCGCCGGAGCCGCTGCAGGCCGGCGGGCGACTCGTCGTGGCCGACTCCAAGCGCGTGTTCGCCCGCAATCCGCGCGGCGCGCGGCGCCTGGAGATGACGGCGCTCTCCTTCCTGGCCGCGGCGCCGGGCGGTGCTCCACCCGACGGCCCGGCGCTCTTGTCGTGCGCGCCGCCGCGCGCGCGGCCGCGCGCGGACGAGCTCGCGCGACACCCGTGGTACGCGCACCTGCCGGCGCGCCTGCCGGCGCACGTCGACGCGGGGCGCCTGGAGCTGTGCGCCGGGCGCCTGCGGCGCGAGATGCTGCGCGCCCGCGTCGAGCTCTTGGGCGCGGGCGTGCGCGTCGTCCCCGCCGGCGAGCTGAACCGCTCCTACCGCGCGACCGGCAACAAGAGCCTGACCGTGTGGGAGCACGTGCTCGGGCTCTTGCGGCACCTGTGGGACGCGCACGGACACGAGGGCGTGCACGTGATCGTCGACCGCCAGGGCGGGCGCTTCCACTACGCCCGCCTGCTCCTGCGCGGGTTCCCGTCGGCCGGCCTGAGCTCGGTGTTCGAGAGCCCGGCGCACTCCGAGTACCGGCTGGAATCGAAGGAGCCCGGCGGGCGCACGATGCGCCTGACCTTCGCCGAGGGCGCCGAGCGGCGCGCGTTCTCGGTGGCCCTGGCCTCCTGCCTGGCCAAGTACGCGCGCGAGGTCTGCATGGACGCCTTCAACCGCTACTTCGGCGCCCTGCAGCCGGGTCTGCGCCCCACCGCCGGCTACACGACCGACGGCCGGCGCTGGATGCGCGAGGCGGCGCCGGCCCTGGAACGCGCGCGGGTCTCGCGCGAGGTCCTGGTGCGCGAGCGCTGATCGAGGCCCGCCTCCCCCTCGGCTGTCCGGCGGCTGGCGCGGCCGGCGATCGTCCGATAGGTTTCCGGGGCCGGCGCGCCCCCGCGGCCCCCGTCCCCCGCGCCCCTCCGTCCCGCCCTCCCCACCCGACCTGAGCCGCGACCTTGAAGACCGCCATCCTGGGCGCCGGCGTGTCCGGCCTGGCGCTGGCCCGCTTCCTGCTCGAGGGCGGCCTGGATCCGTCCGACCTGCACGTGTTCGAAGCCTCCGCCGCCGTCGGAGGGCTGTGCCGCTCGAAGACCGTCGAGGGCTTCACCTACGACGTGGCCGGCGGGCACATCCTGTACAGCAAGGACGCCGCCGCGATGCAGTGGATGAAGGACTGTGCCGGCGGGGACCAGGCCTTCGTGCGGCGCGAGCGTCACACGCGGATCCGTTTCGGCCAGCACTGGGTGAAGTACCCGTTCGAGAACGGGCTCAGCGACCTCCCGCAGCGGGTCAACTACGAGTGCCTCAAGGGCTACGTCGACGCCTGGCACCAGCGCCGGCTGACCGGCTCGCCAGCCCCGGCCGACCTCAAGAGCTGGATCCGCTGGCGCTTCGGCGACGGGATCGCCGAGCACTTCATGGACCCGTACAACGAGAAGGTCTGGAAGCGCGAGCTCGAGGAGCTCACGAGCGACTGGGTGGCGGGGCGCGTCCCGGAGGCGCCCGTGGACGACGTGCTCAAGGCCGCGGTCGGGCTGCCGACCGAGGGCTACGTCCACCAGGCGATCTTCTACTACCCGAAGCGGGGCGGCTTCCAGGCCGTCAGCGACGGCCTCGCGCGGGCCGTCGCCGCGCGCGTGCGCCTCTCGACGCCGGCGGCCGAGCTCTCTCGCGTGGGCGATTCCTGGCACGTGAACGGCGAGGGCTTCGACTGCGTCGTGTGCACGCTCCCGCTCACCTTCCTGCCCGACATCGTCACGGGCCTGCCGGCGGAGGTCGCGCGCGCCATGCGCGAGCTCGAGTACAACTCGCTGGTGAGCTTCCTGATCGCCCTGGAGCGCCCCGAGCACCCGGACCTGTCCTGGGTCTACCTGCCGCACCCCGAGCAGGGTCCGACCAACCGGGTGACCTACATGTCGAACTACTCGCCGGAGAATGCGCCCGAGGGGCGCACCTCGCTCCTGTGCGAGGTCACCGTCCCCGGCGGCCGGCCGTTCCCGGGCCGGGAGCTCGAGCAGGAGGTCCTCGACGGCGTGGTGCGCGCCGACCTGCTGCGGCGCGCGGAGATCCTGTTCGTCGACCGCAGCGAGGTGCGCCACGCGTACGTCGTCTTCGACCACGGTTACGCGCGCCGGCGCGGCCTGGCGCTCGACTGGCTGGAGGCCAACGGCCTCGTGCCGCTCGGACGCTTCGGGCGCTTCGAGTACGACAACTCCGACCAGTGCGTGATCAAGGCGCGCGAGCTCGCGCCGGCGCTGCTGGAGCGCGCGCGCCGCGGGCGGCAGGCGTCGTAGTCGCCGATCAGCGGCGGCCGTCCGGCCGTCCGCTGCATCGGCGGGGGATGGACCGCTCCGCCGGCTCATCCTGGACTTCGGGATCGCCGCGGCGCGGGCGCGCTCAGCGCACGAGCTTGCGGTAGAGGCCCACCAAGGTGCCGATCGGGATCATCCCGGTCCCGGGCAGGCCGCAGTAGAGACCGCACAGCCCGGCCAGCCCCAGGCTGCGCGCGCGGTCCAGGCCGGTGCGCCGGCCGAGGTAGTACCCCAGGGGCAGGCCCAGGGCCAGGCCCCACAGCACCCCACGCGGCCCGCGGGTGGCCAGGTCGAGCACGTCGATCGCGATCCCGGCCGTGAGGGGGTCCAGCCGCGCGCGCGCCGCGCGCCGCGCGTCCCCGTCCCGCTGCCCGTCCGCGGCCCCTTCCTCGCGCCTCGGCAGGCGCTCGACCTCGACCTCGATCGGCTCTGCCCGTTCCCCGACGGCCATGAGCGGACTATACCTTCGCCAACCCCGCGGGCCGCCCTGGCGCGCTCCGCTCCCGCTCCCGCCCCCGGCACGTCCCCGTGCCGCGCGGGCGGGCGCCCCGGCGCGGAGTCGCGCCCGAGCGGCCCAGCCCCAGGGCCTCGCGCGGCCCGCGCGGAGAACTCGCCCGCATGCTGTACAGTATCTGCTTGACCGCAGCGATTTCCAGGGCATCTTTAGGATGACGGAATCTGTGTCTCCCCGGCTCGTCCGCTCCGAGAACCCCGTTTCCGGTCACGATCATGAACGACAGATCCCCGCTCGATCCGGGTGACCCGCGCCGCGCCCTGACCCAGGTCCTGGCCCGGGCCCTCGTCGGTCTCGCCCTTGTGGTCGTGACGCTGCTGGCGGCCTGCGGCGGCGGCTCGAGCGCCCCTCCCCCGGGCGGCGGCGGCGGGGGCGGTGGTGGCGGGGGCGGCGGCGGCGGAGGGATCGCCGCGCCGAGCGACTTCTCCTACCCGCTGGCGACGGCGCTCGGGACGCTCGGGGTGGCGTTCGGGCCGCTGGCGCCGGCCGTGACGGGCGAGAGCGTCACGTTCACGGTCGATCCGGCGCTCCCGGCCGGCCTCGCGCTCGACCAGGCCAGCGGCGTGATCGACGGCATCCCGAGCGAGGTCTCGTCGCGCGCGAGCTACGAGGTGCGCGCCGCCAACAGCGCCGGGGAGGCGCTCTTCGCTCTCGCGATCGAGACCGTCCTGGCGCCGCGCTTCGCCTTCGTCGCCAACGCCGCCGACAGCACGCTCTCGATCTTCGCGATCGAGGCGGACGGTGGCCTGCGCCACAGCGGCTACCACCTGCAGAGCGTGCTCGAGGTCCAGCCCGAGCAGGTCGTCGCGCACCCGGGCGGCGAGTTCCTCTACGTCACGAACGCGATCACCGACTCGGTCTCCGTGCACCGCGTCGATCCCGCCACCGGCCAGCTCACGTCCGGGACTCCGCTGGGGATCGGCCCGGACCCGCACCACGCCGCCGTGCACCCCTCGGGCGCGTTTCTGTACGCCACCTCGGCCGCCTCGGACCGGCTGACGGTCTTCGCCATCGACCCCGACGACGGCGAGCTGTCCCAGGTCGGGCCGTCCGTCACGACCGCGACCTCCCCGGACGCTCTCGCCATCGCGCCCAACGGGAGCTACCTGGCGTGCCTGCACCACGACGCGCGCCAGATCGCGAGCTACCAGATCGATCCCCAGACGGGCGCGCTGCAGCTCACCTCCTCGCTCTCGCTCTCGGCCCACAAGCCGGTCTCCGCTGCCATTTCCCACGGCAGCGACGTCCTCTACTTCACCGACGACACGTTCGACAAGGTCGTGCGCTGCGCGGCCGACCCGGCCACGGGCGCCCTGACCCCGGTCGACCAGCGCCCGGCCGGGGCGGACCCGGTCAAGATGCTGCTGCACCCGGCCGGACGCTTCGCGTACGCCCTCTGCCCGGGCGACGCGAGCATCTCGCGCTACCGCGTGGACGCGACGACGGGCGAGCTCACGGTCCAGGCCGGCAGGGCGGTCACGCCCGGCACGGTCGACCTGCGCATCGACGGCCCGGGCCGCCGGGCGTACGCCGTGGACCAGGACGAGCTGCTGGTGACCACCTTCGCGATCGCCGCGGACTTCGGCACCCTGGCCGAGCTCGAGCGCGCGCGCACGCGCGGCGCCCCGATCGGCGTCGACGTGGCGGGCGGCGTCGCGCCGCTCGACGTGCGCGCCACCCACCTGTACGTCGCCAACCGCGACACGAACGACGTTTCGACCTTCGCGATCGACGCGCTCACGGGCGAGGTCACCGAGATCGGCCCGGTCGGAGCCGGCAGCGCTCCGCTCGAGGTGGCCGTCGACCCCCTGGGGCGCTTCGCGTACGCCGCCAACTCGCAGAGCGGCAACCTGACGGTGTTCGCCATCGCCGCCGACGGGACGCTCGTCGACACCGGCACGCCCGCTCCCCTGCCGGACGAGCCGGTGTCCGTGACGGTCGATCCCAGCGGGCGCTTCGTGTACGCGCTGGAACGCACCCTCGAGCTGGTCGCGCGCTACGCCATCCAGCCGGACGGCAGCCTGGACCCGCTGGGCTCGAACGCCGTCGGGGTCGCGCCGGCGGCGGTGCGCGTCGACCCCACCGGGCAGTACCTCTACGTCGTCAACGCCGGGGACGGCACGCCCGGGAACGAGGGCGACATCTCGATCTTCAGCGTGAGCCCGCAGGACGGCAGCCTGACGCCGGTCGTGCCGAACGGGGTCGCGCAGGGCAGCCCGCGCAGCCTGGACTTCGCGCCCGGCGGCGAGCACGCCTACTCGGCCCTGTTCGCGGGCGACATCCTGGTCCCCTACCTGCTCGATGCGAGCACCGGCGGCCTGGCGCCCGTCGCTCCCGGCACCTCGGCCGGCCCCGAGCCGGTGGACGTCGCGCTCGACCCGGCCGGGGCCTTCGCCTACGCGGCCGTGTACGACTCGGCCGGCGCGGGCGAGGTGCGGCTGTACGACGTCGACGCGGACACGGGCACCCTCTTCGATGCCAGCACGAGCACGCTCACGCACCGCGTCCAGGTCGCCGCCGGCCTGCAGCCGATCGACCTCGCGGTCGAGCCGAGCGGTCGCTTCCTGTACGTCCTGGGCGAGGCCTCGAACGACCTGACGGTGTTCGCGCTCGACGCCGCCGGTGTCCCGACCCTGGTCGAGGCCGACGCGACCGGGTTGGCGCCGCAGTCGTTGGGCCTGAAGATCGCCCTCGACTGATCTACTACTCCAGTGTTTCTGCGCTTCGCGCGACGATTCCGTGAGTAGTAGATCAGATGCTTGCTGGCCCGACATCTGACGATGTCGGACCTCGCGGGGCCCGATGGCGCGGGGGAGGTTTGGTTGCGGACCGGGGGGGGGGGGGGGGGGCCCCGCTGTGTGGCT
>Ga0326597_10009672_pt1 | contig 12890 bp, 27 predicted proteins | sample RVTome_12_FD_203789 | JGI IMG/M metagenome (GOLD analysis project Ga0326597, IMG submission 203789) | Soil microbial communities from uranium-contaminated site in the Upper Colorado River Basin, Wyoming, United States - RVT100D185 | ecosystem: Environmental > Terrestrial > Soil > Contaminated >... | reverse complement strand
GCGCTTTGCCATCCGCGAGGGCGGCAAGACCGTGGGTGCAGGTGTCGTGGCGAAAATAATCGAATAGATTGGAGCGCGGCCTGAGGCCGCTTAGAAAATGCAAAGCCAACGCATCCGCATCCGTCTCAAGGCGTTCGACTACCGCCTCATCGATCAGTCGGCGCTCGAGATCGTGGATACGGCGAAGCGCACCGGCGCCGTCGTGCGCGGTCCGGTGCCCCTGCCGACGCGCAAGCAGCGCTTCGACCTGCTGCGCTCGCCGCACATCGACAAGGCCTCGCGCGACCAGCTCGAGATCCGCACGCATTTGAGGCTGATGGACATCATCGACCCGACCGACAAGACGGTGGACGCGCTCATGAAGCTCGATCTGCCCGCGGGCGTGGACGTGGAAATCAAGGTTCAGTAGTCATAGGTGCAGTGCCGGCCAATTGCAGCCGGCGCCCGCTGGAGAAGACTCCAGGGGTCAACCAGAAGAGGACGTTATGACGATAGGACTTGTCGGCCGCAAGGTCGGCATGACGCGCATCTTCACCGATGACGGCGGCACGCTGCCGGTGACGGTGCTCGACGTCTCCGACAACCGCATCACGCAGATCAAGACCGCCGAGAACGACGGCTACGCCGCCGTGCAGGTGGCCTTCGGCAAGCGCCGCGCGAGCCGGGTCAACAAGCCGCTCGCCGGGCATCTTGCCAAGGCGGCGGTCGAGGCCGGCCACGTGCTCAAGGAATTCCGCGCTCGGCCCGACCAGCTCGCCGAGCTCAAAGTCGGCGGCAAGGTCGGCGTGGAGCTCTTCAAGGTCGGCCAGAAGGTCGACGTGCAGGGCGTCACCATCGGCAAGGGCTTCGCCGGCGTGATCAAGCGCCATCACTTCCACTCCCAGAACGCGAGCCACGGCAACTCGATCTCGCACCGGGTGCCCGGCTCCACCGGCCAGAACCAGAGCCCGGGCCACGTGTTCAAGGGCAAGCGCATGCCCGGGCATCTGGGCAACGTGCGCCGCACGATCGCGAACCTCGAGATCGTGCGCATCGACGCCGACCGGCAGCTGCTGCTCGTCAAGGGCTCGGTGCCCGGCTCGAGCGGCCGCGACGTCATCGTGCGGCCCGCGGTAAAGGCGCGCAAGACCGCGCCGAAGAAGAGCTGAGAGCCATGGAACTGAAACTCATCGACAGCAACGGCGCTGCCGGAACGCTCAACGCGGCCGACGACGTCTTCGGGCGCGATTTCAACCAGGCCCTGGTGCACCAGATCGTGGTGGCCTTCCAGGCGAACGCGCGCGTCGGCTCGCGCGCCCAGAAGGACCGCGGGGCGGTCAGGCACTCCACCAAGAAGCCCTGGCGCCAGAAGGGCACCGGCAGGGCGCGCGCCGGCATGACCTCGAGCCCGCTGTGGCGCGGCGGCGGCAAGATCTTCCCGAACTCGCCCGACGAGAACTACTCGCACAAGGTCAATCGCAAGATGTACCGCGCCGGCATGGCGTCAATCCTTTCGCAGCTCGCGCGAGAAGACCGCCTGCGCGTAATCGAGCAGTTCACGCTTGATGCGCCCAAGACCAGGCTGCTTGCCCAGAAGGTGAAGTCGATGGGCTTCGAGGAGCTCCTGGTGATCACCGACGAGATCGACGACAACCTGCGCCTTTCGTCGCGCAACCTGCGCAACGTGGAGGTCATGTCGGTGCGGCACGCGAATCCCGTGGCGCTGGTGCGCTTCCCCAACGTGCTGCTCACGAAGGGAGCGCTCGCCAAGCTGGAGGCGTTGCTCAAATGAAGAAATACAGCAGCGACCGGCTGATGACGGTGGTGCTCGCGCCGGTGGTGTCCGAGAAGAGCACCTTCGTCGCCGACAAGCACCGCCAATACGTTTTCCGCGTGGCCGACGAGGCGACCAAGCCGCAGATCAAGGCCGCGGTCGAGCTGATGTTCAAGACCAAGGTCGACTCCGTGACGGTGTCCAACGTGAGGGGCAAGGAGCGGCGCTTCGGCCGCGTGGTGGGCCGCCGCCGCAGCTGGAAGAAGGCCTACGTGCGCCTGGCCGAAGGGCAGGAAATCAATTTCGCGGCGACGGAGTAAGGCATGCCACTCGTAAAAGTCAAACCCACCTCCCCTGGCCGGCGCGCGCTGGTCAAGGTCGTCACGCCCGAGCTGCACAAGGGCGACCCGTACCGGCCCCTCGTTCAGCCGCAATTGAAGGGCGACGGCCGCAACAACCACGGCCGCGTCACGATGCGGCACAAGGGCGGCGGCCACAAGCACCACTACCGCCAGATCGATTTCCGGCGCAACAAGGACGGCATTCCGGCCAAGGTCGAGCGCCTGGAGTACGACCCGAACCGCAGCGCGCACGTCGCGCTGCTGCTGTACGCCGACGGAGAGCGCCGCTACATGATCGCCCCGAAGGGGCTGCAGGTCGGCGCTCAGGTGCTGTCGGGCGCCGAGGCGCCCATCAAGACCGGCAACGCGCTGCCCCTGCGCAGCATCCCGGTCGGCACGACGGTGCATTGCGTGGAGATGATGCCCGGCAAGGGCGCGCAGATCGCGCGCTCGGCCGGCTCCGGCGTGCAAGTGCTCGCGCGCGAGGGCTCCTACGCCCAGCTGCGCCTGCGCTCGGGTGAGATCCGCAAGGTTCACATCGATTGCCGCGCCACCATCGGCGAGGCAGGCAATGCCGAGCACAACCTGGAATCGATCGGCAAGGCCGGCCGCAAGCGCTGGCGCGGCGTGCGCCCGACGGTGCGCGGCGTGGCGATGAACCCGATCGACCACCCGCACGGCGGCGGCGAGGGCCGTACCGCGGCGGCGCAGCCTCCGGTGTCGCCATGGGGCGTGCAGACCAAGGGATTCAAGACCCGGCGCAACAAGCGCACGCAGGTGATGATTGTCCGCGACCGGCGGACGAAATAAGGAATAGGCCATGGCACGTTCAATCAAGAAGGGCCCCTTCGTCGACCACCACCTCATGGCGAAGGTCGAAAAGGCCCGCAACTCGAACGACAAGCGTCCGATCAAGACCTGGTCGCGGCGCTCGACGATCATCCCGGACTTCGTCGGCCTGACTATCGCCGTGCACAACGGCAAGCAGCACATGCCGGTGTACGTCACCGAGAACATGGTGGGCCACAAGCTCGGCGAGTTCGCGCTCACGCGCATCTTCAAGAGCCATTCGGCAGCCGGAAAGCGCACCGAGGAAGCGGTCGGCCGCGAGCGCCGGGCGGCGCCGGGCACGCAGGGACCTGCGGCGCCGGCCGCCGCACCCGCGGGCGCCCCCGCGGCGGCGCCCGCCGCGCCGGCGAAGAAGTAAGGAGAGGCCATGGAAACCCGAGCCATACTCCGCGGCGCGCGCATGTCGGCGCAGAAAGGCCGCCTGGTCGCGGATCTGATCCGCGGCAAGCCGGTGGACCAGGCGATGAACATTCTCGCCTTCACGCCGAAGAAAGGCGCCGCGATCGTCCGCAAGGTGCTGGAATCGGCCATCGCCAACGCCGAGCACAACGACGGCGCCGACATCGACGCGCTCAAGGTGAAGACCATTCATGTCGAGCGCGGGATGTTCCTCAAGCGCTTCCAGGCGCGCGCCAAGGGGCGCGGCAACAGGGTGCTGAAGCACACCTGCCACATCTTTATTACGGTCGGGGATTAAATGGGCCAGAAGATCAATCCTGTCGGGTTCCGCCTCGCGGTCAACCGCAACTGGAGCTCGAAGTGGTACGCGAACAAGCGCGCCTTCGCGCCGATGCTCGCCGAAGACATCAAGGTGCGCGACTTCCTGAAGAGGAAGCTGGCGCACGCCTCCGTCGGCCGCGTGCTCATCGAGCGCCCCGCCAAGGACGCGCGCATCACCATCTTCTCGGCGCGCCCCGGCGTGGTGATCGGCAAGAAGGGGGAGGAGATCGAGAACCTCAAGGCCGAGCTGCGCCGCATCATGGGCGTGCAGCAGGTGCACGTGAACATCGAGGAGATCCGCAAGCCCGAGGTCGACGCGCAGCTGATCGCCGACTCGATCGCCCAGCAGCTGGAGAAGCGCATCATGTTCCGCCGCGCCATGAAGCGCGCGATGCAGAACGCGATGCGCCTGGGCGCCCAGGGCATCAAGATCATGAGCGCCGGCCGCCTGAACGGCATCGAGATCGCGCGCACCGAGTGGTACCGCGAGGGTCGGGTGCCGCTGCATACGCTGCGCGCCGACATCGATTACGGCATGGGCGAAGCCAAGACCAACTACGGCGTCATTGGCATCAAGGTCTGGGTCTACAAGGGCGAGATCATGCCCAAGGGCGAAATGCCCGGCCTGCCCGCCATCGGCGCTCCGGCCATCCCGCAGCCCGAGGCCCCGGCCGAGCCCAAGCGGGCGAAGAAGCCTGCGCCCAGGCCGGGCGCCAAGCGCGGGGCGGCCAGGCCCCGGCCGGACGGCGAAAAGAAGGCGGCGGCCAAGCCCGACGCGGCCCCACCCAAGACCACGATCAAGAAGCCGAAGAAGCTCGTCGCCAAGGATGAAGGCGGCGGCGAGAAGAAGGAGTAGAGATGCTTCAGCCAGCCAGAACCAAGTACCGCAAGCAGCAGAAGGGCCGCAATACCGGCATCGCCACGCGCGGCGCGAAGGTGTCCTTCGGCGAGTACGGCCTGAAGGCCACGACCCGCGGCCGCCTTACCGCGCGGCAGCTCGAGGCCGCGCGCCGCGCCATGTCGCGCCACATCAAGCGCGGCGGGCGCATCTGGATCCGCGTGTTCCCGGACAAGCCGGTTTCTTCGAAGCCGGCGGAAGTGCGCATGGGCAACGGCAAGGGCAACCCCGAGTACTTCGTCGCCGAGATCCAGCCCGGCAAGGTGCTCTTCGAGATGGACGGCGTGGTCGAGGCGCTTGCGCACGAGGCCTTCGCGCTCGCCGCGGCGAAGCTGCCGTTCCGCACCATCGTCGTGCAGCGCCTGCTGGGGTAAGCACATGAAACCAAGCGAACTACGCGGCAAGAGCGGCGAGGAGCTCCAGAAGGAGCTGGAAGGGCTGCTGCGCGCCCAGTTCGGGCTGCGCATGCAGGTCGCCACCCAGCAGCTCAGCAACACCAGCCAGATGAAGAAGGTGAAGCGCGACATCGCCCGCGTGCGCACCGTCATGAGAGAGAAGGCCGCCAAATGACCGAACAAGCCACTCCCGCGAAGAACCAGCGCAAGCTGGTCGGCCGCGTGGTCAGCGACAAGATGCAGAAGACGGTCACGGTGCGCGTCGAGCGCAGGGTAAGGGACCCGATGATGGGCAAGATCATCACCCGCTCGAAGAAGTACCACGCGCACGTGGAGTCGAACGAGTTCAAGGCAGGCGATCTGGTCGAGATCGCCGAGTGCCGGCCGCTGTCGAGGACGAAATCCTGGCGCGTCACTCGCCTTGTGGAGAAGTCGAAGGCCGTATAGAATCGCGGTCCCCGGACGGGGTCCAAAACTGCGCGTCGCAGGCGCGCAAGTTGGAGTGGAGAGACAAAATGATTCAGATGCAGTCCGTACTCGACGTCGCCGACAACACCGGCGCGCGCGCCGTCATGTGCATCAAGGTGCTCGGCGGCTCGAAGCGCCGCTACGCGTCGATCGGCGACGTGATCAAGGTGAGCGTCAAGGACGCCGCGCCGCGCGGACGCGTGAAGAAGGGCGAGGTGTATCACGCCGTGGTAGTGCGCACCGCGAAGGGCGTGCGCCGCGCGGACGGCTCGCTCATCCGCTTCGACCGCAACGCGGCCGTGCTGCTCACGGCGAAGCTCGAGCCGATCGGCACCCGCATTTTCGGGCCGGTCACGCGCGAGCTGCGCACCGAGCGCTTCATGAAAATCGTATCGCTCGCACCCGAGGTGCTTTGATGCAAAGGATCAGGAAAGGCGACGAAGTGGTGGTGCTGTCGGGGCGCGACAAGGGCAAGCGCGGAACCGTGCTGCGCCGGGTCGACGCCGAGCACGTGGTGGTCGAAGGCGTGAACCGCGTGAAGAAGCACCAGCGGCCCAACCCGATGAAGGGCATGACCGGCGGCATCGTGGACAAGGACCTGCCGATCCATGTCTCCAACGTGGGGCTCTTCAACCCGGCGACCAAGAAGGCCGACCGCATCGGCGTGAAGACGCTCGGGGACGGCCGCAAGGTGCGGGTGTTCAAGGACAACGGCGAGCAAGTGGACGCTTAACATGGCCAAGGAAGACAAACCCAGGCAGGAAAAGAAGCCGGCGCAGCCGCAGCAGCAGGCCAAGCCGAAAAAGGAAGCCGCGCCCAGGAAGGACGCTGCTCCCGCTCCGAAGAAGAGCGACGCTCCCGAGCTGCCGGCTCCCCCGGCGCGCCTCGCGCAGGTCTACAAGGACAAGGTCGTGCCCGAGCTGATGCAGAAGTTCGGCTACAAGACCGTGATGCAGGTGCCGCGGCTGCGCAAGATCACGGTGAACATGGGGGTCGGCGAGACCACCACCGACAAGAAGATCCTCGACAACGCGGTGGCCGACATGGCGAAGATCGCCGGCCAGAAGCCGGTGGTCACCAAGGCGCGCAAGTCGATCGCCAACTTCAAGGTCCGCGCCGGCTTTCCGGTGGGCTGCATGGTGACGCTGCGCGGCGCGCGCATGTACGAGTTCTTCGACCGCCTGGTCAACGTCGCCATGCCGCGCATCCGCGACTTCCGCGGCGTGTCGAACCGCGCCTTCGACGGCCGGGGCAACTACAACCTCGGCTTCAAGGAGCAGATCCTCTTCCCCGAGATCGACTACGACAAGATCGACGCGCTGCGGGGCATGAACATCGCCATCAACACGACGGCGAAAACCGACGACGAGGCGAGGGCGCTGCTTTCCGCGTTCCGCTTCCCGTTCAAGCACTGAGAGAGAACAGCATGGCCAAGCTCGCACTCAAGCTACGCGACCAGAAGCGCCGCCAGACCGTGGAGAAGTTCAAGGCCCGGCGCGCGGCGCTGCTCGACATCATCAACGACTCGCGCGCCTCCGACGAAGCGCGCGAGGAAGCGCGCGCCAAGCTGCAGAAGCTGCCGCGCGACGCTTCGCCGGTGAGGCTGCGCAACCGCTGCGCCCTGACCGGCCGGCCGCGCGGCGTCTACCGCAAGTTCGGGCTCGGCCGCAACAAGCTGCGCGAGCTTGCGATGCGCGGTGAGGTGCCGGGCGTGATCAAGGCGAGCTGGTAAGGAGAATCGAATGAGCATGAGCGATCCGATTGCGGACATGCTGATCCGCATCCGCAACGCCCAGATGGTCGGGCATACGGAGACGGTGATGCCGGCGTCCAAGCTGAAGGTGTCCATCGCGAAGGTGCTGAAGGAAGAGGGCTACATCGAGGACTTCGCGCTGCGCGAGAACGGCGTGCGCAAGGAGCTCGCCATCGCCCTCAAGTACTACGCCGGGCGTCCGGTGATCGAGCGCCTGGAGCGGGTTTCCAAGCCGGGGCTGCGCGTGTACCGCGGCCGCGACGACATCCCGCGGGTGATGAACGGCCTGGGCGTGGCGATCCTGTCGACCTCGCGCGGCGTCATGACCGACCGCAAGGCGCGCGCCGACGGCATCGGCGGCGAAGTTCTCTGCATCGTGGCGTAAGGACCGGCCATGTCGCGTATCGCCAAATATCCCGTCGCCCTGCCCAAGGGCGTAGAGGTCAATATCGCCGGCGGCAGCATCTCGGTGAAGGGGCCGCTCGGCACGATCGCGCGAGCGGCCGACCCGAACGTCGAGGTGAAAAAGGACGGCGAGCAGCTGGTGTGCAAGGCGCTCGGCAACTCGCGCCACGCCAACGCCATGTCCGGGACCATGCGCGCGCTGATGGCCAACATGGTGACCGGCGTCACCAAGGGCTTCGAGCGCAAGCTCGGGCTCGTCGGTGTGGGATTCCGCGCCCAGGCCCAGGGCGACAGGCTCAGCCTGTCGCTCGGCTTCTCGCATCCCGTGGTGCACCAGATGCCGAAGGGCGTGAAGGTCACGACGCCCACCCAGACCGAAATCGTGATCACGGGCATCGACAAGCAGCTCGTCGGCCAGGTGGCCGCCGAAGTGCGCGCCTACCGCTCGCCCGAGCCCTACAAGGGCAAGGGCGTACGCTACGCCGACGAGGTGATCGTGCTCAAAGAGACGAAGAAGAAGTAGGGGACAGCATGAGCGAGAAGAACCTTTCCAGGCTGCGCCGCGCGCGCCAGACGCGCATCCGGATCCGCGAGAACGGCGCCGTGCGGCTCACCGTGCACCGCACCAACGGCCATATCTACGCGCAGATCACCTCGCCCGCGGGCGACAAGGTGCTGGCAACCGCATCGAGCGTGGAAAAAGATCTGCGCAGCCAGCTCAAGCACGGCGGCAACCGCAAGGCCGCCGAGGTCGTCGGCCAGCGTATCGCCGAGAGGGCGAAACAGGCGGGCATAGAGAAGGTGGCGTTCGACCGTGCCGGGTACCGCTATCACGGCCGCGTCAAGGCGCTCGCCGACGCCGCGCGCAGCGGCGGATTGAAGTTCTAGAGAGGGCTTATGGCGAAGATCCAACCCAGGATGCAGCAGTCCGAAGAGCGCGGTGACGGCCTGCGCGAGAAGATGGTCGCGGTGAACCGCGTCACCAAGGTGGTGAAAGGCGGCCGCGTGCTCGGCTTTGCGGCGCTCACCGTGGTCGGCGACGGCGACGGCGGCATCGGCATGGGCAAGGGCAAGGCCCGCGAGGTTCCGGTGGCCGTGCAGAAGGCCATGGAAGAGGCGCGCCGCAAGCTTTTCAAGGTCAAGCTGAAGAGCGGCACCCTGCACCACGCGGTGACCGGCCGGCACGGCGCGGCGCGCGTGCTCATGCAGCCGGCGCGCGAGGGCACCGGCATCATCGCCGGCGGGCCGATGCGCGCGGTGTTCGAGGTGATGGGCGTCACCAACGTGCTCGCCAAGTGCTTCGGCTCCACCAATCCGTACAACGTGGTGCGCGCCACGCTCAACGGCCTGCAGGCGATGAACACGCCGGCGGACGTTGCGGCGCGCCGCGGCAAGAAGGTCGAGGAGATCACCGGATGAAGAAGATCAAGGTCAAGCTCCTGAGGAGCGTGGCGGGCTGCAAGCAGGGGCACCGCGACACGGTGCGCGGCCTCGGCCTGAAGCGGATCAACGACGTGGCCGAGCTGACGGATACGCCGGAAGTGCGCGGCATGATCAACCGCGTCAATTACCTGGTGCGCATCGAGGGGTAAAGACATGCGTCTCAATACGCTGAAGCCCGCTGCGGGCTCGAAGAAGCAGCGCCACCGCGTGGGCCGTGGCGGGGGCTCGGGCTGGGGCAAGACCGCCGGCCGCGGCCACAAGGGGCAGAAGGCGCGCTCCGGCGGCTTCCACAAGATCGGCTTCGAAGGCGGCCAGATGCCGCTGCATCGGCGCCTGCCCAAGCGCGGCTTCACTTCGATCACGCGCGAGGACGTCGCCGAGGTTCGCCTCTCCGAATTGGAAGCTCTGGAGACAGCGGAGGTCGACCTCGCGGCGCTTCAGGCCGCGGGGATCGTGTCGAAGAAAGCGCTCGGCGCGAAGATCATCCTGTCCGGGAAGCTGTCGAAGAAACTCAATATCAAGGGCGACGTGAAGGCCACCAAGGGGGCGCGCTCCGCCATCGAGAGCGCGGGCGGCAAGGTGGAAATCACCGAGCCGAGGCCCGCTGACAAAAAGCTGCAGAAGAAAACCCAGGAGGCTAAAGCCTGATGGCGACCGCGCTTCCCAACGTTGGAAAGGGGGCGAAGTACGGCGACCTGAAGCGCCGCCTGCTTTTCATGCTCGGCGCGCTGGTCGTGTTCCGCATCGGCGCGCACATTCCGGTGCCCGGCATCGATCCCAACGTGCTCGCGGACCTGTTCGCCGGCCAGCAGGGCGGCATCCTCGGGATGTTCAACATGTTCTCGGGCGGCGCGCTGTCGCGCTTCACCATCTTCGCCCTGGGCATCATGCCGTACATCTCGGCCTCGATCATCATGCAGCTGATGACCGCGGTGAACCCGCAGCTCGAGCAGCTGCGCAAGGAAGGCGAGTCGGGGCGGCGCAAGATCACCCAGTACACGCGCTACGGGACGCTGTTTCTCGCCCTCTTCCAGGCGACCGGCATCTCGATCGCCCTGGAGTCCCAGCCCGGCCTGGTGCTCGAGCCGGGACTGATGTTCCGCGTGACCGCGGTGACCACGCTCGTGACCGGCACCATGTTCCTGATGTGGCTGGGCGAGCAGATCACCGAGCGCGGCCTGGGCAACGGCATCTCGATCATCATCTTCGCCGGCATCGCGGCGGGGCTGCCGAACGCCATCGCCGGCACGCTGGAGCTGGTGCGCACCGGCGCCATGCACCCGCTGACGGCGCTGCTGATCGCCGTTTCGGTTTTCATCGTCACCGGGTTCGTGTGCTTCGTCGAGCGGGGCCAGCGCAAGATCCTCGTGAACTACGCCAAGCGCCAGGTCGGCAACCGCGTCTACGGCGGCCAGAGCTCGCACCTGCCGTTCAAGCTCAACATGTCGGGCGTGATCCCGCCGATTTTCGCCTCGTCGCTCATCCTGTTTCCGGCCACGCTGCTCGGCTGGTTCGGGTCGGCCGAGGGGCTCATCTGGCTGCGCGACATCGCCGGGACGCTGAGCCCGGGCCAGCCGATCTACGTCCTGCTGTACGCGGCGCTGATCATCTTTTTCTGCTTCTTCTATACGGCGCTGCAGTACAACCCCAAGGAAACCGCCGACAACCTGAAGAAGTCGGGTGCCTTCGTACCGGGCATCCGGCCGGGCGACCAGACCGCGCGCTACCTGGAGAAGATCCTGACGCGCCTGACGCTGGCCGGCGCGATCTACGTCACCGCGGTATGCCTGCTGCCCGAGTTCCTGATCCTGAGGTGGAACGTGCCGTTCTACTTCGGCGGCACCTCGCTGCTGATCATCGTCGTGGTGACGATGGATTTCATGGCGCAGGTGCAGGCCTACATCATGACGCACCAGTACGAGAGCCTGCTGCGCAAGGCGAACTTCAAGGGCGGCCTGCCGGTTCGTTGAACCATTGATGCCCAAGGAAGACGTCATCGAGATGCAGGGAGAGGTGGTGGAAAACCTGCCGAACGCAACCTTCCGCGTGAAGCTGGAAAACGGCCACGTCATCCACGCCTTCATTTCGGGGAAGATGCGAATGAACTACATCCGCATCCTGCCCGGCGACAAGGTGACGGTGCAGTTGACGCCGTACGACCTGACGAAAGGCCGCATCACGTTTAGAGCGAAATGAGGCAACTATGAAAGTCATGGCTTCAGTGAAGAAGATCTGCCGCAAGTGCAAGATCGTGCGGCGCAAGGGCGTGGTGCGGGTGATCTGCTCCAACCCGCGCCACAAGCAGCGCCAAGGATGACGTTTGGCTTTTAAGACCTTGACAAACCAGATATAATTTCAGGTTCCCTATGGCACGCATTGCAGGCATCAACATTCCCAATCACCAGCACGCCGAAATCGCGCTGACGGCGATCTTCGGCATCGGCCGGGCGCGCGCGCAGGCGATCTGCGTCGCCTCCGGCGTGCAGGGTTCGCGCAAGATCAAGGACCTGAGCGACGCCGATCTCGACCGGCTGCGCGAGAACGTGCAGCGGCTCACCGTCGAAGGCGATCTGCGCCGCGAGGTGTCCATGTCGATCAAGCGGCTGATGGATCTGGGCTGCTATCGCGGCGTGCGCCACCGCAAGGGGCTGCCGGTGCGCGGGCAGCGCACCCGCACCAACGCGCGCACCCGCAAGGGGCCGCGCAAGGCCGCGATCAAGCTCAACGTGCAAGCCGGGAAGGTGGCGTAAATGGCGACCCGGAGCGCACCGACCAGGCAGGAACTGCAGCAGACCGCCGCCGCGCGCGCGCGCAAGAAAGTCAAGAAGAACGTCGCCGAGGGCATCGCGCACGTGCACGCGTCGTTCAACAACACGATCGTCACCATCACCGACCGGCAGGGCAACGTGCTGTCGTGGGCCACTTCCGGGAACGCGGGCTTCAAGGGCTCGCGCAAGTCGACGCCGTTCGCGGCGCAGGTCGCCGCCGAGCGCGCCGGCCGCGCGGCGCAGGAATGCGGCGTCAAGAACATCGAGGTGCGCATCAAGGGCCCCGGCCCCGGCCGCGAATCCGCGGTGCGCGCGCTCAACGCGATCGGGCTGAAGATCGGCAGCATCGCCGACGTCACGCCGATCCCGCATAACGGTTGCCGCCCGCCGAAGCGGCGCCGCGTCTAGGGGAGTCCGAATGGCCAGAGTCATCGACGCCAAGTGCCGTCAGTGCCGCAGGGAAGGCGAGAAGCTGTTCCTGAAGGCGGAGAAGTGCTTCACCGACAAGTGCGCCATCGAGCGCCGCGCCTACGCCCCCGGCCAGCACGGCCAGAAGAGCGGCATGCGCCTGTCCGACTACGGCAAGCAGCTGCGCGAAAAGCAGAAGCTGCGCCGCATCTACGGCGTGCTCGAGCGTCAGTTCCGCAAGACCTACGCCGAGGCGTCGCGCTCCAAGGGCGTTACCGGCGAGCGCCTGCTGCAGCTGCTGGAATCGCGCCTGGACAACGTCGTCCACCGCATGGGCTTCGGCGGCTCGCGCAGCGAAGCGCGCCAGATCGTGCGCCATAACGCGATCCTGGTGAACGGCAAGCGGGTCAACATCCCGTCCTGCCAGGTGAAGCCGGGCGACGTGGTCGAAGTGGCCACCAAGGCCAAGGAGCACCTGCGCATCAAGTCGGCTGCGGAAAGCGCCGCCTCGCGCGGCCTGCCCGACTGGCTGGAGGTCGACCCCAAGGCCCTGAAGGGAACCTTCAAGGCGCTGCCCGCGCGCAACGAGCTCTCCTCGACCATCAACGAGAGCCTCATCATCGAGCTGTATTCGAAGTAATCAGTTCTTAGGACCGAAGACATGCCCCAATCGGGATTTCTGAAGCCGC
>Ga0326597_10009671_pt1 | contig 12894 bp, 13 predicted proteins | sample RVTome_12_FD_203789 | JGI IMG/M metagenome (GOLD analysis project Ga0326597, IMG submission 203789) | Soil microbial communities from uranium-contaminated site in the Upper Colorado River Basin, Wyoming, United States - RVT100D185 | ecosystem: Environmental > Terrestrial > Soil > Contaminated >... | reverse complement strand
TCGCCTCCCTGGTTTCCAACGGCGCGCGGGCGTGGTTCAACCGCCACGAGGTGCACCGGCCGGTGGTGGGCTGGTTCTCGGCAGGCTCCCTGCCGCTGGTGGTGGTGGGAGCCATCGTGTTCGTCAAGTCCCCGGCCTCGTTCCTGGTGCGGCTGATGGGGGCGTTCATGCTGGCGGTGGTGGCGTGGCGGCGGCTGCACACCCAGCCCCCGCGGGCCCGCTCGCCGGCGTGGTTCTTCCCCGTGGGGGCGCTGTTCGGCTTCCTGGGCGGACTGCTGGAGGGGCTGGGCCCGCTCATCGCGCCCTTTCTGCTCTCCTTCGGGTTGGCGCGGGGGGCCTACATCGGCACCGATGCCGCCATCGCCGTGCTCAAGATCGTGGTCAAGCTGACGGTGCTGGGTGGCTACGGGGCCCTGAGCGACCGGGCCGTGACCGCAGGGCTGGTGCTGGCGCCCCTGATGGTGGTGGGGGCCATGGCCGGCAAGCGGGTGGTGGACCGGCTGCCGGAGAAGGTGTTCGTGGTGGTGATCGAGGCCACGCTGCTGGTGGCCGGGGTCACGTTTCTGGTGCGGGGGTAGCCGCCCCGCCGCGACCGGCGCGGCGGGGGCTGCCCGCGAAGCAGGGAAAGGCAGGCCGATGACATGGGTGGACGGGGCGATGCTGGCCGGCGCGGCCTACGCGGCGGCCCTGGTGGCGGGCGTGGCCGGCTTCGGCGGCTCCCTCATCATGCTGCCCGTGGCCGTGCTGTTCTTCGGCGTGCGGGAGGGCATGGCCATCCTCACCATCAGCAACACGCTCCAGAACATCCTGCGGGCCTGGGTGTTCCGCCGCGACGTGCCCCTGGGCGTGTGCGCCTGGTACCTGGCCGGGGCGGTGCCCGCCAACCTGCTGGGGGCCTGGGTGTTCACCGCCGCCCACCCGAAGCTGCTGGCCCGCGGGCTGGGCGCGTTCCTGCTGGCCACGCTGGCGCTGCGGCGGGTGCGCGGCATGCCGCGGCGGCGCTTCCGGGCGCCGTGGTTCACGCCCATCGGGCTCGCGTTCGGCACGCTCTCGGGCCTGGTGGAGGGCACCGGGCCGCTGGTGGCGCCCTTCTTCCTGGCCTACGGGCTGGTCAAGGAGGCCTTCATCGGCACCATCGCCGCGGTGTTCATGGTGACCCACGTGGCCAAGCTGGCCGTGTTCGGGGGGGCGGGCCTGCTGAGCGGCCATGTCTGGGCCATGGCCCTGTTCCTGACCCCCTTCATGTTCCTGGGCGTGTTCACCGCGCGCTACGTGGTGCAGCGCATGCCCGAGCGGCTCTTCCTGGCCGTCATCGAGCTGATGCTGCTGGGGGCGGGCCTCAACTTCCTGCTGCGGGGGTGAGGCGCCGCGGGGCGCGTTGACGGGGTGATGCGGCTCTTCTATCATGGGAGCGCTACCAGCGTCAGCTCACCCCGGGCCCCGGCACACTCCGGGGTCCCCCTCCCGGGTTTCCCGCTACATGGCTTCCAAGGACAACCTGCGCCGCACCATCAGCATCGACGGCGTCGAGCTGCAGCTCGCCCACGAGGACACCTTCGACCCTCACTGGGTGGGGCAGGAGGAGCTGGTCAAGCAGCTCCGGGCCGCCTGGCTGGTGATCGAGCCGCGCGACCTGCCGCTCCACCCGCGCCTGGTGGGCAAGCCCGGCGTGGGCAAGACCTCGCTGGCCTACGCCACGGCGCGGGGGCTGGGGCGGGAGGTGTACCTGTTCCAGGCCACCATGGACACCCGGCCCGAGGACCTCATCGTCACGCCCGTGATCGCCGACACCCAGCGTATCAAGTACGTGGCCAGCCCCCTGGTGACGGCCATGGTGCGCGGCGGCGTGTGCATCCTGGACGAAGGCAACCGCATGGGGGAGAAGTGCTGGGCCTCCCTGGCGCCCCTGCTGGACGCGCGGCGCTACGTGGAGTCCATCGTGGCGGGCATCAAGATCAAGGCCCACCCCGACTTCCGCTTCTGCGCCACCATGAACGAAGATGCCTCCACCTTCGACCTGCCCGAGTACATCCACTCCCGCCTCCAGCCCCAGATATTCGTGGACTTTCCCGAGGCGGAGGAGGAGTTCCGCATCCTGCGCGACAACCTGCCCTTCTCCGACGAGCAGGTGCTGGGCTACGTGGTGGAGTTCCTGCAGCGCGCCCACCGCGGCGACGAGCGCTTCACCGTGCGCGACGGCATCAACGTGGCCCGCTACGCCCTCAAGCTGATCGCCGCCAACGGCGAGGACCCCCTGCGCGCCTACCGCATCGCCCTGGCTATGGTGCTGGGCGAGGAGGCCATCGGCTTCGCCGAGTAGCACTCCGGATGGGCCCCGTCGCCCGGCCGGCCGGGCCTTTCCGCCGAACCGCCTTCCGTGCCGGCCCGTTACCGGGGCAGCAGGTCCACGGCCACGGGGTACTCGTAGGTGTTGCCGGGGGTGGTGCTGGCGGAGGGCTGGCCGAAGCCCAGGGCGCCCTGGGAGTTGTTGCCCCAGCAGCGCACGGCGCCGGTGGCCAGCAGGGCGCAGGTGAAGACGTTGCCCGCGGCGACGCGGGTGGCGTTGTCGATCCCGTACACGGCCACGGGGGTGGTGGAGCTGCCATCGGTGCCGTTGCCGAGCTGACCGGTGGTGTCGTTGCCCCAGCACCGCACGCCGCCCGTGTCCAGCACCGCACAGGCGTGGGTGTCGCCCGCCGCGACTTGTGCGACACCTGTGAGCGGCGTAGTGCAGGTAGACGAACCGCTGTCGTAGACGGCGCAGACCTGCACCGGCGTCAGGCTGTCGTTGGTGGTGCCGTCACCGAGGCGGCCGCTGCCATTGTCCCCCCAGCACTGGGCGGTGCCGTCGTTGATCCGCGCGCAGGTGAACCCGCCCGTGGTGCCCCCCATGCCGGCGGAAACGGCCACGGCGTTGCTGACGGAGGCCGCCACGGGAGCGTTGCTGTCCGTTTTGTTCGCATCCTCGTTGCCGAGTTGGCCGCTGGCGTTGCGGCCCCAGCACCACACGCCGCCCACGTCCAGCAGCACGCAGGCGTGGTGCTCGCCCACGGAGAGGGACAGGGCCTTGTTGGGGCTTCCGATGAGGCTCACGGCGACCGGCAGCGCGCTGAAGCCGCTGGTAGCGCCGTCATCGCCGAGCTTGCCGAACTCCCGGATGCCCCAACAGCGCACCGATCCGTCGCCCATCAGGGCGCACGTGAACTTCCTTCCAGCACCCACGGCCTTGGCACCGGTGAGGTAGCTGGTGCAGGTGGACGTGCCCGCATCGTACACGGCACAGACCTGCACCGGCGCCAGGGAGCGGGTGCTGGTAGCGCCGGTGCCGAGCTGGCCCGCGTCGTTGCTGCCCCAGCACCAGACGGTGGTGTCCACCAGGGCGGCGCAGGTGTGGCTCTCGCCGGTGGCCACGGTGACGGCGCCGCTGCCGGCGGGCAGGCCGGCCACCAGCAGTGGCACGGTGCTGTCGGTCTGGGTGCCGTCGCCGAGCTGCCCGTCGCTGTTACTGCCCCAGCAGCTCACGTCGCCCCAGCTCAGCCGGGCGCAGGCGTGGTTGCTGGAGGAGAGGCTGAGCAGCACGGGCCGCCAGGGTCCCGCGGGCGCCACGTCGGGGAACTGCCCGGCCCGGAGCGCGAAGGTGACGTCGGTGAACATGGCGCCGTCGTCCACCCGGAAGGCAATGCTGCCGCTGGCGGGGGGCGTGTAGTGGCGCAGTGTGGCCGGGTTGGCGAGGGTATCCAGGAACGCCAGGTCCCCCGGCGTGCCCGCATCGGGCGTGTAGCCCCAGTTGTAGAACAGCGAGGTGCGGTTCACCTCGGTGGCCACCGCGGCGCTCAGCGCCAGGTCGTTGCTGGCGGTGCGCTCCGCGGAGATGCTGGTCACCACCGGCGCCACGAAGGTGAACACCCCCTCTGCGCCCTCCTCCGGCAACGGCGTGGCGATCGCGCCGTCGCCGGTGCGCACGGCCACGATCTGGGTGGTGGCCACCACGTCGTTGCGGCTGTTGGTGGCCGTGACGCGGATGCGATAGTCGCCCACCGTTCCCGGCGGCGTGTAGGTGGAAGCGAACGTCCCGGTGTAGACGTTGTCGCTGCCGATGAGGACGGGGTTGGTCGTGGCCGTGGTCACCGGGGCGCCGCCGGCACCGGTGTCGGTGCTGGAGGCCGGGGCGAACGTGCCACCCGCGGGGTCGGGGCTGCCTTGGTCGTCCACTACGGCGATGGTCCAGTGGAGCGTTTCGCTCGCGTCGCCGCCCAGGGTGACCGTGAAGGTCGCGGTGGTGCCAAGCTCCACCCAGTCGACCGGCTGCCCCTGATCGTCGGTGATGTCCACGTCCAGGATGACCGGCAGCACCACCTCGATGGTGCCCACCACGTCCAGCCGCAGCACCACCTGGTCGCCCGAGCCGGTCAGCGTCGTGGTGGCCGTGCCCTCGAACAGCACCGTGCCGGTGCCGTCCGTGCTGGCGTAGGCCCGGCCGGTGAACGTGAGCGACTGGCCGGTGGGGACGCTCGCCAGTTCTCCCTCCCAGCGACCGACCGAGACGTTGTACGTCAGCGCCAACGGCGAGCCGGTGACCTCGTCCCCCTGGTCGTCGGTCACGGTGACGACCACCGAGTTCACGTCCTCCGGCTTGGCCGACACAACGGCTGCCCGCGTCAGCGCGGCGCCGTCGGTGCCGGGCTCCCAGTAAACGTACACCGAAGTGAAGGCCGGGGGCGTCGACTCGCCAGCCCCGGAATCGCCCCCGTCCGATCCACCGCAGGCCCCCAGCAGCAGGGCCAGGGCCAGCCCGGCCGCCGCGGCCCACCACGGCAGCGCGCGCCGGCGCGGCCCTCCTTCCTGAAACGCGAGGAATCGGTGCAGAAATGACACGCCCCCAGGACGGCCCGGAGCAGATGCGCCCATGGCTCCCCTCCCCCCCGTTCCGGCGGGGCCGTGCCGCACGCTGGCGGCACCCGCAGCCCGCCCGGCAGAACAACAACGCTTGGCAACGATGTCGCAGTATCGCCCCGCCCGGACCGGGAATCAAGCTGAAACAGCGGGCCTGCTGCGGAACGCCTGGCGGCAGGAAAACTGCCGCCCCTGCGCACCGGCGGGGCCCCCGCGGCGGAGTGGGGGCCATCACGCGCTGCGCGCCCCCTACCCCGCGGTGCCCGTGCGCTGCTGCGCCTTGGCGGCCTGCCAGGCGTCCAGCTTGGCGCGGGCGCCGTTCTGCGCCGGGTCCATGGCCTCGTCGTGGTTGGGCCGGCGGGCGGTGAGCTCGATCACGTAGCCGTTGGGGTCGCGGAAGTAGATGGAGTCGATGAACCCGTGGTCCGAGATGCCCCGGGTCTCGATGCCGGCGGCCTTGCCCTTCTCGAACATCAGCCGCAGGTGCTCCTGGGTCACCTCCAGGGCGATGTGCAGGTCGTAGTCCTCCTGGGCCTTGAACTCGAAGGGGCTGTCGGGCGCCTCGAAGAAGGCCAAGTAGCCGCTCTCCATGGCGTAGAAGGTGTGCAGGGCGCTGGTGCGGCGGCCGGTCTTGGTTTCGCTGATCTCCAGCGTGCCGGCCAGGGGCAGCCCCAGGAAGTCCTCGTAGAACCGCCGCGTCTCCTCCGAGTCCCGGCAGCGGTACGCGTTGTGGTGCAGTCCTTTCAGCATCCTTCTCTCCTGGCTGGTGGCGCCGGCCGCCCCGCCGGCGGGCTGTCCGTTCGACATCGGATCGTTCAACATCGACAGGTTAGCGCGAACGGGCACGGAACAAAAGCCGTGCGGCCCCCGGGCGCCGCGGCGCGGCTAGTTGGTGCACTCGCTGGGACGCACCACGTGGCCGGGCCCGTGGGCGGTTTCCAGCGTGTTCAGGTCGGCGCAGGGAATGGCGCTGTTGGCGCTGAGGTCGATGGTGGCCGGGCGGTCCAGGGCGGCCAGGGCGGTCACGCCGGCGTTGATGCGGTTGGCGCTCAGGTCCAGCACCTGGATGTGGGGCAGCCCGGCCAGGGGCGCCACGTTTTCCACCTGGTTGCGCGACAGGTCGAGCGTGCCCAGGCTGGTGAGCTGGGCAACGGCGCGCACATCGTTCACCGCGTTGCCGCGCAGGTCCAGGCTGCTCAGGAAGGGCTTGCCGCCCAGCCCTTCCAGGCCGACCAGGTGGTTGTAGGAGAGATCGAGGTGCATCATCCCGCTGATGGGACCCAGCGGGTCCAGGCCGTCGATGAGGTTGCCGCCGGCGTACAGGGAGAGCAGCCGGGTCAGGCCGGCCAGGGGCGACAGGTCGTACACCTCGTTGTTGGTGATGTCCAGCTTGCGCAGGGAGGCCAGGTTCTTGAGCGGGTTCAGGTCGTTGATGCGGTTGTTGCCGACGATGAGGAACACCAGCTCCTTCAGGTCGGCCAGAGGCGTCAGGTCGCTGATCTGGTTGCCCTCCAGGTTCAGCCCGGAGAGCCCATCCGCGCCGGCCAGGGGCGTGATGTCGGTGATCTGGTTGTAGCCCAGCTCCAACCCGGTCAGGAACGGGATGGCCTGCAGCGCGCTGATGTCGCTGATCTGGTTGTGGCCCAGGTTGAGGAAGGAGAGGCGCTGCAGCGTGGTGATGCCGCTGATGTCGATGAGCTGGTTGTGGTTCAGCTCCAGGGTGGCCAGCTCGCTCAGGCCCGCCAGGGGCGCCACGTCGCGGATCTGGTTGTGGGACAGGTCCAGCTCGCCGAGCTGGGTCAGCTCGGCCACCGCACTGGCGTCCACCAGTTCGTTGTAGGCCAGGTCCAGCGCCACCAGCCCCTTGGGCGCGAACCCCGGGCGCAGGTCGGCGATCTGGTTGTGGGCCATGTCCATGCTTTGCAGCGCGGTGAGCTGCTCCACGCCCGCCAGCGAGGTGATGCCCCGGTTGGAGCAGTCCAGGGTGATGACCTCGTGGACGTAGGTCTTGCCCGTTTCCCGCACGCACGCCGCCAGGCTGGGGTCGGGGAAGTTGAGGCTGGAGAGCAGCACCTCCGGCTGCTCCTCCTCGCCGAAGCCCCCCAGGGCCAGGAACGGGTTGGCCGGCGCGCTCGTGCGTGAGCTGCCGCCGCCTCCGCTGTCGGGAACCGGCCCGGCGGCCAGCTCCCCGAGCGGGTTGGGCGAACCGGTCGCGCCCACGGCGGAGGCCAGCGGCGGCGCCGTCGCCTGGGGCACGGCCTCGGCCGCGGCTTCGCCCTCGACGGGGGCCTCGTCGCAGGCGGCGAGGGCCAGCCCCAGCGCCGCGCAGGCGAGCAGGGCGCCGAGCCGGTGCCGGCTGGCGGGATGGAAGGACGGAAAAGGTGCGGCTCCTGGCGTGCGTTCCGGTGTCATGGGCGCTCCTGCGCGGATGCGGAACGGGCCCGCGGGCGGCGGGCACACCGAAGTGCGGTCAGCAATTATATGGGAACGCCCCAGGGGGTTCAAGCGCCTTACGCCTTGGCCTCCACCACCATTTCCACCTCCGTCGCCACGCCGCGGGGCAGGGCGTTGGTGCCCACCGCGGCGCGGGCGTGGCGGCCCGCGTCGCCGAAGATTTCCACCAGCAGGTCCGAGGCGCCGTTGATGACCTCGGGCTGGTTCTTGAAGTCGTCGGTGCAGTTGACGAAGCCCCCCAGGCGCACCACGCGGGCCACCTGGTCCAGGCTGCCCAGGGCGGCCCGCACCTGGGCCAGCCCGTTGAGGGCGCACAGCCGGGCGGCCTGGTAGCCCTCCTCGCGGGAAAGCTCGCGGCCCACCTTGCCGACGTAGGCCAGCTTGCCGTCGGGCCCCAGGGGCACCTGACCGGCGATGAACACCAGCCGCCCGCTCTTCACGTACGGCACGTAGTTGGCGGCGGGGGCCGGGGCGCTGGGCAGTTCGATCCCCAGTTCCTTCAGTCGGGCTTCGGCGGACATCGCGCGTGTCTCCTGGATGCGGTGGATGGGGGCGGGCGGGCAGCGCCCGGCGCGGACGGGCCTGAAGCCTAAGGGCCGCGGTGCGACGCTGTCAAGTGCGCTGCGGTCTGAAGGACCCTCACTTTTGTCGCAGACGAATGGCATTGTTGATCGCGTAAGTGTTTGTTCTATTGTGCAAAGCCTCACCCCCTGCCCCCTCTCCACGGCGTGGAGAGAGGGAGGAGCCGCTCCAGGCGGCGGAGGGGGTGAGGCCCCGCGGACGGAGCACGTGCCGCGGACTTTCCCACACGGTAGTGGCCGCATGACGAACAGTGACGCCAGAAAGTGAAGTACCCTCAGCGCTGCGGCGCCAGGGAGCCATTGTTGCCCCGCCGCGGATGGGATAGGATTTTCCTCGGGCCCCGGGGGAAGGGAACGGGCCCGGCCGGCGGCGCCGGCCATTCACGCTACCCGAAGAGGCCACGATGGACACCGCAGGGGGCCGCCCGGGCGCCATGGGGCGGCGGGCGTTTCTGAAGGCGACCGGGCTGGCCGGGGCGGGCTTCGCCCTGGCCGTGCAGCCGGTGAGCGCGGAGACCGTGCGCACGCCGGAAACCGGGCTCATCACCCGCGACCTGTTCGTGGAGCGTGCCGGGGCGCGCATTCCCGTCTACGAGGCCCGCCCGCCGGGCAAGGGGCCCTTCCCGGCGGTGATCGTGATCCACGAGATCTTCGGCCAGCACGAGCACATCCGCGACGTCACCCGCCGCTTCGCCCACGAGGGGTTCATCGCCGCGGCGCCGGAGCTGTACTTCCGCGAAGGGGGCGTGGGGCACCTGAGCTCCTTCGACGACATCCGCAAGGTGGTGCGCGCCGTGCCCGACCGGCAGATGCTGGACGACCTGGGGGCCGTGCTCAGGCACCTGAAAGGGCTGGCCCAGAGCAACGGCAAGGTGGGGGTGACCGGCTTCTGCTGGGGCGGCGGGGCCACCTGGCTGCTGGTGGCCGACAACCCGGACGTGGCCGCCGGCGTGGCCTGGTACGGCCGCCTCACCAACTGGGGCGAGGGCAAGCTGCACCCCCACAACCCGGTGGCGCTGGCCGAGCGCATGCACGCGCCGGTGCTGGGCCTCTACGGCGGCCAGGACCGGGGCATCCCCGTGGCCGACGTGGAGACCATGAAGGCGGCCCTGACCCGCCACCGCAAGCACCACGAGTTCGTGGTCTACCCGGAGGCGCCCCACGCCTTCTTCGCCGACTACCGCCAGAGCTACCGCCCCGAGGCCGCCCGCGATGCCTGGCGCCGTGCGGTGGCCTGGCTGAAGGAATTCACCGCATAGGCCGGCCCCGCGGGGCTCGGCCGGGGGAGAACCGCCCGGGATGGACCTGTTTTTCGACGTGGACGGGGTGCTGCTCAACTTCGAGCACAGCTTCGTGGCCTTTCTCAACCGGGAGTACAGCCTGGGGCTGGCCCCGGACTATGAGACGCCGAGCTGGACCTTCGAGGAGCTGTTCTCGCTGGAGGAGGCCCAGGCGGCCTGGCACCGGTACATGGAGTCCGGCGACTGCGGGCGCATGGCGCCCCTGGTGGAGCCGCGGGCGTTCAACGCGCTGGCGACGGGGCACCGGGTGCACCTGCTGACCAACTTCCCCACCCGCCACATGGAGAAGCGCCAGGCCAACCTGGCCGCCCTGGGGTTCGCCTTCCAGTCCCTCCACCACTGCGGGCTGCACGTGCAGGAGAGTGTGCGCCCCCCCACCAAGGCGGACCTGGTGCAGCGGCTGCGCCGCACGGGACACCCGGCGCTGTTCGTGGACGACCACCCGGAGAACTGCCTGGACGTGCTGCGCAACTGTCCCGGGGTGGAGGTGTGGCTGATGTCGCGGGGGTTCAACCGGGACTTCCACCACCCGGCCATCGTGCGCACCGAGGGGTGGCCGGAGCTGATCCGGCGGCTGGAGGCGCCGAACGGCCGGGCGGCCGCCGGCGTGCGGGGGCGGTAGGTTCGGTTCGGAGACGGATGACACGCGTGCTTCGAGACACGCCCTGCGGGCGCTCCTCAGCAGCGCAGGCCCTTCTTTCGGTTCGCTCCGGGCCGTCGCCCTGAGGAGCCCGCGCGGCGGGCGTCTCGAAGGGGGTGGCCCCGCGGCTGCGACCTGTGCCTACCCGCGCCGCACCGTCTTGCGGATGGTCACCAGGGCCCCGTTGTGGCTGGGGATGGCGCCCTTGATGAGCAGCAGGTTGCGCTCCGGCACCACCTTGGTGATCTCCAGGTTGCGCACGGTGACCTGCTTGGCCCCCATGTGGCCCGGCATGCGCTTGCCTTTGAACACCCGCCCGGGGAAGGTGCGGTTGCCGATGGAGCCGGGCTGGCGGTGGAAGCGCGAGCCGTGGGCCGCCGGGCCGCCCCGGAAGCCGTGGCGCTTGATGACGCCCTGGAAGCCCTTGCCCTTGGAGATGCCGGTCACGTGCACCTTGTCGCCCTCGGCGAAGATGCTCAGGTCGAAGGTCTGCCCCGGCTGCACCGCCGCGATGTCGTCCACCGCGAACTCCTTGAGCACCTTGGTGGGAGGCACCTCCTTGAAGTGGCCCCGCATGGGCTTCTTGATGTGCTTTTCCTTGGTGATCGGCTCGTAGCCCACCTGCACCGCCTCGTAGCCGTCCTTCTCGCTGGTCTTCACCTGCACCACCGTGACCGGGCCCGCCTGCACCACCGTGACCGGGATGCGCTCCCCGGCCTCGGTGAACACCTGGGTCATGCCGATCTTGCGTCCCACCATTCCCTGCAACATGTCGCGTGTGTCCTTCGCTGGAAAGCGCACGGGCGGAGCCGGCCAGGCCGGTGCCGCGGGCGCGGGGTCGTCGGGCCGCGGGGCGGCCGGGAGCCTCAGGCCGCCTTCACCTTCTTCAGGGCGGCGAAGAGGCGGGCCTTTTTGCGGGCCGCGTTGTTCTTGTGGATGATGCCCTTGGTGACGGCCTTGTCGATCACCTTCTGCACGCCCACGAAGCCGGCCTCGGCCGCCTCGGCGTCCTGGGCGGTCAGCAGGCGGCGGTACTTCTTGATCGCCGTGCCCAGGGCGGAGCGCAGCGCGCGGTTGCGGGTGCGGCGCTTCAGGTTCTGCTTGGCGCGCTTGAGCGCGGACTTGTGGTTGGCCATCGGGTCGCTCCGTCTTGCCGGATGTTGAATGTGCTGCCTACCGGATTCCGGTCGTATCGTCTCAGGGTTCCTGCCGGGCCGGCCGCGGCCGGGCCCGGGCTCAAAAGGCGTTGATCACGTGGTCCACCTTGCGCCGCCACCGCCCCAGCTCCACCGCCACCACGTCGAAGCGCGGTTGCAGGGTCAGCTCCGGGTGGCGGGCGCAGTAGTATTCACCCAACTGCCGCACCTTGGCCTGCTTGCGGCCGTTCACGCTCAGGCTGGGGTGCAGGGGAGCGCCCGCCGCGCGGGTCTTCACCTCCACGAACACCACGTACTCCTCGTTCACCGCCACCAGGTCGATCTCCCCGTAGGGACAGCGGTAGTTGCGTTCCCGCACCCGGTAGCCGAGCCCGGTCAGAAACCGGGCCGCAACGGCTTCGCCCCGGCGACCGAGCGCCCGCCGCCGCTCCGCCTCTTCGCCGGCTGCGCTGCCTCTGGCCACGGCTCTCCTTTCACGTGAAAGGAGCGGCGGTGGATCGGGCTGGGCCCCAGCCGCGCCAGCAGGTCGCGGTGCCGGCGGGTGCCGTATCCCTTGTGCTGCCCGAACCCCCACTGGGGGAACCGCCGCCCGTAGGCTTCCATCCACCGGTCGCGCACCACCTTGGCCACGATGCTCGCCGCGGCCACGCTGGCCGAGCGCCCGTCGCCCTTCACCAGGGCCTCCGCGGGCAGCGCCAGCACGGGCAGCCGGTTGCCGTCCACCAGCACGTGCTGGGGCTGCACGCCCAGCCGCTGCACCGCCCGGGCCATGCAGAGCAGCGTGGCCTGCCCGATGTTGACCCGGTCGATCTCCGGGGCCATCATCGCCACCGCCCGCCAGGCCAGCGCCCGCCGCCGGATCTCGGCGAAGAGCCGCTCGCGCACCGCGGCCGACAGCCGCTTGGAATCGTCCAGGGCCAGCGCCGGGGGCCAGTCGTGGGGCAGCACCACCGCCGCGGCCACCACCGGCCCGGCCAGGGGTCCCCGCCCCGCTTCGTCCACCCCCGCCACCAGGGCCAGGCCCCGGCGCCACAGGGCGCGCTCGATGGCGAAGTCGGCCACGGAGGGCGCTCAGGCTTCCCGGATGCGCGCCTTCTTGCCGCGCAGGGCACGCAGGTAATACAGCTTGGCGCGCCGCACGCGCCCCTTGCGGATCACCTCGATGCTCTCGATGAGCGGCGAGTGCAGGGGAAAGATGCGCTCCACGCCGAAGCCCTGGGACACCTTGCGCACGGTCACCGTGGCGTTGATGTGCTTGGGCGTGCCGTGCTTGCGGATCACCACCCCGATGAACGCCTGGATGCGCTCCTTCTCCCCCTCGCGGATGCGGTAGTTGACCTTCACCTGCGCCCCCACGGGGACGTCGGGCAGGTCGCTGCGGAGGCCTTCCGCCTCGACCCACTGAATGTCCGGTTGAATCATGGCCCTACGCTCTCTGGTAAAGACGGTTCGGGGTGGTTGGGGCCCTCACTCGGCCGCTTCGTTCCGGGGCGCTGCCGCCGCGGGGTCGGTTTCCTCCAGCAGGTCCGGTCGGCGGGCCGCCGTGCGCTCCCGCGCCTGGCGGGCGCGCCAGGCGGCGATCACGCCGTGGTGGCCCGACAGCAGCACCTCCGGCACGCGCCGGCCCTCGAACTCCGGGGGGCGCGTGTACTGCGGGTATTCCAGCAGCCCTTCGGCGAAGGATTCCTCCCGCCGCGAGGCGGGGTTGCCCAGCACGCCGGGCACCAGCCGGGCGACCGCCTCGATGAGCAGCATGGCCACCGCCTCGCCACCCAGGCAGATGAAGTCGCCGCCGGAAATCTCCTGATCCGCCAGTCCCTGGCGGATGCGCTCGTCGAACCCTTCGTAGCGGCCGCAAATCAGCAGCA
>Ga0326597_10009670_pt1 | contig 12894 bp, 12 predicted proteins | sample RVTome_12_FD_203789 | JGI IMG/M metagenome (GOLD analysis project Ga0326597, IMG submission 203789) | Soil microbial communities from uranium-contaminated site in the Upper Colorado River Basin, Wyoming, United States - RVT100D185 | ecosystem: Environmental > Terrestrial > Soil > Contaminated >... | reverse complement strand
GATGTCAGCGAGGTGGCCGTCCGGGTCCGCAAGCCCGAGGTCCGCCTGAGCGGCCCGCTCGACTATGCCGGCGTCGAGATCCGGCGCCGACGCCCCAGCGGCGAACGCCGCGGCTGAGGGGCCGCGTCGCCGACCTACGGCACGAGCGATGGCGATGCCGGCGGGGGTGCCGTCGGAGGTGCCGTCGGTGGTGCCGTCGGAGGTGCCGTCGGTGGTGCCGTCGGAGGTGCCGTCGGTGGTGCCGTCGGAGGCGGCGTAGGTGTCGGCGTGGGCGTGGGCGTGGGCGTCGGCGTCGGCGTCGGCGTGGGCGACGGCGTCGGCTCGGGCCCCTTCGACACGATGTAGTCGATGGCGGTGCCCTTGGCCACGACGATGCCGGCCGACGGACTCTGGCGGGCGACCAGACCGACCGGCACGAGCGGATCGAACTCCTCGGTCCGCACGCCGACGTTGAGCCCGGCCGCGACGATGGCCTGGAGTGCCGCGGATTCATCCTTGAGCTTCAGGTCCGGCACCGCCACGGTGCCCGGCCCCGTGGCCACGGCGATCTTGACCGCGCTGCCTTTGTCCACCTTGGTCCCGGCCGGCGGGTCCTGCGACAGGACGGTGCCCTCGGGCTGATCCGAGGCGACCTGGCCGGTGGGGGTCAGCGTCAGGCCGAGCGTCTTTGCCTGCTGGTCGGCCGCGACCGAGGTCATCCCGACGAAGTTCGGGACGGCGACCTGTTCGGCAGGCGTCCTTCCGCCGCCCGATGCGAGCTGGAACACCAGGAAGGCGATCGCGACCAGGGCGACGACGGCGACCGCACCGGCGATCCACACGGTCGGGCTCGTCCCACCTCCGTCCTCGTCCGGTCCCGTAGCAGCGGTGCCGCCGGCCCCGGTCCCACCCGCCCCGCTCGGCGGCGGGCCGCCGGCCGACTGGCCACCATCGGCGCCGACGTACGCGTCGGGCGCGTACGGGATGCCACTCGCGTTCGGCCGGGCCGTCGCCGAGACGACCGTGGCCCCGACGACCGCGCCGGCCGCGACACCGGCACCGGCGGTCGCGGCTCCTGGGGCGAGGGTGGCCTCGAGCGCGTCGGCCATGACACCAGCCGACGCCCATCGGTCGCGCGGGTCGATCGCGAGCGCGCGGCGGGTGATCGCCGCGAGGTCCGGCGGCACCGATGGACGGACGGCCATCGGGTCCGGGATCGGGCCGGACAGTCGGGCCAGTGCGACGCTGGCCGCGCTGTCACCTTCCCACGGCCGCGTGCCGGTCAGCATCTCGAACAGGACGATGCCGAGGCTGTAGATGTCCGAGGCGGCCGTCGCGGGTTCACCTCGCGCCTGCTCAGGGCTGAAGTAGTGGACGGACCCGAGCGTGGTCCCGGGCAGCGTCACCTGCGCTTCGGCGATGGCGCGGGCGATGCCGAAGTCCACGACCTTGACCTGACCGTCGGCGCCGATCAGGACATTGCCCGGCTTCACGTCGCGGTGGACGAGTCCTCGCGCGTGGGCCGCCGCGAGGGCACGGGCGACGCCTGCCCCGATCCGGGCGACCTGCCGCGGCGGGAGCGTCCCGCTCCGGCGCAGGATCGTCGCGAGGTCCTCCCCGTCGACCAGCTCCATGACGATGTACGGGCCACTGGGGTCCTCGCCGTAGTCGTACACGGTGACCACGTTGGGATGACTGAGCGAGGCGGCAGCCTGTGCTTCCTGGCGGAAGCGCGACGAGAAGTCAGGATCGCGCAGGTACTCCGAGCGGAGGAGCTTGAGCGCGACGTCGCGGCCGAGCCCGGTGTCCGTGGCGCGATAGATCGTCGCCATGCCGCCCGTGCCGAGCAGTTCGACGAGGCGATATCGACTGCCCAGGATCTGCCCGATCTCCGCCAAGACGTCCCTCACCTTCGGTCGCGTCGGGCCAGCCCGTCGCACACTGCGCGGCATCGTACCGCATGCCGGGCGGCCGGCCGCGTCGGGACGACCTACTGGCCCGTCAGGCGCCGCCAGACGAGGTCGATCGCCTCGAGCGCACTGATCGAATCGAACAGGCGCGCCCCGTGCAGCGCCCACTCCTGGACCTCCTTGAGGAGCGTCAGGACCAGGAGGGAGGCGGCGAGCCGGCCACGCGACCAGCGTGCGATGCGTTCGTCCCCGACGGCCGCCACGAGGATGAACCAGAACTCGAAGACGTTCGGGAAGAGCAGCAGCAGGGCTCGTTCGCCGGTCAGCTCGAAGAGGACGAAACCCGCGAGCCGATAGCTGTAGAGCGCGATCGATATCGTCCGGGCCGGCCCGGTCCAGCGCAGGGCGACGATCAGGAAGAGCGCCAGGGTGAACTGGTCGAGCCACTTGTCCAGGCTCTGGTAGTCCGCCACGCCCCCGAGATCGAGGACGCCCATGAGCAGCAGGTCGCCAAGGTCGACGAGGATCGCGAGCAGGCCGCCGAGCAGTGGCCAGCGGAGGACGGGCAGCGAGCCGGCGATCCGGACCGCCGCGATGACGATGACCTCGAGGGTCACGTCAGAGCTGGAGCTCCTGGAGGTAGGCCCGGAACTCGGTGCCCAGGTCTGCCCGCCCCAGGGCGATCTCCACCGACGCCTTCAGCCAGCCCATCGTCGTGCCCGCGTCGTAGCGGGTGCCCTCGAACTCGTAGCCGAAGACCTGCTGCTCCTCCATCAGGGCCGCGATCGCATCGGTCAGCTGGATCTCACCGTCCGCACCACCCTGGGTCTGCTCGAGCTTGTCGAAGATCTTGGGGGTCAGCACATAGCGCCCGATGACGGCGAGGTTGGACGGCGCCTCCCCCGGAGGCGGCTTCTCGACGAGCTTCGTGACGCGGTGCAGGCGACCATGGTCGAGCGGGTCGTCCGACGGCTCCGACGCGATGACGCCATAGCGACCGGTGTCTTCCGGCGGGACCTCCATGACGGCGACGACCGAGGCCCGCGTCTGGTGGTAGGCGTGGATCAACTGGCCGATGCAGGGTCGGTCGGACACGACCACGTCGTCCGGCAGGATGACCGCGAATGGCTCATGTCCGATGAGGTCCTTGGCCATCAGCACTGCGTGACCGAGTCCCAGCTGCTCTTTCTGGCGCACGTACGCGACCTGGGCCAGGTCGCTGATCGCACGGACCTGGCGGAGCATCTCGATGTCGCCCTTCTCCTCGAGCAGGTGTTCCAGCTCGTAGGACAGGTCGAAATGGTCCTCGATCGCCCGCTTCTGGCTGGAGGTGACGATGATGACCTGCTCGATCCCCGCCGCGACGGCCTCCTCGACCGCGTACTGGATGATCGGCTTGTCGACCAGTGGCAGCATCTCCTTGGGCTGTGCCTTCGTGGCCGGGAGGAAGCGGGTGCCCCAGCCCGCGGCGGGGAACACGGCCTTTCGAACGCGCATCGAACCTCAGCATGGCGGGTGTCGGCGGGTCGGGCCAGTATAGCCGGGGTCCCTGACCGACCCCCGTCAACCCGCTCCCAGCGACCCGGCGAAGCGCCGGACAGCCTCGTTGAAGGCCGCGGGACGATCGAGATTCGCGAGGTGTGTCGCCCCGGCCAGGCGGACGCGCCGGGCGTCCCGGGCGGCCGCCGCGAAGGCCGGAGCCGATAGCCGGAACAGGAGGTCGAGATCCCCGTTCAAGATGAGCGTGCGCCCGGGATAGGCAGCCAGGCGGGGGATGAATCGCTCGCCGATCAGGGCACGCAGCGCCGCCGACCCGCCGCGCCACCAGAACCCGCCCGCGACGATCGGCTCGGCGATGGCCGGCGGGTAGCGGCGCCGGAGGAACGCTGCGTTGAGGCGGTCGAGCCGGTCATCCTCGACACGGTCCACGACAGCCGCGAGGGTCAGGTAGGGGAGGGACAGGAGGCCGACCGGTTCGGCTGTCGCGCCGGACACGACGAGGCCGCGGATGCGGTCCGGTTCACGGGCGGCCAGCGCCATCGCGACGTAGCCGCCGAGGGACAGCCCGACGACCACGGCCCGGCCGCCGCTCGCCCGGTCGCGGATCGTCGCCGACAAGGCGTCGGCCGCGCCATCCAGGGTGAACGGCTCGTCGGCGCGGGTCCCGTGTCCGGGGAGGTCGAGCGCGATCGTCCGGAACTCGTCGCTCAGGCCGGCATGCTGCGCGACCCACACCGAGCGCGTGAGGCGTGTGCCGTGGACGAACACGATCGCGGGTGCCGCGGGCAGGCCCGCAACGGCGACGTCGGGGGCCTCGGCGCCAGCCGCGCCCGTCATGGTGCCAGTCGGTCGGACATCGCTATGGGCCGCCCGGCGCACGCACCGCGCCGGGGTCGGAGGAGTCGGGGGCTGGCCCCCTGGACGCCACGGTCAGCCCGTTCACCTCGGTCAGGGGACCGGATGGGTCGTCGGGCTCGTCCGCCTCGATCGCGGGCGCGGCGACCGTCCGCCCGCCGGGTATCGCCGAGCGTTGCAGGATCAGGGCGGCGCCGAGGATCGCGAGACCGCCGGCAACCTGGATCGGTGCCAGGCGCTCGTCCAGCAGCATGGCGGCCAGCGCGACCCCGACGACCGGCTCGAACAGCATGAGGATCCCGGCCCGCGTCCCGCCGATCAGGCGGATACCGGCGAGGAACAGGATCGATGGGATCGCCGCCCCGAAGAGCCCGGTGAAGGTGAGCAGCGGCAGCACGGACGGAACACGCAGCGGGTAGGTGAGTGCCGTGCCCGCCCCGCTGACGAGGGCGATGGCGAGGCTGCAGGCGACCGTCGTGGCGAGGACGACGCCCATCGCCTGGGATGCCGGCACGGACCGGTAGCCGGTCCGGCTGATGACGACGAAGGCGGCCTGGCTCAGCGCTGCCGCCAGCGCCAGCCCGAAGCCGATGGCGTCGACCCGGATCCCGGCCGCTGGATCGAGTTGTGAGGCGACCACCGCGATCATCCCGGCGATCGCGAGGGCGAGGGCGACGACCCGCGGGCGATCGAGCGTCTCGCGCCCGAGCGCCACGTTGACCACGGCCACGATGACCGGATAGGTGTAGAAGCCGAGCAACGCGAGGGCGACCGTCACGAGGTCGAACGAGATGAACATGGCGAGATTGAGGGTGAACGCGAAGAGGGCGGCGAGACCGAGGCTGAGCCGCGCTCCGCGATCGAGATGGCGCAGGCGGGTGAGGCGTTCCGCCCCGCGAGAGATCCGCCAGGCGACGAAGGCGGCCGTCGCCAGCAGGCCGATGCCGCCACGCCAGGCGACGAACGGCAACGGCTCCATCCCCGCTTCGTAGGCGAACCGCGACAACGGGCCGAGCGTCCCGAACAGGGACGCGGCCACGAGGACGATGGCGAAGCCCACGACGGGCGGGCGCTCGGGTGCAGGCATCGGCGCCATGGTAGGGCCGGTGGCGCAGACCGGGCGCGCGGGGGGCACTCTGGCGCTCCGTCTCCTCGCGCACGGGACGTTGCACCCACAGCAATCGTTGCGCCGGGAGCACACAACGCGTAAGACCCGGTCGAGTTGGCAGGTGCCCGGTCAGATCCGTTGCTTCGGGGGAAACGCGAGGCCTCGTGCGGGTCACCCTGGCCATGCGGCACCAGCGAATGACACCGAGAGCAACAGCAAAGCCACGGAACTGTGCGGATGGCGCGGATGTGTGCTCTGGGTGCAACTCGTGCACCGGGAGCAACACCGCCTCGGTCTCTAGACCACGACCTCCGACCCGGCACCGGGATCGGGCCCACCCGCTGCCTCGGCGGCGGCCGCGAGCTGCTCCGCCCCGGCCGGCTCGCGGCGCGTCCGTCCCAGGCGGACCGCCGTGAACGGCACCCGGAACTCGCGGAAGACCTCGATCGAGACGAGGAAACCGCCGAACAGGAAGAGCACCGCGATGAACTTGCCCATCTGGAAGTAATCGGTGATCCCGAAACGGCTCAGCGTGTCGCCACCGCTGGCCATGAATCCGCCGATCGCGATGAGGATGGTCGCCGGCACCCGGCTGTGGAGCTTGCCGGCGAACAGGGCGCGGACGGCGCCGGGCAGGGACGCAACGAAGTTCACGGGGATCGCGACGAGCGAGATGGTCAGGTTGAACAGGAAATGGTCGCCGGGCTGGTTCGGATCGAGCGAGTAGGCCAGCACGCGACGCTTCGGCATGAACACGTACGCGGAGAACAGCGCACCGATCGCAAGGGCGAACCCACCGGTCACGTTCATGAACGGCGTCAGCAGGCGGATGGTACCCGGGAACAATTCCCCGGTGGGGGCGTTGGTGTTCGGATCGAGTGCGTACCCCGGGGCGGCCAGGGTCGTGGTCACCATGAGCGCCGCGGCCACGACACTGGCCCCCATGACCGCGACGGCGGCGAGTCTCGGCCATCGATCGTTCTGGAAGTACGTCTCCACCGCGACAGCGACGGCGAGGACGGCCGCCGCGACGAAATAGAGGATCGGAGTGCTGCCCGCATCGGGGTAGCCGAAGCGACGCTGGGTCAGGAATGTGAACACGCCGGCGAGGAACAGGCCAAGCGCGAAGCTGTAACCGAATCTCGTCCGGCCGAGCAGGAACGCCGTGCCGAGACCGAGCCATCCGGCTGTCCACAAGGCACCGGTCAGGTACCACGTCTTGTACAGGCCCTCGCTCCATCCCGACGCGCCGCCGAGCGCCTCACAACCTGATGCGATCCCGTAGAAGAGCATCCCGAGCGCCCAGATCAGCTGGAACGACTGGCGCCGGACGCGCCATTGATCGAACAGGGCGAGCGCAAACAGGAGCGCCAGGATAGAAGTCAGGCCGGGTAACCAGACGAGCGGGTCCATGGTCAGGCCGCCGCTCCCTGGTACGTCGCGATGAGCCGCAGGAGCAGCCGATCCAGCAACCCCGATGCGTCGCCGTAGAGCGCCGCCAGCCGGGCGGCATCGAGCGCCCGCCGTCGCCCCAGGCCGGTCAGCTCGTCGAGGAACGGACGGCGGGCGGCCACGAACAGGCCGACGGCCTCGGTCAGGCTTGTGCCAGAGGCCGCGAGTCGACGCGCCAGGTCATCGACGAGCGCAGTCGCCTCGGCCTCCGAGCGGGTCCGCTCGGCGTCGTCGGCGGCGTCGGCGTCGAGATGGGCCACGAGGGCCTCGACGAGCCGGCGACCGTCGCGGCGATAGGTTTCGCGCACGTCCATGTCATCGGCGGCGACGTGGCTGGCCGCCGCATCGATCGCATAGCTGCGCCGGTAGGCGCGGGCGAGACGCTCCGGGCTCGCCCCGAGGCTCGCCAGCGGGCGGCTGCCCGGGCGCCTGGTGAGGACGAGCGCTTCGATCGCGCGGCGGTCGAAGCGTCGGTGGCCGCCCGGCGTGATGTACACCTCGATCCGTCCTTCGTCGGCCCATCGTCGGAGGGTGTCGGGGTCGACACCGACGATGCGGCTGGCGGGCCCGAGCGACAACCAGCGGGGAGCGACGGCGGGAGCGACGGTCACGCGAGGCCTCGACGGAAGGGTGCCGACGGGTCGGGGAGCGTGGGGGGATACGCTCGGGCCGACCCGTCGACATGGCGGATGGTCGATGGACGCTGGAATCTGGGTGAATCTCGGTACGGGCGATTCGCTCAGGCCGGGCGGAGGATAAGCGTCACGCGGGCGCGATGTCAAACGCGGCGGGGGTCGACGGTCGGCGGGCGCTGATGTCGAGCCCGCATCATCGAGCCCGGATCGGCCGGTCAGGCCGGGATGAACTCGTGGTCGTCGCGGTGGATCCCGTCGCACAGGCCCCAGGCGGGAGGGTTGGTCGGGATCACGATCGGGCGCATGATCTCGCGCACCTCGCCCCGTCGGCAGAACAGGAAGTCCCGTCCGGCCATCCAGCGCCGCACGCAGGCGGGATCGCGGTGGAACTGGAACGGGCCCGGGTTGATCGTCGGACGCTCGGTCCAGGCGACGGGTGACTCGGCCGCCACGATGTCGAGGATATTGATGCGCCACGGGGTGCCTTCGATGACGTCGAGACAGCCGTCACAGCCGCGCGCCACGTTGTCGCTGACGATCGTCCGGATCTGGACACCCATGATCTCCATCGTGACGCGATGGTAGCAGGGGAGCCGTGCGGGTCGTGCCGGCAACGCGCCTGGCATCGCGCGGCCGGGCGCACATCGCAGGATGCCCCTGTGTACAGTGAGCGCCCGAGGGAGGTAGACATGTCGGTCGAAGACAACAAGGCGTTGATCCCGACCTACTTCCAGACGATCTGGAATGAGGGGCGGTTCGACGAGGAGGCGCGGTTCGTCGACGAGAACGTCGTCGTCCACGCCGCGCCCATCCCAGGCATCCCCGATGGCATCGCGGGCCGCTGACCATCGTGAAGACGTTCCGGGCCGCGATGCCCGACATCCAGATCGTGATCGGCGACCTGGTCGCGGAGAGCGACACCGTGGTCCAACGCTCGCCCTCTGCGAATACGGCGGTCGGGAGCTCGGTCTCGACGTCGCCAAGGTCGGCCGCCGCCCCAAAACCGTGCGCGATCTTCCCGAGCATGCGCGCGAACGCGTAGACGTCGACGGATACCTCGACTCCAACCTCGGCGACATCGAGCCGACCGCTAGCCTCGGCCAACGTGGAGCTTCCTACCAACCTTGTCCAAGCGCCCTTGACCACTAGATTCGGCGTGTCGGCGCCGCGGAGAAGGGCGGGGCCGTCGAACAAAGGGAGGGCGACGTATGTCGGATGCTCCGCTACGAGAACCTGTCGGGTCCTCTTGCGGCCCTCAGAGTCGACTTCGATCAGGGACAGCGTCGCTGGCTTGGAACCCTTGTGACGCGAGCGTAACCGGAGCGCGGTTCGCGCCGGCAGCAAGGCGTCCCGGAGCACAATCCGCTCTATCTTCGAGGTCTTGTCTCCGCAGCTTCCACAGCTCGCGTCTCGGAGCACGAATTCGCCCTCCAAACCGTAGGGAAGGACATGCTCATCGCGCAGGTCGGAGCGCGAACCACAGTAGATGCAGGCGTCGGCGGTCCCGAGTTCACGGGTCGCTCTGGGCGCGCCTCCCTGGTGGATGGTGCGTTGGAAATCGATTGAGACCGGACCATCGAAGTCGTCGGGCGCCTGGATGCGGAACGTCCCGGCGGATGGATCCAACTCCTCGATGGGGATCTCGGCATCGCCGATCCGCGAACGAAGAGAACCGCGCAGATATTCGAAGCCGAGGGTAAGGGTCCGCCACACACGCCGGATCCTACGCGGCTGACGCGGTCGCTCGGGTCCCGCCGCCCCCTAATGCGTTCAGCACCCCTCGAGTGTTGGTGCGAATCCTCGCCAACCTCGAGGACCCCAACACGATGGCAACATCGTCTTCCAACTGGTCCGCGCCATCGGCCCGGGCCGGTTCGGGATCCAGTCGGCGAGAGTCGGCCACCGCGAGCCAGGCGAGAATCGTGAAAGACGTCGCCGCCTCGTTGCCGATCACGACCGTCACCGGCACGGTAGCGACGCCCTGGGAATCAGGGCCGACGCAGACGTGGAAGAACGGGTCCGCCTGACCTGCCACGCGTTCGTCGCCGGTGGACCCTCCCAGAAGAAGTGCGTCAACGGCGAGCCAACGCGGCCGACCGACACATGACCGCCGAAACCTCGTGGCCAAAATGGGCATACTGTGGGTTAGCAATACTTGTCCACGCGCCTTGGCTAGAGTTACATGTGTCTCTCGGGACGGATCGATCTTGGGCTCGATGTGACGCCGGCTGAGTCGCGAAGTGATGTGGGGACGATCTGGAGGCCACGGCTTGAGCCACGCGGCCCATGAGATCACCGTCGAGCCCGTCCGGCTGCGCCGTTGGCCTGTCCCCTCGCATCGAGTCACGGCTCGGCTCGTCCGGCGGGTCATGGCCGACCCATCGGTGCTGACCCTGCTATTTCAGCCGATCCTGAGTCTCGAAACGGCACGGATCGTCGGGTTCGAAGCACTTGCTCGTCTGACGACCGATCTCGAGCATGCGCCCGTCGCGATGTTCCGTCGAGCGCACGCGCTTGGGGTGGGGGCCGAGCTTGAGGCGCTCGCGGTTCGACAGGCGCTCGATATCGCCGCCTCCGCGAACCTCGCGCCAGACGTGTTCCTGTCGGTCAACGTCAGCCCACTCGTTGTCGATCACCCCGCTCTCTGGGAGGTTCTCCGCTCTCGGGACCTGCGATATCTCGTCCTCGAGCTCACGGAGGACGACGCCGTTGACGACTACCCAGCGCTGCGACGAGCGATGCGTCGATATCTTGCACGCGGCGCCAGATTCGCGATCGACGACGCGGGCGCCGGGTTCGCATCAATGCGCCATCTCACAGAGCTTTGGCCGACCTTCTTCAAGCTGGACGCCCTCCTGACCCACCGGCTGGGCCGAGACGAACGGCGGCAGGCGCTCGTGCGCGCGCTCGCCATGCTGGCCACGGACGTCGGCGCGACCCTGATCGTCGAGGGCGTGGAGGGCACGAATGACTTGATGCACTTGTGCAAGACAGAGCTACCGATCTTCGTGCAGGGATACGCGATTGCCCGGCCCGGCGTGCCCTGGGCGCAGATCTCGCCGGCGGCTGGTCGTACCTTGGCCGCTGTGTCGCGTGAACGACCGAGCCGGCTACTGCAGACTTGAGCAGTCGCCTAGCCAGTTGCCGAGAGCGATCCCCTATCGGCGTCCGGCGTCGAGCGCCCGGCGCGACAACGCGTACGCCTGCGCGAGGTCGCCGAGCGCAGCCATCACGTCGCTCCACTCCCCGAGCACGATCTGCAGCTGGGCGCGCCGCCCGTATTCCTCCGAGAGTGCTGCGGCGCGTTCGAGGGTCGCCGCTGCAGCATGAAGGTCGCCCGAAGCCCGTTGGGCCCGTGCCAGCAAGAGGAGCGCATCGATCGCAGTCCTCTTGTCGCCGCTCGCCTCGGCCAGGCGGAGGGCTTCGGCCGACAACTCGATGGCGTCCACTGTCGACCCGGTCGCGAGGGCGATCTGTCCCTCGGTCTCGGTCACGTTGGCCAGCCGCCGTGTGTCGTCCCGACGGCTGAAGTAGGCATGGGCGGCGGCGGCATGGGTTCGCGCAACATCGAGGCTCCCGAGCGCGAGGTAGACAAGCGCGAGCTCGTTCTGAATGCACGCGGCCTCGAACTCGGCGTCGGCCGATCTGAATTTGGCCAGGCTCTGCGTTCCGGTCGAGATCGCGGCCTCGTAGTCGCCGAGCTCGCGATAGCTCAGGGCCAGCGAGAACAGGAAGACCGCGCGCTTTCGGTCGTCGAGCTCGGCGATGCGCGAGCGTGCTTGCTCAAGGTAGCCAAGCGCCCGCTCTGGTTCCTCGTCACGCGATGCGACCATCGCCAGTGCGATCAAGACTCGAACCGGGAGGTCCGGCTCCACGATCAAGCCCGTAGCGATTTCGTCGAGCAGTCGCGTGAGAAGCCCGGCGGCCTGATCGCCCTGTTCCATCTCGTACAGTCCGGACGCCTGCCAGTAGGTCGCCCAGGCCGCCTCCGGGTGGCGCCCCTGGGCGTTGAACAGGGCTGCTGACTCGGACGCAGATCGCAAGGCCTCTCGGCCATGGCCGACTCGCGACAGCCCCTCGGCCAGCCCCAACAGGAGCTCGGCCCGCACGTGTTCCGAGGGATTCGCCTCAAGCAGGCTGGAGAACGCATCCACCGCCTGTTCCCAGTCCCCAGCCGCCAGCCGGAGATCGGCCTCCAACCGCGTCCAGGCCGTCTCGCGGTCCGACAGGAGACGTTCGATCGGGATCTCCAATCGCTCGGCGAAGAAGTTAAGCGCCGCCATCGATGGCTTGACCAGGCCGTTCTCGAGGGCGCTGACGTACGCCTTGGTGTAGCGGCCCGCGGCAAGTTGGGATTGCGTCAGAGCTGCCTGCGTGCGAGCTCTTCGCAGTCTGGCGCCGATCTGGCGAGCAAGCGGTCGGTCTGCCTCAGCGTGGGATCGCCGTTTCGTCAGTGGTGCCATTGGTGAGCCGATCCTCCAGCTGCGTCTCGACCGAGGCGAGGATAGAAGCGCCAGAAGAATTTAACCGTCCGGCAATCATAAGCAAGCTTGGAAGCGACGGAGTCACTCGCCCGCTCTCGACCGACGATATGAACGCGCGACTCAGAGGGCGCCCGACGTTCGTTTGGGACAGGCCCAACGCGACCCGTCGCCGCCTGATCTCCTCTCCCAGGACTCGCGAGAACGCCGAGCCGCCTCCCGCTGCTGCATGTTTAGCAATAGTTGACACCCGCACCGCCAAAGCATACGCTGACGTAGGAGTCCGCACCCTGGCCCTGAAAGGAGCCGGGCATGCCCCAGCGGCGGTTCATGAAGTTGCGATCGGTCATTCTCGCTGCCTTCTCGGCGGTTGCCGGTGTCCTCGGTGCCGTCTCGTCGGCCCTCGCAAACAGCATAGGTGGGCCGTTCCCATAGAGCGACTTATGCGTAACCACGACAGTCCCACGTAGCGCTACCAATCCACGGCCGGGAGCGGGCTCCATACCGCCAGGACTTCCAGAGGCCATCCAACTACCTGCACCGCAAAGCCCGCCCGGAGGAAACGGGGCGGCTCTTGGCATCTCCGGCGACGCGGATGGCATCACTCCTGGCACACCGTATCGGCCCCTCCCCGCGGTGCTGGCGTGCGAGCGCGGCGTGCCGCCAGAAGGCATCCCCCGCGCTTGGGGATGAGAGGACGACGACGGTGACGACGAACGCGCGCGGTCTGACGATGGCGCTGAGCGAGGGGCCCGCCGCTACCAGCGCTGGTGGACCAGCGGCTTGACGCGTTCCTCGTAGAGGCGGGCGATCCGCTCCATCGCCGCAGGCGGCAGAGGGGCGAGGTCCGCGGCGGCAGCATTCGCACGGGCCTGTTCGGGCGTCTTTGCCCCCGGGATGGCGGCCGTCACAGCATCAGACATGAGGATCCAACGCAGCGCCATCTGAGCCAGTGTGGCGCCGGTCGGGACGAG
>Ga0326597_10009669_pt1 | contig 12894 bp, 12 predicted proteins | sample RVTome_12_FD_203789 | JGI IMG/M metagenome (GOLD analysis project Ga0326597, IMG submission 203789) | Soil microbial communities from uranium-contaminated site in the Upper Colorado River Basin, Wyoming, United States - RVT100D185 | ecosystem: Environmental > Terrestrial > Soil > Contaminated >... | reverse complement strand
CTCAGCCTCGCGATCACGGCTCGCGTTTGCGGCGATCCCGCCGCGAGCGCGCGCGAACTATGCGACGCGTTGACGCAACGGCTGCAGCGGTAACCGGTTGCATGGCCAAACGCGAACACGAAACCACCGCGGCGTTGAAACGCGCCGCGTTGTTTCGCACGCTTGCGCCGGCAGCGTTGACGCGCCTCGCGTTGAACGCGACTGCGCTCAATCTGCCGCGTGGCACGCAGTTGTGCCGCAGCGGTGAGCGCTGCCCCGGCCTCTACCTGCTGGTGAATGGCCGCGTCATGCTCAGCATCGGCGCACCACGCGACGCCAGCAAAGTGATCGAACTCATCGGCCCCGGTGGGCACATCGGGCTTGCCGCGGCAGTGCTCGGCGCGCCGGAGACCGTTACAGCCCAGACGCTTGCTGACAGCAGTTTGCTGCTGATTCCGTGCGAGGCGCTGCTCGTCTGTGCCGCCGAGAACCCCGCGTTCGCACTGCAACTGGTTGCGGAACTCAGCCGCCAGGTGTGCGGGCTGATCTCGGACATCGAGGCGTTTTCGCTGCATTCGGGGCGCGAGCGCGTTGCCGGTTATCTGCTGCAATGCGCCGCGGCGGGCGGTGCGCGGCCGCGCCCGATCACGCTGCCCGCCAAGAAAAGCATCATCGCATCCCGCCTGAGCCTCACCCCGGAGTACTTCTCGCGCATGCTGCACGAGTTGATCGCGGCCGGCGCGATTGCGGTCAACGGACGGCAAATCACGATTCTCGACCCCGACCGGTTGCGCGATCCCGGCCGTTGAATCGCGGCAATGTGCCTTCAGCTCATGCGGCGCCAGTTCGCCGCGTAGTAAAGCACAGGAATCACCACCAGCGTGAGCAGTGTTGACACCAGAATACCGAAGATCAACGCCACCGCGAGGCCGCTGAAAATCGGATCGTCGAGGATGAACAGCGCGCCGAGCATCGCTGCCAGGCCGGTGAGCACAATCGGCTTGGCGCGCGTCGCGCCGGAACAAATGATCGCCTCCTGGAAACTCATCCCCGCCGCAACCTGCTGATTGACGAAGTCGACGAGCAGGATCGAATTTCTGACGATGATGCCGGCGAGCGCGATCATGCCGATCATCGAAGTCGCGGTAAACTGCACGCCGAGCAGCGCGTGCCCGGGCATCACGCCGATCACGGTCAGCGGAATCGGCGCCATGATGGTGAGTGGCGTCAGATACGATTTGAACTGTGCGACCACCAGCAGGTAAATCAGCACCAGCCCCACCGCGTAGGCAATGCCCATGTCGCGGAAGGTCTCGTAGGTGACCTGCCATTCGCCGTCCCACTTGAACGCATACTGCGCGTAGCGCGCCTGCGGCTGGCTGATGAAATATTCCTTGAGCCTACCGCCTGCGGCAGACGACTCGCCGCCGAGTTTCGGGCGCATCGCGAACATGCCGTAGAGCGGGCTGTCGAGCTTACCCGCCATGTCGCCGACGACGTAGACCACCGGCAGCAGGTCTTTGTGGTAAATCGTGCGCTCGCGGCGCGTCGCCACGGACTGCACTAACTCCGAGAGCGGAATCAGCGCGCCGTCCTGCGAGCGCACCCGCAGCTTGAGCACCGCCTCGAGCGTCTTCCCGCTTTCCGGCGGCAGCATGAGACGCACCGGAATCGCATACTTGGCGGCTCCGGTGCGCAGCGCGGTCACGTTGTCGCCGCCGAGCGCGATGCGGATCGTATTCACGACGTCCTGCTGCGTGACGCCCGCGCGTCCCGCCTTGTCGCGGTCGATTCGCAGCACGATCTTGGGCGCGTCCACCTCGACGCTGTCGTCGATGTCCACGATGTCGGGGGTTGCGCCGAATACCTCCCGCACGCGCTGCGCGACCGCGATCTGCCCGGCGTAGTCGGGGCCGTAGACTTCGGCGACAATCGGCGCCAGCACCGGCGGCCCGGGTGGCACCTCGACCACTTTGATGCGCGCGTTGAACTTGGCGCCGATCGCTTCGATCTGCGGCCGCGCGGCAAGCGCGATCTCGTGGCTCTTGCGGTCGCGATGATGCTTGTCAACGAGGTTGACCTGCAGGTCGCCCTGTTCGGGCATCGCGCGCTGGTAGTACTGGCGCACCAGGCCGTTGAAATTGATCGGCGCAGCAGTTCCGGCATAAGTCTGATAATCGATGACCTCCGGAATGGTCGCGACATACACGCCGATCTCCTGCAACACGTGCGCAGTCTGCTCGAGCGCGGTGCCGGCCGGCAGATCGACCACGATCTGGAATTCGGACTTGTTGTCGAATGGCAGCATTTTCAGCACCACCAGCTCGAGCGCGGCTAGCCCCACGGCGGCGAGGATCGCCACCACGATGCCGGCGAGCAACTCGTAACGGTGCGCACGCCCGGCCCCGCGGTTCAGGAACGGCGTGAGCAGCCGGCGGAACAGCTTGAATAGCCACCCTTCCGCCGCTTTTCCGCCGGGCACCGCCGCATGGCGCGCGAGCAGCCGCAGCGCCAGCCACGGCGTGACGACGAAGGCTATCGCGAGCGAAATCAGCATGCCGATCGAGGCGTTGATCGGAATTGGGCTCATGTAAGGCCCCATCAGCCCACTCACGAACGCCATCGGCAGCAGCGCCGCGATCACGGTCAGCGTCGCGAGTATGGTCGGGCCGCCGACCTCGTCCACCGCAAGCGGGATCGACTCCACCGCCGGCAGCCCGTCAAACTGGCGCCGGCGGTGGATGTTCTCGACCACCACGATCGCATCGTCGACCAGAATCCCGATCGAGAAGATCAGCGCGAACAGCGATACGCGGTTCAACGTAAAACCCCATGCCCAGGAAGCGAACAACGTCGCTGCGAGCGTGAGCATTACCGCGATACCCACGATCAGCGCTTCGCGCCAGCCGATCGCGAAGAACACCAGCGCCACCACCGACAACGTCGCGAAGATCAGCTTCTGGATCAGTTTCTGCGCCTTGTCGTTGGCGGTCACGCCGTAATTGCGCGTCAGGGTCACATTGACACCTTCGGGAATTATAACGCCCTGCAACTGCGCGACGCGCTGTACAATCTGTTCGGCAACGTCGACCGCGTTGGTGCCAGGCTGTTTCGATACCGCGATCGTCACGGCCGGGAATCCGCCGTGCACGATCCCACCCGGCGCCGCTGCGCCTTTGCCGAACGTCACGTAGTGGCGCGGCTGCTCCGGGCCATCCACGACGGTCGCGACATCGTTGAGATACACCGGCTGCCGCTCGCGCGTGCCGATGACCAGGCGGCGCACGTCGTCCGCCGAGCCGAAGTACTGTCCGGCATCGACCGTGATCTCGCGGTTGCCCTGCGTCAGTGTGCCGGCAGGCGCCGCACTGTTGGCCGCGAGCAGTGCGCGACTGAGTTCCGGCACTGCGATGCCGTAGGCATTGAGGCGCTCGGGATCGAGCAGCACGCGCACCATGCGGCCCGCACCGCCGATGGTGGTCACCGTGCGCGTGCCGGCTACGCGCTTCAATTCGATCTCGGCGGCATTTGCGACCTGCTGCAGCTCGTAGCCGCCGCGCGCCGGGTCGGCGGTCCACAGCGTGAGCGCGACGATCGGCACATCGTCGATGCCCATCGGCTTGACGATGAAATCCCCCACGCCCAGCTCGGGCGGCACCCAGTCGCGGTTGGCCGAGAGCGTGTCGTACAGCCGCACCAGCGCCTGGATGCGGTCCTGGCCGACTTTGTATTGCACGGTGAGGATCGCGAGCCCCGGCCGCGATACCGAAAACACGTGCTCGATTCCCGCGATCTGCCCCACCACCTGCTCGGCCGGCGTTGCGACCAGACTTTCGACATCGGCGGCGGATGCGCCCGGAAACGGGATGTAGACGTTGGCGAGCGTCACGTTGATCTGCGGTTCTTCCTCGCGCGGGGTCACCGCTACCGCGAAAAGACCGAGCAGAAACGCCACCAGGGCGATCAGCGGCGTCATCTGCGATTGCAGAAACAGTTGCGTGATGCGGCCCGAGATACCCATGCGTTGTCGGTCGCCGCCAACCCGGCGGTCGACTATTTATTTTGTGGCGCCGGCCGCGAGCTGTGCCGCTTTCGCGGGTTCGAGTGCAATTCTGTCGCCGGGGCTCAGGCCGGCGAGCACCTCGATACCGGCCTCGCCCGCGGCCTCGCCGAGCCGGATCTGGCGCAGCTTGACCGCGCTCCCGTCGCTTACCACGTAGACTGCGGTGAGTTCGCTGCGCCGCACCAACGCCCCCGCCGGAATCACGAGCTTCTGCGCGCGGCCGACGCTGAAATGCACGCGCGCGAACATGCCGGGATAAGCGCCGGCGACGCTCTGCGGCACAGTCACGCGCACGCGCGTGGTGTGGGTCTGCGCATCGGCTGCCGGCAGAAGCGTAACGCCGCCGCCTGCAACGATTTTCGCAAGCGCCGGAAATTCGATGCGCACCGCACCGCTTTTCTTCACTTCACCGAGCTTGTCTTGCGAAATACTCGCCACCACGCGCATATCGTGCGGATCGAAGCCCGTCATCAGCGGCTTGCCGGGCGTCACCATTTCGCCGAGCTCGACGTGGCGCTGTGCGACCACGCCGCTATACGGCGCAACCACCGTCGCGTAGCCTTTCACCGTCGCCGCCTGGCTGCCGAGCGCAACTGCCGCCTCGAGCTGCGCCTGCGCCGCCTTATAGTCGGCAAACGCCTTGTCGAGCGCGGCCTGGCTCACAAACTTCTGGCCGAACAGCTGGCGCGTGCGCTCGTAAATCGCTTGCGCGTTCCGCAGCGCCGCCTGCGCCTGCGCGATCTGCGCCTGGCTGCCGGCGTATGCATCGGCCACCTCGCGCCCGTCGATGCGCACGATCACCGCTCCCTGCTTCACGCTGTCGCCGACGTCGAAGTTGATCGCAACGATGCGGCCCGAGATCTGTGCCGCGACGGTGGACTGCTTCACCGCCTCGACCACACCGTCAACGCCGTAGAGCTGGTCCACCTCGCGGTAGGCGATGACTTCGGTTTTGAGATGCTGCGCCGCGTGCGCCTCCAGCATGGCGCACAGGGCGATTGCGATCATGAGCGGCAATTTCATCAGAGCCCCGAATACAGGTGACTTGCAATGCGCGGCGCGCGCGGTACCACATTCAGTGCCGTTTGAGCCTGCGTGGCAGCAGGTTAGTGATGCGTTGCTTGAGCTTGCGGAACTCCTGCTGCAATTGTTCGCCGCGAAGCGGATCCTGATTGGCGCGGAATGCGGAATCGATCGTCTGCCAGTCGCCCGCCTGCAGGTATTTTTCCGCCAGCGGCAGCACCCGGTTTTCTTCCTGCTCCATGTGGTCCCCCAGGAACGCGGCATACGACTCGACCGCGTCGCAAAAATGCCGCAGACCATCGGGGGCGCCGCCGAGATAGTGCACGAACAACCGCTGCAGATAGGCCATCATCTGCGCACTGCGCACGTGCTGCGCCTGCAGTTCGTCGAGCAAAGCATCCGCGCTGGAGGTGCGCTCGCGCAGCAATCGGAACAGAGTTTCGTCCTCTTTCGGGTGATGGCAGCGCTCGGGAAAGTCTTCGATGTAATACAGCATGCACGCGATCAGTGCATGGTCGGCGTCGACGTGGTGCGTGAGCAATTCCTGCACCACCTGCTTAAGCGTATGCATCACGCTGCGCAGCATGTGATGCTCGTCCCTGATGAGGGCAAGCGCCGAATCGCGCGGCGTCGAGTGTTCCGAATCGGTATCAGTCATAGCGGGTGACAACTTCAGATTGGCACTCCCGAATCCATAGTGCATGTTAAGGGCGGCCATGGCAAGCCTGCTTGACCTAAATCAAACGACTGGACGCCGGCCCAGGTCCGGCATGACGGATTTTCAGAAGCCCGCATATGACAGCCGGCATGCCGCATCAGTAGAATACGACTCATGATCCACTGGCTGCGCCCCGATGAGCCGTTTCCGCCAGTGACCGCGGCGCTCGAGGAACCCAATGGACTGCTGGCCGCGGGCGGCAAATTGTCGGCCGCGCGCCTGATCGACGCCTACCGGCACGGCATATTTCCGTGGTTCAACCCCGGACAGCCGCTACTGTGGTGGAGCCCTGATCCGCGCATGGTGTTGATCCCGACTGAGCTGAAAGTATCGCGCTCGCTCAGGAAAGCGCTGCGCAACCGCGACTATGAAGTGCGCGCCGATACGAGTTTCCGCGCGGTAATGCAGGCGTGCGCCGAACCACGGCCGCAGCAGGATGGCACCTGGATCGGCGCCGGGATGATCGCCGCCTATTGCGCGCTGCATGAACAGGGCCTCGCGCACTCGGTCGAAACCTGGATCGGCGGCAAGCTCGCGGGCGGGCTCTACGGCGTCGCGCTCGGGCGCGTGTTCTACGGTGAATCGATGTTCACTCACGCAGCGGACGCGTCAAAAATCGCGCTCGTGCATCTGGTGCGCCAACTCGAGCGCTGGGATTTCGGCATGATTGACTGCCAGGTGCATACCGGGCATCTCGCATCGGTCGGCGCGCGCACAATCCCGCGCGCCGACTTTATGCGAAAACTGCAGGAGTTGGTAAACTGTGTGGGTGCAACCGGCCGCTGGCGACTAGACGATGACCTTGCTCAATGATTTTCCGCTGTCGGTACTGCAGTTCTACGCGACCGCGCCTTATCCGTGCAGCTACCTGCCGGACCGCATGGCGCGCTCGCAAGTCGCGACCCCCAGCCATCTGATCGACGCTCCGGTCTACGGCGAGCTGGTCAAAGCCGGCTTCCGCCGCAGCGGCGCTTTCACTTACCGCCCCTACTGCGACCATTGCCGCGCCTGCGTACCGGTGCGCATCCTTGCCGCGGAATTCCGGGCGAGCCGCACCCAGCGCCGGGTGTGGAAAAACCACGCCGGGCTCGAGACCGAGATGCTCGACCTCAAATACAACCCGGAGCATTACGCGCTGTATCTGCGCTATCAGTCGACGCGGCATGCGGGCGGCGGCATGGACCAGGACAGCCGCGAGCAATATCGCCATTTCCTGCTGCAGAGCAACGTCGACACGCGGCTCGTCGAGTTCCGCGAGCACGGCGTGCTGCGCATGGTCAGCATCCTCGACGAACTGCAGGACGGGATGTCGTCGGTCTATACTTTTTACGATCCGGGATTCAAAACCGCGAGCTTCGGCACCTTCAATATTCTGTGGCAAATCGACAGGTGCGTGAAGCTCGACCTGCCATTTCTGTATCTCGGCTACTGGATCGCGCAAAGCCGCAAGATGGCTTACAAGGTCAACTTTCAGCCGATCGAGGGGCTGATCGACGGCCGCTGGCAGCCGCTCAAGCCGGAATAACCGCGCCGCGGCTCAGGCCTCAGGCAGCGTGTGAGCCGCGGCCGGGCTCGTCCAGCGCTGCGCGACCGCGAGTCCGACCGCGAGCAGCGTCGGACCGATGAAGATGCCGACGAAACCGAATGCGATCACGCCGCCAAACACCCCGAGAAACACCAGCACGAACGGCAGGCTGCTGCCGCGGCTGATCAGCAGCGGTTTGACCACATTGTCGATGCCGCTGACCACGAAAAACCCGTAGAGCGCCATGAAGACCGCCCAGCCGAGCTGGTCCTGGTAGACGAGCCAGGCGGCCGCGCCGCCCCAGATCAGCGGCGGTCCGATCGGCAACAACGACAGGAAAAACGTCGCGGCACCCAGCAGCGCCGCGGCCGGCACGCCCGCAATCATGAAACCGAGGGTCGCCAGTGCGCCCTGCGCGATCGCGGTGCCGAGCAGCCCGTAGACCACGCTCTTGATGGTTCCGCCCACCGTCTGAAACAGCTCGGGCATCAAATGGCCGACAATGCGCCCGGTCGCTGCCCGCGCCGCCGCCACCAACGCCTCGCCGTCGCGATAGAAAAAGTAGCTGATGAACGCCGCGAGGGTCATCTGCAGCGCGCCCTCGCCGAGTATCAACCCGAATCGAAGCAGCCCTTCACGCGCCGGCTGCATAAACTTCCTCAGGGCTTCGTTGAGCAAGGCCTTGCTCGCCGTGAGCTCGCGCCACCCGCTGTCGAGTAAGTCGCCGATCAGCGGAATACCGACGAGCCAAGCCGGCGGACCGGGCAGCCCTGCGGCGAAAAACTCCCGCAACTCGTCCATCGCCGGCGTAACCGAGTCGGCGATGGTCAGCGCGAGTAACGCGACCGGCAGCACGACGATCACGATCAGCGACAGCGTCATGACCAGTGCCGCAAGCCAGCGTCTGCCTCCCAGCTTGCGCTCCAGCCATTTGTACAACGGCCACGTTGAAAAACTCACGATCGCAGCGCTCAACAACGCCGTCACGAAAGGCTGCAGCACCAGCAGGCAGCCGATGACCAGCACCGCGATCGCGGCGATCTGCGCAATTTGCTCGACTCGCCCTTCCACAGGACCCTTTCCCCGCTTGGCCGGTTGGATAGGAAGGCGTTCTATCATGCTCGCTGCGCCGGGTCAAACCCGGCGTGAGACGCGGTAAAATAATGCCATGCGTATCGGCGTGCCCAAGGAAATCAAGAACCACGAGTATCGCGTCGGTGTCAGCCCGGCGGGCGCGCAGACGCTCGCCGCCGGCGGCCACGAAGTGCGGATCGAAACGCGCGCCGGCGCCGCCGTGGGTTTCGACGATGCCGCGTACCGCGCGGCCGGTGCACGGATAGCCGCCACCGCGGCGGAAGTCTATGCGGCCGATCTGGTCATCAAAGTGAAAGAACTGCAACCGGCCGAATTCGCACTCACCCGTGCCGGCCAGATTCTGTTCTGCTACCAGCATCTCGCGCCCGCCCCGGCGCTGCTGGCGGCGATGCTCGGGCGCAACGTGAGCTGCATCGCCTACGAAACGGTGACCGCAACCGACGGCAGCCTGCCGCTGCTGGTGCCGATGTCGGAAATCGCGGGACGGCTCGCGGCCCAGGTTGGCGCCTGGGCGCTGCAGATGGCGAACGGCGGCAGCGGCATTCTGCTCTCAGGCGTGCCGGGGGTCCCGCCCGGCAGGGTGGTAATCATCGGTGGCGGCACCGTTGGCGCGAATGCCGCGAAAATCGCAATCGGCATGGGCGCCGACGTCACGTTGCTCGATCGCGACGCCGAGCGGCTGCGCCGGCTCGAAAACCTGTTCGGCGCGCGGCTCAAGACCGGCATCTCGAACCCGCACTCGATCGCGGCGCTGGTGCGCGACGCCGATCTCGTGATCGGCGCGGTACTGCTCCCCGGAAAACTTTCGCCCAAGCTGATACACCGCTCCGATCTGGAGCAGATGCGGCCCGGCTCGGTCATCGTCGACGTTGACATCGACCAGGGCGGAATTGCCGAAACCTCTCGCCCGACTTCGCACTCGAATCCAATCTACGTCGAGTCGGGCGTCGTTCATTACTGCGTGCCGAACATGCCCTCGGCGGTCGCGCGCACCGCGACGCTGGCGCTCACCCAGGCGACGCTGCCCTACGCGGTCGAACTCGCCGCGCAGGGGTTGCGCGCGGCGCTTGCCGCCGATGCGGGTTTGTGCAGTGGCCTGCAGGTACACGCCGGCCGCGTCACCCATCGCGATCTCGCAGCCGATGTCGGCCGGCCTTACGTGTCTGCCGCGGAGGCGCTCGCGTGATCAAGCCGCAGACCGTGGCCGTAATCGAGGAGGAGCTTTGCATCGGCTGCACCCTGTGCATCGAGGTTTGTCCGTTCGATGCGATCGTCGGCGCGGCGCAACTGATGCACACCGTGATCGCGAACGCATGCACCGGCTGCAGGTTGTGCCTGCCGCCGTGTCCGGTCGACTGCATCCGCATGGTGGAAACCGGCGCGCAATTGACACGCGCCGAACGCCTGCTTGCCGCCAGGCGCGCGCGGCGGCACTACGAATTGCGCACCATGCGCCTGGAACGCGAGCGGCTTGCCGTGCATGCCGATAACCGCGGTACCGTCGCAGCAACTGCGAGTTCCAAGCAGCAAACCGTGCAGCGTGCGATCGAGCGCGCCAGGCAAAGGCTCGCGCAGCGCAAAGCTTAAAAACCCCGAGATGAATCCCGCCCGGCGCCACGCCATCTTCAGCCGCCTGCGCGACGCCAATCCGCAGCCGGCGAGCGAGCTCGAATACCACTCACCGTTCGAATTGCTGGTGGCGGTCGTGCTGTCGGCGCAAGCCACCGACAAGAGCGTGAATCTCGCCACGCGCGAACTGTTTCAAGCCGCATGCACGCCGCAGGCCATCGTCGCGTTAGGCGCGGCGGGACTCGAGCGCTACATCAAGCGTATCGGCCTTTACCGTACCAAAGCGAAAAACATCATCGCGACCTGCCGGCTGCTGCTTGAACGCCACCGCGGCGAGGTGCCGCGAACGCGCGAGGCGCTCGAACAACTGCCGGGAGTCGGCCGCAAGACCGCCAACGTGATCCTCAACGTCGCATTCGGCGAGCCGACGATTGCGGTCGACACCCACATCTTCCGCGTCGCCAACCGCACCGGCATTGCGCCCGGCAAGGACGTGCTCGCGGTCGAGGCAAAGCTGCTCAAATTCGTTCCCGACGAATTCAAACAGCACGCGCACCACTGGCTGATCCTGCACGGGCGCTACGTGTGCAAGGCGCGCAAGCCGGAGTGCCCGGCGTGCCTGATCAATGATTTGTGCGAATACCGGGAAAAAATAAAGGTGTAAAGGTTATTCAGTCCGCGCGCATCTGGCGCTGACCGCCATCGCCGTAGGGCGCGGATTCATCGCGCCGTCGGGAGCGGTTGCGCGCATTTTCCGGCGCGCTAAAGCCGCGCCCTACCTAGGATTCGGGGTACGTAATCGTGGTTCGAGCAACGAGTAACGAACAACGTACAACGTGTTTAGGCTGGAAGACTTTAGCCCTTTTCCCGAAACAGCCGCAGGCAGGCATCGGCAACACTCGCATCGTACGCGGTGCCGCGCCCACCCTGGATTTCGACGAGCGCTTTCTCGATCCCCAGCCCTGGGCGGTACGGCCGGTGCGAGGACATCGCCTCGATCACGTCGGCCACCGCCATGATGCGCGCATCGAGCAGGATCGCCTCGCCCTTCAGGCCCTGCGGATACCGGCCTGTGCGAAGTTGCAGCCCAATGTTCAATCTGCCTCCCTATTGTCCTTTCGCCTTCCTCACAACCGCGGATGCCGTATGCGCCATTTTGCCTGCTTCTGCCGCGGCCTCCGCTGCGGCCTTTGTTGCTACCGCCGCTTCCGCTGATGCCTGCATCGCTGACTCCTCTGCTTGCTGTGCTGCCGCAACCGCAGTTGCTGCCGATGCGGCCGCTGCCGATGCCGCTGCTTGCGCTGCCGCTTCGGCAGCTGCCTCGGCGGCCTCGGCTGCTGCTTGCGCTGCCGCTATCACCGAATGATCTGCTGCGTCCTTCGCTGCGGTTGCTGCATGCCTGGACGCGAGTGCAGAATTTTTGGCCGACGTTGCCGCTCTTATTGCCGCTTCCTTCGCATTGACAGTCAGTTCTCGCAGTGATTCCAGCGCCTGGTTATAACGCGTGTTAACGATAATGTAGCCTTGCCGCAGATTCGCGATCTCTCTTTCCAGCTCAGCTAACTTTGCGTAGATTTTTTCGGTCTCTTTGTCCATCACTTTCTCCTTGGAATCGTCATCAAGGCTGGACGGAGCCGGCGCCAGTGCCAACGACGGGATTATGTCGATGATTAGCCTTACGGTACAACAGGCTCATTCGTCGGAGCAAAGCTAATGCGAGTAGTTCTGACTTATGTCAACGACTAGCTCGGAATGGCATAGCCCTTCTCCCGGAACAGCCGCAGACAGGCGTCGGCAGCATTCGCATCATAGGCGGTGCCGCGCCCCCGCTCGATTTCGGCGAGCGCCTTGTCGATGCCAAGCCCTGGGCGGTACGGCCGGTGCGAAGACATCGCCTCGATCACATCCGCCACCGCCATGATGCGCGCTTCGAGCAGGATCGCGTCGCCTTTCAGGCCCTGAGGATAGCCGCTGCCGTCCATCCGTTCATGATGCTGCAGGGCGATGTCCGCGACCGGCCACGGAAACTCCACGTTCTTTAGAATGTCGTAGCCCGCCTGCGCATGACCCTTGATCAGCATGAGCTCGACTGAGTTGAGCGTTCCGGGTTTGGAGAGAATTTCCGACGGGATGCTGATCTTGCCGATGTCGTGCAGGTAACCGCCGACCCGCAGTCCCTCCAACCGGCGCGCGTCGAAACCCAATTCCTTGCCGATCGCCACCGCGAGTTCCGCCACGCGCCGCTCATGGCCAGCGGTGTACGGGTCGCGCATCTCGCTCAAAGTTGTCGCCACCTCCACGGTGCGCATGAACGCTTTTTCGAGTTGAGCGACATAGTGCTGGATCTGTTCCTCGGCGCGCTTTTTCTCGGTAATGTCCTGAATCATCCCGATGATCGCGGGCCGGCCGCGGTAGTTTGCGCGGCTGCCGTGTACGCCGGCCTCAATTGTCGAGCCGTCCTTGCGCAGCGCAGGGGTGCTGTAGCTGATGCTGCGCGTCCCTCCTTCAAGCCACTGGCGAATGTTCTCGGCTACTGCTGCGCGTTCGTTTTCGGCAACCACCGACAACGCGTCGCAACCTATCAGTTCGTCGGCGGAGGCGTAGCCGAAGATCTCGGCGAAGCGCGGATTCACATAGGCGAACTTGCCGTCCTGAATGATGTAAGTGCCGGCGATCGACTGCTCGACCAGGCCCCGGAACTGCTCCGCCGCCGCGCGCAGCGCTTCTTCCGCCTGTTTGCGCTCGGTGATGTCGTGTGCGGAGACAATTCGGGCGCGCCGTCCGCCGAAATCGATGAGGTGGGAAGTGATATCGACGTCGATGGGCGTACCGTCTTTTTGGTGATGCCTCTCGCTTTCGTTTTTGAGGAACGCCTTCCCGCTATCGGCGGAGACGTACTCAAGCAGGGCCGGCGTATCCTCT
>Ga0326597_10009668_pt1 | contig 12895 bp, 10 predicted proteins | sample RVTome_12_FD_203789 | JGI IMG/M metagenome (GOLD analysis project Ga0326597, IMG submission 203789) | Soil microbial communities from uranium-contaminated site in the Upper Colorado River Basin, Wyoming, United States - RVT100D185 | ecosystem: Environmental > Terrestrial > Soil > Contaminated >... | reverse complement strand
CGTCCTGCACGTCGATCAGCTCGACGCGCCCGCCGTGGCGGGCCACCATCGGGTTCACCTGCTGCTCGAACAAGTCGTTGACCCGTTCGTACAGCTCGTCGTCCGTGAGGCGTGCCGCGCCGGTGGCGGGGGCCTTCTCGGCGACCGGCGGAACGTCCGCCGCGAGCGCCTGCCGGATCGCCGCCCCGACCGATTTCCCGACCACCTGCCACGGCGTCGGGGTGTCCTTCACCACCGTGACCAGACCTCCCGCGACGATGACCTCGGTCACGCCCGGAATCGCGTACAGCGCCTCCGCGAGCGGAGAGCCCGCCGCGTCTTCTCGCGACACGAAGCGCCGCAGCCCGGCGTACACCGGGCGGTCGACCTGGAACTTGCAGCGTTCCTGGTCGACGGGCTCGGCGGTGATACGGATTTCTGCGGAGTGCATAGTCGAAGAATGTAATGGGAAGCGGGAGGGGGGAAGGGGGAAGCGTGCGCGGGCTACCCTTCCCCCTTCCCTCTTTCCTCTTCCCGCATCCGTCGCGCCGCCGCCACGAGGTTCTTGAGCGCCGGGATCGTCTCGGCCCAGCCGCGCGTCTTGAGCCCGCAGTCGGGGTTGACCCAGATCTGGCGCTCGGTCAGCACCTGTTGCATGGTGCGCAAGGCGGCGACGATCTCGCCCACGGTCGGCACCCGTGGCGAGTGAATGTCGTAGACGCCGGGGCCGATCTCGTTCGGGTAGGTGTAGCGCTCGAACGCCCGCAACAGCTCCGAGCCCGAGCGGGCGTTCTCGATCGAGACCACGTCCGCGTCCATGCGGGCGATCACCTGCACGACGTCGTTGAACTCGCTGTAGCACATGTGGGTATGGATCTGCGTCGCGTCGCCCACCCCGCTCGTCGCGAGCCGGAACGCATTCACCGCCCACTCCTGATACGCCGGCCACTCGGCGCGCCGCAGCGGCATCCCTTCGCGCAGCGCCGGCTCGTCGATCTGGATCAGCCGGATCCCCGCCGCCTCGAGATCGACGACCTCGTCGCGGATGGCGAGCGCCAGCTGCCGCGCGGTGTCGCTGCGCGGTTGGTCGTCGCGCACGAACGACCACTGCAGGATCGTCACCGGCCCGGTGAGCATCCCCTTCACCGGCCGCTTGGTCTTGGACTGCGCAAACGCGCTCCAGCGCACCGTCATCGGGCCCGGGCGGGCCACGTCGCCGTAGATGATCGGCGGCTTGACGTACCGCGTTCCGTAGGACTGCACCCACCCGTGCTCGGTGAAGGCAAATCCGGCGAGCCGCTCGCCGAAGTACTCCACCATGTCGTTGCGCTCGAACTCGCCGTGCACCAGGACGTCGAGACCGATCTCCTCCTGCAGCCCGAGCGTCTGGGTGATCTGCTCCTCGATAAAGCGATCGTAATCGGCGGCGTTCATTTGGCCACCGGTGAATTTTCTCCGCGCCGCCCGGACCTCCGCGGTCTGCGGGAATGAGCCGATAGTCGTCGTGGGATACAGCGGCAGCGCGAGCTGCCGTGTGCGTCGCTCGAGGTAGGGCGACGCGCGCCGCAGGTCCGCGTCGGTCACTGCCGCCACCCGTTGCCGCACCGGGGCGTGATGGGTGAGCGGGGAAGCGCGGCGTGCCGCCGTTGCCCGGCGGCTCGACTCGAGCGCCGCGGCCACCGCCGGACGCCCCTCGCGCACGCCGCGCGTGAGTGTCGCCACCTCTCCGAGCTTTTGCTTCGCGAACGCGAGCCAGCCCACGAGCTCGGGGTCGAGCCGCGTTTCCTGATCGAGATCGATCGGCACGTGGAGCAGCGAGCAGGATGGTGCGACCCACAGAAACTCCGATCCCACCCGCTGCGCCGCCCGTTCGAGCATGGGGAGGGCCGCCTCGAGATCGGTGCGCCACACGTTGCGGCCGTCCACGACACCGAGGGAGAGCACCCGTCCGGCGGGCCACTGCGCCAGCGCCGCAGCGAGCTGGCCCGGCGCCCGCACCAGGTCGAGGTGCAAGCCGTGCGTCGGCAGTGCCAGCGCGGTTGGGAGATTGTCGTCGAGGCCGGCGAAGTACGTCGCCACCAGGATCTTCGCGCCGCCCGAGCGCTCGGCGAGATACCCGTATGCCGTGCGGTACCGCTCGAGCTCCGCCGGCATGCGATCGAGGGCGAGGGCCGGCTCGTCGAGCTGTACCCACGGCGCGCCCGCCGCCGCGAGCCGGCCGAGCACCTCGGCGTATACCGGCAGCAGCCGGTCGAGCAAATCGAGGCGATCGAACCCGCTCGCTTTCCCCTTGCCGAGTAGCATGAAGGTCACGGGGCCCACGAGCACCGGCTTGGTCTTGATCCCCAGCGCCAGGGCTTCCACGAACTCGTCGACCGGCTTGGTGGACGCGAGCCGGAACGACTGGTCGGGCGAAAACTCCGGGACGATGTAGTGGTAGTTCGTATCGAACCACTTCGTCATTTCCAGCGCCGTGACGTCCCGACCCCCGCTTTGCACGCCGCGCGCCATCGCGAAGTAGGTGTCGAGATCCACCGCGGTTCCCGCCCAGCCGTAACGCGCCGGCACGGCGCCCACCAGCGCGCAGGTGTCGAGCACCCGGTCGTAGAAGGAGAAATCGTTGGACGCGGGGAGATCGATTCCGGCGTCGCGCTGCAGCCGCCAATGCCGGGCGCGCAACTCGGCGCCGGTCGAGAGCAGCGACGCGCGCGACCCCTTCCCGCTCCAGTAGCTCTCGGTAGCGCGCTTCAGCTCGCGCGCGACGCCGAGCGGCGGGAAGCCGAGGGTGTGGGACAGGGGCATGGGGCGGGGAATCTAACCAAAAGGCGCCCCGGCGCTCAGTCCTGCGCCTCCCATGCCCCCGGTCCCACGAGACTGCTCGCGGCGGAATCCCTTACTCGGGTTACGGCAGCGTGAAGTCGATTCCCGTCACGTGTTCGCCGGGGCCGACGGTCACCGACCGCGTCTGCGGTGCGGTCGCGAAGCCCGCGGCCGTGGCGCTGTCCGCGACGGTGTAAGTCGCGGGCGGCAGGAACATCAAGGTGTACGCGCCGGTCGTGGCATCGGCGAGCGCCGTGGCTACCGTGTCGCTGCCGTTGATCGCGAACAGCATGCCGTTCGCCGACGCGGGACTCGACGTCCCCGAGATGGAACCTGCCTGATCCGCGACCACGCCGTGCAGCACCGGCTTGAAGAGCACGCCGTGCGGGGATGTTCTCGGCCCCTGGAAGACGAAACTGCGCAGCACATCGAAGTCCACGACCAGGTCCGTTTCGCCTGGCGCGATGTGCACGGGACCGCCGAACTCGACCTTGATGCCGGTTTGCGGGCCGCTGGGCACCTTCATGGTGGCAGTGTCGGTGCCATTGCTGAACGTGACGCCATTCGCGAGCTGGACGCGCGCCGAATCGACGATCAAGCGCAGCTGCGCGTAGTCGCCCGCCGGGATCGTGATGTCCCCCAGCAGAGCGGTGACGCCGTTCTGCAGGGTGAGCAGATCAAACTCGGCCGGGGTGTTCGTGATTGTAAAGCGCGCATTCCCCCCGCCGGTGAGGTAGACGCTGGAGATCCACACTCGTGCGCTCGCCAGCTCCGGCGCCGGCGCGTCGGTCAGCCGCACGACAACATGGCTCATTTGTGGTCCCGCGCCGACATCACAGGCGGCGATTCCCGCCGCGAGGGTCAGCGCCAACCTGGACGTTCGCATGATCGCTTGGCTCCGCGTGAAGGGTTTGGGTAGCACCGCCCTAAAGAGCGACGTCGCGACCCGCCGGTAACGCGGCCGCCTGGACGAATCACGGCTTATGAGGGTTCCCCTGGCCTTTCCCTTTTCCGCGGGGCCGGGGCGCGAGGTGCGCCGCGGCCGCCCGCTCGAGTCCTGCCGCCGCTGCCGCGGGCGGCGAGCCCCCCGCCATCGCGGCCTGCACCTGCCCCGGAAGGCTGACGAGGTCGCCCACGGGGCGGCCGGACCGGATCGTGGTCCGCACCAGCGCCACGGTCTCTGCTCGTGGCACGCCGAGCGCCGTGAGCGTCCCAGCAACTTGCAGTGCCGTCGCCGCCGGGTGAGCGCGATCCGCAATGCGCGCGATCTCCGCGATGTCGCTCGCCGCCAGACCCGCCGCCAAGGCAAACGCGCCCGCCTCGACGGCGTCCGCGCTCGCGCTGCCGGTCTCACCCAGCACGGTGGCCGCCGCGTCGAGTTGGGCGAACACGGTGCGCACGGCAACCAGGATCCGTTCTGCCGGAGCGCCCTTCGCCACGCCCTCGAGCGCCTTGTCGACGAGCGGTGCCCCGGGCAACTTGCGCGCCGCGGCCGAGTCCAGCAGTACGGTTACGGCCCCCGCGAGCGCCGCCGGCATGCGACCGGCAAGCCGGGCATCCACGGCACGCTGCGCTGCGAGGCCGGGCGCGAGCGTGACGGCCAGCGCCAGGAGAGTCGCGCGCCGAGTCACAACACCCGTCCCTGCGCGGCGCTTACGCTGACCACGCTGTTCTTCCGGCCGAAGCCGTCGTCAACCGCGGGGGCCGCCGGATCGACGACCCAGCGCTGCCCGTCCACGACGAACGCGTATTGATGCTGGCCGACCGGCAGCCCAAGAGTGACGGTCCACACACCGTCGTCGCCGAGTCGGACGAGCGGGGTCGTGCCCGGGTCCCAGCGGTTGAAGGTCCCGGCCAGGGCAACCCGCTTTGCCGCCGGGGCGAAGAGGAGAAACTTCACGTAGACACTCTCGGGGATCACCGCCGTCGCCGGGGCGACCATCGCTGGGCCATTGCCGGACCCCGGGCGCCCGAGGACCAGCGCGATACCCGCGGCCGCCAGCACCGCGCCCACCACCCAGGGCGGAACGCTTGGCGCCGTGAGCCAGCGCCAAAGGACCGGGTCGGAGTTTGCCCGGTTCCGTCTGGCGGCCACGCGCTGGCGCACCTCGCGCATCACCCGAGCCTCGAGGCGGGACGAGAAGGTCACGTCCCGCCGGTCCACTGCCTCGAGCAGCCGGAGGGCTTCTGCTCCCTCCGCCTGCAGCTCGGGCGGCAGCTCGGACAGCGTCCGCTCGCCGTCCAACAGCTGCTTCACCAACGGATGGAACTCTCGGCTCATCGCATCTCCTCGAGCAACTCCCGCAGCCGGTCGTAGGCCCGGTGCATTCGCATCTTCAGAGCCGCGACGGTCGTGCCAATGCGACCGGCGATCTCCTCGTACGACAGCTCCTCCATGTGCTTCAGCACGAAGACCTCGCGCTGTTCGGGCGTCAAGTTCTGCAACGCCCGCTCAATCCCCCGTGCCCGTTCCGCGCGCTCCAGCGATATCTCGGAGTTCTCCTTCGCCGGCACATCCGGCGCTCCATCCAGTCCCGCGTATCGCTGATCGCGGCGACGTTCCGCGAAGCAACGATTGCGCAGAATCAGAAAGAACCAACCCGCGAAGTTGTCCGGGTCGCGGCACCGCGCCAGTTGGTCGTATGCGCGCACCAGCGCATCCTGCACGGCGTCCTCGGCGGCGTCCACCGAGCCCAGCATCCGCGCGGCGTAGCGCGCGTAGCGATCCTGGTAGCGGCGCACGAGCACGGCGTACTGCTCGACGTCCCCCGCCAGCACCGCTTGCACAATCGCTCCGTCGGGCGGCCCCACCGCCGTTCGATCCACCCGGTCTCCCTGGGTCACGCCTGGTCACCCGCGCGGATGCTAGGAGGCCGGGTCATCCCCGGCAACCTCTTGAAGATGTCGACTGCCCCGCTTCGGTAACACTCTGCCGTGGCGCCACTCGACCCCTTCGTTACCCAGACACTGCCGGCCGGCTCTTCACATCGGCCCCTACGGGGAGCCGTCCATCCACAAGGAGATCTCTTGTCCGTGACCGCCGTCGACCCCGAGCTCCACCCTGATTACTGGCTCGTCGCCCGCATGGCCGCCGGCGAGTCGGCCGCCCTGAACGAGCTGCGGGAGCGCCACCAGCGCACGACCTACGCCTTGGCGTTCGCGATCCTGATGGATCCGGTGGGTGCGGAGCATGCCGTATCGGAGGCGTTCCAGGAAGCGTTTCGCCTCGCCGACGGCTTCGTCCCCGGCGAAGTCACCGTCCTGGCCTGGCTCACCCGCCTCACCCGCCAGCGCGCCGAGGCCGTCGCCGCCAGCCGCCGCTAGGTCCGAGAGCGGCCAACCGACGAAAGGGGGCGCACTCGGCTGCGCCCCTTCGTATTTTGCGGGCTCCATGCCCCGATCGCCTGCCCTCGTCGTCGTCGCCGCGCTGGCCGCGGCCGGCCCGCGAGGCGTCGGCGCCCAGACCGGCGTGTCCGTCGGCTTCGGGGTGGGAACGGTGCGACTCGCGGGCGGCACGAGCTTTGGCATCGCCTCGCTCGGCCCCACGCTGCGTCTGGTCGCGCCCGGTCGAGAGCTTGCGCTCGGTGGCACGCTGGGCGCCCTCCCGCAGGGCGATTGGTACACTCAGGGCCGCGCCGACGTCTGGGCGTCGACGCCGACGCTCGCCAGCCGCTGGCGGCTCGCGATCGATCTCGGAATCTCCGGGGCCACGCAGGGTGGCGGATCCGGCTCGGGGGCGGGGCTCCTGGTCGCCGAAGCGCTGTGGGTCGCCCCCAGGTGGGGGGTGGGACTTGGTGCTGGGCCGGCGTCCGGGTGGATCACCCACGGGACCCCGGTCACCGCGTTCCACGCCCGGCTGCGTGGATGGTGGCAAGGTCCGGCCGCACGGTTGGCCCTCTCCGCCAGCATAGCGCCAACCCGTTTCCTCGGCGCCTGGTTCACCGATGTGGAGGCCGGTCTGGTCGCCCGGCGTGACCGCCTCGAAGCCCGGGTGAGCGCCACCGGTCGTCTGAGCGAGGCCTACGGGTCGAAAAGCGCCGCGATTGCCTCGGTCGAGTGGCGGTGGTCACCGCGCGTGTCGCTCGAGGCAAGCGGCGGCGCTGTGCTCCCCGACCCCTACCAGGGGTTTCCGCGCACCGGCTTCATCACGGCCGGGATACGGCTCCACTTTCCGATCCACCCTGCCACGGCGTCTCCGGTTGTGCGGGGCGGCCCGCTGACGGTCATCCGTCGCGCCGGTCGCCTCGCGTTCAGGCTGCGGCAACCCGGGGCTCGCACCGTGTCGATCGCCGGCGACTGGAACGCTTGGACCGCGGCGCCGCTGGCTCACGTCGGGTCCGACGTTTGGGAGGTCGTGCTCCCCTTGTCCCCCGGTCTCTACCACTTCACGCTATTCATCGACGGGGTGGCGTGGACGATTCCCCACGGCGTGCCGAGCGTGCCGGACGGAATGGGCGGCCGAGTCGCCGTGTTGTCGGTCCTGTGAGGGTGGGGCCGTTCGGCACGCCGCTTGACGGCTGGGGTGAGAGCCGATAGCGTGGCGCCGGCTGTCGATCCTTAATCCCCGTGACCGGGAGGCGACCGATGGGCAAGATCAACATGCAGAAAGTGCTGGTGGGGGGGCTCGTGGCCGGGCTGGTGCTCAACGTGATTGACTACCTGGCATACGGCGTCGTCTTCGCACAGACGTTCCCGATGCAGCCGGGGACGAAGGGGCTGTTCGGCATACCGATCATCCCGTGGTTCATCATCCTCGATTTCGTATACGGCATCGTGCTCGTCTACCTGTACGCCGCGATCCGACCGCGCTTCGGTGCCGGCCCGGGGACCGCGGTGATCGCGGCCCTTCTCATGTGGGTGATGATCGGGCTGTTGCACGCCTTGAGCGAATCGCCGATGGCGACGATGATGGGCGCGCCGCGCCAGATCTATACCATCGGCACGCTGATCAGCCTGGTGGCGTTGCCGCTCGCCGCGCTCGTCGGCGCGAAGTTCTACACCGAGGCCGCGTAGCCACACGCCGCGACGCACAACCGTCGGGCGGGCCCGGCTTGCAGAGGTCCGCCCAATGGCTGCGGACGGAGGACACCGCCACCGTGACTGACGAGCACCGCTCATGAGCTTCGGCCCACACATCACCCGGCGGGATTTCCTCAATGGCGCGCTGCTCGGCGTGGGCGGTGCGGTGCTCGGGTGCGCGCCCCGCCGTCAGATCGGGCAAGACGGCGCTCGAGCCCACTGGTCCCTCGGTCCGGATTGGTACGGGTACGGCGGAGTCGGGGACTACCGTTTCTCCCACGGCAACACGCCGGAGGTCGTGGAAACGGCGCACCGGATGCGCGACCGCGGGCTGCCCGCCGACTTCGCTCGAGTGGACACCATCGAGAACCATGACCTCGTGATCGTCGGCGCCGGGATCGCCGGGCTGGGAGCGGCGCTGGAGTACTCGAAGAAGCGGAGGACCGGCCAGACCTGCCTAATGCTGGACAACCATCCGATCTTCGGCGGCGAGGCCAAGGAGAACGAGTTCGACGTCGGCGGGGTACGGCTGATCGGGCCGCAGGGCTCGAACGGCTTCTTCGTGCCCGCAGTGGTGAGCGACGTGGAGAAGGCCTCGGGAGACCCCCGATACTATGCGGAGCTGGGTGTGCCCAGGCAGTTCCGGTTCCGCGACCGGCCGCTGGAGGAGAAACCCCTGCGGTTCAGTCCCGACAACTACGAGTACCTGGTTCGGGGACTCGAGAGGCACACGAGCGTCGGGCACTTCTTCAGCGCGGGCCCGCCGGGAGAGGGGACCTGGGCCATCGACATGTGGGAACGGCGGCTGGCCAACACGCCACTTTCCGAGGCGGCCCGTGCGACGCTGCTTCAGTGGTACACGTTGGGCGCGACGCGGCAGTTCGCATCTGACGAGCAGGCGGTGCGTGCCCTCGACATCATGTCGTACCAGGAGTTCCTCGAAAAGGAGCTCCACCTGGGCCCGGAGGCCGCCCGCTACGCTGACCTATTTTTGGCTTCCGCCTGCGGCCTGGGGAGCGATGCCATCTCGGCCTACGTGGCCTACCAGCTCCCGATGCCGGCCCTCACCGAACCTCTGCCCTCGGACCTCAGACGGGTGTCCTTCCCCGGGGGCAATTCAGGCTTCGTCCGTTACTTCGTCAAACGGCTGATCCCGGACGCCATCGCCGGAACGGACAGCTTCGAGGACATCATCACCGGTCGCATCGACCTCGATGCCCTCGATCGGACGGGACAGCCGCTCCGCGTGCGTTTGCGCTCCACCGTGATCGCCGTGGAGCACGAGGGCGATTCCCGCTCCTCCGGCGCCGTGAGGGTCGTCTATACACGCGGCGGCCGGCTCCACGGTATCCGGGCCGGGGCCGTGATCATGGCCACGGGTGGGTGGATGAACCGCTACGCGGTGCGCGACATGCCACCCGAGTACTACGAGGCGTATGGGCGATTCGTGCACGCTCCCTACCTCGTGGCGAACGTTGCGCTCACCAACTGGCGCTTCCTTCACCGGCTCGGAATCACCGCCGCGATCTGGGATAGGGGGGAGGGCGATTTCGGGTATACCTGCAACATCAGAAACCCGATGCAGGTGGGCCACTACCAGCCCCCGCTCGACCTGGAACAGCCTACGATCCTGACGTTCTACACGCCCTTCCATCACCCCGGACTGCCGCTCAGAGCGCAAGTGACCCAGGGCCGCATGGAACTGCTGAACACCTCCTATCCGGAGTTCGAGCGGAAGATCTACGCCCAGATGATGAAGCTGTTCGCTCGGTCCGGATTCAATCCCGCGAAGGATGTGGCCGGGCTCATCCTCAACCGTTGGGGACACGCGTACTCGGTCCCCTTTCCGGGCTTCTTCGGTGGCGCCTCGGGCAGGGCGCCGCGGGACATCATTCGAAACCGCCATGGGCGGATCGCATTCGCGCACTCAGAACTGGTCGGTTGGCAACATTGGGGACCGGCAGCGGATGAGGGACGACGAGCTTTCAACCAGCTCGCGGATGCGATGTAGCGACGCGGCCGAGCCCCGCCTAACCCCGGGGCTCGGCCGCGCGTGCGACCTAGGCTGGACTCAGTAGTTGAAGCGGAGCGTGACCCCCCCCGTTCGCGGCTGGTTGGTCAGGTAGCCCACGCGGGCGCGCGTTCCCCGCTCCTGGTCCAGGGCCAGGAAGGCCCGCTCGTCGGTCACGTTGTTGACGAAGACCGCAATCTCCCAGCTCTCTTGGATCAGGCCGACGCGCAGGTTGACCAGGTTGTACGCCGGCAGCTCCGGATCGAACGCGAACGTGGCCTGCGTGAGGGGCCCGCCGATGGTGTCTCCCCCGAACGAGTTCAAGTTGACGGTGCCGAACCCCGCCGCAAAGTCGCTGATCTGCGTGAAGCGCGAGCCCACGTGCTGGTAGCTGCCGGTGACGAAGGCCCGCGACTCCTGACTAAGCTGCCACTGATACGTGGCGGCGGAGGTCACCTGGATCTGCGGCACGCTGGGCAGGCGGTTGCCCGCCTCCATGCCGGATACCGGTTGCCCCGCGGAGGTAATCGTCGACTTCAGCTGGGAGTTGTTCAAGCTCGCCGCGACGGAGAAGTCGAGGTGCTCGTTAGGACTGGCCGTTACCTCCACCTCCACCCCCTGGCTGCGGGCCTTATCCACGTTGAAGATCAGTCGAGAGGAGCAGGAGCCCGCCGTCACGGTCAACTGGAGGTCGCGGATGTCCATGTAGAACGCGGACAAGTTGATGGACGCGCGGCCGCCCGCCAGGCGTGACTTGGCCCCCACCTCGTAATTCCACGCCGTCTCATCCGTCCAGGAGTCCCGACCGCTGAACGTGATCGAGTCCTGCTGTGTACACAGCGGCAGGTTGAGGGGATCGTTGATCCCGCCCAGCCGGAACCCCCGCGAGGCCTGGGCGTTGAGGGTGAGCGCATCGGACACCTTGTAGCTGGCGATGAAGCGCGGCGCCACGCCGTTGGCGTCGGCGGAGCCGGGTTGCGACAGGAGCGCGGTCCCGGTGTTGTCGTGGGCGAAGATGCCGTCGAAGATCTGCTGGCGGTTTTCGTCGAAGTTGTAGTAGCGAAGGCCGCCGGTGAGATCGAGCCTCGGACCCACGGATACGGTCGCTTCGCCGAAGGCGGCGAACTGCTTCAGGTCGTACGACAGGTCCGAGTAGAACAGCTCGTCTTGCCTGGCCCGGAGTCCCTTCGTAAAGCCGGGGGGGGCACCAAGAATTGGCGCCGCGAGCTCGTCAAACCCGACCACCAGCAGGCTCTGGCCGTAGTCGCGCTTGTTCTTGCTGTAGAAGCCGCCCACCAGCCACCGGAAGCGGTCCTGGCCGCCGGACAGCCGGAACTCCTGAGTAAACACCTTGGCCGTCGTGGCGTCATCGAGCGGGGAGTCGAGCGTGTAGATGTTCTCGGGGAGGCCGATGCTGCCGCCGGTGATGCTGGACGTCAGGGCGCCCGCGTCGCGTACCACCAGGACGTCACGGTGGGTGTAGGAGGTGATCGAGGTCAGGCTCGCCCCGCCGAGATCGTATTGCAGGTTCAGGTCGGTGAGCAGGAAGTCGTCGGTGAATGGCTCGTCGATCTGGGTGAACAGCTGGCGCTCGCCCAGCGTCACCGCCGGCCGCGTGGTGGTGTAGGGGTTGGCCAGGATGTTGAAGGCGTCGATGCGGTTCCAGCCGTCCATCTGCACCCGTTGGTAGACGACCCGCGGAGTGATGCTGAAGCGTTCGCTCGGAACGACCCGGAGGGCGGCCCGCACGCCGGTCCGGTCGCCGCCGTTGACGTCGTCGCTGACGGTGAGGTTGGGCCGCACCGCGTCCATGTAGCCGCCCGTCCGGGTGCTGTAGCCCGCCACCCGGAAGGCCGTCTTGTCGCCCAGGGGCACGTTGAAGCCGAGCTTGGCACTGCTGCCCGGTGAGCCGCCGTCGACCCAGGTGCCGCCCACCTCGCCAAACACGCTGCTGACCCCGAGCTGGGGCTGGTTGCTGATGTAACGTACGGTGCCGGCCAGCGAGCCTGAGCCGAACAGGGTTCCCTGGGGGCCGCGCAGCACCTCCACGCGGGACACGTCAAACAGGTCCAAGTCCGGCGTGAACAGGGAGAGGGAGATGACCGCGTCATCCAGATAGGCGCTCACCTGCTCCTTGACCCCCGGCTGGTCCCGGGCGATCTGGCCGGAAGAGGTCCCGCGCATGGCGACCTGGCTCTGGCCGGGGCCCAGGTTCTGCACGCTGAACCCGGCCACGTTGGTCGCGATGGCCTCGATGTTGTCCGCCCCGCGCAGGCGCAGGGCCTGTTCGGTGGGAGCGGCGATGGAAAACGGCACGGCGGCTAGCTCCTGCTCGCGCAGCATTGCCGTGACGGTGATCGCTTCAAGCATCAGCGGCTGCAGCACGAAGTCGATCGAGACCACCGCGTCTGCCGCGACCTGAATGTCCTTCTGGGGCACCGTTCGCACGCCGGGCAGCAACGCGGAGACGGTGTAGGCGCCCGGCGCGAGGTTGGGGATGGCGTAACTGCCGTCGGTCGCCGTGGTCGTGCGGCTGGAAGCGCCCGTGCCCTGGTTCATGACCCTGACCGTAGCTCCCGGCACCGCGACGCCGCGGGCGTCGCGCACCACACCCTTGATTTGACCGTTCTGGGCATCCGCCGGGGCGCCGTACAGGACGGCGGCGAGTGCGGCGAAGGTCAGGAACCGGGTTGCTACGCTGACCATACAAATTCGCTTGCCCACGATCCCTCCTTGTTGCATGTGAACCACACAACAATCCAGTAAGGACTATTGTGCCTGCCGTTGGTTGAGACCGCAAGGAGGGGGGTCAAGCCCAGGAATTGCGGGGCCAGCCGACCACGGTGAGGACGGAGCCTTTCACCTGTCGCACCGCGATCTCCTCACGCCACACGGCGATAGCGCCGGTGTACATGCGGCTGCTCCACCACGCGATTGAACACCAGAATCGCCGCGTGGTCGAACAGCGCCGCGCCGAGCCCCGGGAGCGACGCCAGGCCCAGGGCGAGTCCCCAGAGCTGCAGATTTCCCACCGTGTACATCGGGTTCTTGAGGTAGCGATAGGGC
>Ga0326597_10009667_pt1 | contig 12896 bp, 16 predicted proteins | sample RVTome_12_FD_203789 | JGI IMG/M metagenome (GOLD analysis project Ga0326597, IMG submission 203789) | Soil microbial communities from uranium-contaminated site in the Upper Colorado River Basin, Wyoming, United States - RVT100D185 | ecosystem: Environmental > Terrestrial > Soil > Contaminated >... | reverse complement strand
CGTCAAGCGTCGTCCCCCGAGTCCATTGACAATTGACGATTAACTTTTGACCATTACTCGATTGACTATTAACCGTTGACTCTTGACCGTTCACCGTTGACTTTTGATCGTACCCGCAATGACTACTGACTGTTGACTCAATTCGCTGGACTGTTGCCTCGACGTAGCCCTCACCCAGGTTCAGATCCAGGACTCGAGCAGCGGTATGAATTTTAGCACCGCTTTCACCTGCGTCCGCCGCGATCGCCCGGTCGAACGCAGACCGGTCAACGATATAAGCTAAAGGCGAATCCAGAGCGAGGTCGAAGCGATAACCCGCGGGCGAAACGAACTCGATGGAATTGATCTCCCCCAGCCTAAGCCGATCCGCCACCTCCAGCTCATCGAACGCCTCCGCGCCAATGATGCCGGAGCAATCCACCGGTTCACCTACTACCGGGTGTTCCTCCAGCACGTGGACGTCATACCCGCTTTGCGCAAGCAACGCAGCCGTATGACACCCGGCAGGGCCGGCGCCTATTACAAGAACGTCAATCATAATTCGTTAGGGGTGAGCGGTGAGCTGTAAACAGCGACCACAGAAAAGCCAGGCGGCCGGTCATACAGACGAGCAATGTTTCCAGCAAGGATCAGGTCACGGTTCCGATCACGCCGGTTAGTGTTAGGAAACCGCTTAAAGGCATATTACGTGGTTCTCAGTTACTGGCCGGACAGGGAAGCAGGAACGTCCGGGAAGCCGGCAAGGCATTAGCCTTGACCGCACACCGAGCGCAAGGCAATACTATTCGGGAAAGGAGGACGTGATGGAAAAAGTCGAGATCAGTTCCCCTGAGTTAGAAAAAGCCCTCCCTGTCCTGCGAGATGCCATCGAGCGCCAAAAGCGTCTGCTATCGCAAAGCATCTTTCGATCGGAGGAAAAGATTCAACGGTTGGCTGCTTCACTCCAGGTCGACCCGGAAGTCCTCATGGCCGGACAGATTCCCCATCCAGAGGCCCGGGATATGGACCTCCTTGAGCTGGAAGGAGAACTCCAGCTGCTTCGCCACTTGCGCGACCAGCTCGAGAGCCTCGAGCGGCTCAAAATATGTCCATAGCCGACTATGTCTCTTCCCTCCACGGGCTGATCAGCGCTGCCCCATTCGTTGCATCTACGTCCCTCTCCTTCGAGGAACGGCCGCCTTCCGCTGGATCCATCAATGGCACTATCCATTTTATCGATGGCTCGCAGCTTGACTTTAAAGAGTTCGTTATTACCCAACCAAGGCAAGAAGTACGGTATCGAAGTTGACGGCTACCCTCAGCGAATAGCTGGCTCGGGTCAAGGCCGGAGAAGAAGTCGTTGTGACGGAACAGGGAAAACCCATCGCTAAAATTATTCCGCTGGCGCCTGTCAACTCCACGACCTCTCCCCACTTATTGGAGCTTGCCAGAGCAGGGCATGTTCGCATAGGCACGGGTAAGCTTCCGAAGGGCTTCCGGGCGATACCCCGGCCGAAAGATCCTCGCGACGCCGCTCTCAAGGCCCTGCTGGAAGACCGAGCAGAGGGGCGATGAGTTTCCGGGATGCCTCGGCCCGACCTCGCATTGCATTATCGAAGGAAGGTCCGACCCAAGGCTCTCAGTAGGCTGACAGGGAATTCGAGGCTGCCCGTATTTTTAAGAATCAAAGTGATTGAATTTGACCGGATTGCAAGATTATGCGGTCCTTCGTTAAAATACACGCGCCATAATAACGCGCGGGGGCCACAATGATACGATCATGAAGTTCCGGCACATCCTGAACGTGAATAGCTTCATCGAGAATCTCGGCGGTGAAGCTGACAATCCCAAACTCCGGCTCCTCACGAATTAACCGATACATCTCCGTGAAATCAAATTTGACTCTACCTTTTTCAGCAACGTCAAGGGCTTCCACTAGGACAATCGTCGGAACCAATAGGCGACCATCGCTCTTTCGCGTCTCATCGATCTTATCTTTGAGTACTGATCGTAACCGTTTACTCCCGATGAAATACCAAATAACCACATGTGTATCTAGAACAAAAATGTCCGCCACTCAAAGATCCTTGAGGTGTCTGAAGAGGCTCTTCTTGGATTCCTCAATCACTTGCTCAGTGACATCCCCGGCTTTTACGCGACCGAAGAGTGAGGCTTTAACACCCGGGCGAGACACACGACCCGCCACCAACTGATGCATCAGCTCTCGCTTGAGCTGTTTCAGCTCTTGTTCCAGTCGGTCCACACGTCGCAGAAGGGTCTCTTCCGATTCCTTACCCATAGGGCTCCTCCTCCCCGGCCAAGCTCAAGTCAGGCTTAAAATACGGTACAATATTACCCTCGTCCGGCGTGAGCCGCAAGCCCTCTATAACTTTGCACCGCCGTCTCCGGTCACTCCGCTCTCTGCCATACCTACGGCGAAATGAATTGCAGACGGGTAATATCACCCGGTTTATGTGCTGTGATCTAAGGCGTTCTCGCTGAAAAACTACCGGGCATTCAGCTCAGCGACAGTATGGTCGCGGATTAGATTACTCAATGATGGGGAACGATCAGGAAGTGCAGATTTCGGCTCTGTCCGTTCTGCCCTGTCACAGCGGAAGAAACTCGACGCCGTTTCGCAGGTCTTCCCGTTCTCCCGCTTTGGCAATCAGCTCTTGATCTCGAATGCATTGACTGATTGAGATCCTCAAAGGGTGGGCGTAGATAAGGCCACTGAACACTTTATCCTCGCGTTGTCTTTTGCCCGCCTCCGCCAAGAGGTCAAGGTTTTTACCGTCCTCTCGATCCCCGATTACGCGCAATTCCAGTTAACTCCGATGCGCTTTCGCTTTTCGGCCCTTGACGTAGAAGGCTATCTGTAATACTGTAATACAGTAACGCAAGGGTACCGTTTCTTAAAGGAGAGCTGTCCGTATGGGAGCCACTGTTAAAGTCCGGGAAAAGTTCCAGGTCACAATTCCGGAAGAGGTTCGGGCCAAGATCCCCTTGAAAGTGGGGGAACGGGTTGAGGTCGAAGCCCGCGACGGCGAGATTCTCATCCGTCCGATTATCGAGGTGCCGAGGTCGCAAGCCTGGTTCTGGACCAAGGAGTGGCAGACTCAAGTTGCCAAGTCGAGAAAAGACATTGAAAAGGGAAAGGTCAAAGTCTTCAAGTCTGTAAAAGGCGCCCGTAAGCACTTTGGCGACTGATATTATCATCCCCGATACGGTTCTGAAGACTCTGAACGGTCTCCCGAAGGAAATCAGGCTGAAATTTTGGGAGCAGCTTGAGAAATTGCTGAGAAACCCATCGCATCCGAGCTTGAGAAACGAAAAACTGAAAGGCACAGAACAGTGGGCCTTCTCGATCACCATGAACTATCGGGCAACTTACGACCGCACTGGAACAGCCCTTATTATCAACGCAGTTGGGACCCACAAAGAAGTTTTAGGGAGTTAGCCAGTCAAAATTCGGATCGGAGCTCACCGTGTGAACGCTCCGCCCCAAAGCGCCCGCAAGATCCAACGGCGTCTGAGAGCCGTTCTCGGCCGGCTGCAACGTCAAACTGTACGGCAGCGGATTCCTCAGGATCCGACACAAGCGGTATTCCCGATACCGCCCCTCCTGCATTACGAACCCACGAAATCGGATCGCTTGCCAACGGTAAATAGTCTGAGCTGGTCATTTGACTAATTGTTCGACGGAGGTCGAGCCCGAAAACCAGGTCCGTGACCATGCCGTTCGAGCGCTCCTTTTGCATCCTCTTCGCGCCCCGGATTCGTTGCAGCTCGCAGCCGCACTGGTCCGGACCCGCGGCCAGGCGAGGGGTCACCACTTCGTTTGCCTGGACAAGAGGTTGCGCGACGCCGCCCAGAGGGAGGGATTTACGGTCCTACCTACAAGCATAAGTTGATTACGCCGGAACGTCCGGGGTAAAATGCTTGCTCACACGATTGTGGGAAGCTTAGAGGTTCGAGGCGAGGACGCCGTCCAACAGCCGCTTTCTCCACCAATGCTTCGACGTAGTCGTCATAGACGTCCAAATCTACAACCCGGGCCCCAAGATGGATCTTCGCGCCGGACTTCGAGGCCCGTTTCGCAATGACGCGGTCGAATGCGCCCCGGTCCACGATATAAGCCAATGGAGACGCTAAACCGAAATCGAAATGCAGGTTTGCGGGCGAGTTGAATTGCAGGCGGGAGATCTCGCCGAGCCTCAGTTCACTCGACGCTTCCAGCTCGTTAAACGCCTCCGCGCCAATGACTCCGGAGCAATCTACCGGTTCTCCAATAACCTCGTGCTCTTCCAGCACGCGGACATGGTACCCTTTTTGGGCCAGCGCGGTGGCAGTGTGGCATCCGGCAGGGCCGGCGCCTATTACAAGAACGTCAATCATCATTCGTTAGGGGTGAAGGGGGCGGCAAGAACTCAGCGTAGGGATCACCAGCCTCGTAGCCAAACCCCGGCGTTGGCGTGCCAATATGTCCTGGAACGCCTTGAGCGATCACCTCGATCCACTCACAGCCGACATAGTCATCGCCGTAGCGCGGAAATTTCAGCGACCAAAGGGTGGCGTAAATACTCATTGTGCTGGTTCAACTGTCTTCTTACTAAACGCATCACCCGTGAGGTTTACTGCTTTTGCCATGCGCTTTTGGGTACTCGCCAGGCTACGTAACCAATGCCAATCGCTACAAGAGCAACGGCTATCAGAAAAAAATCTCGTCTCCTGTCATGAGAACTTCTCTTTAAGCTCTTCCTTCCCCCCTTCATCCTCAGGTTTCTTCATCTTCACGGCTCCCAGCCTCTAGCCTTCTGCCTATTGCCCTGGATTTTGGACTTTAGACCCTACCCTGTAGCCTGACGCACTGACGCCATCACGATTAACCACTGACCAGCCTCCCAGTTTCCCAGCCTCCTAGCTTTCCAGCAGAAACATCAGACGTTGAACGAAAATAAGGATTATGCATTAAAGGGGTGGGGTGCTTGGGGCTAAGCAACTTTTTAGACCGGAGAAGTCCCGGTGATCGGGTCTGTGGCGGTGCGCGCAGGACGATCCGGGGAATTTCTGAGCGCGTGTCCGGCGGAGCCATCGCGCCACCGGAGGAGTTGTATCAGCCCAGACCATTCTCCCTGCGGGAGCCGGGTGCCTACTGCGGTCCGCTTCCAGCCAGCTCACGCACGCGAGCGACATCGTGCGGCCGAATCGGGCGTAACTCCGCTGGGCGCAGCGTCACTACCGCCAGCGTTTCCCCAGCCAGTGTCATGAATTCGACCTCGTAGCCGGCGCCGCCAGCGTGGACGTGCACCACCGTACCAATGTCACCGGCTTCGAGGCCCGCCTCCGGCACGTTTTGAGTCAAAACCACACAATCGTGCTCCTTGATCGTCATACTCCTTCCAAAGGATACGCGGTTATCAGCCGTGGCGCAACTTGACCGTCGTCGAGTTGCCATACCGTCCGCACCAGAGGTGTGCGGCCTCCAGGTGTGTTGAGTGGACCATCCACCTCGTAGCGGGGTCCAAATCCTGTCTCTCGCTCCATGCTCACTTCCAGTTGCTGGCCATGTTCGCGTAGCGCACGGGAGAGGGTTTCCCAGTCATCGAGCCGAAAACCGAACTCCACAAAGAATCGTGCTTTGCTCGCGCCATATCGATGCGCCGGATTGAGCAGGTACCCGACAACCTTTTCCTGCTCTACGACGGCCAGCTGGGCATTCGGCAGCTTCATCAATGCCGCTTCCGGAGCGACGCCTTCATCAGCAGTCGTCCTCCTACCGGCTGATCTTCCGGTTACCAGAAGCGAAAAGGCCTGCGCAAACGACGCAAAATCTACTTTTCCTCCTTCTAATCATTGAATCCCGAGGGACCCCTATCCGGCGACCTTGCTCGATCAACTCCCGAATTATAACGGGGCCCTTGACTCTCGTTCGGATCGCCTGAAAATAGGGAAGCATTTTTCTATCCGAAAAGCCGTCCCTCCTGCGCTCCGGCGGCACCAAATACGCGAGGGGCGGACGCTTGGCGTTCAAGGTTCAAGGTCTGAGGATTAACGAATTTCCATTTCCGCCTCACGATTAACGACTTATGAATTACGACCATTCACTATTCGCTATTCGTCCTCCACCATTGACGTTTAACGTTTGACGATTAACGAATTTCCATTGACCAATGACTTTTGACCATTCGCTATTGCCTAACCTGCTGCTCCGCAGCGCGCTGCCGCTGGATATACTCCAGGAAGAAGGCGAGAAATATTCCGAGAAAGAGACTTACAGCGCCTGCAATGACTATGCTAGACCGGGTCTTAGGTCGTGATTTCTGCAAGGCCGGAACGGCCCGATCCAACACCTGCACCACTGCCGTATCCTTGGCCTCCGCAATCTTAGCCTGCTCGAGTTGCTGCGTAAGCATCATATAGACCGCCTCCTGAACCCTGAGATTCCTAGCGAGCCTAACAAATTCCAGACCTACCTCCGGGAATCTAACGGCCGGCAAATGAAGTTCCTTTTTTGTATGCCCAGGATTGTCCGTCAGAGGAGGGAGATCCAATCCTGCACCGAACTGCGACTGGGCAAGCTGTCTCTTTAATTCCCTGATAGTTCCTTTGAGCTTGATCACTTCAGGGTTCGATTCAGTTGCAAAGTTGCGCATCATTTGGAGACGAACTTCCGATGCGATGATTTCACCCTTAAGCCGCCCATCGACGCTAATCGCCCCTACTGCCTGATCCTTTAGTGAAATGGCCTTGCTCTTTTCCTGAAATTTCCTCATTGTTTCCTCAGCCATTTTCAAATCGATCTCTATTTTTGCCAGTTGGCGTTCAATAAACCGCCGCTCCCGGCCCGCAGCTCCCGTCCCTAACCGTGCCATGAGTCTGTCCAAATGATCTGGATAGGCGTTGGCAATCTTTGCGGCCATTTTTGGGTCTGTATCCTCAACCTCGATCTCGATCAGTCCGTCTTTCGCCTTACTAATTGAAGTGGCCCCCATCAGAGACCCGATGGCATGTTCGATATGTCGGGCATTATAATAATTCATGAGATCGAATTCTTCTACGATATTTTTGGCTAAAATGCGACTCTTGAGGACACTTTTAAAGAGGTCCACGTTTGGACTAAAAGAAGAGAACGAGGGGACTGATGCGCCGGGAATTTTCTCCCCGAGTCCTGTGGCCGCTATGACGGACAGCAAACCGCCGCCGCCCCCACCCTCCCTAGGCATGAGGATGGTCGTCGTTGAGACATAAATCTTCGGCGATAACTTGCTATAGGTCAGCGCTCCTGACACCGAAACTACGAACAGGACACCAATCAAGCACTTATACTTCCAAACAACCCACCAGTAATCTAGCAGATTGATCTCCCCCTCGTCGAATTTTTGCTCGGTTAACGCTTCAGCCACAAATCCTTCCTTCCTAACAGTTCATTGTTGATCGTAAATAGCATTGGTCAAGCAAATAATGAGCTTCCATTATCGAGTTTTCGTTACCTAATGATGAGTTTCCTTCTACCGTCACCATTTAGGTCAATTACCAATTACTGAACGATGACTATTAACCTTCGTGCACCTAGAAAAATATCGTTACTAGGCTCGCCATGGTAATCGCAATCTGGCCAGCTATGGTCGCAAGTGACTTCATTAGGTCCAGTTTGTCAGTTTTGATTGATGTATCAGGGGGTGTGATGATGACATCTCCGGGTTCGATATCTCTAAGCTTCAAAAACCCCGCGATCGCGGATCCGTCAGCCTTTACAAGATAGATTTCCTTCTGAGCCGCCTGTGGTGCGAGGCCTCCGGCCCGGTTGAGGTAATATTGAACGTCCTTATCTTCAAGATGAAGGACCGCAGTAGGATTGCGCACGCTCCCTAAGACAAGTACAGTCGACGGTTTTTGAGGCACCTTAAGGGAATCGTCATCCTCCAGAACGATATCGTTATTCGACCCATCGAGATCATCCACATTATCGAGCCGAACCACGACCCGCCCCAGCGTCACCTTTGACGCAAGGAGCATAAGTTGTTCTCTCCGCTCCGGAAGGAGACTCTTCTGAGAAGAGTCCGCCAAGAGCGCTTGTTCTTGCTGATGCATAAAATCGTCCATTTTTTTTCGTTCCACCGCCTCTACTGACCGGCGCGTGAAAACTGCTCCTTTAAGGAAGGCTTTATCCGTAAAGCCACCGGCCCGCCTGAGCACCGAACTCAAGTGCTCGCCGGCCTTGATCCTGTAGAGACCGGGCCGGACGACTTCGCCTTCGAGAATTACAGTTCCCGGTGCCTTAAAATCGCTTCGCACCGATATTAGGTCCATTCGCTGTAAACGAATGTTTTGTGCTTCATCCCCCTCCCACGCCTTACTCAATTTAGCGCTTATAATCTCGGTCGTCAGATCTTCCTTAAGCCGCGCAATCTCAACCCGGTCCGAATAGGCTTCAGGTAACAGATTGTCCTTCGGCAAGAGGTCACCCAGGCGCATGTCGGACTTGAGCTCATACTCCCCTGGATACTTGACTGCCCCCTCAATCCTGACTGTATTGTAAATACGGGGATCAGTTGGATAAATGTTAATAAAGTCCCCACTGACCAGAAACACTTCGCTTGAACCATGGCCGTTCCCATTGCTGCTTGAAAGATCAAGATCAATTATTTGCCTCCCTGAATTCGGTTTCGCCCGTATAACCTGAACACGCTTCAGGTTACTCCTGGGCGTTAATCCTCCGGCCATCTTGATAAAATCCGTGAGACTTGTCGGCCCGGCAAGCTCATAAATTGCCGGCCGCATGATTTGTCCGGCAACCGCAACATTAGGGCCGATCGAGGGAACAAAAATAGTATCTCCAGACTGCAACCGAAAATCTCTAGTTTTATCCCCACGGAGTAAAAATTCGTAAAGATCGACGGTACCCACGGTACGACCTTTACGTTTGAGCTGTATATTTCTTAGTGAACCAAGCTTCAGTGGGCCACCTGCCGCGAAGAGCGCATTTGTAACTGTAGACAAAGAGCTCAGTGTGAAAGCCCCTGGTTGACAGACCTCACCCACGACATAAACCCGAATCGTCCGAAGCCTGCCCATGGTAACGCTCGCTTTAAATCCCTTATAGTAGCGTAGGAGCTGATCACGAATAATCTCATCCGCTTGCGAGAATGGGAGCCCCCAAATTCTCAGCGGGCCGACGCTAGGGAGGCTGACCTCACCATTTCTGTCCACAGTGAGAATAACTCGGCTCTCCATAGCCCCCCAGATATTTAGCACGAGATCATCTCCCGGACCCAAAATATAGTCGGGCCCGACGGGGACATCCTCCACTGGAGCAAACGTGGATATAGGGGAGGCGAAAAGCGAATAGCCATATTGGCGAAGATACGGGGCCTCTCCAGCGTTAAAAATTGGTACCTCCATGAAAGTAGCTTCAATCGTAGAGATTGGCTCGTACAGGAACCCTTCCGCCGCCGGAGGGACTATAGTTTGCGCGTCCCGCTCCCTGCTTTCGTTCGCAGGGCTCTTTTCAGTTCCTCTCTGATCTTGTAAATCATTTATCCCACCCCGTTGTTGTCGATCCGATCCGTACATCAGACCTATACCAGCGATGCCTTCAAGGTTACGTTGATTCGCAAAACCACCGCCAGGAACACTCCTTTGAAATGTTTCAGAATTCCCGGGCGACCCCGGCCAGGGGCCCCGGACCTCCACCGATTCGGCGTTTCGCTGTGGAGTCCTGGGGACTGAAGGAGGAAAGGGAGCAGGAACTGACACCGCCAGATCACAACGCCTGCGTTGCAACTCCTGACTATTGAAGCCTTCCGTTGGTAACTTTCCGGGCCGCATCATCGGTGGTGGATAATGAGGATAGGAAGGATACACCTGGTCCTTACTTGAACCATAAAAGCCTTGTGGCGACGGCGGTGGCACCAAATGCATAAAGGGGTTGTATGGCCCTGCGCCAATATAGGGCCCTTGAGACTGCCCCCTCTGTGATTCGCCCATCCCACCACCGCCTGAGAAGTTGCCTTGTGCATTAGCTTGGTAACTTGCCAGCAGCAAGAGTCCCAACACCGCGTGGAACGCGACCCATATCTTAAATTTCATACTACCTCCTGTCCTAGCTGCGATGACAAACTAACAGAGCGCTTCTGATCGATGATAGAGCAGATCTTTCTGGCACATTCCAGTGTTCATCGGCATATAAACCAAGAATATTACAAATAATCCACTCATCGTTCAGGAAAGATTCCTTCTAACAAAACACTGATCGGAAGTGATCGTAACCGATGGAAATTCTTATTCAAACGTGATTTACCCTATAGACACAGCCTTGTCGAGACAATCTTGGTGTAGGTTAAAGCTATATAGATAACAGTCGAGACTTTATATCCTCTCCGAACCCCTGCCACCCGTCACCGACGGTCGGGTCGAACGGGGAAACCGGCCCAAACATTCATCATCCCGAAAACCTCACGGGAGACGGCAAGGGCGTCTCTGGTGTTTCGCCACCACCGGGCCGGATCGAAAGGGTCGTCCTCCGAGTATCGCACAATCGCCTCGGAAACCTCTCCGCCAAGCACCCTCCAGATGGCCCGCACTCGTCGTGTGTGAGACTTGGATGTAACAAGAATTACTTTCTTTCCATTTACGCGCTCAAGCTCCTCGACAATGAGATGCACCTCCTCTGCCGTATTGCTCACCCTTTTGTCCAATAAGCGTATCGCTTCGTGCGGAACCCCTAGTCGCTCGACTATCTGACGATTATAGATCGCTTCCGGGACGAATTCGATGCCGAGACGTGCCATGGCAGCCTCTTCAGCCGGGAGAAACGCTCGGGTAATCCACACCTCCCTTGCCCAACCAGCATTATAAATGGCTGCCGCCTCCATAGCGCGGAATGGCAGATGACCGGAAAGGACGACCACTGCCTCGCTTTGCTTCAAAGAATCGGCCAAGACCAACCAGTGCCCGAGAGAACCGACTCCCACCACACCGAAAGCTGTAACCAGTGCGAGTGCAAGCACAACGACTGCGATAGGCCGCCACGCTTTGTTCACGCCGGATTGTCTATTCCTTTGCGGCGTGACCCAGGCGGCGCCGAGCGGTTTCACAGCGTAGCATGGCAGGCATTAGACACACGAGCTTATTGATGGGGGAATCAGCCTCCAGCTTCCCGGCCTCCCGGCCGAAGTGCTGTCGACCAACCAATACCGGGACGACATCGCTTTCAGTTGCGCCACCGCGCCGTTCCGGTGGCCGGCCCTCAGAACTCAAAAGTAGATTAGCGCCCGTGAGCTTTATGTGATATGAATATTAAGAGCCAAGGCGCCCAAACGTGGAAGGAGAACGGTATATGGCTGCATCATCCCGTGCTCACCAGTTGCTGGAGAAAGCTGCAGCTATCCTGCCCGCCAGCGATGAGGATCTCATATACAAGGGAATCGCGGCCGGCGTGTCAGAGCGCATGATAACCCTTAAAAAAGCGATCGTACGTCTGCGGGAAAAACACGGCTCTCTGGAAGACCTCGAACGTAAAATTCAGACTGAGGGCGTCTTGCCGGACGACCACACTCTTTACACGGATCTCCTGGAGTGGCGAGCGATCAATCACGAACCGGCCGAGCTCCTGCATATCTTCGATGCTCTATGACGACGTGGCATAAAGCAGTCCTCGGGAAGCTACAAACCATTGGAAAGCTACCCTCATCATTTCCAGAAACGCGCAGAAGTACCTGAGTCGGAACTTTTCGAGCGGGATTTATTTTGTGGTTCTAACGCGGTGGCGGCCGGGTTCAATTACGATGAATCGATCACGCACGGGTTCGGTACCGTGGATCTGGAGAAACTTCCTTAATTCTTCATGGACAGCATTAACCGTGCCCGGTTCGATGCGAAGGAGAATGACCCCTTCGTGGTTCCATTCAATGAACGAGACAAGAGCACCGAACCCTTTATCCCTTGTTAGCAAAACTAACTATTCTTTTGCCGCGAACCTAAGAAGCTCCTCGTCTGAAGCCCTTTTCAGTCCGACTTCTGAGGCCAAGCGGACTTGCTGACCCGCAGAACGAAGGAAGTCCACAGTTGTGCGGTAAACGTCCTGGTCGGCGAAAATCCGCATTCAAAATGGTCACTTTTCCGAAATGTGAATCTCCTCAGACTTGACAAGGTCCTTAGCGTATTGGACGCAGGCTTTAATATCTTCCAGGGCGAGGTCAGGATAGTATTTTGCTTTGATTTCCGCAAAAGGAACGTCCGCTTCAATCAGCTCCAGGACGCAGTAGACCGGAATTCTCGTCCCGGCAACCGTGGGTTGTCCGAAATGGATATTGGGATCCACCATAATCCGGCCTTTAACCATCTGACTCCTCCCTCAGACGAGGATACCGATTGATCCCCAATTATACCGCAATCCCAGCCGAATCCAAGGCGCGCCCACTGCTCGCGTCTCCCCTTCACGCCTCACCCCTCACGCCTTACGCTCTCACCCTTCACGCCTCACCCCTCACGCCTTACGCTCTCACCCTTCACGCCTCACCCCTCACGCTCTTACGCCTCACGTCCCCTAATACCGTTCCGCCATGCCCCTGAGTTGCGCCGTCGCGGTCCCGGCAAGCCACCATTTCCTTGAGCGTCTGGTAGTCACGGAGAAATGCCGTACCCCTTGCCGCACTTACACCGGCGTTCTATAATACGGTTTACACTGATGAAGACGTCACCAACGATCTTGCTCCCGCCCCAAGACGCCGGGGTTACAGGGCACAAAGCGCAGCCGAAGCCGGCAACCTGGGGGTTCCCGACGAGGCCCGGTTGTCCTACGCCGCTGACCAGGGCATGGCAACACTCACTTACAATGCTCAGGATTTCATCGCACTTGCCCGGAGGTGGCATTCTGCCGGCCGGGAGCATGCCGGCATCATCCTGTCCGGACA
>Ga0326597_10009666_pt1 | contig 12896 bp, 10 predicted proteins | sample RVTome_12_FD_203789 | JGI IMG/M metagenome (GOLD analysis project Ga0326597, IMG submission 203789) | Soil microbial communities from uranium-contaminated site in the Upper Colorado River Basin, Wyoming, United States - RVT100D185 | ecosystem: Environmental > Terrestrial > Soil > Contaminated >... | reverse complement strand
GCTAACGGTCTTTTCTTCCTTGCCGCAGCCGAAGGCCAGCACCAGCCAGGCGCAGGCAGCCGCCAGTACAGCGCTTCGCACAAATGTCGTCATCTTTCCCCCTTTGATCACGCTCTTGCGGTTACGTTAACGCCCACCGCGACCGTCGTACAGCCGGCGATCTTGCTGAACGCGCGGGCCGCGCCGGCACTCACCCCGATTCCCGTCTTGTCCGCGAAATGCGCATACGCGAGCGTCACGCCGCCGACGGAAACCATCGCCCCAGTCACAATTATGCTCCCGTCCGGAACGCCCGGCGAGTAGAGAAGCAAAACGGGCGCGATCGCGCGCCCGTTCCTGCCGTGTCCCGGATTCCCGTCGTTCGAATGGTTTTCTTTGCGTCCTTCGTGCCGAGCTTGTGCCGCTCACGACGTCACGACACGGTCGCGGCCGCCGCCCTTTCCCCGATACATCCGCCTGTCCGCCGCGGTCAGGAGTGTGTCGGCCTCCACCCCGTCTTCCGGGCAGACGGCTAGCCCGACGGTGACGGTGATCCGTGCGCCGCCCGCGATGTCCTCGCGCACGCAGGCCGCGGGAATCTCGTCGCGAACGCGGCCGGCAAGCGGCGTGCCGGCGAGGATGATGCAGAACTCCTCGCCGCCGTAGCGGCAGACGATGTCGGAAGCGCGCGCGACGCGCATCAGCGCCCGAGCGATCACCCGCAGCGCGCGGTCCCCTTCGGCATGGCCGTGCACGTCGTTGACGCGCTTGAAATCGTCCACGTCGATCATCATCACGGTGAGCGGAACGCCGCTCCGCCGCACCGCCGCCAGCTGCGCCTGGAGCGTATCGTCGAGAAAGCCGCGGTCATGGACGCCTGTGAGCGTATCGCGCGTGATCTGCGCGCGCAGCGCCTCGTACTTCTGCCCGTAGGCCAGCGCCTGGAACAGCTGACGACGGATGGCCGACGGCTGGCCGCCGACGGCAATTCATTTCAAGCGATCGCGTATCGCCCGCTCGATCGCGGGCAGCTCGGCATCCACGGTAAGCGGCTTCGCGCTCTGCGCGATCGCGATGTCCGGGTCCTTCAGCCCGTGCCCGGTGAGCGTGCAGACGATGGTGCTGCCCTCGCCTACCTTCCCGTGCTCGAGGTCCTTCAGGAGCCCGGCGAGCGAGATCGCCGACGCGGGCTCGCAGAAAATGCCCTCGGTCTCCGCGAGCAGCTTTTGTACTCGCAGGATCTCTTCGTCGGTGCATTCCTCGAACCAGCCGCCCGACTCCCGGCTTGCCGCGACGGCCTGCTGCCACGATACCGGATTGCCGATGCGGATCGCGGTGGCGACGGTCTCGGGGTTCTCGACCGGCCGCCCGCGCACGATCGGCGCCGCGCCTGAAGCTTGGTACCCCAGCATAATCGGCCGGCGCTCCACCAACTTCCGCTTGCGATAGGGGCGCATCCCGTCCGGCAGCCTCAGCGCGAGTGTGTCGGCGCCGGCCGATTCCGAGTAGCCGATCCAGTGCGCGGTGATGTTTCCGGCGTTGCCCACCGGCAGCGCGTGGTAGTCCGGCGCGTCGCCCAGCGCCTCGACGATCTCGAACGCGATCGTCTTCTGCCCCTGAATGCGGTAAGGATTGATCGAGTTGACGATGTTGACCGGCGTCGTCCTGGCGACCTCCTGCACGAGCCGCATGCCATCGTCGAAGTTGCCGCGGATCTGCAGCACGGTCGAGCCGTGCATCATCGCCTGGGAGAGCTTGCCGAGCGCGATCTTGCCTTCCGGGATCAGCACGAAGCAGGCGATTCCGGCGCGCGCGGCGTAAGCCGCCGCCGAGGCCGAGGTATTGCCCGTGGACGCGCAGATGATCGCCTTCGCGCCCTTCTCCACCGCCCGCGTGACCGCCATGGTCATGCCGCGGTCCTTGAACGAGCCGGTGGGATTCAGCCCTTCGAACTTCGCGAGGATGCGCACGCGCTTCCGGATCAGCCCCGGCAGGTTCTTCAGCTCGATCAGCGGCGTCGCACCCTCGCAAAGCGAGATCACGCGCGCGTCCTTCGCGACCGGCAGCCGGTCACGGTACTGGTCTATGAGTCCGGTGTAGTGGGCCATTCTCGCGTGACTGGCGGCTCGCGGCTTGCTGTTGGTGTTTTAGATTTGACTGCTGACGGCTGAGGTCTAGTTGAACTGCTCGAGGCGGATGCGGGTGACTTTGCCGACGACGACGGGCAGCCCCTCGATTCTCTGAATCGCGGCATTCGCGTTTTTCTCCAGCGTGACGTGCGTGAGCATGATGATGTCGGCCTGCTCCTCGCCCAGGCGCGGCTCCTTCTGCACCATCGCATCGATCGAGATCTGCAGGTCGGCCAGGATGCGGGTAATTTCCGCCAGCACGCCCGGCTTGTCCAGCACCCGCATCCGCAGGTAGTACGCGGTCTCGACCTCGCCCATGGCGAGTATCGGTATGTCCGAGAGCTGATCCGGCTGAAACGCAAGGTGCGGCACGCGGTGCTCCGGGTCGGCAGTCAGCATGCGCGCGACGTCCACCAGGTCCGCGATCACGGCGGACGCGGTCGGCTCGGCCCCCGCACCCGCGCCGTAGAACATCGTCTGACCCACGGCATCGCCCTTCACCAGGATCGCGTTCATCACGCCCTCGACATTGGCGATCAGCCGCCGGCCCGGTATCAGTGTCGGGTGCACCCGCAGTTCGATGCCCTTCGGGCGACGCCGCGCGATGCCGAGCAGCTTGATGCGGTAGCCCAGCTCCTCCGCATAACGGATGTCCTCCTGCTCGAGATGCGAGATCCCTTCCGTATAGACGGCCTTGAACTGCATCGGGATGCCAAAGCCGATGGCCGCCATGATGGCGGTCTTGTGCGCGGAGTCGATGCCCTCGACGTCGAACGAGGGATCGGCCTCGGCATAGCCCCGCTTCTGCGCCTCCTTCAGCATTTCGCCGAACCCGGCGCCGCGCTCGCGCATCTCGGACAGAATGAAATTGCTGGTGCCGTTGATGATCCCGGCGATCCACTCGATGCGGTTGGCCGCGAGCCCCTCGCGCAGCGACTTGATGATCGGGATGCCGCCGCCCACCGCCGCTTCGAACGCGACCATCACGTCATTCTCCTGCGCCGCGGCGAAGATCTCGCCGGCATGCTGGGCGAGCAGCGCCTTGTTGGCGGTGACGACGTGCTTGCCGTTGGCGATCGCCTTGAGCATCAACTCCTTCGCGACGGTCGTGCCGCCGATCAGCTCCACCACCACGTCGATGTCGGGATCGCTCACCACCGCGTTGGCGTCCGCGACCACCGCCGCGCGCTTGCCAACGAGGCCGCGTGCGCGCTCCACGGCCTTGTCCGCCACGGTCGTGATGGTGATCGCGCAGCCCGCCCGGCGCGCGATCTCGTCGTGGTTGCGCGCGAGCACCTCGAAGGTGCCGCCGCCGACGGTGCCGATGCCCAGCAGGCCGACCCGGATTGTTTTCAAAGCAGTCCGTCCTTCTTGAACATGTCCTTGATTCCCCGCAGCGCCTGGCGGGTGCGCGCCTCGTTCTCTATCAGCGCGAACCGGACGTGGCCGTCGCCGTAGTGCCCGAAACCGACGCCGGGCGCCACGGCGAGCTTCGCGTCGGCAAGGAGCTTCTTGGAAAACTCCAGGGAGCCAAGCTTGCGATAGGGCTCCGGGATCGGCGCCCAGATGTACAGGGTGGCCTTCGGCACTTCGACGTTCCAGCCGATCGCGTTGAGCCCTCCGCACAGCACGTCGCGGCGGCCCTGGTAGACCCGGCGCACGGTCTCGACGCAGTCCTGCGGCCCTTCCAGCGCGATGATGGATGCGACCTGGATCGGGGTAAAGGTGCCGTAATCGTGATAGCTCTTCATCCGGGCGAGCGCCGTGACGAGATCGCGGTTGCCGACCATGTAGCCGACGCGCCAGCCCGCCATGTTGTAGCTCTTCGACATGGTGAAGAACTCGACCGCGATGTCGCGCGCGCCCGGCACCTGCAGGATGGAGGGCGCCCGGTAGCCGTCGAACACGATGTCGGCGTAGGCGAGATCGTGCACGAGGTAGACATCGTGCTCCTTCGCCAGCGCCACGAGCCGCTCGAAGAAAGCGAGGTCCACGCACTGGGTCGTGGGATTGCTCGGAAAATTGACGATCAGCATCTTGGGCTTCGGATACGAGTCCTTGAACGCGCGCTCGACCGCGTCGAAGAAATCGACGTCCGGCGTCATCGGCACGTGACGGATGTCCCCGCCGGCAATCACCGGCCCGTAGATGTGGATCGGATAGCTCGGGTTCGGCACCAGCACGATGTCGCCGTCGCCGAGCGTGGCAAGCGCGAGGTGCGCGATGCCCTCCTTCGATCCGATGGTGACGATCGCCTCGGAATCGGGATCGAGCTCGACGTCGTAGCGGGCCTGGTACCAGTTGCAGATCGCGCGGCGCAGCCGGTAGATGCCCTTCGACACTGAGTAGCCGTGGGTATTGGGGCGCTGCACGGTCTCGACCAGCTTGTCCACGATGTGCCGCGGCGTGGGCTGGTCGGGGTTGCCCATGCTGAAGTCGATGACGTCCTCGCCGCGCCGTCTCGCCGCGAGCTTCAGCTCGCCGGTCACGTTAAAGACGTACGGCGGAAGGCGCTTGATGCGGGCAAACTCTTCCATGGCGCGTGAAAACGGATAAATGCGGCGGTGCAAAAGCGTGCTATTCTAACGGAGCAAGTAACCTTAAGCAAATCAGCGGGTTATGAAACTGCATCTGGCGCAGGGCGAAGGCCTGCACCTCGTCACCGGATACGGTGCGGGTTACATAGCCGTCAACCGCGTCCGCTACGAGCGGTGCGTCGTGGTGAGCCCGCAGTCGGTCACGGAATGGGCGGTCGGCGGCTTCGAAACGCTGGTCGCCGCCGATTTCGGCTTCATTGCGCAATTCAAGCCCGAAATCGTGCTGCTGGGAACGGGCGCTACGCAGCGCTTCCCGGGCCCCGCGCTGGCGCGCGCGCTCGCCGAATCCGGGGTCGGCGTTGAAGTAATGGACACCCGCGCCGCGTGCCGCACCTACAACATACTCGCTGCCGAGGGTCGCAAGGTCGTCGCCGCGCTGTTGCTCAGCGACAGGTGACGGCCGACGAGCGCGCGAACCGGGGACGTGCGCGCTATAGGGTGCGCGGCAGGCGGCGGTCCTCGGCCAGCCACTGGGCGCATTCATCCGCCGGGAGCGGCCGCGAGAAGTAGTAGCCCTGGATCTGGTCGCAGCCGTCGCCGGCAAGCAGGACGAGCTGCTCGATGGTCTCGACCCCCTCCGCCACCACTTCCAGCCCCAGGCTGTGCGCCATCGAAATGACCGCCCGGGTGATGGCCGCGTCGTCGCTGTCCGAGGTGATGTCGCGCACGAACGACCGGTCGATCTTGAGCGCGTCGAGCGGAAACCGCTTGAGATACGACAGGCTCGAGTAGCCGGTGCCGAAATCGTCGATCGACAGCCCGACGCCGAGGTCGCTCAGGAACTCCAGGGTCCTGGCTGCGTTTTCGGTATTGATCATCAGCGAGCTCTCGGTGATCTCGAGCTCGATCAGGCCCGGCGCGACGCCCGACTCCAGGAGGATGGCCCGCACCGCGCCGCCGAGATCGCTTGCGTTGAACTGCCGCCCGGACAGGTTGACCGCCACCGGCGGCGGCGCGATTCCGGCGCGCTCCCAGTCCCGGATCTGCGCGCATACCGCTCGCAACACCCACTCCCCGACCTCCACGATCAGGCCGGTTTCTTCCAGCACCGGCATGAACTGGCCGGGCGACACGAGGCCACGCTCGGGATGCTGCCAGCGCAGCAGCGCCTCCACCCCGACGATCTTCCCGTTCTGGATGCTGGCCTTCGGCTGGTAATACAGGATGAATTCGTTGCGCTCAAGGGCGCGGCGCAGGCTGTTTTCCATGCTGAGCGCCTCGAGCGCCCGCGCGTTCATCTCGGGCGTGTAGAACTGGTAGCTGTTGCGGCCGACCTCCTTCGCCCGATACATGGCGGTGTCCGCGTTGCGGATCAGCTCGTCCGGATTCATGCTGTCGCTGGGGAAGAGCGTGATGCCGATGCTCGCCGTCACGTAAATCTCGGCGCTGTCGAGCTCAATCGGCTCCTTGAACCCCACCATGATCTTCTGCGCCACCAGATTGGCGTCCTGCGCGCTCGCGAGATTCGACAGGATGATCGCGAACTCGTCGCCGCCGAGGCGCCCCACCGTGTCGCCGGTTCGAACGGCGCCCATGAGGCGGCCGGAAATCTGCTGCAACAGCTTGTCCCCCACGGCATGTCCAAGCGTGTCGTTCACGTTCTTGAAGCGGTCGACGTCGATGAACAGGACGCCCCCGGTCCACCGGTTGCGCTTTGCCTGTGCCAGCGCCTGGTGCAGCCGGTCGTGGAACAGTACGCGGTTGGGCAGGCTGGTGAGCACGTCGTAATGCGCGAGCTGAAGCAGCCGCTCCTCCGCGAGCTTACGGTCCGTCACGTCCTCCGCGATGCCCGCAATCCGGTAGGCCCGGCCCGATCCGTCGTGAACCGGAAAGGCGCGATCGTTGATCCACCGGACGGTGCCGTCCGGCCGGATCACGCGAAAAGTTTCGTCGTAGCCTTCTCGGAACGCCGTCTTGCGCGCCAGGTAGACGCGCCGCCTGTCCTCCGGGTGCACGGCGCGCACCAGCGCCCGGGGGTTGGCGTACAGCTCCTCCATCGGGCGACCGGTCATGCCCGAGGCCGCCGGGCTGAGATAGATCGTCTTTCTGAGCCGGGTGTCCGTTATCCAGAAAACCTGCGGAATATTGCCCGCGAGCTGCTTGAATTGCTCCTCGCTCTCGCGCAGCGCGGCTTCCGCCCGCTTGCGATCGTTGATGTCCTGGATCACCGAGATGACGTGAGTCGGCCGGCCGTCGGGGCCGCTGACCGCGGACAGCGATACGTTGGTCCAGAGAGCCCGGCCGTCCTTGCGCGTGTAGCGCTTCTCCCGGGAATAGCTGCGGATCTCGCCGCGCAGCATCTTCTCGTTGTAGTCCGACGCGGCGCCGCGCTCGTCGGGCGGCGTGATATCCAGCGAGGTCAGCCCCAGCAGCTCCTCGCGCGTGTAGCCGAGAATATCGCATAGCTTCTGGTTCACGCGCAGCCAGCGCGGGCGCGCGGGATCGATGTCCCGGATCGCCATGCCGACCCCCGCCTGCTCGAAAGCCGCGCGGAGCGTCGCCTCGCTGCTGCGCTGCGCCTCCTCGGCGAGCTTGCGCTGGACGAACTGCCCGATCTGGCGCCCGATGGAGCTGCTCGTCTGCAGCAACATGTCGTCGGGCTCGCGCGGCTCGCGCCCGTAAAACTCCATGATGCCGATGGTGTCGTTGCCCGATATGACCGGGAAGGAAAACGCGCTGTGCAGGCCGAGTTTCATCGCGCTTTCCCGGCGATTGAACGACGGCTCGGATCGCAGGTCGGCAAACCAGGTCGCCTGCTTCTCGACCCAAGCGCGCCGGATGAGCCCTCCGGGCCTGCTGTGCCTGAGCCGCGTCCAGGGCACCTCGTCCTCCCCGAACAATCCCAGATCGAACTCGCTCCAGAATTCGCTGCGCATCAGGGTCCGCGCGGTCTCGTTCCAGCTCCAGTAGGCGCCGTACGCCCAACCGGTCGCCTCGCACATGGTGCGGATCAGCAGAGGCATCGCCTCGTGCACGGTCGCGGATTCGGCGAGCACCTTCGTCACGGCGTGCTCCATGGCGCGGCGGCGCCCCGACACCATGCGCTCGGTGATGTCCTCGATGATGCGGATGAAGTAGAGCGGCCGGCCCGCCGCATCCCGCGCTAGGGACACGGTGCGGTTGACCCAGAGCGTCGAGCCGTCCTTGCGCAGCAGCTTGCGCTCCGAGGAGAACACCGGCAGCTCTCCCCTCAGCATGCCTTCGCGGTAGCGGGCCTGGTCCTCGCCGCGGAATTCCCGGGGAATGATGTCGTTCGAGGCCATTCGCAGCAGCTCGTCGTGTGTGTAACCCAGCATCGCGGTGATCCTGGGGTTGGCATGAATGATCCTGTCGCCGTCCACGCTGGTGTGCAGAATGCCGACGGGCGCGCTGTCGAACGTCGCGCGGTAGCGCTCGTCGGCATCCTTGCGCGCCGTAATGTCCTCGACGAGGGCCATGAAGTGCAACGGGTCCCCCGCGGCATCGCGCACGAGCGACAGGGCACGATTCACCCAGAGGACGCGACCGTCCCTGCACACCAGGCGCTTCTCGCTGTTCGCGGAGGCCATCTTCCCGGCGAGCATCTCCTCCATCTGCCGCGCCGTTTCCGCGCGGTCCTCGGGATGGGTCAACTCTTCGACCCGGATGCGGCTCAGCTCCTCGCGCGAGTATCCCAGCATCTGCGCGTATTTCTCGTTGACCTGCAGCAGCCGCCCGTCGAGGGCGGTCTGGGTCATGCCGACCGCCGCCTGGTTGAAGGCGAGCTCGAAATGATGCTCGAGCGCCTTGCGCTCGGTGATGTCCTCGACCACGCTGATCACGTAGAGCGGCCGGCCGGCCGCGTCGCACGCGGTGGACATGGTTCGCCGCGCCCACATCACGGTGCCGTCGTTCCGGACGAAGCGCTTTTCCCCCGAGGCCGACTGCATCGCGCGATGCGCGAGCTGCGCGCGGTACTGCGCGCCCTTGCCGAAATCGTCCGGATGCGTGACATCGCGGATGTGCCGGCCGAGCAGCGCCTCCTTCGAGTAGCCGAGCATGTCGCAGAACTTCTGGTTGACGTCCACCAACACGCCGTCCAGGTCGACGCGCGAGATGCCCACGGCCGCCTGCTCGAAGATGTATCGGAAGCGCTGCTCGCTTTCGTGTCGCGCCGCTTCCGCTTCGTGGCGGGCGGCGCGCTCGCGCAGGCCGGCGATGCCGAACGCGATATCGTCGGCCAGCTCCGTCAGCAACTCGAGCTCCTCGTCGTCGAAGGCGTCGGGCTCCGCGGCGTAGAGGGCGAGAGCGCCGAGAACCCGGCCGGCGCCGTTCAGCGGCAGCGCGATCGAAGACTGAAATCCCAGCTGCTTCGCGCGCACGGCCCGCCTGGCGTAGGCGGGATCCGTCAGGATGTCGCGCGCAATGTGCGGCCTGCCACCCGCGATCACGTCGCTCATGAACCCGCGGTAGCGGCCGTCCGCGTCCCAGGCGGCCTGCCCCGCCATCGGCAACTCGCTCCCGAATCCGGCATGGGCAGCAGAACGGACGGAACGCGCAGGATCGCCGGTTGCCAGCCCGACCCAGGCCATCTTGTAGCCCCCGGATTCGACCACGACGCGGCACATGCGCTCCAGCATCGCGCTCTCGTCCGTGGCGTGCACCAGGATGTGATTGCAACTCGCCATGACCTGGCGCGCGCGCGTCAGCCGGACGAGCCGCGCCTCGGTGCGCTTGCGCTCCGAGATATCCTCGATCACCTGGATCAGGTACGGCTCGCCGGTGGTCGGGCGGTGCGCCAGCGTCACCGTGCGGTTGACCCAAATCGCGGCGCCATCCTTCCTGACATAGCGCTTCTCGGCCGAGAACGACTGGCGCTGCCCCACCATCAGTTCCAGGCGCAGCGCGTCCTGCCGGTCACGGTCGTCCGGGTGCGTGAGATCGCGCGTCGTGAGGCCGCACAGCTCCGGCGCCGCGTATCCCAGGATCGCGCACAGCCGGCCGTTGACCTGGAGAAAGCGGCCTTCGGTGGTCGTGTGCGCCATCCCGACCGCTGCCTGCTCGAAAGTGGCGCGGAAGCGCGCTTCGCTCTCGCGCAGCGCCTGCTGCGCGTCCGCGCCGCCGCGATCGCCGGCTACCGGCCTGCCGGCGCTTGTCTTTGAAGATGGTCGCACCATCCCTCCTCCCCTTCCCTGCGGTCAGCCACCGTTAGCGCCTGTGCGACCGCGAATCGGGTGCCTTCCCCATACCGGGACTCCTGCATCACGCATTTCACCCCCAACACGAGACCGCCCGGGCGCGTGCCTCGTCGAGGAAAAAGTCTAGCGCTGTTTCACGGCCTTGGCCACGTGGCCGGCGCATGGAGTGCGCGTCAGAAATCGCCCAGCACGCGCAGGTGCGCGGCAACGCTGCGGCCCAGCGCGTGCAGCTCGTAGCCGCCTTCCAGCGAAGACACGATGCGCCCGCCGGCATGGCGGTCGGCGACATCCTTCACCGCCTTCGTGACCCAGGCGTAGTCGGACTCCACCAGGCCGAGCATGGCCATGTCGTCCTCGCGGTGGGCGTCGAAACCGGCCGAGATGAAGATCATCTCCGGCTTGAAGACCCCCAGCGCCGGCAGCCAGCACGCCTCCACCGCCGCGCGAAAGGCCTTGCCGTCGCTGTAGGCGGCAAGCGGGACGTTCACCATGCGCGACGAGCGTCCGTCGATTCCGCTGTACGGATAGAACGGATGCTGAAAGGTCGAAACCATCATCACGCGCGGGTCGTCGTGGAAGATGTCCTCCGTGCCGTTGCCGTGGTGCACGTCGAAGTCCACGATGGCGACCCGCTTCAGGCCGTGCGCCTCGAGCGCGTGGGCGGCCGCCAGCGCGACATTGTTGAAGAAGCAGAAGCCCATGGCGAAATCGCGCCCGGCGTGGTGGCCCGGCGGCCGCACGCTGCAAAATGCGGTCTTTGCCTCGCCTCGCACCACGAGGTCGGTTGCCTGCACCGCCGCGCCAGCCGCCCGCAACGCGGCCTCGAGCGTGCGCGGGTTCATCGCGGTGTCCGGGTCGAGGTGGTGGAGGCCCGCTTTCGGCGCCGAGCGCTCGAGCGCGTCCAGGTACGACGCATCGTGGACCCGCTCGAGATGCTGGCGGGTAGCGGGCTGCGCCTCCACGTGATGCAAATAGTTGACCAGCCCCGAGGCGATCAATTGATCATCGATTGCCCGCAAGCGGGCCGGGCACTCGGGGTGCCCCGCGCCCATGTCGTGCAGCAGGCAGTCGGGATGGGAAATGAACGCGATCGTCACCGACGGTCCAATGAGGGTGGGGAAACGACGCAGGTCGAGCGCGACGAATTGCCGATTCCGGCCGCGATATTCCTCATTGCGCATTCCTCATTCGTCACTGGCGCGGGACCTATAATAGCTCCGATTTCCCCTACCGCGCCCCGCCCGCACGCGGCATTTGATATGCAACCCTACCCCGCCCACCTCGTCCAGCGCCTGACGCTGAAGGACGGCACGGCGATCACGCTACGGCCGATTCGGCCGGAGGACGCGGAAATCGAGCAGGCATTCGTTCGGAACCTTTCGGATGAGTCGCGCTACTTCCGATTCATGGACTCGGTGCGCGAGCTGTCGCCGCGAACGCTGAAGCATTTCACGCAGATCGATTACGACTTTCACATGGCGCTGATCGCCGTGGAGGACCGCAACGGCAACGATGTCCAGGTTGCCGTGGCACGTTATGTCGCGCACGCGGATCGCAGCCGCTGCGAATTCGCCATCGCCGTTGCCGACGGCTGGCAGCGCCGCGGGCTGGGGACGGCGCTCATGCGCGCGCTGATGTCGGCGGCGCGGGCCGCGGGCATCGAAATCATGTACGGCGACGTGCTGTCCAGCAATCACTGGATGCTCCACATGACCTCGCGGCTTGGCTTCACCGCGCATTTCGACGACGGCGACCCGCGACTGATGCGGGTCGAGGCCCGCCTGCTGGAACCCCCGGTGGCGAAAGGGGCGGCATGACCCGCGACCGCGTGTCGCGACCGCATGCGCGCAGCGGTCGCGCATGGCCGCAGCGCGCCGCGATATTCCCGGAGAAGCGCGGTGGCCCAACGCTATAATGTGCCGATGGATACCCCAGAACCCCGCGACATGACCCGGCGAGTCGAATCCGTCGTCTCCCAGGTCGGCAGCATCATCCTCGGAAAAGACCATCAGATCCGTCTGGCGATCGCGTGCCTGCTCGCGCGTGGCCACCTGCTGATCGAGGATATTCCCGGCGTGGGCAAGACCATGCTCGCGCATGCGCTCGCCACGTCGCTGGGGCTCGGGTTCCAGCGCATCCAGTTCACGAGCGACCTGCTGCCGGCGGACATCCTCGGCGTGTCCATCTACGACCGCGAAACCAGCGGATTCCAGTTTCATCCCGGGCCGATTTTCAGCCAGGTCGTGCTGGCCGACGAAGTCAATCGCGCGACCCCCAAGGCGCAAAGCGCGCTGCTCGAGGCAATGGAGGAGCACCAGGTCACGACCGAAGGCGAGACCCGGCGCCTGCCGGAGCCGTTTTTCGTGATCGCCACGCAGAATCCGTCGTACCAGATCGGCACGTTCCCGCTGCCCGAGTCGCAGCTCGACCGTTTCCTGATGCGCATTCACCTCGGCTATCCGGACGGCGACGCCGAGCGCGCGCTGCTGCAGGGCGAGGACCGCCGCGACCTGCTCGCCGTGATGAACGCCGCGATGACGCCGGAAGATTTGCTCGACCTGCAGCGCCAGGCGCGGCAGGTCCACACGTCGGGTGCGCTGCTCGATTACGTTCAGGCGCTCGCGCACCACACGCGCCGCGCGGCGGATTACGTGAACGGCCTCTCCCCGCGCGCGGTGCTCGCGATCATGCACGCGGCCCGCGCCTGGGCCCTGATGGCGGGGCGCGGGCATGTCGTTCCCGAGGACGTGCAGGCGGTCCTGCCGTCGGTCGTCGGCCACCGCCTGGTACCCGCGGGTCAGGTCGATCGGGCCAACGGCGCCGATGTCGCGGAACAGCTGATCAAGCAGGTGGCCATACCCTAGGATTGAGGATCGAGGATTGAGGATTGAGGATTGAGGATTGAGGATCGAGGATCGAGGATCGAGGATCGAGGATCGAGGATTGAGGATCGAGGATTGAGGATCGAGGATTGAGGATCGAGGATTGAGGATCGAGGATCGAGGATTGAGGATTGAGGATCGAGGATTGAAAAC
>Ga0326597_10009663_pt1 | contig 12900 bp, 10 predicted proteins | sample RVTome_12_FD_203789 | JGI IMG/M metagenome (GOLD analysis project Ga0326597, IMG submission 203789) | Soil microbial communities from uranium-contaminated site in the Upper Colorado River Basin, Wyoming, United States - RVT100D185 | ecosystem: Environmental > Terrestrial > Soil > Contaminated >... | reverse complement strand
TAGCCACCGGTCTTTCAAACGGCCACAAGTCCCAGAGATACCGGCGGCTAGCGCCTTGCCGCTCACAAATACATGACGCCACGTCGATTTTTTCACAAGCTCTCCGCGAAAGCACGCACTTTTGCGGAGCAAAAGGCGACTATCCGGTCAAAAATCGTACCAAACTCCAAATCCGAGTTGCTGTTCGAATTCGTCGAAGAATGAGAACTGCGGGCTCTCGCCGTTGTAGTAGTGCAGTCCCATACGAAACAGCCTTCCCGACGAACCGTCGCTGCGCCACGCCCAACCTGCCTGCGCGGTTAACCCTCCACCGTAGTTAACCTCCTGGCGCAGATGAGCGTTTACCGCAAAGAACGGTTCGCCTCGGATACCTGTCGGTCGCGTCGGAGCATACTCGACACCAAATTGAAACTCCCACAAACCGCTTACGTCGCTCCAATAGGCCCAACCTGCTTCGCCGTACAAGCGGAGACGTTCGGTCGGATAAACCGAGTAGCCGAGGACCAGAACGTCGCGCGCATAGTTCAATCGCGTAAAACCAGGATTCTTTATTAAGAACTCGTCGCCGACGTGCGAGCTGATGTGATAGTAAGCGAATTTGATCTGTTGATTTCCCCAGCCGTAAGTGAACGGAACGCCCGCCCGAAAGTCAGCACTGCGCACGTCGACTTCTTCATCGGGATCGAGACGCACGAAGGCGGCACCTTCGACGTCGACTTGAAACCCAAGCGGCTGATCGCGAGGCCCAATACGCAACAGACCAAACCGTCCTCCCAGAGTTCCATTCAATAGCACGCCGTCGTGGTGCCGATTGACCAACTGGGCTCCCATCCGCGATTCTTTGACGCCAGCCAAGTACGACCGGTAGATCAGCTGTTCGGGCAAGCAGACGATGCCCCAGGGATTGTCGAACGGAGATGGCTCGATTGGTGGCAAGGCGATGTATGGCTGTGAATGCTCGTCCAGAATGACCGCGGCACCACCAAACGGCGAGTCAAACGATTGGCCGCACGCGGACTTCGCGCGCATGACGTTCACCGTCGCAAGTGCCAGCAGTAGTAAGAACCAGTCTCTTCTCATCGCCCACAGTCCACGACTGTCGAACGTGCCGCGATTATCGCAGCGCGTAACGGTGTCTCGAGGGCGACATTCTAGGGAGATGTGGCGATTTCAGAAACCGCAACCCAAACGGCAAACCCGATGGCTTTGGCTTCGTTGCGGCCGGTTACTTACCAACCGTGACGAACAGCAATCGCAGCTCATGAAGCACATTCGTCAGCATCGCGGACTCCTCCGGCGTGAGATTCCCCTTCGTTTTTGCTTCCAGGACATCGAGCGTATCGATGAAGTGCTTGGCGTAGTCGAGTTGCAGGACCGGCTTGCCATCCTCGCCAGGGATCTGTCCCATCGTTGCTAATGCTTGCGTTGCCAGCGAGCTGACCAGAAACGAAAACGAAGCGGGGGGTGGCGGTACGCTAGCTTGGGGATCCGACGGTGACGAAGATGGCTTGTCTTGCGTCGGTGCCTTTGGCGGTTGTTTCTGCTTGGCTTCGGCTTGCTGTTGAAGCTGTTCCTTTTCAGCCTGAGCCCGCGATTTCCAATCGTCGTCGATGATGATCTTCGGCTTACGTGTTTCTTCGCCGCTCATGATGACTCCGAACTCCTGAACGCTCCTCATGCCGGTCGCAGCTGAAATTGTCGCTTCCATAGAACCTGTACTACGATGGCCTTCCAAGGCCGGCGATTGCTTCACGACGGCCTTGGAAGGCCATCGTACAAAAGCGCCATCGCCATCCACGAGCAGTATATCGCATCTAACTAACTTTTCGCTAATCCAGTGGCTGGTTCGGCTTCCCTGCTGCGTTCGGACTTCGTCGAGTGTCCCTCGATCGCAGCTCCCACAAAACCAGCGAATAATGGATGCGCACAAGTCGGTTTCGATTTAAACTCTGGATGGAACTGAACCGCGACGAACCAAGGATGTGCCGGAATCTCGACGATCTCGACCAGCGATTCATCAGGACTTAAACCCGCGAACAAGACGCCATTCGCGGCAAACTGCTGGCGGTAGACGTTATTGAATTCGTACCGATGACGATGTCGAGCCGAGATCAGCTCCTCGCCATAGCAAGCTCCCGAGATGCTCACCGGATCGAGCTTGCAAGGGTGTGCCCCAAGTCGCATCGTGCCGCCCTTGTGCGTAATCTCCATTTGTTCGTTCAGTAGGCAGATGACCGGATGCGGGGTATCTTTGTTGAACTCCGTCGAATGAGCGTCGTCGAGACCGACGACGTTTCGTCCATACTCGATGACCGCACACTGCATCCCCAAGCAGATTCCAAAGAACGGAATCTTTCGCTCGCGGGCGAATTGGATCGCCTCGACCTTGCCTTCGATCCCACGTTCACCAAATCCGCCAGGACAGAGAATCCCGTCGTAGCCCGCCAGCAATCGCTCTGGCCCTTCTCGTTCGATGGCTTCACTGTGAATTCGACCGATGCGGATTTGGGATTGATGATGCATCCCAGCGTGATCGATCGCTTCGTAGATGGACTTATAGGCGTCGACGTGTTCCGCGTATTTCCCGACGACGGCGATGCTGATCTCGTGTTCCGGGTTGCGGAGCCGATGCAACAGATCGCGCCAGATGTCCAAGTCCAACGTCTCGGCATGCAGATGCAGTTTTTTGACGATCAGCTCGTCCAGTCCATGGTCGACCAGGCTAAGCGGAACTTCGTAAATCGAGAAGTCTTTGTCCTTCTCCTCGATCACCGCTTCCAGCGGAACGTTACAGAAAAGTGCGATCTTCTCGCGGTCTTCGCGGCTAATCGATCGTTCGCAGCGGCAGATGAGGATGTCGGGCTGGACACCAATCTGGCGCAGCTGGCCGACGGAATGCTGCGTCGGCTTCGTCTTTAGCTCGGCAGCCGCCTTCAAGTACGGTACCAGAGTCAGGTGGATGTAAAGGCAGTTCTCTTTGCCGACGTCGAGCGAGAACTGACGAATGGCTTCCAGGAACGGTTGGCTCTCGATGTCGCCGACGGTTCCACCGATCTCCGTGATTACAACGTCGACGTCGTCACCCGCCAGCTTGTGAATGACGCTCTTGATTTCGTTGGTGATGTGGGGAATGACTTGCACGGTCTTGCCGAGAAATTCGCCGCGACGTTCCTTTTCGATCACCGATAGATAGATCTGCCCCGTCGTGTAGTTCGAGTCGCGAGTCAGCGGGCTGTTCGTGAATCGTTCGTAATGACCCAAGTCGAGATCCGTCTCGCTGCCGTCGTCCAGCACATAAACTTCGCCATGCTGATAGGGACTCATCGTGCCAGGATCGACATTGATGTACGGATCGAGCTTCTGCATCCGGACCCTCAGGCCGCGGCGTTCCAAAACCATCCCGATCGACGCACTGGTCAGTCCCTTGCCGAGCGAACTGACAACACCACCGGTAACGAAAATGTGCTTGGTCATATCTCAAAGCCCTCCTGGCAAATGCTTGTGATCAAAGTAGTTACGAACGTACCGCGACCGTAAAACAGGGCGTCGAGGATGCCTGGAGACAAGCGTTAGGCGAGGCCCAGGTTTTCATCCCTGGGAGTGCATCTTAGCAACTCGATGCCCGACTGACAAATGCCCGATAATCTTCAGGGGTATCGATACCAGTCGTCGGTTCGTCGATCACACCCACCAAGATTTGATGCCCTGCTTCGAGTACACGCAGCTGTTCCAAACGCTCAAGTTGCTCAAGCCGGGACGGTTTCATTGTTGCCACTTGCAGTAAGAACTCCCGGCGATAAGCGTATAACCCGACATGTTGATAGAAGTGCGGCGGTTCGTCCTGTAGCAGCGAGTCGTCCCATTGGTGAGCGTGTGGGATCGGACTGCGGCTGAAGTACATCGCTCGATTGTTCGCATCGAAAACGACTTTCACGCAAGCCGGATCATTCAGCTGTTGGCGCGAGCGAATTGGCGTTGCCAGCGTCGACATGACCGCGGTCGGATTCGCCTCCAACAGCTCAATGGCCAGATCAATCGCCGAGCCAGCGATTTCCGGTTCGTCGCCCTGCACATTCACGATTATCTCCGCGTCGGTCAGATGCCGAGCCACCTCCGCCACACGATCCGTCCCGCTCGGGGCGTTTGGATCCGTCATTTCGACGTGGCCGCCAAAATCCCGAACCACGGTCGCGATATCTTCGTGGTCGGCTGCAACTCGGACATCAAGCCGACGCGTCGCACGTAACGCCGCTTCGTAAGTGTGCTGAATCAACGGCTTACCCGTCTCGCGCAGCAGCAGCTTGCGCGGCAGCCGAGTCGATTCAAGACGAGCTGGGATGACGATGTAGTTCTGTTCCGTCGCGGCAGCTAATCGGTCATTAAATTGAGACGCCATCCTTGGCCTCCTGTAAATGTCGTTCAACCGATTCGATCGACTTTCTACAGAAAATCTGGGAATTGCACGACATTGATTTCTTGGCGGGTACCCACTTCGCCCCAAGCTAGCTAGTCTCGAAGCTTGCTCCCGAGTAGTGTATAAGAAGGTTCGCCTTGGCCAGTCATCGCGAGATCACCGCACCCCGTCTGAGACGAATTCTATGCCTTACGTGCCAAGTCCGCGTCAGCCGCTCCCTCTTCTCATCCTCTGCTTGCTCTCGGCGGGAGCCAGCATGGCTGCCGAGCCGGTCTCCTTTCGTTGGGACAAATTGCGCGACGTCGAGAACGAATCGGTCGTGCCGGCAGATGCCAAGTGGAAGGTTGTCTGCTTTTTGGGGGCGGAGTGCCCACTCGCCCGGCTTTATGGATCACGGCTGGAATCACTTGCAGAACAGTTTGCCGAATCAGACGTAAAAGTTGTCGGTATCAACAGCAATCCGCAGGACTCAGCCGCCGACGTCAAGCAATACATCGAAGAACACGAACTTTCGTTTCCGATTATCAAAGACCGCGGCCAATCATTGGCGAGGCAGTTCGGTGCGACGCGGACGCCTGAAGTCTTCGTGCTCGACGCGTCGGACCAAGTTTGTTACCAAGGTCGCATCGACGATCAGTACGAGCCCGGAATTTCACGAACCGAACCAACTCGACACGACTTGCGTAACGCGATCGAAGCGTTGGTCGCAGGTCGCCCGGTGCCTCAGGCAAAAACCGCTGCGGTTGGTTGTTTGATCACCATCGTGAAGCGACGCGAGTCGCCCACCGACCTTTCCGCGGTCGTAACGTTTACGCGTGATGTGGCTCCGATCCTGAATCAACATTGTGTCGAGTGCCACCGCGAGGGGGAAATCGGGCCGTTTGCGTTGACCGACTACGATGAAGTCGTTGGTTGGGGCAAGATGATCCTGGAAGTCATCGACCAAAAACGCATGCCGCCTTGGCACGCCGACCCGCAACATGGCAAGTTCGTCGGTGAGCGGCGGGTGCCTGAAGAGGTTCGCGAGACACTGGCTGCTTGGGTTGAACAAGGGATGCCGGAAGGTGATGCGAAGGACTTGCCGCGACCGCCCGAATGGGCCGCCAGTTGGCATCTGCCGAGTTCACCCGATGTTGAGATCGCGATGCGTGACCGACCGTTCATCGTCCCACCGGACGGAACGGTCGAGTACCAATACTTCGTCATCGATCCCAAGTGGGAAGAAGCCCGCTGGATTCGCGCGGCTCAAGTTATTCCGGGCGATGCATCGGTCGTTCATCACGCCATCATCTTCGTTCGCCCGCCCGACGGCTCGCATTCGGAAGGAATTGGCTGGATGGGCGGCTATGTCCCTGGCCAACGCACAACTCCTTTGCCGGTAGGACACGCGAGACTTATCCCCGCCGGATCGAAACTCGTCTTCCAAATGCACTACACGCCAAATGGTCGTGAAACCAAAGACGTCACGAAAGTCGGCGTCTGGTTCAGCGATCCGAACCAAGTGACGCACGAAGTGACAACTCGCGTGGCATTGAATCATCACTTCGAGATCCCGCCAGGCGCAAAGGATTTTGTTGTCGATGTGCGACTCGATGGCTTCGCTCGCGAGTCGCGTTTGCTCGGTGCGATGCCACACATGCATCTCCGCGGCAAGTCGTTTCGCCTTGAAGCTCGCAACAACAACGAGCATGAGACGTTACTCTCCGTGCCACATTACGACTTTAACTGGCAGCACTGGTATCAGCTTGATACGCCGCTGGCGTTAGACAACGTCGATGCTCTGGAGATGCAAGTCAGTTTCGACAACTCGCCGCAGAATCCGACGAATCCGGACCCTGAGGAGTTCGTTACTTGGGGAGACCAAACATGGCAGGAGATGGCTGTCGCCTTCTTTGACATCGCGCATCCTCGCGACCAGCCACGTGTGCTGGCTCGGCCCGCGCGAAAGAAGCATTCCGACGACGAAGCGGGGCGGCAACGGCGAATCGAGGAAGAAGTCGCCAATTTTCTAACTCAATTGGACCGCAATGGTGACGGCGTCGTCGTACGTGACGAGACGCCGGAAGCTTTCCGCCGATACGGATTCCGCAAGATCGACCACAATCGCGACGGTCGGCTCGAACGTAGCGAGATCGAAGCTGAAGCAGCCCGTCGACTTTGATGACAAACCATGATTTGGAGTGCGGCGACTTGTCGCCGCTTTTCCATTTTGTGGCGCAGCCACTTTCCAACTCTTGCGGACCATTCAAGAAACAAAGCGGCTCCGCCGCATCCGAAAGCTGCGACAAGTCACAGCACTCCAAAGCACATGGAAAGCAACGAGCAGGTCAACGGGCTGAGCAGACGCCTCTTCCACTGGTGGGCGGATCGTCCCGCAGCGCATATCGTCGTGCTCTTGTCGATGACGTCGCTCGCGATCATCGGCTACGTCAAGCCTGCGCTCGTTCGAGACCTGATCATCCGGCAAGAGGGAGAAGAAACACAGCAAGAATCGCAACCGCAACCTGCAACGCAAAGCCCTTCGCGGAACGAACAGCCGCCCGACGTGCAGCCGTTTCAGGTCGCCGGTGGCGAGTGCATCGTGGTCGCAACGAGTGAAGACTTCTTCACGACGGCGAGTCTGACCGCGATTCGCAACGTCGTTGCCGATCTTGAAGCCCTGCCACAAGTATCCGACGTGTTGTGGTTGGACAGCATTCCGGGTTTGAATCTGTTTGGGTTACCCGAGTCATTATTGCCCCGCTCGAACGCTTCTCCGCGACAGATGCAGCTCGGTCGCCAGCGGACGCTCGCCAATCCGCTTGCCGTTGGCCAGCTGATATCGACCGATGGCAAGACGCTTCTCTTGCATCTGCGCATGGATTGGTTTTATGCGACGACAGACGAGGCCTGTACCACCGATCTACGCAAAGCAGCGGAAGCGGCGGCCGCGCGAGTGCCGGGAACCGACCTTCAATTCAAGGTCACGGGACAAGCGCCCCTACATCTGATGATGGCTCGCAATCACTTGCATGATTCGTGGCGATACCAGGCGATCGGATACAGCATTATGCTCTTCACCGCATTGGTCCTCTTTCGCGGTTTCTCGGCAGTCACGATCGTTGCGATCGCGCCGGCGCTGGGCGTGTTCTGGACGATGGGAATGCTGCACTTCCTCGACTTCCAGGACAATCCGTTCAACGACATCATCGTGCCGGTGTTGATCAGCCTGGTTGGGCTGACCGATGCGGTACACTTGATGGTCGAGATTCGCAATCAGCGAGCCGCGGGGCTGGAGACACGGCAAGCAACGCGACGGGGCGTCGCACGCGTCGGACTGGCGTGTGTCCTGACCAGCCTGACGACGGCCATTGGATTCGCCAGTCTGGCGTGGGCGCACCATGAGATCGTACGAGAGTTTGGTTGGTGCTGCGTGCTCGGAGTCAGCTTGACGCTCGTCAGCGTTCTGACCGTCGTGCCGCTCGGCTGTCGTTCGCCCTTGGGATGGCGACTGCATGTGGGACTTGGCAAGAGTCTGGTGGACGGGCAACTGCGGCGCATCGGTCCGCTCGTGGCGTGGATCTTGCGAAACGATCGCAACGTCGCCTGGCTGGCGATCGCAACCACGGTTGCACTGGCCGCAATCTGCACGCAGTTGAAACCTGACGAAAGGCGCTACAGCGGCCTGAGCGAATCGGGTGAAGCAGCGAAGGCCCTGCGTCACCTCGATCGTGCGCTCGGCGGTTTGGAGTTTGGTTTCGTGCGTGTCAATTGGAACGATGGAGCCAACGATGGCGAGTTGCTCGAAGTGTTGCTCGAAGTCGATCGCATCTTGGCCGACGAACCGCTGATCGGCCGACCTCTCGGGCTACACGAGCTATTAGCCGTCTTGCCGGGCGAAGGACCCGCCGAGGAACGAATGACTTTGCTGGAGTTGCTGCCGACTTCGTTGAAGCGGGCGTTTTACGTTCCCGAACATCGTTCGGCATCGGTTCAGTTTCGAGTGCAGGACATTGGTATTGCAAAATATGGCCCTGTGTTCGAACGCGTGGAGGCGGAACTCGGACAGATTGCGGAGCGTCATCAGAATTTCTACTTGGAACTGGACGGCGACGCCGTGTGGCGTTGGCGGGATGTCTATCAGATTGTCACGGATCTGGCGACGAGTCTGGGGACTGCCAGCGTTGTGATCTGGATGATTCTGACGGTTGTCTATCGCTCGATTCGGATCGGGTTGATATCGATCGTGCCCAACTTATTCCCGCTCGTCGCGACCGGAGCTATGTTGCTTCTCGCCGGACAGTATCTCGAATTGGTGACCGTTTGCGTCTTCACGATCTGCATTGGCATTGCGGTCGACGATACGATTCACTTCCTGACACGTTACGTCGAAGAAACAGCCGCTGGTAGTGAACATCGAGCAACGATTCAAAAGGCTTTCACCGGTGTCGGTTCGGCGCTGTTGATGACGACGATCGTTTTGGTCACGGGGATGATGACCGCCGTTTTCGGAGATGCCCGCGACGCGCGCCTGTTCGGCATCATGGGAGCCATCACGCTGACCTCAGCCTTATTCGCGGACATCTTCTTTTTGCCCGCGTTACTCAGTTGTTTCGCCAAGCCGCCTCGCGAATCGGAAGAGCTGGAAACGTAGTCGGACGACTAAGCAAACTCGGCGCGAACTTCGACTCGGTGCAAGAGTTCGTCAGCGCGTTCTAAGAGCGAATCTCGCCAGGCTCCGGGTGGAGTGCATCGTGAGGAAGATTCAGAAGCGACGAACTCCGCCTTGCAATGTTGACAGATGACTTGTCGCCCTAAATACGCGAGGCGGACTTGCAGCTTTCGGCTGCAGGCCGGGCAGTCTTGAGCGAAACTTGTATTGATCATGATTAACTTCCCTGTGAGTTGCAAAGGTCGCTGCCGCAAGTTTGTCAGCCGTTCCTGGCTGCGGGTTGCTGTCCCGCGAATTGCATGCCAAGCGATTGGCCGCGTTCTGTAACTCTTGCGCTCATTGGGGCTTGTCGTTTGCGCGACTCTTTGCTGGCGACCTGAACCCTGTCATTCTTACACTCAGGTCTCGTCAGCGGGGGAACATTTTACAGAGCCGATTGCAAGTTATTGAGCAAATCATGGGAGCGCACTAACGAGTGGACGCATCAGGTAAGCTGTTAGGTTCGCGGTAAATTGCTCGGCAGTTCACATTGGGATTGAAAATCGAGTCCTAACTGGGCCGATATACCATCCCACATCCATGCCACACATCATGAAAGGGGCTCGCCAATGGAACAGCCGCAGACGAGGAAGTTGCCGATACTCGAATCCAACATCGATCAGCTGGTCCAGGAACTTCATCAGCTGGCAAACCGCGTTAAGCAACCAGATCAATATCAGCAACGCGACCATACACAGGACGGACAAGGCCAGTACTTGGTCGCGGCTGGTCGGTGAGGCATTCGCGCCGAGGATGTAAAAAATGGGGCTGGCTCCGAGCGGAGGTGCAAATTTCCCAAGAGGTTCGAGTTGTTGCGAAGTACCTGTCCGACTTTTTCCACCGCCGCGCCGCGCAAAGAGGCGACTGTGATCTCGCTCTGCCAAAGTTGTGCGAACGTGCGTCGAGTCGTCTCGGGCACGGGTTCCGTCTTCTGGCTGTGTGAGCTGGCCCGCTCGGACAAGCAATTTGCGAAGTATCCGCCGCAGCCGGTTGTGTGCTGCAGCGGGTTCACTGCGAGTGAGTTAACTTCCGATACGCCTCTGCATAACGACGACCTAACTCCCGATACGCCGGAGCGCTGAAGTGGACTTCGTCTCCTTTGTGAGCCAATCCATCGGAACTTACGAACGCCGTGTCTGCAACTTTGGCGGGCAGACTTTGATGCGCGGCATCGACAAGTTTCTTCGCGTCACTCCAAGGACGCTCGTCGAACTTTCCCAGCTGGCCCGCGATAAACGGAACCTCAGGAGCGTTCAGCTCAGCGCGGAACCGGGCAATCAGCTCATGCAGCTTCTGTTCGTGAATTTCGGCCGATCCCGGCTTAGAATCGGATTCGCCTTGGTGCCACAGTATCCCTTTTAAGACACCCACCTTGAGTGCCTCTTGGGTCCGCCGGATTGCATCGTCGTACGGATGGCTTTTGGTTTGAGCGTGATATCCGCCCGGTTCCCAACTCGCGATTGGCGAACCGCCAGCGGCGCACGGGATGAGTCCGATCGTAATATCGGGACTGGCCGAAGCGATTTCGATTCCAAACGTCCGCCCAATTCCGACGCCCGCGCTTGGCTTGTCAAAGTGCAATGGGTCAACCGCAGGAGCCCACTCGTTTTCCTTTGTAAAGACAAGAACTCGCGGGTACGGTTTTCGATCTTTGTCCGCGACTTCGCCGCGTCCTGCCATGTTGGACTGACCGACGAGAAGAACGAGGTGAAACCGCCCCTTGGGCGGCAGCTTGGTCCCGGACGCGTCGTCCGCTCGCGCAACAGTCGCGACCGGCAGCAGCAACAGAGATACTAAAAACAGTCGGTCTTGGATCATTGAGTTTTCGAATGGGCTTCTTGTTGAAATCAGAGGCGTTTTGAGTTACGACTTATCATACCTGCTTTCGTTCCCACCGCCCCCTGACCTTCCTGCCAGAAAGTTGAACCAATCATGAATCACGATCCACTGTATCCACGTTGCCTCCGGCCGTGTCTTCTTCCGGGCCTTTTTGCGGGAGCGGTTTGTCTCCTATGCACGATCGTCAACGCGGCCGACTCGAACCCGCCGGAAGGTTTTCGCGCGTTGTTCAACGCAGAAAACCTCGATGGGTGGCACGGCGACAATCCGCATACGACCGTCAAGGCTGCCGAAGACAAACGCGCGGAAGCGATCGCAGCTCAGCAAGAAGAATTCAACGCACATTGGAGTGTCGACAACGGCGAACTCGTCAACGACGGCCACGGTCCGTATGCCACAACCAACGACGAGTTCGGAGACATCGAGTTCACGCTCGAGTACAACACCGTTGCTAAAGCGGACAGCGGCATTTACTTGCGAGGCACTCCGCAGGTTCAGATTTGGGACTATACCGAAGAAGGCGGCAAGTGGGATCGCAACGCCGACAAGGGCTCGGGCGGCCTGTTCAACAACAGCAAAGGCGCGCCGGGCCAACTGCCGCTTGTTCTTGCGGACAAGCAGTTCGGCCAATGGAACAAGTTTCGGATCATCCAACTCGGCAGCAGAACGACCGTCTACTTGAACGACAAGCTCGTGGTCGACAACGCGATCATGGAGAACTACTGGGACAACACAAGACAGAGCCCGCTGTCGGCTCGCGGACCGATCCATCTGCAAACCCACGGCGGCGAGATTCGTTGGCGAAACATTCACGTGCGCGACATTCCGATCGATGAAGCCAACGAGCGACTGCGCGGCAATGACGAAGCGGCTGGCTTTTCGTCGATCTTTAACGGCAATGACTTAGCGGGTTGGACGGGAGCCGTCGATAATTACGAGGTCCGTAACGGATCGATTGTCTGTAAGGAGGGCCACGGCGGCAATTTGTTCACGGAAGAAGAGTACGAGAATTTTGTCGTCCGAGTCGAATTCAAACTGCCGCCGGGCGGTAACAATGGATTGGCGATTCGCTTTCCGGGCGAGGGGCGTCCGTCGTATCAAGGCATGACCGAGTTGCAAGTCTTGGACGACACGGCCGCGAAGTACGCCAAACTCGATCCTCGGCAGTTCCATGGCTCGGTCTACGGCATGGTGGCCGCCCATCGCGGCTACTTGCGACCGGTCGGCGAGTGGAATTACCAGGAAGTGACTGTCAAGGGCTCGACGATCAAGGTCGAACTCAACGGCAGCGTCATTGTGGATGCCGACGTCAGCAAAGTCACCGAGTTCAAAGACGACCTGCCGCACCCCGGCAAGGATCTCAAGCGAGGTCATTTTGGTTTTGCCGGCCACAACGATCCCGTCATGTTCCGCAATGTGGCGATTAAGAAGCTGGAAGAATAGCGCTAATCAGTCATCTGCCGCGCGCCTAAACGTAGGTCACACTCGCCGAGCGTGACCTTGCCGCACCGGTGAACGCCGACGTGTTTAGCCCTGCTTAGGTCTTAGGTCGTTACCAGGACAAAGGCAAGTCTTCAGACGCCATTCGGCGGCTCCAACGGGCCGCCGAGCACCCGGAAACATCGTTGTGCATGCTCGCGCTGCTTGCCAAAGCACAGCTAGATAGTGGCCAAGTCGATGCATTTCGCGAAACGCGCTCGAGAGCCTTGCTCACGCCGCCAGTCACCACTGCGGACTTCGTCGCGTTGGGAAACCTACAGACGTACTGCGATCGAAAAAGCGCAATGTTTACGCTCGACGATGTCGTCTCGCGATCGAAATCTCCGCTGGCGGTCGGGATACGAGCTGAGCTGTTGTGGAAGACCGCGCTCAATCAATGGGACCTGGAGGTGTCGGGCCAAGCATTGAAAGACATCGAGGCAGCCGTTCGGATACAACCAAATCTGCGCTACCCTCA